>ENA-ORVC01001250-ORVC01001250.1-human-gut-metagenome-genome-assembly--contig:-NODE-1250-length-22689-cov-4.675532_pt1 | contig 22689 bp, 20 predicted proteins | sample MGYA00242092_ERZ509234 | MGnify/ENA primary metagenome ERZ509234 (study PRJEB26280, sample SAMEA2338800) | human gut metagenome | biome: human gut; feature: human-associated habitat; material: faeces... | reverse complement strand
CAGAGGGCAAAAACCTGAAGATCGTTTACACACCTCTTCACGGAACAGGAAATATTCCTGCAAGAAGGATCCTGAAGGAGCTGGGCTTTGAAAACGTATATGTTGTTAAGGAGCAGGAGCTTCCGGACGGCGCGTTCCCTACAGTAAGCTATCCGAATCCTGAAGCAGCCGAAGCCTTTGAACTTGGCCTGAAGCTTGCAAAAGAAGTGGATGCGGATCTTGTTCTTGCCACGGATCCGGATGCAGACCGTCTGGGTGTGCGCGTAAAAGATAAAAACGGCGAATACCATGACCTGACAGGAAATATGTCTGGCTGTCTTCTTGCAAACTATGAGATCGGACAGCGCAGAGCAGTAAACGGAAGTCTTCCGGAGGACGGCGCTCTGATCAAGACAATTGTTACCAGCAATCTGGCAGATGCCATTGCAAAAGGCTATGGCGTTGATCTCATTGAGGTTCTGACAGGATTTAAGTTTATCGGTCAGCAGATTCTGGGCTTTGAGAACAGCGGAAAGGGAACTTATCTTTTCGGCTTTGAAGAAAGCTATGGATGTCTGATTGGTACTCATGCAAGAGACAAGGATGCCATTGTGGCAACCATGGCGCTTTGCGAGGCAGCAGCTTACTATAAGACAAAAGATATGACTCTGTGGGATGCCATGATTGAAATGTACGAGCGTTATGGCTATTACAAAGATGACATTCAGTCCATTACACTCAAGGGAATTGAAGGTCTTGCACAGATTCAGACCATTCTGGAGAATTTAAGAAAGAATCCACCGGCAGAAATCGGCGGTTACAAGGTACTTTCTGCAAGAGATTATAAGGCAGATACCATTGTAGATATGGAAACCAAAGAGGTAAAGGCAACAGGTCTTCCAAGCTCCAATGTTCTGTACTATGACCTGACTGACGATGCATGGGTATGTGTGCGTCCATCCGGAACAGAACCGAAGATTAAAATTTATTATGGGGTAAAAGGAAGTTCTCTGACAGATGCAGATGAGAAATCAGCAGCTCTTGGCCAGGAATTAAAAAAATTAATCGACCAGATGATGTGACAACTATTCAGCCATGGGGTTAATAGCACAAACAAAAGCTGCATTAGCAGCGGAGAGCCTGTGTAACAGGCAGTTTGTGGCGCGCTGGCTGAATAGTAATAAAAAACTTTAATATGCTTGACAAACCTATAGAAAAAAGGTATAAATATCTGTAGACTGCGGAAACAGCGCAGTAAGGCAATTAGACCCAGGACAGGCTGTTGCAGGCAGTTCTGTACGGCTAAATTTATTTAGGAGGAATACTCATGAACAGAACAGAATTAGTTGCTGCTATGGCAGAGAAAACACAGTTATCTAAAAAAGATGCAGATTTAGCGTTAAAGGCTTTTATTGATGTTGTATCCGAAGAAATGCAGAAAGGTGAAAAAGTTCAGTTAGTAGGATTTGGTACTTTTGAAGTTTCTGAAAGAGCAGCAAGAGAAGGAAGAAATCCAAAGACAGGTGAGACTATGACAATCTCAGCTTCTAAGTCTCCAAAATTCAAAGCTGGTAAAGCTCTGAAAGATTTAGTAAACGCATAATCCATAGTCAGAGAGTAAGACTATCAAGCAGGAGATGTGGCATTGCCCGGCAGACAGGATAATCCTATGACCGGATGCAGCATCTCCTGATTTTCTTTTCAGGCAAAGGAGAACAGGATGAGACTTGATAAATATTTAAAAGTTTCCAGATTAATAAAAAGAAGGACAGTGGCAAACGAAGCCTGTGATGCAGGGCGTGTGCTGATTAATGATAAACCCGCCAAGGCATCTGCCCAGGTGAAAGCAGGAGACATTCTGGAAATTCAGTTTGGAAGTAAAAATGTTCGGGTAGAGGTACTGGATGTACAGGAAACCGTAAAAAAAGAAGCGGCCAGTGAGCTGTTTAAATATTTATAAAAATACAATAGGCGGCATAATCGTCCTTGCGCCCCCATATAATCTTTCATAAGAAGATCTGTGGGGGAGTGATGAAGTTTGGAAGAGAAAAACCATAAGGCAGAACACAGGCTTCAGCTTCTTAGACGGGAACAGGGAAGCTTTACCGGCGTGCGGGATGTAAACTCTTTTGATGAGAAAGAAATCAGCCTGGTGACAGAGGAAGGAATCCTCACAGTCCACGGAGAGGGTCTTCATGTGACCCGGTTAGACCTGGAAAAACAGGAAGTGGACATCCAGGGACGGGTAGACAGTCTGGTCTATAGTCAGGGAATTGCAAAATCAAAAGGAGGAGAGGGAATGCTGAAAAGGCTTTTCCAATAGCCATGAGCAATTATATGCAGCAGGAACTGGCATTTTTTTGCAGGGCCTTCCTAAGTGGAGTGATTCTTACGGTTTCTTATGATATTCTCCGTATTTTCCGTAATGTGAAGGTACACAACGTGGTACTTACAGGAATCGAAGATTTTCTGTACTGGTGTATGGCAGGAATCTTTCTGTTTTCCATGATTTACGGGGAAAATGATGGGGTAATACGCGTTTATACATTATGCTCTGCAGGGCTTGGAGCATTGGTATATTACAAAGGAATCAGCAGTCTTATGGTGAAGGGAAGTACCTGGGTGTTAAAGAAACTTGGGAAGCTTTTGGCATTACCAGTAAAACCCATAAGAAAATGGAGAAAAAGGTTGAAATTTCAACTGGATAGAGTTAGAATTTTTTTATATGAACAAAAGTCTATACAAACAATAAGAGAGCGTATTTATGGGAAAAATGGGAAGCAGAAATGTAAAAAAGGCAAAGAAAAAGAGAGCCACAAGAGCAAAACGGCAAAATAGAATGGCAATGCTGGGGATTACTTTTGTAGTGAGTGTTTTGTTTATTGGAATGATGGTCCAGGGAATGAAACTCCAGGAGCAGTTAGACGGCTATAATACCAGGCTGGAGAAGCTGGATGAGCAGTTAGAAGAAGAGAGACAGCGTACCCAGGAAATTGACGACCTGAAAGATTATATGAAAACAGACGAATATGCAGAGCAGGTTGCCAGAGAAAAACTGGGTCTTGTAAAAGGGAACGAAATTATTTTCAAGACAGAGGAGTAAGGAAGAAATCAGCAGATTTTGTCTGAAAGTTTTTTGAATCAGGGTACTGTTTTTGACAAAGTTTAAAGAGGAAAGCATCTATAATAAATCCTTGATAGCGGTTGCTTATTCAGGGAGGGAACAAGATGCAGGAATGGATCATTGCCATGCTCGTAATCAGCGTTCTGCTCATATTACGTGACATGGCAAAAACTATTTTTTCAGAAATGAAAAAAAGTGCGGCGGCTTTGGTCTACGATCAGTATCCACAAAAAGAGAAAATGCAGCGCTATGCGGAATCCTTCCAGAAACTGGCAAACAGTTTTTATGAAACGCCATACAGGAAGGAGTACCTTTCCAGTCAGGAACTGGAGGCAATGGCAGAAGAGGTGCAGGAGGGAGTGTGCCGCAGATGTCATTTGAACCAGGTTTGCTGGAAACAGCATTCCATCCAGTCCTATCAGAGAATCTATGACCTTTTGCGGATTATGGAAGAGCAGGATGAAGAGGCTCTTAGAAAGGCCAGAGCAGATTTGACAGGGGTCTGTGTAAATCAGGGAAAGCTGATGCAGGAATTACAAAGGCTGATGGAAAGAGAACGACAGAACTTAATCTGGAATAACAAACTTTTGGAAAACAGAATGGCAGTTGCAGAGCAGCTGCAGGAAGTAGCGCAGTTGATGAAAACTTTATCCAGAGATTTGTTTGATTTCGTGGAGGTGGACAGGCAGTTTCGGGAAGAAGTAGAAAAGGCTTTAAAAAAGAAGCAGATTCAGGTGGGAAATCTTTGGATGCTGGAACAGCCAGATGGCAGAATCCGGTATTATGCAGAGCTTAGAACAACCGGCAGTGGATGTATTTCAGCGACAGAGGCGGCTCAGGTACTTTCAAAACTAAGCGGAAATCGGATGATACCAAGGGCAGAGGGAAAAACAATCATAGGAAAAGAGTTTTCCATTATGGGATTTGGGGAAGCTGTGAATTTCAAAATGCTTTATGGAGCCGCTAAAATGACCAAGGATAAGGAAACGATTTCAGGTGATAATTATACCTGTACCACAGAGGAGAATGGACAGTTTTTTATGTGCCTTTCAGATGGTATGGGCTCTGGTCTGGAAGCCTGCAGAGAAAGTGAGAGTATTGTAGATACACTGGAGCAGTTGGTGGAAGCAGGATTTTCAGGAGAGACAGCGGCCAGAATGGTAAATTCGGTATTAAATCTGCGAAACCAGAATGGCAGATTTTCTACTGTGGATATTTCCATGGTGGATCTGTATTCCGGGGTATGTCATTTTCTGAAGGCGGGCGCTGCTACCACTTTTATTAAACGGGATCATTGGGTAGAAGCTATTTCATCTACCAGCCTGGCTCTTGGTTTAGTACAGCAGGCGGATTTTCAGACAGCGGCAAAAAAACTGTATGAGGGAGATTTTCTGATTATGGTGACAGATGGGGTACTGGATGCACTGCCCTGTGAATGTGCAGAAGAAACCATGAAAGAAATTATTCTTGAGACCCATGCAAATGCAGCCCAGGAACTTGGCAGGGGGATTCTGGAACGGGTGCTGACCTACAGTGAATATAAGGCAGAAGATGATATGACCATTCTTACAGCAGGACTTTGGAGGAATTAAGACAGAGAGATGAATATAGAAGAAAGAGTATTTTCCTATATAGAGAAATACAATATGATAGAAGCGGGCAGCCAGGTCATTGTCGGAATTTCCGGCGGGGGGGATTCGGTATGCCTGTTGTTTTTGTTAAGCAGATATCAGAAAAAGAAATTTTTTCATTTACAGGGGGTTCATGTAAATCATGGTATCCGTGGGCAGGAGGCTTTAAGAGACCAGGAATATGCCAGGGAACTGTGTGAAAGGCTGGGCGTACCTTTTACAGTATATACATATTCAGTACCTGATATTGCCGGCAGGGAAAAGCGTTCTCTGGAAGAAACCGGAAGAATGGTAAGGCGAAGGGCTTTTGCCGAAAAAGCCGCAAGTCTTGGGGGAAAGACAGTGGTGGCGCTTGCCCATCATGAAAATGACAATGCAGAAACCGTTCTTCACAATCTTATTCGCGGAACCAAAGTGGCAGGGCTTGGGGGAATACGCCCGGTTCAAAGGACAGAGGAAGGGATTTCCTATGTCCGGCCATTGCTGAAAGTCACCAGGGAGGAAATTGAAACGTATTTGAAGCAGCAGCAAATCCCCTGGATGACAGACAGCAGCAATGAGGAAATGGCATATACCAGAAACCGGATTCGTCATAAAATTCTGCCGGAGATGGAAAAAATCAATCCCAGAGCTGTAAGACATATTACCCAGGCAGCGGATACCTTTCTGGCTATTGAGGAATATCTCAGAGGGCAGGCGGATAGGCTGTATAGAGAATATGTGGAGAAAAAAGAGAATGGATACTGGATACAAAAGGAACTGTTTTTGGAAAAAGAACTGATGCAGTCCTATGTGATCCGCATGGTATTGGAGCAAGTGGAAGGGAAGAAACAGGATTTAACAGCCGCCCATGTGGAGAGCATTCTTTCCCTTGGCAGAGGACGCACGGGAGCTTCTGTATCTCTTCCGGGAGGGGTTCTGGCAAGCCAGGTCTATGGAAACCTTTTAATCCGGGTTCCGGCAGCAGGAAAATTACCTTTAAAAGAGTTAGAATTTGAGGTTTTTCCGTGGGAAAACCAGCAAATTCCTGAAAAAACATATACGAAATGGTTTGATTATGATAAAATAAAAAGTAGTCTTGAAATCCGGCACAGGAAGCCGGGAGATTTTCTCACAGTAACAGAAGCAGGAGGAAAGAAAAAATTAAAAGACTATATGATTGACTGTAAAATTCCAAGAGAAGAGAGGGAGAATTTAACCCTTCTGGCTGATGCAGGCCATATCCTCTGGATTGTGGGATACCGGATCAGCCAGTATTATAAAGTAACCAGTCAGACAAAAACAGTGTTAAAAGTACATGTTAAAGGAGTAGACGAAGATGAGTGAAAAAATTCGTGAATTGTTAAGTGAAGAAGCAGTAGATCAGAGAATCTGTGAAATTGGAGAACAGATTAGCAAAGATTATGAAGGAAAGAGTATTCATTTAATCTGCGTGTTAAAGGGTGGAGTTTTCTTTACCTGTGAACTGGCAAAGAGAATTTCTGTTCCGGTTAGTATGGACTTTATGTCTGTTTCCAGCTATGGAGATGATACCAGCTCCAGCGGAGTTGTGCGTATTGTGAAAGATCTGGATGAGACCATTGAAGGCAAAGATGTTCTGATTGTGGAGGATATCATTGATTCAGGAAGAACACTCAGCCATTTAATGGAAATTCTGAAACAGAGAAAGCCAAACAGTATGCGTCTGTGTACCCTTCTTGACAAGCCGGAAAGAAGAGTTAAGGATGTGAAGGTGGATTATGTATGCTTTAATATCCCGGACGAATTTGTAGTGGGCTATGGACTTGATTATGCCCAGAAATATAGAAATCTTCCATACATTGGTGTGGTAGAACTTTAAGAATTCCGGAAAGGAGAAAGAAAGAAGTGAATAGACAGGCAAGAAGCTGGCTGCCTACGGTGTTGTTGTTTTTGGGATTTTTACTGGTTATTAGTATGGTGCTGAAACAGGCTTCCAGGAATACGGATTTCACAGAACAGGACTTTGAGCAGGCGCTTTCACAGAAGCAGGTAATTGAGGTACACATTCAGCCAAACAGAGAGGTTCCAACCGGAAAGGTTATTGTGAAAACAAAGGATGGAAGGGATAAGAGCTTCTATTCTCTGGATGTTAAGGAAGTCCAGGAAATGGTAGAGGAGGCCGGTATTTCCAGAATTTATGTGGGAGAAGTGCCAAGGGATAACCTTTTTATGTCCTCCATTTTGCCTTTGCTGATTACAGGTGGCATGATTATTTTTGTGATTACCATGATGAATCGTCAGATGTCCGGAGGCGGCAACAATAAAATGATGAATTTCGGAAAAAGCCGGGCAAGGATGTCTACAGATGCAGATAAAAAAGTAACCTTTAAGGATGTGGCAGGGCTTCAGGAGGAAAAAGAAGAATTAGAGGAAATTGTAGATTTCTTAAAGGATCCTCAGAAATATACCAAGGTAGGAGCCAGAATTCCAAAAGGTGTTCTTCTGGTTGGCCCTCCGGGTACTGGTAAGACCCTGCTTGCAAAGGCTGTAGCCGGAGAAGCCGGAGTACCGTTTTTCTCTATTTCCGGTTCTGATTTCGTGGAAATGTTTGTTGGTGTGGGAGCTTCCAGAGTAAGAGATTTATTTGAAGAAGCTAAAAAAAATGCGCCTTGTATTGTGTTTATTGATGAAATTGACGCAGTTGCCAGAAGAAGAGGCACAGGTATGGGCGGCGGTCATGATGAAAGAGAGCAGACCCTGAACCAGTTGCTGGTAGAAATGGATGGTTTTGGCGTTAATGAAGGAATTATTGTGATGTCTGCCACCAACCGTGTAGATATTCTGGACCCGGCGATTCTCCGCCCCGGACGTTTTGACCGGAAAGTGGGAGTCGGAAAGCCGGATGTTCAGGGAAGAGAAGAGATTCTGAAGGTTCACGCAGCGAAAAAGCCTCTGGGCGAAGATGTGGATTTAAAGGAACTGGCAAGAACCACCGCAGGTTATACGGGAGCAGATTTGGAAAACCTTATGAATGAAGCGGCAATCCACACTGCAAAGGACGGAAGATATTTTATTAACCAGAGTGATGTGCGTCAGGCATTTATAAAAACAGGAATCGGCGCGGAGAAAAAGAGCCGCGTGATTTCAGAAGAAGAGAAGAGAATTACAGCTTACCATGAGGCAGGTCATGCGATTTTGTTCCATGTGCTTCCAAAGATGGAATCCGTGCATACTATTTCCATTATTCCCACGGGTATGGGGGCGGCAGGTTATACCATGCCTCTGCCCAAAGCAGATGAAATGTTTAACAGCAAGGAAAAGATGCGGGAACACATTGTAGTATCCTTAGGAGGCCGCGCGGCAGAGGAAATGATTTTCAAAGATGTTACAACAGGCGCATCCCAGGATATTAAACAGGCAACACAGATGGCAAGAGCCATGGTAACACAGTATGGTATGTCAGACAAAGTGGGAATGATTCACTATGGCAGTGATGATGATGAAGTTTTCATTGGAAGAGACCTGGCACATACCAGAAATTATGCAGAACAGACAGCGGCTCTCATTGATGCAGAAGTGAAGCATTTGATTGATGAGGCATATGCAGAAGCAAAGAGTCTGATTAGCCAGCATGAAGAGGTACTTCATAAGTGCGCGGATTTACTTCTGGAAAAAGAAAAAATCGGCCAGGAAGAGTTTGAAGCTTTATTTTAGACAGATTTTATGCAGAATTATGGAGGGTGTCAGGGGAAGAAAGATAGGGGTATGTAAAAAATACTCAAAAAATTCTTTCAAAAAAAAGCAAGATTGTGCAGACTTTTTCGGGGGCTCATGGTATTATAATAACTGTAAAAACCCCCCAATACATTATATAGTTTTTGCTACACCCCATAAGAAGAAATACCTTCTCCAAAAACGCCAATCGAAAGATTGGCGTTTTTACTTGCATAACATATGGTGGTAGGATAGAATAAGAATAGAGACAGTAATTCGGCAAAGCAAAGGATTCATTTAGTTTTGCAGAAAAGAGAGGATGCAGTATGAATTACGAAAACCTAGTGGATGCTAGAAAAGTTCAGGAATATGTGGCGAATATGCGTCCGAATTTTAACAAACGTGCAGTATTTAGTGATGAAACGGAAAATTATAGAACACCAGTAGAACCACAGCCGGGAGAGGCTGTGAATATCCGGATTCGTACTAAGAAAAATAACGTAGATTTTGTATATCTTATATGCGGGGAAGAGAAAAAGCAGATGAATCTTGTGGAATCAAAGGATGGTTTTGATTACTATGGAATCACCTTACAGGTGGAGACAGAGACCATTCACTATTATTTTGAGATTATTTCCGGGAAGATTCATTGTTTTTATAATAAAAGCGGCGTGACCAGGGAAGTGGATGAGCATTATTCCTTTGGCATTGTGCCTGGATTTCAGACGCCGGATTGGGCAAAAGGCGCTGTGATGTATCAGATTTTTGTAGACCGTTTTTGCAATGGGGATGCCTCTAATGATGTGGTTACCGGAGAATATTGTTATATTGATGAAAAGGTAAAAAAGGTGGAGGACTGGAACCGTCCGCCACAGGCCATGGATGTCCGCGATTTTTATGGGGGCGATTTACAGGGAGTCTGGGATAAATTAGATTATTTGCAGGACTTAGGTGTGGAAGTGATATATTTTAACCCGGTGTTTGTTTCCCCTTCCAACCATAAATATGATTGTCAGGATTATGACTATATTGACCCTCATTATGGAAAAATTGTAGCAGATGGGGGAGAGCCTCTTCAGGACTGGGATAAGGAGAATGCCCATGCGTCAAAGTATATTCAGCGTGTAACCAGGCGTGAAAACCTGGAGGCCAGCAATGATTTCTTTGCCAGACTGGTGGAAGAAATACACAGGCGTGGCATGAAGGTTATTCTGGACGGTGTGTTTAACCACTGTGGCTCTTTTAATAAATGGCTGGACAAGGAACGGATTTATGAGAACCAGGAGGGCTATGAGAAGGGGGCTTACATTTCTGCTGACAGTCCTTACCGCAGCTTTTTCCGTTTTCATAATGACAGAGACTGGCCTTATAATCCTTACTATGATGGCTGGTGGGGACATGATACCCTGCCAAAGTTGAATTATGAGGACTCACCGCGTTTGTATGAGTATATTATGCATATTGCAAGGAAGTGGGTTTCACCGCCGTATAATGTGGATGGATGGCGTCTGGATGTGGCTGCGGATCTGGGTCACAGCAATGAATACAACCATCAATTTTGGCGGGATTTCAGAAGAAATGTAAAGGAAGCCAACCCCAATGCTGTGATTCTGGCAGAACATTACGGAGTGGCAAAGTCCTGGCTGGAAGGCGACCAGTGGGATACGGTTATGAACTATGATGCATTTATGGAGCCTGTCACCTGGTTTCTCACAGGAATGGAGAAGCACAGTGATGAATACAGTGAGGCCATGTATGGAAACAGCGACTGCTTTATCGGGGCCATGAATTACCATATGGCGAACTTTTATGCCCCGTCCCTGATGTGTGCCATGAATGAGCTGTCTAATCATGACCATTCCAGATTTCTGACCAGAACCAATCACAAGGTAGGGCGTGTGGGAAATCTGGGAAGCCAGGCAGCAGAAGAAGGTATTAATAAGGCAGTGTTTCGGGAAGCAGTGATGATACAAATGACCTGGCCGGGAGCGCCTACCATTTATTACGGAGATGAGGCAGGCATGTGCGGGTTTACAGACCCGGATAACAGGCGAACCTTCCCCTGGGGCAGAGAAGATCAGGAACTGATTACCTATCACAAAGAAATGATACAGATTCACAAAGAGAACCGGGAGCTGGTGACAGGTTCCCTGAAATTTCTGTCTAATGACTATCAGTTGTTGTGCTACGGAAGATTTACAGACCGGGAAAAGACCGTTGTTACCTTAAACAACAGCAATGCCACAAAAATGGTAGAACTGTCTGTATGGGAGCTGGGGATTCCGCGAAATAAAACAGTGCGTTTCCGTCAGCTTATGGTAACCGGAGACTTTGGATTCAGTATGGTAAGAAAAATACACGAATGCAAGGCAGGAGTTCTGCAATTAGAAGTACCATCCCATGGAGGAATCCTGGTGCGGTGCGTATTGGAATAGAATTAGATATCGGAGTCAGGAAACTAGAAATAGATCCAGAATACGGATACGGTTTTCGCAAATTTGTCGAGTACGCTTTGAGACTACAGGCTCAAAGGGAAGGCAGACTGAGCGTAACATGTATTCGTGTTCTGGATTATTTTTTTTATCTTCCAGAAAAAATGTTAGGAATCATAAAAATGTGCAATTTTATCCTGGAAAAAATACACGTATAATAAAGACAAACAAAGGAGGAGTAAACCATGAAGAAAAAAATCATTAGCGTGGTATTATGTGCGGCTATGGCAGTCGGAGTGTTAGCAGGATGCGGAGCAAAGGGCTCTGACAGCAAATCAGAAAAAACAAGTGACGGAAAAACAAAAATCAGAATGACTTACTGGAACAGTGAAGATACCGTGAAGTCACTGTTAGAGTATCTGGAAAAAGAAGTGCCGGATGTAACGGTAGAATTCCAGTTTATTGATAATTCCAACTACGACACAGTGGTTGATACACAGTTATCTGCAGAGGAAGGTCCGGACATTATTTGTGAATCACCAGCATCTGCATTAAAACATGCAAAACTTGGATATTTGGAAGAATTAGATGAGCTGGGAGCAAAATATTCAGAAGCAGGAACGAATGTGTATAGCTATGATGGTGGTGTCTATGCACTTCCAGGAATCAGCTGGTTTGAAGGAATCTATTTTAATAAGCAAATGTTTGAAGAAAACAACATTGCACTTCCGACTACTTTTGACGAATATATTGATGTTTGCAAGAAGTTCCAAGAATTAGGTGTGAAACCTTTGGCAGCAGGTCTGAAATCCTGGGAACCTATGCTTAAAAATTCCATGGCATTTGTTGCAGCAGAGTACCTTTCCACAGAAAAAGGGAAAAACTTTGGGGAAGAATACAGAGAAGGAAAAACAACACTGGATGGAAACTGGAATCCATATTTGGAAAAATGGTCTGAAATGATTACAGAGGGTATTTATACCGAAGATATGGTGGGAATTGACCATGATCAGGCATTGGAAGAATTTGCAACAGGAAAAGCGGCTATGTTCTGTTCTGGACCATGGGATTTAGAAACCATTCAGGAAAAGAACCCGGAACTTGTGATTGATATGATGCCGTTTTATGGAACAAAAGCAAGTGATGGATGGCTGATTGGCGGACCTGGATGTGGATTTGCAGTGAATAAATCTTCTGAAAATAAAGAAGCGGCTATGAAAGTTCTGGAAGCAATCTCTACTGTAGAAGGTCAGAAAGCGTTCTGGCAGGATAATCAGGGTGGTTCTTCTTATCTGGAAGGTGCAGAGTTTGATTTGCCAGAAGCATATGCAAGTGCTTCTAAAGCTCTGGAAGCTGGAAATGTATACTGCCCATGGAACGAATGGGGAGATGCAGCAAGTGCTCATGAAACTTATGGAACCCAGATGCAGTCATATCTCCTTGGAGAACAGGATTTATCTACTACGTTAAAGAATGTAGATGAATCTGTAAAAGAACTGCTTGAAAAATAAAAAGGAAATTTGAAAAGGTGCCTCTCGCGTCCAAGGTGGCGCAGGGGCACTTTTTGCGCTCAGGAGGATCATCATGACAAGAAAAAAGAAATTACGGGCAGGGGAATTAGGGAAATATTTCCTTATTTTTATTATTCCTGCATTAGTGGTTTATCTGGTATTTAGTATCACACCATTTCTCTACACTATTTATTACAGTTTTACAGATTATACAGATATGAATCCTATACATTTAAATTTTGTGGGGTTGAAAAATTATCTGAAAGTGTTTGAAACTCCGGTTATGATGACTGCGATTAAAAACTCAGTTGTGTATGCTATTTTACTCACTGGTTTTCAGACTGTTTTAGGTCTTCCTCTGGCAGTGGTTTTAAACCGGAAGCTGAAAAGCAGAAATATCCTGCGTGCAGTATTTTTCTTCCCGGCAGTATTTAGTTCCCTGATTATTGGATATTTGTGGAACTTTATTATGTCCTCTTCAGACTTTGGTTTAATCAATAATATTCTTCATCAGTTAGGATTTGGAACAGTGAATTTTTTCACTTCGAAAACAGCACTGTATTCTGTAATTTTTACACAGATTTGGCAGTGGACAGGATGGGCCATGGTTATTTTCCTGGCAAATCTCCAGGGAATTGCGCCGGAACTTTATGAAGCAGCAGAAATTGACGGAGCCAATGGAATCCAGAAATTTTTCTATGTTACCTTACCACTTATGTGTCCATCTGTGAAGATTGTAGTGGTGACAGGTCTTATTGGCGGTATGAAAGTCTTTGATATTATTTATTCCATGACATCAGGAGGCCCTGGGGATGCAACCCAGACCGTTATGACGGTTATGATGAAAAAGGGAATTTCCGAAGGCTTCTACAGTACAGGCGCTGCCTTTGGTGTGTGCTTCTTTGTGATTGTATTAGCAATCAGTGCAGTGGTAACAAAACTTATGGGGAAATGGAGTGACGCAATACAATGAAAAAAGAAAAAAGAAATCTCATTATTACGGAAATTGTTATGGTTGCCATTGCAATCATCTGGTTTATACCTATCTACTATTTGATTGTAACAACCTTAAAAGGTTCTCAGGAAGCAACTTTAAATCCCCTTGGACTGCCAAGAGAGCTGCGCCTTGATAATTATGTGAATGCCTGGATTAATATGGAATTTCCAAGAGCATTTGGAAATACCTTTTTTATCACAGCAACAGCAGTGTTATTGATTGTAATTTTTGGTTCCATGGCAGGATATGCCCTGGCAAGAACCAAATCTAAAATGGGAACCAGATTGTTTTTACTGTTTCTGGCAGGCTTGATTGTTCCTTTCCAGATGAATATCGTCAGCTTATATAAGATCGTAAAGAGTTTTGGAATTATGAATACCCTGTGGTCTGTTATTTTAGTCGATGTAGCTATTAATACGCCTCAGGCGGTGTTTTTGTTCAAAGAATTTATTGAATCTATCGTTCCAAAGGAATTAGAGGAAGCAGCTTCCATTGATGGATGTTCTGTAATTCCAAGATTTTTCAAGATTGTTTTGCCTTTATTAAAACCAGTTATTTCTACGGTTGTCATTATTGTAACCTTAAATGTATGGAATGAATTTATGACACCTCTGCTGTTTTTACAGAGCAGGGAAAATGATGTGATTCTTCAGGAAGTAACCAGAAATATCGGGCAGTTTGCAACAGACTGGACTGCTTTGTTCCCAATGCTTATGCTGGGCGTAGCGCCTCTTATGATTTTCTATGTGTTTATGCAGAAATATATTATTGCAGGAGTTGCAGCAGGCGCTGTGAAAGGGTGATGAAACATGAAGATTCAGAAGGATTTTGGAAATATTGTCATTGTGGTTCCTCATGAGGATGATGAAATTCTCATGTCTGCAGGGGTAATTAGGAATGCTGTGGAGGCTGGGATTTCGTGCACCGTAGTTATGGCTACCAACGGAGATTATGAATGTTCTGATTATGAAAAAGGACAGAATAGATTAAGAGAGAGTATAGCAGGACTCCAGGTTCTTGGGCTTTCAAAAGAACATTTAGAAATTATGGGTTATGCAGATACAGGAATGCCAAGAGAGGACAGTTTTCTGACTCATTTGTATGAAGAGGTGGAGGAGGAGAAATGTTATCCTTCTTCCTGTACACAGGAAACTTACGGACTTGTGGAAAAAGATGAGTTTCATAAGAAGAAATGGGGAAAACACGGGAAATATTGCCGTCTGGATTTTAAGAAGGATTTAAAGGAAATTCTCAGGGAAAAGAAGGCAGAACATATTTTTACTACTTCTCAGTATGATACTCATGGCGATCATGCAGCTTTGTACTGGTTTGTATGTGAAGTTCTGGATGAATTAAGAAATGAGGAAGGGTACGAACCCAGCTTGTACTGTGGTTTGATTCATTCCTGTGCAGGAGATGAGGTATGGCCTCTAAGAGATACAAAGAAATTTACCTGCCCGGATGGATTAGAAGGACAGCATCCATGGGAAAAACGTTGTACTTTAGAACTTCCAGAGGAAATGAAACAGGAAAAAGGAACAGACAATTTAAAATACCAGGCATTACTGCAACATAAAACAGCATTGGAGCCAGATGCTTATGAGTTTTTAATGGCATTTATCAAAGATGAAGAAGTATTTTGGAAAATGAGGTAAAACAATGAATACAGAGAAGCAGCCAATTTATCCTATTGAGGTTTGGGATATTACAGAACAGGAATTTCAAAAAGAGAATAATTATCGCAATGAGACAACCTTTGCGCTTTCCAATGGATATATTGGAACTAGAGGTACATTTGAGGAAGCTTATCCCTTTGATATTGATACCGGATTGGAAGGAAATTTTGTTAATGGATTTTACGAGAGTGAACATATACGCTATGGAGAGGCAAATTTTGGTTCTCCTCTTCTTAGTCAGTCTCTTTTGAATCTTCCTAATTTAAAGGAAACCAGAGTGATTTTAGATGGTGAAGAGTTTTCTATGGAAGAAGGAAGTGTGGAGTCTTATAAGAGAACGCTACATATGAAAGAGGGCGTGTTAGAGCGAACTCTTGTATGGTGTTCTCCAAAAGGGAAAAAGACCAAGATCAAAGTAAACAGACTGGTTTCTTTTGCCAGAAAGAATATCATGATTATTCGCTATGAAGTCACACCACTGAATTACAATGGAAGTGTTGAATTTGTATCAAAACTTTGTGCAGATGTGGAAAATCACACCAGAAAAACCAATCCTATTGTGGATTACGGCCCTTTTGGCAGACGTCTGGAAAAGAAAAACCTTTGGGTAAAAGAAGATGGACTTTATTATGAAGGAGAAACCATAGGAAGTCACCTTACCATGGCCTGTGGAAGCGCTCATACCATTCTCTCCCAGAAGGAAACAGTAAAAGCAGACTGGAAGGCAGACATGGGAGAACTGGAGGCATCCCTGTCCTGTACTTTAGAAGGGACAGAGGGAGAATCCATTGTGCTGGAGAAATTTATCTGCTACACCACACAGTTGGATATGCCAAAAGAAGAACTGGAAGTTTTTGTAACAGAAGAGTTAAACAGAGCCAGACAGGAAGGCTACTCTTACCTGGAAGAGCGCCAGAAAGAATATATGGAAAGCTTCTGGAAAATTGCAGATGTGCGAATCAAAGGCAATGAGGCTCTGCAGCAGGGCATTCATTTTAACCTGTTCCATATTATCCAGTCAGGGGGAAGAGACGGAAGAACCGGAATGGGAGCCAAGGGTCTGTCTGGAGAGGGCTATGAAGGTCATTATTTCTGGGATACAGAAATGTATGTGCTGCCGGTTCTGGTATATACAGAGCCGGAGGCAGCCAGACATTTGCTGGATTACCGGTACAGCACCCTGGATCAGGCAAGAAGCAGAGCCAGAATCCTGGGACATGAGAAGGGCGCCTTGTATCCATGGAGAACTATTAACGGAGAGGAAGCTTCTACCTATTATCCACTGGGAACTGCTCAGTATCATATTAATGGAGATATCTCCTATGCCCTGTCCCTGTATTTACAGGTGACCGGAGATGTGGAATACCTGAAGGAAAAAGGCGCTGAAATCCTCATTGAAACTGCCAGAGTCTGGGCAGATGTGGGAAGCTTTGCCAAGTGCAAAGGCGGAAAATATTGTATCTGTGATGTGACAGGGCCGGATGAATATAATGTGCTGGTGGACAATAACTTCTACACCAACCTGATGGCAAGAGAGAATTTAAGAGATGCGGTAAACGCTGTGGAATATCTGGAAACACATGCGCCTGAATGTTTAAAAGCCTTAGAAGAAAAGCTGGAATTTTCCACAGAAGAAACACTGCTTTGGAAGGAAATCATTGAGAAGATGTATTTCCCTTATGATGAAGAGAGACAGGTTTATCCTATGGATGACGGATTTATGATGCGCAAGCCCTGGGATGAAAATAAGATTCCACCGGAAAAGAGAGCATGGCTGTATGAAAATTATCATCCTCTGTTTATTATGCGTCACCGCATGTCAAAACAGGCAGATGCTATTCTGGGTATGTATCTTCACAGTAATCTGTTTACAAAAGAAGAAATCAAAAGAAACTATGATTTCTATCAGGAAGTGACCTTGCATCACTCCTCACTTTCCACCTGTATTTTTGGAATTGTAGCATGCAGCATTGGTTATCTGGAAGAAGGATATGAGTATTTCTCACAGTCTGCCCGTATGGATTTGGATGATTATCACAACAACTTCTATGCCGGTATTCATGCAGCCAATATGGCGGGAACCTGGCAGGCCATTGTAAATGGTTTTGCAGGGGTACGCTGCCAGAACTCAAAACTGACCTTTGAGCCATCCATTCCAAAAGAATGGGAGGAATATGCATTCAGACTGAGATTTCGGGGAACACTTCTGGAAATTCAGATTTCTAAAAAAGAAGCGAAATTTACCGTTATAGAAGGAACAGCCATCCAATTTTCAGTGGATGGAAAAGAAATTACATTACAGGGAGAAGGGGAAACCTATGTGGAAGAATTATAAAGCAATTTTTTTTGACTGGGACGGAACAGCCGTTATGTCCAGAAAAGCTCCGGCGGACGAAGCGGTGCAGGCTATGAAGCCATTACTGCGAAAAGGCGTGAAACTTGCTATTATCAGCGGTACTACCATTGAGAACATAGCAGGAGGCAAACTGGAGAGCTATTTTACCAAAGCAGAGCTTGAGAACCTTTATCTTGGACTGGGACGGGGAGCTTATAATTATGCTTTTCGTGACGGAAAACCTTATATTTTCAAAAATATGGTGCCAGAAAAAGAGGAGCTTTTAACCATTCACAGGATTTGTTTTGAAATCCATGAGGAATTAAAGGTACGCTATGATTTTGATACAGATATTGTATTCAGCAGACCAAATTATTGCAAGATTGACCTTATGGTGTCCAATCAGAGGGGAGAAAACCTGTTCATGCAGGAGGATGAGTTGGGAAGTCTGAAAGCCTCTCTTACAGAGCATGGCATTACCGAGGGACTTCAGGGGCTTATGAATCTGGCAAAAGAAATCGGAAAGAAGTACGGTGTGGAAGTCCTTCCTACCTGTGACGCCAAGTATCTGGAAGTAGGAACCACAAGCAAAAGTGACAACGTGGACAGTATCTTCGCCCTGATTTCTAAGGAATCTGGCATCCTTCCAGAAGAATGTACCTACTGGGGAGACGAATACGTGGGTATTGAAAAAGGAATCTTCGGCAGTGACAGCTTTATGAAAACAGAAAAAACCGCCAAAGGAGACTTCTTCGATGTATCCGAAGTAAACGGCGAAAGACCAGAAGGCGTCCAGCAAATCGGCGGTGGCGTTGCTCAGTTCTTAAATTTTTTAAAAGACCAGAAATAAGCAAGTAAAGATTTTTCAAGAAAAGTTGCAATGCAGAAAATAACAATCAAGAATAGTGGTGCAATTCTGGCGAATTTGCCGAGTACCCTTTGAGACTACAGGCTCAAAGGGAGCGCAGGCTGAGCCAGAAGTGCATCACTATTCTTGATGTCCGTCTTGCATGGAAACTTTTTGCATGTATTGTTGAAAAACCCAGAAAACAAAGGTATACTAAAAGAAAATATGTGCAGAGTATACAGAGAATAAAAACACCGGGCGCTGGAAGGGAAGGCAATGGAATGGGGAAAATAAAGATTTTATTAGTAGATGATGAGAGGGAAGAAAGAGAAGGGATTTCCTGGCTGATTGAGAAATATCAATATCCTTTGGAAATTATGCAGGCTTCCAATGGAAAAGAAGCCCTTCAATGGATAGAAAAAACAAAGATTAATATTTTGTTTACAGATGTGAAAATGCCCATTATGAATGGGCTGGAACTGGCAAAAAAGGTTTACGAGACAAAGCCGGAAATCAAAATCATTATTTTCAGCGCCTATGGAGAATTCAGCTATGCCAAACAGGCTTTAGAGGCCAATGCAGTGAGCTATCTGCTAAAGCCCATTGAAATTGAAGAATTCCAGAAAGTCATGGTGTCTGTCATAGAGTCTGTGCAAAAAGAAAATGAAGAGGGAGAGAGACTCCAGACCGCGGAGGTTCAGAACCGGAGAAACCTTTTATACAAAATTTTCAGCAGCGCTAAAATTGAAACAGAAGAGGCAGAAAAAGCAGAGCAGATTTTGAATCTGGGGACAGGAAAGCATTGCAGAATTCTGGACATTGAATTCACAGAAAACTTTTTTGAAGAACACGAAGAAATTTTCCTTCAATTTTTGAAAATGTATCTGGGAGAAAACACCTCTTATCTGGAAATGTACCCAAATGAAGCTTATGTAATGGTGCGGGATGCCCGCTTTTTTACTGGAAATGAGCTGGAAAAACAGGTACAGAAAATCCTCCGGGACTTACAGGTGAAAACCAGAAGTGAGGCAGCAGTGATTATCAGTGAAGTAGTGGAGAACGCGGAAAAACTGGAAAAACAGTTAGAGCAGATGCATCAGATACAGGCAGAGCTTTTCGGATATGGGAATCAAATTGTCAGTACCAGAGGGTATTACAGCGAAACAGAACTCTATGCGCAGGATGCAGAGAGGGCTGCAAGGCAAATGATGCAGGCCATTGAATCCATGGACACAGAACTGATTGCCAGACAAAATGAGCAGCTTATGAAAGTGGTAGCTTCTCTTGATAAGGTAAGTAAGATTTATCTCCAGAACCTGTTATATTCCATTATTAAAGCCATTTATGACAAAGTTCCAAAGATTGAGTTTGAGGAAGCTCTTGCTCTGGCAGAAGCCCTGTTTAGGGCAAAAAGCCTGAAAAATATGATGGAAGTCTATGAACAGGCAGTGGAGAAAATGCTGTCTTTTATTCAGGGAGAAGACCAGGATGAATCCAGGATTATCCAGAAGATTAAAAACCTCATAGAGAAGGAGTATGCAAAGGATATTAGTCTCAATTATGTGGCTGAGAACGTAAATCTTACTCCTGCCTATGTGAGCTATATTTTCAAAAAAGAAACCGGACAGACACTGGTAAAATATGTAACGGATATTAAAATGATGAAAGCCAGAAAAATGCTGGAAGAAGGAACCCTGAAGATTGTCCAGGTGGCAAAAACCTGCGGATATGAAAATCAGTCCTATTTTAACCGCCTGTTTAAAAATTATTATGGTGTGACACCAAAACAGTTGAGAGAGAAATTATGAAAAAATTATGGAATTGGTATTATGGAGGCGCATCCATAAGAAAGAAACTGGTAATCAGCTATCTGGTGCTGGTGCTGATTCCCATTTTTGTGCTGGGAATTTATTCCTACTCTGTTTCCAGCAAGAACCTTATGCGTCAGACCAGGTATACTATGGAAAACAACATAGATTCCATTTCCTATAGTCTGGAAAGCAGCATTCAAAGGGAAAACGACAATATTAAATATCTGTCCTATCATGCAAAGCTGCGGGAAAGCCTGGAAGGAAGTAAACATGATATGAATGCTCTGGCAAGGGAAATGAATGATTCTGTGGAGCCTACCTTCTGGTATTTTATTACCAGTGATTACAATATAAAGGGATTAGAAATTTTTTCTCCTTATGTACAGCAGCCTTTGGGAAATTTCCTGAAACCCATGAATGAAGAGGCGCAGAGATGGATGGAGAGAGAAGTCGGAAATTATAAAACGAAATGGGTGGTGAATGATGACCGGATTTATGCAGTAAGGATGCTTTTGGATGCTGAAACATCTTCCAAACCTATTGGCGTTATGAAACTGGAGGTCTTTCCAGATGAAATTACCCAGGGGCTTTACCAGTCTGACTATTTGAACAATGGAGTTGTACTTACAGATTCTGAAAATCAGGTGATTAAGAACAGAGTAATTGCAGATGAAAATCTGGAAAAAGAAATTGCTGCAAGTATTGAGAAAGGACAGGAGCCTGGATTTTACCAGACCAGGAAAACGATGTTGGCAGTTTCCGAAGAGCTGAGTAATGGCTGGAAGATTTATTATTACATTGATAAATCAGAAATTTCAGGACAGATGATTACCATATTGGCAACCACCTGTTTTGTTATGGGAATCTGCCTGGCAGCAGCAGCGGTTTTAATGAGTCTGATTTCCAGACTTTTAAGCTCCAGAGTCCTTCAGTTGAAGCATTGTGCAGAGGAAGTGAGCCAGGGGAATTTTGATTTAACACTGGAAGAGGGATATTCTGATGAAATTGGAATTGTGTCAGCCAGTTTTAATAAAATGTGCCGGAAAATCAATGAGATGATGGAAGAGATGTACCAGCTTGGTATGGAAAAGCGAAAAGAGGAGCTAAAAGCCTTGCAGGCTATGATGAATCCTCATTTTCTCTATAATTGTCTTTCCAGTATTAAATGGAAAGCTATCCGCTCAGAACAGGATGAAATTGCCGATATTACGGGGCTGCTGGCAAAATTTTACCGGACAGCATTAAACAATGGAAAGCAGATTACCATTGTGCAAAATGAGTTGGAGAATGTCAAAGCATACTTACAGATTCAGTTGAAATCTCATGAAAACAGCTTTGAAGTGATTTACAATCTGTCAGAAGAAGGCAGGGAATGCAGGATGCCTAACTTTCTGCTGCAGCCTATTGTAGAAAATGCTATCTGCCATGGCGTAGATTTCTGCGAGGGAGAAAAAGGAAAAATCAAAATTGAATATTTGTGCGAGGAAGAATTTCTTGTTTTCAATGTATATAATAATGGAGGCAAGCTAAGTGAAGAAGAAGTACAAAAAATACTAAGCACTCCTGGGAAAGGGTATGGAATCTATAACATACAGGAACGTATTCGTATGTATTATGATGAAGAATGTGGAATTTTCAGCCATCTTACAGAAGAGGGGCTGGTATGCTTTACTATTAAAATTAGAAAAATGATAAAAGAAGGAGAAGCGCTGTAAACCAACGCTTCTCCCTGCTGTTTTTTAATCAACCAATTCTGAAATAGAAATCTGTGTTTTATAACTTTTTTTTGCTCCGCCAGGAGAAGTCATAAAAATAGTTGCATATTCTCCTCCCTCATAAATCGTAAGTTCTGTTATATTATCATTTTCTCCTTCAACAGAGTCATAAAATTTTATCAAATATTGAGGCTGCATATTTTCACTTATGTTTGTATTTTTCCAACTTTTCATATTTAAAGCAGAAATAACTCTTTTAATAGAATTTTTGTCATCATATTTTTTCAGTAATTGGTTGTTTGAAGAATTGTATATCTCTATTACTGCTATTTCTGTATCCTTGCCTATAGAATCCTTTGCAACATCACTTATAGTTTTATTGGTTAAATAAATAACAGAAGACAGGATCGCAATTATGAGTATCAGCCCCAGTATAATTCCTTTATAGAGCGTATGTTTTTTTACTTTTTTATCAATATCATTTACCATAGTAGGATTCCCTTTCAATAAAATATCAAGAGAAAGATGAAACTCATCACTTATTTTTACTAAAGTATGTAAATCTGGATAACTTTTCTCATTCTCCCAATTTGAAACTGTTTGTCTTGTTACATTAAACTTTTTTGCAAAAGTCTCCTGTGTCAGTCCTTGTTCCTTTCTGAGTTTTACAATCATCTGACCTAATTGCATTTTTGAATTCCTCCTTATAATTTCATTTTATCTTTTATCGTGAATATAACAAGCAATTAGCTTTTTACATCCTTGATTTTACCACGCAAATATTCTTTGCAGCCCTTATTTTAAGGCTTTTCCATGCTGTATTTAAAAATTTAAAGATTCGTTTCGTATAAAATTTTTGAGGATAGAAAAAAGCTCCAAATCCTTATATCATTAGGATTTGAAGCTCCTCATTGAAGTGCCGCAGACCGGAATCGAACCGGTACGGGAGTATAAGT
>ENA-ORVC01001247-ORVC01001247.1-human-gut-metagenome-genome-assembly--contig:-NODE-1247-length-22712-cov-4.457386_pt1 | contig 22712 bp, 18 predicted proteins | sample MGYA00242092_ERZ509234 | MGnify/ENA primary metagenome ERZ509234 (study PRJEB26280, sample SAMEA2338800) | human gut metagenome | biome: human gut; feature: human-associated habitat; material: faeces... | reverse complement strand
GGGGGGAAGGAGAAACTTTCTTCAGAAAGTTTCTCCTTCCCCCCTCCAATTTCACTCGATCACGAACGCGTTCGCCGCGTGCGTGGCGGCGGGAATGTTCCCTTCAGCAAAAAGACGGACAACCTCCAGCGCGGCGGGAAGCTGCTTGCGGAAGGCGTCCTGCGCCTCGGGACTGAGCCGCCCGAGAACCCAGTTCACGGTGTCCTCGCCGCCATGCGGGGAACGGCCTATGCCGAGGCGAAGGCGGTAGAAATCCGGCGTGCCGAGACGCTGCGTGATCGACTTCAAACCGTTGTGCCCGGCATTGCCCCCTCCCTTCTTGAATTTCATCCGGCCCGGCGCGATATCCAGCTCGTCGTGCACGACAAGGATATTCTCGGGCAGAAGACGGTGCCACGCCGCGAGAGGCTGTACGCATTCGCCGGAAAGGTTCATGAAGGTCTGCGGTTTGGCGATAAGCCACTGGTCCGGGCTGCCCGGAAGGGCCGCCTTCCACAGCTCGCAGCGGAACTTGTCCCCTGACATGGAGGAAACATTTTTCGCCTCGCGCAACAGTTCATCCACAAACAAAAACCCCATGTTGTGACGGGTCGATTCGTATTGCTTGCCCGGATTGCCCAAGCCCACGATAAGTCCGGCGACAGCCATATCAAACCTCTCGGAAAACTTCCGGCCTGACGGACGCAGGCCACAAAAAAAGGAATCCACCGGATTCCTCGCCAATTCGTTCCCTCAACCCATGCGGGGCAGCCCCTTTCCTACGGCATCAACGGGATGCCGAACATGTCGACGGGGAAAGGAGGCAAGGGAGTGGAGAGGAATGCCTTAAGTGAGGACGCTCCCTTCCACTCCCAAACAATGCGCTTATTCAGCGGCAGCGTCATCGCCGCCGGGCATCAGCACGGACACGATGGCGTAGTTGTTGTCATAAGCGGCCTTGACGCCTTCGGGAAGCTTCACGTCGGCGATCTGGATGGTGGTCCCCACATCCATGCCGGAGATGTCGATGGTGACCTTGGCGGGCATATCGAGAGGCTTCGCCATGAGCTGGATCTGTTCGCGGTAGGTTTCGAGCTTGCCGCCCACCTTGGTACCGCGGGCAACGCCGGTGAATTCGACCGGAACGGTGATCTTCACGGGCTTGTCGAGATCGACGCCGTAGAAGTCGATGTGCGTGAAGCGGCTGGTGATCGGGTCGCGCTGCGTGGCCCAGATCAGCACGGGATGCGTGCCGTCGCCTTCGATCTCGAGGTTGAACACGGTGGTGCGGCCAACCTGAGAGAAAAGCTTCGCAAAAGAGCGAACGGACATCTGCACGGGCAGGTTTTCACCCTTGGCGGTGTAGAACACGCCGGGGATGAGTTCTTCCTGACGGGCGCGGCGGTTGGCGCCCTTGCCGAGACCGGCGCGCTTCTGCACGCTGAGCACTTTGAGATCGGACATGGATGTTCTCCTTACCCTTCCACGGGGAAAAAGCCGTGGTGGTAGATTCGCTGAGATGAGCCGGTGCCCCGGAGGACGCCGGAGAGGTTTCTTTCCGTTCGCCCGGAACGTTTCAAAAACGAAACGCTCCAATCCGAACGCTGGTTCGGCGCGCCGCAACACGGCGCTGATTCTACCGAAAACGATGTTTTCCGGCAGAACGGCACCTTTGAAATGTTCAGCATTTCAAAGGCAATCCGCTTTAGAACAGCACGCTTACGGACGACCCGGTGTGGATGTTGTGGATGCTCTTGGCGAGAAGGCTGGCCACGGAAACGACCTGCAGCTTCGAGCACACGGCCAAACGTTCACCGGACGGGATCGTGTCGGTGACGACGACCTTGGTGAACACCGAGTTGTTGAGCCGCTCGAGGGCGGGGCCGGAAAGCACGCCGTGCGTGGCACAGGCGTACACTTCGCGGGCGCCTTCGCGGAGCAGGACTTCGGCTCCGGCGCAGATCGTCCCTGCCGTATCGATGATGTCATCCACGAGTACCGCGATCTTGCCGTCCACATCGCCGATGACGTGCGTGGCGGTCGCCTGGTTGGGGCGGTCGCGGCGCTTGTCGATGATGGCGAGGGGCGCTTCAATGCGCTTGGCGAAGGAGCGGGCGCGTTCCACGCCGCCGGCGTCGGGGGAAACCACCACGATCTCGCCCTTCATGGCCATGAAGGGTTCGAGCAGCACCTGAGACGCGAACAGGTTGTCCACAGGGCAGTTGAAGAACCCCTGGATCTGTCCGGCATGAAGGTCCACGGTCACCACGCGGTTCGCACCGGCGGTCGACAGGAAATCAGCCACGAGCTTGGCGCTGATGGGCGCGCGCGGGCTGACCTTGCGGTCCTGACGGGCATAGCCGTAGTAGGGGATGACGGCGGTGATGCGGCCCGCGCTGGCGCGCTTGAGCGCGTCGAGCATGAGGCAGAGCTGCATCAGATTGAAGTTCACGGGCGCGCAGGTCGGCTGGATGACGAACACGTCGTCGCCGCGGACGCTGCTGCTGATTTCGATGCGGCTTTCGCCGTCGCTGAACTTCTCACACAGGGCGGGGGTCAACTGGCAGCCGAGATGCTCGCAAATGGCCTGAGCCAAAGGAGCGTTCGAGGTGCCGGTCAGAATCTTGAGATCACCGTACATAGGGGGAGGCCTTCCGGTTAAGAAACCTCTAAAGCGCAAAAAAATGGCTGGGGCGGAAGGACTTGAACCCTCGAATGACGGGACCAAAACCCGTTGCCTTACCTGCTTGGCTACACCCCAGCGTGACAAAGATTTCCTTGAAGGTGGAAATCTTACAATGCGTGGCTATAAGCAGCCACGTCTTTTTCCCGGAACCCCTCCGCCACCCGGAAGGCGGTGCCCGCATCCCGGAAGAGCCCGAAGAGGGAAGAGCCGCTGCCGCTCATGACGGCGGCGAAGGCTCCCTGCCGCAGGAGCTGCTCCCTGAGTCGGCGAAGACGGGGGAAGGCCTCGAAAACCGGCGGCTCAAAACTGTTTTCAAGCCAATGGATGGAGGAAGCCCCGTCGAGAGGTTTCTGAGAGGCACGGTTTATAGCGCCATTACGCGCTTCTGTCAATGGCCTGTTCCATTCATCCCATGCCGCATAGGCCCACGGCGTGGACACACGCTCCCCGGGGCACAGCAGGACGAGTCCCGCCCCGGCGACGCCCGCCGCGTCCAGCCACTCGGGGCACGGGACGAGCCGTTCGCCGATGCCCGAGGCCCGGCAGGGGACGTTATACAGAAAAAACGGCACGTCCGCGCCGATGCGGGCGGCCAGCCCGACGAGCTCCGGCAAGGGCAGAGGTTCGGGCGCGCGGGCGTTCAGCCATCCAAGCAGCGCCGCCGCGTCCGCGCTCCCCCCTCCGAGCCCGGCCCCGTGCGGGATGCCTTTTTCCAGCACGGCCTCCACGCCCGGACGGAAGCCCGAAGCCTCGGCGAACAGGCGGTAAGCCTTGGTCAGCGTGTTGTTTTCCGGATCAATGCCCGGTTCCGCGCAGTGGAGCGCCAGCCCGCCTCGCGGCCTCAGGGCAAGCCTGAGCGTGTCGGACGGCTCGTCCAGCGGCAGGAATACCGTATCCAGCTCATGCCATCCGTTGGGGCGCACCCCCGTAATCCGCAGGGTCAGGTTCACCTTGCATCCGATCCGCAGTGCCGCCGTTTCCATCGTTCCGTCATCCACCCCGACGCCCTCCCGGCGCGTGTCGCGCTGTTTGTCTGATCAATTTATATCTTCCGATTTTCTTTTATCATCTTTCGCCTACGAACGTTTGACAAGCCCTGTCCAGTCATGGCACTAAAACCGATGTCTAACAGGGGTTCATCCGAAAAAACGGAGGCTCGGCATCGCTCCGCCCCACGCTCCCTTTTCGGCATGGACGGCTTCGGACAGGCGAGCCTGTCCGATAACTCCAACTATCCCTATGAATGAGGGGGAGGTTTCTTTATGGCACGCGCATGGATGAAAGCGGCTCTTGCGGGTATGGCCATCATGGCCATGACCGCCCCGGTGCATGCTGCCGATACGATCAAAATCGGCGTTCCCGGTGCACACTCCGGCGACCTCGTTTCCTACGGTATGCCGAGCCTTAACGCGGCTCGCATCGTCGCCGACGAATACAACGCCAAGGGCGGCATTCTCGGCAAACAGATCGAAATCATCGCCGAAGACGACCAGTGCAAGCCCGAACTCGGCACCAACGCCGCCACCAAGGTCCTTTCCGAAGGCGCCGTGGCCGTTATGGGCTCCATCTGTTCCGGCGCGACCAAGGCCGCCCTGCCGATCTACAACGACGCCAAGATCGTGTCCATTTCTCCGTCGGCCACCACGCCTGAGCTGACCCAGAAGGGCGACCACCCCTACTTCTTCCGCACCATCGCCTCCGACGACGTGTCCGGCCACCTCGCCGGCTCCTTCGCCAAGGACAAGCTCGGCCTGAAGAAGGTCGCCCTCCTGCACGACAAGGGCGACTACGGCCGCGGCTTCGTGAACTATGCCCGCGAAATGCTCGAAAAGGGCGGCGTCCAGATCGTCCTTGAAGAAGGCATCACCCCCGGCGCCGTGGACTACGGCGCGGTGATCCAGAAGATCCGCAAGGCCGGCGCTGACGGCATCATCTTCGGCGGCTACCATCCCGAAGCTTCCAAGCTCGTCCAGCAGCTTGCCAAAAAGAAGATCGACATTCCCTTCATCGGCCCCGACGGCGTGAAGGACGAACAGTTCATCAAGGTCGCCGGCAAGAACGCCGAAGGCGTCTACGCCACCGGCCCCACCGACGTGTCCAAGCTGCCCATGAACATCCAGGCGCACGAAAACCATAAGAAGAAGTACGGCACCGAGCCGGGCGCCTTCTATGACAACGCCTACTCCGCGACGGTCGCCCTGCTTGAAGCCATCAAGGCCGCCGGCAGCACCGACTCCCAGAAGATCATGGAAGCCCTCCGCACGAACATGGTGGACACCCCCCTCGGCAAGATCAAGTTTGACGCCAAGGGCGACGCCGAAGGCATCGGCTTCTCCATCTACGAAGTGAAGGACGGCAAGTTCGTCGAACTAAAGTAACGATACGTCATTCCCTTTTTCGGGTATGACGCCAATGTTCACCCTGCATCTTCCGTGACACGTCGGAAGGTGCAGGGTGAACCGCACGTTGCGGGGCGGCATCCTGACGGGCGGCTGTCTTTCTTACTAAACGATTTTTCCGGGCTTCCCGCGGACGCTGAGGCGGGCGGGACGGGGCATTCCCCGGAGCCGGCGGTTCACCGGAGAAACCAGCGAGCAGGGCCAATGGATTTACAATATTTCGTCGAACTCTTTTGTGGCGGACTCACCAGAGGCAGCATCTACGCGCTCATCGCGTTGGGCTACACGATGGTGTACGGGATCATCGAGCTCATCAACTTCGCTCACGGCGAAATCTATATGATCGGCGCGTTCACCGCGCTCATCGTGGCGAGTGCGCTCGGCATCATGGGATTCCCGGCGGCGGGCATCATCGTCATCGCCGCCCTGGCTGCGGTGATTTGGTGCGCGGCCTACGGCTACACCATCGAGAAGATCGCCTATCGCCCCCTGCGCGGCGCTCCCCGGCTTTCGCCCCTCATCTCCGCCATCGGCGTGTCGATCTTCCTCCAGAACTATGTGAGCCTGGCTCAGACGTCCGACTTCGTGGCCTTTCCGCAGCTCATCACCGACTTTGAGTTTCTGGATCCCATTTCCCACATCATCGGCACCAGCGATTTCCTGATCATCGTCACCAGCCTCGTCACGATGGTCGCGCTCACGCTGTTCATCCAGTACACGAAGATGGGCAAGGCCATGCGCGCCACCGCGCAGAACCGCAAGATGGCTATGCTGCTCGGCATCGACGCCGACCGCATCATCTCGCTGACGTTCATCATCGGCTCGTCGCTGGCCGCCATCGGCGGCGTGCTCATCGCCAACCACGTGGGGCAGGTGAACTTCTTCATTGGCTTCATCGCGGGCATCAAGGCCTTCACCGCCGCTGTGCTCGGCGGCATCGGGTCCATCCCCGGCGCCATGGTCGGCGGCCTTGTGCTCGGCCTGTGCGAAAGCTTCGCCACCGGCTATATCTCCAGCGCCTACGAAGACGCCCTCGCCTTCGCCCTGCTGGTGCTCATCCTCATCTTCCGTCCGGCGGGCATCCTCGGAAAGCCCAAGGTTCAAAAGGTCTAAGGGGGCCGACATGAACATGATTTTAAGAGCGCTCATGGTCAGCGTATGGTTCATGGCGCTTACCTTCCCGCTTGTCGTCCTCAAGGTGGACGCTCTCAACGACACGATCCTGTTCCGCTGGGAAAACATGGCTTCCATCGGCGTGGGCGCGTTCGTGCTTTCCATTTTCTGGCGCTGGAGCATGGAACGCAAGGCCCGCGGGGCGGTTTCCACCGGCCCTTCGCTGTTCGCCCGCGCGCTTGAGGCCGTCCGGCAGCCCAAGCCCCGCTATACCTGCCTCGGCCTCATCGCAGTCCTGATGCTCGTCATGCCGTACATCAGCTCCATGTACCAGATCAACATCATGATCTCGGCGCTGATCTACATCATGCTCGGCCTCGGCCTGAACATCGTGGTCGGCCTCGCCGGGCAGCTCGTGCTCGGCTATGCGGCGTTCTACGCCGTGGGCGCCTACACCTACGGCCTGCTGAACACCTATTTCGGCCTCGGCTTCTGGGCCGTATTGCCCGTGGGCGGCATCATGGCGGCCCTGTTCGGCCTCATGCTCGGCTTCCCCGTCCTGCGGCTCAAGGGCGACTATCTGGCCATCGTGACCCTCGGCTTCGGTGAAATCATCCGCCTCGTGCTTGAGAACTGGACCAGCGTCACCAAAGGTTCCTTCGGCCTGTCCAACCTCAGCCGCCCCTCCCTGTTCGGCATGGAAATGGGCGTAACCGAAGCGACAAACTACATTTATTACATCGTCCTCGCCGCCGTGGTCGTCACCATCATCGTCGTGGGGCGCCTCAAAAACTCCCGCATCGGCCTTGCCCTTCAGGCTCTGCGTGAAGACGAAATCGCCTGTGAGGCCATGGGCATCGACCTGACCAAGGTGAAGCTCTCGGCCTTCGCGCTCGGCTCCTGCTGGGCCGGGTTCGCCGGGGTCATCTTTGCGGCCAAGACCACGTTCATCAACCCCGCCAGCTTCACTTTCATGGAATCGGCCATGGTCTTGTCCATGGTGGTGCTCGGCGGCATGGGTTCCGTGCTCGGCGTCACCATCGCGGCGGCCATTCTGGTGCTCGCGCCCGAATACCTGCGCGCGTTCTCCGAATACCGTATGCTCCTGTTCGGCGCGGTCATGGTCATCATGATGATTTACCGTCCTCAGGGCCTCATTTCCGGCGAGAAACGCACGTACAAGATCACGAACAAGGACAAGATCGACAGCTCCAAGTCGGCTTTCGACGTTCCTGCCACGGGAGGCCAGGCATGAACACCCCTGTGCTCGAAGTAACCAACCTGTCCAAAAATTTCGGCGGCCTGCGCGCGCTCAACGAGGTGGATCTCACGATCAACCGGCAGGAGATCGTCGCGCTTATCGGCCCCAACGGCGCGGGGAAGACCACGTTCTTCAACTGCATCACCGGCATCTATCTGCCCACCGAAGGGACCGTCCAGCTTCACCTGCCCGAGCGCAACGGCAAGCCCGCCAGCTCCACGACCCTCAACGGCATGAAGCCCAACGAGATCACGTCGCTCGGCATGGCCCGCACGTTCCAGAACATCCGCCTGTTCCCGACCATGACCGTGCTCGAAAACGTCATGATCGGACGCCATTGCCGCACGTCGGCGGGCATCGCCGGAGCGGTCTTTCAGGACTCGCGCACCAAGGCCGAAGAACAGGCTACCATCGACCGCAGCTATGAACTGCTGCGCGAGGTGGGCCTGAACATGCATTATCAGGACGAGGCCCGGAACCTGCCCTACGGAGCACAGCGCCGTCTGGAGATCGCCCGCGCTCTGGCGACCGATCCCGCCGTGCTGCTGCTCGACGAACCCGCCGCGGGCATGAACCCTCAGGAAACCCTCGAACTCAAGTCGCTCATCCTGCACCTGCGGAAGGAGTTCGACCTGTCTATCCTGCTCATCGAGCACGACATGGGCATGGTCATGTCCCTTTCGGATCGCATCTACGTCATGGAATACGGCTCCCGAATCGCCATGGGCACGCCGCAGGAAGTGCGCGAGAACCCCCGCGTCATCAAGGCGTATCTTGGAGAGTCCGACCATGCTTGAGCTTCGCAACGTCAACACCTTCTACGGCAACATCCAGGCCCTCCGGGACGTGAACATACGCATCAACGAAGGGGAAATCGTCACGCTCATCGGGGCCAACGGCGCGGGCAAGAGCACCACGCTGATGACCATCTGCGGCGGCACGCCTCCTCGCAGCGGCGAAGTCCTCTTCCGGGGGCATCCCATCCACACGCTCAGGCCGAACAAAATCGTGGCGCTCGGCATCAGCCAGGTGCCGGAAGGCCGTCTGATCTTCCCCGATCTCACCGTGCAGGAGAATCTGGATCTCGGGGCCTTCCTCCGCAACGACAAGGACAACATCAAAAAGGACCTCGACTACATTTTCGACCTGTTCCCCATCCTCGCCCAGCGCCGCGCCCAGACGGGCGGCACGCTGTCCGGCGGCGAACAGCAGATGCTGGCGATCTCCCGCGCGATCATGGCCCGTCCGACGTTGCTCCTGCTTGATGAGCCTTCCCTCGGCCTCGCGCCGATCATCATCCAGCAGATTTTTTCCATCATCGAAAAAATCAATGCCGACGGCACCACCGTTTTCCTCGTCGAGCAGAACGCCAACCAGGCGCTCCGCATCGCCAACCGCGCCTACGTCATGGAAAACGGCCGCATCGTCATGGAAGACTCCGCCGACAAGCTCCTCACGGATCCCGCCGTGCAGAAAGCGTATTTGGGGATGTAATGGAAATATTGGGGAGGGGAGAGGGAACCTTTCTGGAAAAAGATTCCCTTTCCCCTCCCCCAACCCCACCCCTCTCCCTCCCAAGACTTTCGACCTTATCGAATCCCTGCTCACGGGGTTGCCTGTGATCGGAAAACGCCCGGACGGAAAACCGTTCGGGCGTTTTCTATGGGATGCGACGGGAAGGATTTTATTCTTTCCGCCTTGTTTCCAGTAGGATTGCTTTTACAGAATAGTCCTGACGGCCTCTTCGAAGACGGCGCGGGCCTGATCGAACTGGAGGGCTATGGCTCCGAGGGCCACGAACAGGAATATGGTTTCGCGCCACGTCCCCGTACTGACGAGATTGATGCCGAAGCGCTTGCTGCCTCCGAAAGGATACAGAGGAACGCGCATGGGCGTGAGGGCATCCAGCAGGACGTGAATCAAGCCGCCGATGCCCACCCAAACGAGCAGATCGTTGCCGATGCCGCTGACCTGCGCCAGCGCCGACGGAGACACGCCGGGGAATGTGATGTGTGTCGCCCTCAGCAGATCAAGCACGATCCTCTGTGTCGGGATAAGAAAGCCCAGTATAATGATGACAAGGTACCAGCCGAACCAATGCGACGTCTGACGGTGGATGCGCCTCCATACTTTCTTGTCGCCCCGCGCCATTGCCGTATCCACCATATCGGGCAGCACACTCCCGATCATTACGGCGAACAACGCCGCCGGATGCGCGCCTGCCGCGAGCGCTCCCGCTACAGCCACTGCCTTGTGCGTAAACCACTTCATGCTTCGTCCGATGATAAAGAGGAAAAACGGCACAGTACGGTTTCTCCCCCGCAAAGGTCAAGCGTCTTCGCACCGTATCCGGAAACGGCCCTTCATACGGCAGGAACTCCCGCCGCGCGGCCTCCCCACCCGCCGAAAGCCTAGGGAAGAGGAGGGATGCAGATCCGGCGGAAGGGAGGCAAACCGTAGAGGTGCTCCCCCCTTCTCCAGAAAGGATTCCCCCCTTCCACCGATTCCACTCTTGCACCCTTCTACGCCTTCCACGTCTCCCGGGTTTCGAGCCAGCGACCGTAGCGGGCGCAGAGGACACCAAGAAGCAAATAGATGGCCCCGGCGCTGATCCAGACTTCAAAGGTCATGCGGCTGATCGCCATGACTTCGAGAGCCTGAAAAGTCAGGTCGGGCAAAGAAATGAGCGAAGCCAGCGCGGAATCCTTGAACGTGGTGATGACCTGCCCCACGAGCGGAGGCAGGATCGCGCGCACGGCCTGCGGAAAAATGACCAGACGGAGCTGCTGCGGACGGGAAAAACCGAGCGCCGCCGAAGCTTCCCATTGCCCGTGCGGCACGCCTTCGATGCCTCCGCGGACAATTTCCGTAACATAGGCCCCTTCGTACACCCCAAGCGTCAGTACCGCCGCAACCATGCGGTCAAGCTGGCCTTCAGGGGCGAATCCCCACGCCACCGCATCCCTGACGAAAGGAGGCATGGAGCGAAGGGCCTGTTCCATATCGGAAACGGGAAGCAGGTTGCCCGCGAAAAAATACAGGAGAAACAGCAGCACCAAAGGAGGGATATTACGGACGGAATTGACGAAAAGCTGAATGGGCAACGCTGCGACGCCGCGTTGCCCGGCGGAAAGGGCGCCCAGAACGCCGCCGATGAGCAGAGCCAGCGCCATCGACCAGACGCCGAGGCGGAGAGTGACGATGAGCCCCCGGATCAAGAGGCCGGGCTCGTAGCCGCCGGGCGTGCGGCGGACAAGGAAATCCGCCAATTCCGGCCAGCTCCAGCGATAGGCGGCTATGGTTTCCGAACGCCACAGGAAAAAGCAGGCTCCCAGAAGCAGCAAGACGACCAGAACGGCGTCCACCCGCCCGAACGTGGGGAAAAGCCGCCCCTGCCGACCGTACTCGGCATAGGGCGACCATTCGCGCCGGAGCGCCTTCCGGGAGCCGCCGGAACTCATCGAAGCTGCGCTTCCCAATCGGTCGTCTTGAACCAGAAATGACGGCGCTCGGGGAGCCAGCCTTCCGCTTCGACCGTGCGGATCCAGTTGTCGAGCACATTCAGGCTGTCGGGATCGCCCTTGCGGATGACCATGCCCACAGGCTGACGGTAAAAGGCGTCCGTGGAGGGCTGGTAAAGCTTGTCGGGGTTGCGGAGCACCTCAAAGGCCGGAAGCGGCGCGGACGAGAACATCACGTCGGCGCGGCCCGAGAGCACATCCTGCACGGCGGGAGCTTCGTCGTCGAACAGGCGGAAGGTGGCGTTGGGGAGCACTTTCTTGGCCACGGGAACGGGCGTGCTGCCCGTGCGCAGGGCAACGACCACTTCAGGTTTGTTGAAGTCCTCGGGGAACTTCATGCCCTTGGTCTTTTCCTTGTTCGCCATGACTTCGATGGTGGCGTAATCATAGGGAACCGTGAAATTCGCCTTCAAATTGCGCTCGGGGGTAACACTCATGCTGCCGATGATGACATCGAATTTCCCGGCCATCAGCGCGGGGATGATCCCGGCCCACTTCGTGGGCACAAGCTGGAGTTCCACGCCCAGATCCTTGGCGAGGCGCTTCGCCACGTCGATTTCAAAGCCCACGAATTCACCGTTCTTGTCCTGCATGGCCCACGGCACGAACGAGGAAAACCCGACACGCAGCACGCCGCGCTTGACCACATCGTCGATCATGGACGTCTGCGCGTCCTTCGCCTGTGCCAGACCGGGCAGGATCAAGGCCGCCGCCAGCATCAACACAGCAAAAAACTTTTTCATAACGCCTCCTATGAACTTTTCTTTTCCGCAACGGAAACGCCCGCCGCGCCGTCTCCCACAAGCCGAACGCCTTGGAAGGCGGAGGGGGAGCAAGGTAGAAGCCTTTTTCGGGAAGGTTCCCCTTCCCCCGCCCAAAGCCTAGCGTACCGGCGCTCCATCCAGCGGGCGGGCAGCGCCACGCAGAGCGTGAGCGCGAGATACAGCGCCGCGACGATCAGCCATATCTCAAACGCAAGGAACGTATCCGCGATCAACACCTGCGCCTGCATGGTGAGATCCGCCACGGCGATGGCGCTGACGAGCGAGGTGTCCTTGATGAGCGAAACAAGCTGGCTGGTCAGCGGCGGCAACATCCGGCGCACGGCCTGCGGCAGGATAACGAGCCGGAGCGTGTTCCATACGCCGAGGCCGAGGCTGATGCCCGCTTCCCACTGCGCCCGGGGCACGGATTGCAGGCCCGCCCGGAACAGTTCCGCCATGTACGCCCCCTCGAACAGGCCGAGGGCCAGCACGGCCGCGCCGAAAGGCCCCACGCCGATGGCGGGAGCGAACAGAAAATACACAAAAAACAACTGAAGGAGCAACGGGGTATTTCGCAAACACCCCACATAGACATGCGCCATGCCCCGCGCCACAGGCCACGGGGAAAGCCGCAGCAACGCCGCGCCGAGCCCGGCGGCGACGGCAAGGGCAAGCCCGAAAAGCGCGATACGCACGGTCATGCCGAGCCCGTCGAGCAACGGGCCGGGGATGAAATGCCCGTCCGTCCAGCGCCCCAGATACCGCCAGACGCGATACCATTGCCAGTCATAGGAAATGCCGTCCGCTCCGGCAAGCACCGCGCGGAACAGCCAGACGCCGATCAGGAGAAAGCATACTCCTACGGCATGGCGTCCCATCCACCGCAGCAACCGGGCCGCAGGGTGAAGCCGCACGCCGCAAGCCCGTTCGCTCATAGAGCCTGTCCGCACCCGGCAATGGCGTCAAAAACGGCGTTCGCAGTTTCGGAAACGTCGATGTCCCCAGCCGCGACACGGCAGGTAGCCCACTGACGGTAGAGGGCCTCACGTTCACGGAACAAGTCTTCCACGGTCTGCCCCGGCGCAATGGCAAGCCCGCGATCCGGTTTGCGCGAAATGCGCTCCAAAATGAGAGGAAGCGGCACATCAAGGAAGACCACCGGACCAAGGGAGGTCAGATACCGCATGGCTTCGGGCCGATAGACCACGCTGCCGCCCGTGGCGAGCACAGCGCGCTGCATCCGAAGGGACTGGATGACTCTGGCCTCGACATCCAGAAAACGTTCCTTGTCCAGAGCGTCCGTCACGTCCTGAAGGCGCGCCCCATAGGTGGATTCAATCAGATGATCGGTGTCCACATAGGCCCAGCCGAGGCGTTCGGCCACAGCGCGGCCCACGGTGCTTTTGCCGGCTCCAGCCATGCCGATAAGGGTCACGCACTTGTCCTCGGTCAGGCCGGGAACCTTCATTGAAGAAATCGTGTTCATCACTCTCCACCGTCGCGTGGGACCGCTTCGCCAAGCGCATACAAGGCAGCGCGCCGGGCATGGATTTCCGTCGTGTCGAACAGCCGCGCGGACGTGTCCCCGGGGCGCACCAGCAGGCCTATTTCCGTACAGCCGAGGATGACGCCCTGCGCGCCCCGGGCCGTCAGGCCGCCGATGATCGCCGCGAACGCCCGCCGGGAGGACTCGGAGACCGTCCCGAGACACAGCTCATCGAAGATGACGCGATTGACGAACGCGCGCCCATCTTCTTCGGGGATCAGCACGGTGATGCCCCGTTCCACGAGCTTGCGCGTGTAAAAATCCTGTTCCATCGTGTAGCGCGTGCCGAGCAGCCCGACCGTGGACACTCCGGCGGCCTCCAGCTCGTCGGCGGTCAGTTCCGCGATGTGCAGCAACGGCAGGGACGTCGCCGCCTGCACCGCGTCCGCCACCTTGTGCATGGTATTCGTGCAGATGAGCACGCAATCGGCTCCGGCGCGTTCCAGACCGCGAGCGGCCTCCGCCAGCAGTTCGCCGCTGCGTTCCCAGTCCCCTGCCCGCTGGCAGGCCTCAATCTCATGGAAATCCACGCTGTGCAGGATGCACTTGGCGGAATGGAACCCGCCGAGCCGCTCCTGCACCAGCCGATTGACGATCTGGTAGTATGTAACCGTACTTTCCCAGCTCATGCCGCCGATAAGGCCGATGGTCTTCATCAACATGGCTCCCAGTGCGGACGCCCGCGCCGCCTTTTCCCAAAATCAAATATCACGCCGTACCCCGGCGTCCCCTAGACGGGAGTCCATTGCGCTCGCGCATGGCCTCGGGGAAATACGCCGCCGCCATTTCACGGAGCTTGTATTTCTGGATCTTGCCGCTGGCTGTCAGGGGAAAACCTTCCACCACAGCCACATAGCGCGGAATTTTATACCACGCGATCTTGCCGCGGCAATAGTCGCGCACATCCTCGGGAGCGACGTCCGCACCCTCCTTGGGGATTAGGAACGCGCCCACCTCTTCGCCGTAGCGGCGGCTCGGCACGGCCACGACCTGCACGTCGGCCACTCCGTCCATCTTGAGGAGGAATTCCTCCACCTCGCGGGGGTATACGTTTTCGCCGCCCCGGATGATCATATCCTTGATTCGCCCGCTGATGCTGACATACCCGTCCTCGTCCATGATGCCGAGGTCGCCGGAGTGCAGCCAGCCCTCTTCGTCGATGGCCTCGGCCGTGTCCTTGGGCATGTTGTAGTAGCCCTGCATCACGTTGTAGCCACGGCAACACACCTCGCCCACGGCATTACGGGGGACTTCCTCGTTGGTTTCAGGATCGCGGATGGTGACTTCGATGCCGGGCATACTCCGCCCCACGGTCTTGACCCGGCGCTCCACGGTGTCGTCGGTGCGGGTCTGGGTCATGACCGGAGAACCTTCGGTCAGGCCGTAGCAGATGGTGATTTCGCTCATGCACATCTGATCCATGACCCGGCGCATGAGCGGCTCGGGGCACACGGACCCTGCCATGATCCCCGTACGCAGCGAGGAAAAATCGAAACGCGAGAAGACGCGGTGATCCAAAATGGCCTGGAACATGGTCGGCACGCCGTACAGGGCGGTGCACTTCTCCTGCTCCACGGCGGTCATCACCTGCACGGGGGAGAAGGCGTCGAGCAGCACCATGGTGGCCCCGTGGTTCACGCAGGCCATGACCCCGAGCACGCAGCCGAAGCAGTGGAACAAAGGCACGGGCAGGCATACCCGGTCGCGCGAGGAAAATTTCTGATGGTAGCCGATCCAATAGCCGTTGTTGACGATGTTCACATGCGTCAGCATCACGCCCTTGGGGAAGCCCGTCGTCCCGGACGTGTACTGCATGTTCACCACGTCATAGGGCGAAATGGACGCCTTGCGGCTTTCGTATTCCTCATCCGAGACATCTCCGGCGAGGGAAAAGAGTTCCGGCAGGGAATACATGCCCCGGTGCTTGTCCGTACCAAGGAAAAACACGCGCTTCAGGTGCGGCAGCCCCTCGACTTCGAGCATCCCGCGCCGCTGGCGGCGCAGTTCGGGGAGCACCTCATATGTGGAAGCAATAAAATCGTGGTCGCGCACGCTGTCGATGATGAAGAGGTTCTCGCATTCCGACTGCTGCAGCAGGTAACGCAATTCCGTTTCGCGGTAATTGGTGTTTACCGTGACCAGAATGGCCCCGATGCGGGCCGTGGCGAACATGAGGGTCACCCAGTGGGGCACGTTGGTCGCCCATACGGCAACCTTCTCGCCCTTCTGTACGCCGATGGCCATCAAGCCTCTGGCCATATCGTCCACACACGCCGAAAACTCGGACCACGTCTGCCGCAACTCGCGGTCCGCGTGGATCACGGCGTCGGTATCGGGAAAACGGGCCGCCGTATTCTCCAGAAGCTGGCCCAGCGTCAGTTCCTGCACTGTAAAATCGCTCATGTGAGGACTCCGAAAAAACAAATTGGCAGACATGAAAAGCAAACGGGGATCATACCAAACGAAGTACCCGGCCCGCAAGGGTTCCGTCATGAGAGCTTTGGGGGTTGCCGCGCTTCTCACGGGCGGCTATGGTGCCGGAAAACGCTTATGGGCGGTGCACCCGCGGCTTTCTCCCGTTTTTCCGGCGGTAGAACAGAAATCGGACGCAACGCCTCTTTTTTCGGACACAACGGGAGCGCAACATGAAACGACACGGCTATATCATCGGCGGACAGGTCCAAGGGGTTGGTTTCCGGCCTTTCGTATACCGTGCCGCAACCAGGCTCCGGCTCACCGGGCATGTGGGCAACACGTCGGACGGCGTCAGGGTGGAGGTGCAGGGAACCGATGAGGCTCTGGCCGCCTTTGCCCACGCCCTCGAACACGAACTGCCGCCGCTCGCGCGGATCACGTCCCTCCGCCGCGAGGAACTGCCCCTTGCGGACGGCGAGGCGGCCTTCGCCATCGCGCACAGCGAGGGGCACCACGGCCACGCCGTGTTGGTCAGCCCGGATGTGGCGACCTGCGGCAACTGCCTCGCGGATATGCGCGATCCGGCGAACCGGCGTTACCGCTACCCGTTCACGAACTGCACGGACTGCGGCCCCCGCTACACCATCACCCATTCCATCCCCTACGACCGGGCCACCACGTCCATGAGCTGCTTCCCCCTGTGCCCGGACTGCGCCGCCGAATACAACGATCCCCTCGACCGCCGTTTCCACGCCCAGCCCAACGCCTGCCCCGTCTGCGGGCCGAAGGTCTGGCTGGCCTCCGCCCCCGAAGGCGATCCCCGTATCCCCGGCCCGGAGCTTGCCGAAGGGCAGCGCGCCATTGAGCGGACAGCCGCCGCCCTGCGTGCCGGAAACATCGTTGCGGTCAAGGGGCTTGGAGGTTTTCATCTGGTCTGCGACGCAACGAGTTCCGAAGCCATCGCCCTGCTGCGCGAACGCAAATGCCGCCCGCACAAATCGCTGGCGATCATGGTGCCGGATCTTGAAACGGCCCGGCGCGTCGCCTGTGTTTCCGATGCGGAAGCCGCCGTCCTGGCCTCCTCCGAACGGCCCATCGTGGTACTCGCATCGCGCGGCGTCCTGCCGCCCGCCATTGCGCCGGACGTGGGCAGCATCGGCGTCATGCTGCCCTACACCCCGCTGCACCACCTGCTCCTCGAAGCATTCGCCGCGCTTTCTCCGCTCCCGGCCCTCGTCATGACCTCCGGCAACGCGGGCGGCGAGCCCATCTCGCTCGGCAACCGCGAGGCACTGGCCCGCTTGCGGCACATAGCCGATCTCTTTTTGTTCCACAATCGGGACATCCTGATCCGTGCCGACGACTCCGTGGTGCGGGTGGAATCATCGCCGGGAAAATGCTTTTCCACAGACAATAATCCACAGTATTATCCACAAAAAAACAGCATCCCCTCTGCCAGTTCCCCCTCCCGCCCAAACGGAACTTCTGCGGGGATTCCCTCCCCGTCAGCCAAAAACCTTGAGGGATGGGGGGCCGGGGGCGGAAACCTTTCTTCGGAAAACGCCCTCCCCCGGGAGTCTCCTCCGCTCCATTTCTTCCGGAGGGCAAGAGGGTTCGTTCCGAGGCCGCTGGAACTCCCCCGCGACGCGGGCCGCTGCGTATTGGCCACAGGCGGGGAACTCAAGAACACGCTCTGCCTTACACGCGGCAAGGATGCTTTCCTCAGCCAGCATGTGGGCGACTTGAAAAACCTTGAGACGTTCGAGTTCTTCCAAAACATGGCGGAACACCTCGGCGGGCTGCTGGAAGTCAAACCCGAGGCAATCGTCTGCGATCTGCACCCCGACTACCTTTCCACGGGCTATGCGCTGGATTCCGGCCTGCCCGTCCTGCGCCTGCAACACCACTTCGCCCATGTGTACGGCGTATTGGCGGAAAACGGGCATGACGCCCCCGCGCTCGGGCTGGCGCTGGACGGCACCGGATACGGCACGGACGGAACCATATGGGGCGGAGAACTCCTCTTCGTCGATCCCAAATCCGCTGGCGAGGAACGCTATGGCGGACGCATCGGCCGCCTTGCGCCGTTCCCGTTGCCCGGAGGCGAAGCCGCCATCAGGGAACCGTGGCGCATCGCAAGCGGCTTCATGGGGCTTCCCGAGGCTGAAGGACTGGAAGGTTTTGTGGAGGACATGGACGCCCTCTTTGGGGTGGACGGAAAGCACGCCGCCATTTTGGAGATGGTCCGCCGCAAGGCCACGCCCATGACTTCAAGCTGCGGCCGCCTGTTCGACGCCGTTTCCGCACTGCTGGGACTGTGCCCGTCCATCACCTACGAAGGACAGGCCGCCATCCGTCTGGAAGCGCATCAAGACCTATCGGTAACAATGGCCGTGCCCTTCTCCATCAAGGAGCGGGGCGGCCTTCTGGAACTTGACACGGCAGCCTTTTTTCTGCACCTGCTGGAACTGCGGCGGACAGGCGTTTCTGTCCCCGATCTGGCCCGCCGGTTTCACCTTGGACTGGCGGAAGGGCTTGCCGATCTGGCGCTTTCCGGGGCGCGGCGCTGCGGCGTCCGCACCGTGGCCCTGTCCGGCGGCGTCTTCCACAACCGGACCATAGCCCTGCTGTTGCCGGAAGCGCTGGCGCGGCGCGGGCTTGTCCCGCTCACGCATCACGCACTGCCGCCCGGAGACGGCGGGCTGTCCTATGGTCAGGCCGCGTGGGCGTCCCACGTTCTCCGCTGATTCAACCTCTGTTCAAAAGGAGTCGCATCATGGTTCGTCACATCGTCTGGTGGACGCTGAAACCCGAAGCTGAAGGCCGTACCGCCGCCGAAAACGCCAAGCTCATCAAACAGCGTCTCGAAGCCCTCATGGGGCAGATTCCGTCCCTCAAGTCCCTTGAAGTGTCCTATGACTTCCTCCCGACCTGCACCATGCCGGTCAACGTGATCCTCATGACCACGCATGACGACGCCGAAGGGCTCAAAGCCTATGCCGAACACCCCGCGCATGTCGCCGTCGGCAAGGAACTTATCAAGCTCGTGACCGAGTCCCGCCAGGCCATCGACTATACTTTCTAAACTTCACCGGAGGAGGGAAAGGGGCCTTCCGGGGAAATGCCCTGCGGTTCCTTTCCTCCCTCTCTTCCAAGTCTCTTCTCATCAGGCCACAACCGGCCACTCCCCTCCTTTCCTACCGCATACCGTTTATGACCCAACCTGAAAAAACAACGCCGATCGGTGAGTCCCCAGCTCCTCACGCGGAAGCGCGGCGGGCCTTTCCCGCAGGACTGGAACAGCCCGAGGGCAGCTTCCGATTCAGCGTCGACGCGCTGTTGCTCGCGGCCTTTGCGGCAAGCCGTACAACCGATGTTACCATGCGGTTTATAGATCTTGGAACAGGGTGCGGCGTTGTTGGCCTTGCCTATTTGTTACTTAAACGAAACATTTGCCAAGGCTTTGGTATGGATTGTAATCCCGAGCTGATTGCCGCCGCTCAAAACAATACTGCCAAGCTTGGTTTTTCGGATCGATTTGTTCTGCATACCGGGGAACTTGCCGACACGCGGTTTTTAGAAAACCTCCGTATGGAAGCCTCCCCGGTCCAGTTGGTCATGGCGAACCCGCCGTGGCGTCTTGTCGGCTCCGGACGCTTACCCGCAACAGAGGCCCGCCGAAAAGCCTTATTCGGGGATAAAGGAACGTTCCCATTGTTCGCGTCCGCAGCCTCCTCATTGCTCGAAGAAGATGGACGTTTCGCCTGCATCATAAGCCCGGACAGGCTTCAGGATATGCTGGCGGCGCTGAATGGGGCGGGGCTCACCCCCTACTTGTTACAATATATCCACAAGCAAAAAACTTCTCCGGCCACGTTCGTGCTCATAGAAGCCCGTAAAGGCGCACACGCCAAACCATCCGTCGCCGAACCAATCGCCCTGTACGGCCCGGAACGTTTTTTCACACTGGAATCACTGGCTTTCTGCCCTTTTTTGCGCTAGTCTGAAGGCATGAAATACTTTCGCGCAGATCTGCATGTCCATTCGCGCTTTTCCCGCGCCACCAGCGGCAGGCTCAATATCCGCAATCTTGCGGCATGGAGTATGATCAAAGGCCTCTCCGTCATGTCCACGGGCGATTTCACCCATCCGGCATGGCGGGACGAGCTGCGGCGTGACCTCGTCTATGACGACAACAGCGGCCTCTACCGCGTCCGCGAAAAGACGCCGCTGGAAACGGAAATCCCCGGCTTTTCCCGTCCGGACGGCGTCAGCGAGCCGCAGTTCCTCATCCAAGCGGAAATCAGCTCCATCTACAAGAAAGACGGTTCCGTACGCAAAGTGCACAACGTCGTGATCATGCCCAGTCTGGAGAGTGCGGACAAGCTGTCCAACAAGCTCGCCGCAATCGGCAACATCACTTCCGACGGGCGTCCGATCCTTGGCCTCGATTGCGAGCATCTCCTTGAAATGGTGCTTGAAGCCGACGAGCGCGGCGTGCTCATTCCCGCGCATATCTGGACGCCGTGGTTTTCGCTGTTTGGTTCCAAATCCGGCTTTGACGCGCTGGAAGACTGCTTCGGATCGCTCTCCTCACATATTTTCGCCCTAGAAACCGGCCTTTCCTCCGATCCGGACATGAACCGGCTCTGGTCCGCGCTCGACCGTTATGCGCTCGTTTCCAACTCCGACGCGCATTCCGGGGAAAACCTCGGCCGCGAAGCCAATCTCTTTGAAGGCACGCCTTCCTATGACGGCATATTCGACGCGCTGCGCCGGGCCGCCCGGGACGAGGAAGGCTCAGGCTGCATCTACCGGGGGACGGTCGAGTTCTTCCCTGAGGAAGGAAAGTACCACCTTGACGGGCACCGCGCCTGCAATGTTGTCCTTGAGCCGGAAGAATCCATGAAAATCGGGAATATCTGCCCGGTATGCGGCAAGCCGCTCACCGTCGGCGTACTCCACCGGGTCATGGCGCTGGCCGACCGCAAGGCCCCGGTCATGCCCAAGCACGATCCGGGATTCGTCTCGCTGTTCCCGCTTCCGGAAATGCTCGGCGAACTGCTTTCCGTCGGCCCCAAAAGCCGAAAAGTGCAGGAAAGGCAGTCCGAACTGGTCCGCTTGTTCGGTTCGGAAATGGATATTTTGCACACGGTCCCCGAGTCGGATTTGCGCCAGCACTGGGACGCCCTCGGCGAGGCCGTGGCCCGTATGCGCCGGGGCGACGTCATCAAGGAAGCGGGCTTTGACGGCGAATACGGGGTCGTCAAAGTGTTCTCGGAAGAAGAGCGCAAACAGTTTGTGACCGGAAGGTATCGTTCTTCATCCTTGTTGGATGCTCTGCCCGAAGCCCAAAAACCGGGCAGAAAACCCAAAGCGGCACCTTCCAAGGAACCGGCATCGAAACAGGTGTCCCTGTTCGCGGCAATGACGCCCCCGGCGCCCCAGACGCCGCCCGATCCGAAGGCGTTCCCGTATTCCGAAGCGCAGCAGAAAGCCATCCAAGCCGGGCCAACCCCCGTGCTGGTACTCGCGGGCCCCGGTTCCGGCAAAACCCGCACCCTTGTGGGCCGCGTCCAGCGCCTCCTCAAGGACGGCATCCCCGCTCAACGCATCCTTGCCGTTACCTTTACCCGCCGCGCCGCCGCCGAGCTCCGGGAACGCCTTGAACGCGCCCTTGGGGAAGGCGTCCCGCTGCCTCAGGCCGATACCCTGCACGCTCTGGCCTTATCCCATTGGGGCACCGCTGAGGAGGCCCTGCCAGCCGTGCTGCCCGAAGAAACGGCCCGGAGCGTGTTCGCCAAGGCCAACGCCCTGTCCGCCGCCGACGCCAGACGCGTATGGGATGAGCTGTCCCTCGCCCGCGAGCGCCTCGCCCCCCTGACGGACGAACAGTCCGCCCTGCAGGAGCGTTACCACGCCGCCAAGCGCGAGCGGAACCTTGCGGACTATACGGATCTGCTGGAGCACTGGCTGGCCCGCCTGCAAGCCGAACCGGAACGCCAGTGGACCAATGTGCTGGTCGACGAAATACAGGACCTTTCGCCGTTGCAGGTTGCCCTTGTGCGGGCGCTGATGCCCGGAGACGGGCATGGGTTCTTCGGCATCGGCGACCCCGATCAGGCCATTTACGGATTCCGTGGGGCGCATCCCGATGTTCAGTCCGCCCTGCGTGAAGCGTGGCCTTCGCTGGAGAGCGTCACGCTCGCCGCAAGCCACCGTTCCGCCGCCGGAATCCTGACCTCGGCTTCGGCATTGCTCGGACCGTCCTCAACCTGTGGAAAACTTATCCCCACCCGGAATACGGAAGCTTGCCTGCACTTGTTCAGCGCCCCGGACGCCCGCAAGGAAGCCGCATGGGTCGCGGATCAGGTTGCGCTTCTTCTCGGTGGAACCTCCCATACGCTGGAAGATTCCCGCCGCCGCGATGCCACGCTTGCCACGCCGTGCAGCCCCGGCGAAGTGGCCGTGCTGGTCCGCATGAAAGCGCTCATCCCGCCTCTGAAAACCGCTCTGGAGCGCCGGGGCGTCCCCTGCTCGGCACCGGAAACGGCCCCCTTCTGGGGCGATCCTTCCGCCGCCCTCATCCTTGAATTGGCGGGGCTGCGCTTCCAGCGTCCCTTTGCCGCGCCGGAAGGCCCCGGCAGCCTCGACGTGGATGTGCCGCAGCTGGCCGCGTCCCTGCCCGAACAGCTCTGGCAGGCAGGGCCGTCCGCGCTGGCCTCCCATCTGGACGCCGCCAAGCTCCTCGCCCCGCTGTTCACCGAATCGGCGGCCTGCAATGCCCTGCTCCGGGCGTTCCGCGAACAGGGCAAGACATGGGAAGGGCTGCTTGATTGGGTGTGCCTGCGGCAGGATCTGGATCTTGTGCGCGAACAGGCGGAGCAGGTGCAGATCATGACCCTGCACGCCGCCAAGGGGCTTGAGTTCCGGGCCGTATTCCTGCCCGCCCTGGAAGAGGGCATCCTGCCCTTCCCCGGCGCGGATGCGCTGCTTCACGGCGACCCCGGCGGCGCTATCGATCCGGA
>ENA-ORVC01001230-ORVC01001230.1-human-gut-metagenome-genome-assembly--contig:-NODE-1230-length-22985-cov-4.036502_pt1 | contig 22985 bp, 20 predicted proteins | sample MGYA00242092_ERZ509234 | MGnify/ENA primary metagenome ERZ509234 (study PRJEB26280, sample SAMEA2338800) | human gut metagenome | biome: human gut; feature: human-associated habitat; material: faeces... | reverse complement strand
CCTTCTCCCTTAAAGACTTTTGACTTTATCGAATCCCTGTTCGCCGCGTTCCCTGTGTCTCGTTTGATCGGGTGGTGCTTTCCTTCTCAGGGGAAAAATCCTACATTTCATAAAGAGTATTCGTCTTCCCATTCTTCAGAAGGTTTCTTCATGGCCAGCAAGATTAAAGAAACATATGTGTGTGCGGAATGCGGGGCAAAGTCGCCGCTGTGGCGGGGGCAATGCCTCGTGTGCAAAGCGTGGAATTCGCTGGAACTGGTGGCCGCGCCCGTCGAAGGAGCGCGGAAGCGCCCGATAGGGAGCCTCGGCTCGGTGAAAGCCATGCCGCTGGCCCATGTCGAGGATCACGGGCACGAGCCGTTCGGCACGGGGCTTGAGGCGCTGGACCGCGTGCTCGGCAGGGGGCTTGTTCCGGGCAGCGCCCTGCTCATGGGCGGTGAGCCGGGCATCGGCAAGTCCACGCTTTTGCTGCAGATGGCCGGGGCCGTGGCCGCTTCGGGCAAGCTGGTTCTGTACGCGAGCGGCGAAGAATCGTTGCCGCAGATCAAGGATCGCGCCAACCGTCTGGGAATGCTGCATGACAACTTGCTGGCATTGTCCACATCGCGGGTCGAGGACGTACTGCCGTTGCTTGAGGGCGACGGCGCGCCTGATCTGCTTATCGTGGACTCCGTGCAGACGTTTACGTCGGAAAGCGCGGAAGGCCTGCCCGGCAACGTGAGCCAGGTCCGGGCCGTGGCGACGGAGATCGTCGACGCCTGCAAGCGCGGCACCACGACCGTGGTCCTGGTGGGCCATGTCACGAAGGACGGCGCGCTCGCCGGGCCGAGGCTGCTTGAGCACATGGTCGATACGGTCATTTCGCTGGAAGGCGATCGGCGCCAGATGTTCCGGCTCCTGCGCGTGTTGAAGAACCGTTTCGGGCCGAATCAGGAATTGCTGGTCTTTCAGATGGTCCGGCAGGGGCTGGAAGTCGTTGAGGACCCCGCAACCTATTTTTTGGGCGCGCGCGACGCGAGCCTCAGCGGGACGGCGGTGGTTATGGCCGTGGACGGGCAAAGGCCGCTGGCCGTGGAAGTGCAGGCGCTGGTCACGCGCAGCTACTTGTCGATCCCCCGGCGTACGGGGCTGGGATTTGACGTCAACCGATTGCATCTTATCTTGGCTGTATTGGAAAAACGCCTGCGCCTGAACTTCGGTCAGGTCGACATTTATGCCAAGGTCGGCGGCGGCATGAAGATTCAGGAGCCGGGCATGGACCTCGCGCTCGTGGCGGCGATGTTGTCGTCCTTCTACGACGTGCCGCTTCCCGAGCGGGCCGTGCTGTGGGGCGAAGTGGACCTCAACGGCCAGATCCGCCCCGTGGCGGCGCACGATATCCGGCTTTCGCAGGCGCGCAGGCTTGGCTATAAACCGATCCTTTTTCCTTCGCAGGGCGAGGGCGACGGAATCGCCACGGTCGTGGAGTTGCAGGACAGGCTGTTCCGCCGCAAGAACTGACGGCGGAAGCGGAAAGGGCCTCAAGCCGGGCGGGCGCGGATCTCCACGGGGCCGGTTTTGGCGTGTGGGGAAAAAATGCATGACGCTCCCCTGTTGCTCTTGCGCGGCCCTTGCGAACGCGTTATCAGGAATTATTCTTTATTCAAAAGGACGATTGAACCATGAGCCAGAATCCCTTTCACGCGGCCCCGGGCGGCCAGCCGGACGTCATCATGGACGTTGAGGTGGCAGAACCGAAAATGTATCAGGTCCTGCTTCACAATGATGACTATACGACCATGGAGTTCGTCGTGAATATCCTGATGACCGTTTTTCACAAGACGGCGGATCAGGCCACGAACATCATGCTGGCCGTGCACAAGCGCGGAAAAGGCATTGCTGGGGTCTACCCTCATGAAATCGCCGAAACCAAAGTAGATAAAACTCATTTCCTTGCGAGAGAGGCAGGCTACCCCCTGCGTTGCACGCTTGAGGAGGTTGGCGCATGATTGGCAAGAAATTGCAGAAAGCATTAGGCCTTGCGGTGGAGGAGCTGAAACGGCGTCGGCATGAATACCTGACGCTGGAGCATGTCCTTTACGGCATCGCATCCGAGCCTTCCGGAAGGAAGCTCATCGAACGGTGCGGCGGCAGTGCCCCCGTGCTGCGGCAGGCCCTCGATCATTTTTTCAAGACCTATATGGAGAGCCTCGACGAGCCCACCAAAGACGTTTACCAGACGCTTGCCGTCCAGCGTGTGCTGGACAGCGCGCTGGCGCACGTCAAAAGCGCGGGACGGGACGAGGACATCGGTGTTGAGGTCGGCGACGTGCTCGCCGCCATCCTTGAGGAAGAGGAATACTCGTGGGCTGCCTACTGCCTGAAAAAGCAGGGCATCACCCGGCTTGCCGTGTTGGAGAGCATCTCCCACAACGACGAAGAGGGGCAGGACGAATCTTCCTCGGAATCGGGAGAGGGCGAAGGCGGTGCCGAATCGGCCAAGGACGCCTTGGCCCGTTACACCGTGGACCTGACGGCCCGCGCCCGCGAAGGAAAGCTCGATCCGCTGGTCGGACGCGAGATGGAGCTGTCGCGCTCCATCGAAATCCTCGCCCGGCGCCGTAAGAACAATCCGTTGTACGTGGGCGATCCCGGGACCGGGAAGACCGCCATTGCGGAAGGTCTGGCCCTGCGCATCGTCAGCGGCAATGTGCCGCCGGAGTTCAAGGATACGAAGATATACTCCCTTGATCTCGGGGCCGTGCTCGCCGGGGCGCGCTACCGCGGCGACTTCGAAGGCCGCATCAAGGCCGTGGTCGGAGCGTTGCAGAAGATCCCCGGCGCGATCCTGTTTATTGACGAAATCCATACTATTGTGGGTGCCGGTTCCACCAGCGGCGGCTCGATGGACGCTTCCAACCTGTTGAAGCCCATCCTTGCCGAAGGCAAGCTCCGCTGCATCGGCTCGACGACCTACGACGAGTTCCGCAACCACTTTGAAAAGGACCGCGCGCTGGCCCGGCGTTTTCAGAAAGTGGATATCAAGGAGCCTTCGCTGGACGAGTGCGTGGACATTCTCAAGGGCCTCCAGCCCCACTATGAGAAGCACCATAACGTGCGTTACTCCTCGTCGTCCCTGCGGGCGGCGGTGGAGCTTTCCGCCCGCCATGTGCAGGATCGCCTGCTGCCTGACAAGGCCATCGACGTCATGGATGAGGCCGGGGCTTCCGTGCGGCTGCGTCCGGGCTTCAAGTCCGGCTCGTCGGTTTCGCGTCAGGACGTGGAGCGCATTGTGGCCCGTATGGCCGGGATTCCCGCCCGCACCGTATCGGGCAAGGAACGCGACCGCCTGAAGACGCTCAAGGATGACCTCGGGTCCGTGCTGTTTGGGCAGGATGAAGCGGTGGATATCGTGACCCGCGCCATCCTGCGTTCGCGGGCCGGGCTCGGCAGGACGGATCGTCCCGCCGGTTCGTTCCTCTTCTATGGACCCACCGGGGTCGGCAAGACGGAACTCGCCAAGCAGCTTGCCGAGCGCATGGGCGTCGCCTTCCTGCGTTTCGACATGAGCGAGTACATGGAAAAACATGCCGTGTCGCGGCTTATCGGCGCGCCTCCAGGCTACGTGGGCTTTGATCAGGGCGGCCTGTTGACCGAGGCCGTGCGCAAGACGCCCTATGCCGTGGTGCTGATGGACGAAATCGAAAAGGCGCACCCCGACATCTTCAACGTGCTGTTGCAGGTGATGGACTACGGGACGCTGACGGACAACACGGGCCGCAAGGCCGACTTCAAGAACGTGGTCCTGATCATGACCTCCAATGCGGGTGTCCGGGATATGGATGCCTCGCCGATGGGCTTCATTGAGGCCCCTGCGGGCAAGGTGGCCCAGAGCGCGGCGCAGCGCGGCCGCAAGGCCGTGGAGGCGATGTTCAGCCCTGAATTCCGCAATCGGTTGGATGCGTTGGTGCCGTTCAATGCCTTGACGCCCGATCTGATGGGCATGATTGTGGACAAGTGCATTGCCGAAATGGGCAAGGGCCTTGCCGACAAGAAGGTCAACCTGACCCTGACGCCCGAAGCCCGGAGCTGGCTGGCCAAGGAAGGCTATGACGCCAAGCTCGGCGCGCGTCCCTTGCAGCGTCTTCTCCGCGAAGCGCTGGAAGATCCGTTGGCCGGCGAAGTGCTCTTTGGCCGATTGGTCAAGGGTGGAACGGTCATTGTGGACGAGCCCGAGGATGGCGGCGACAAGCTGGTCTTGAGGTTTGAGGAAAAGTAGGGGAGAAGATTGGGGAAGGGAGGGGAAACCTTTCTAAGAAGGGGGGAGCACCCTCCACGGTTTCCCCTTCCTTCCCCACCCCTTCTTCCAAAGGCTTTCGTGTTCATCGAATCCCTGCTCCCCGCGTTCCCTGTAGATGAAAAGGGGATATAGGCAGGTGGACAGCACGCTCTTAGCCGTGCTCCATATACTGAAGAAGGGAGCCTGAACAAAAAATGTTCAGGCTCCCTTGCTTGTTTTTATCTTTTTCTTACAGCACTGGAGTGGAACGAACTCCTCTCGTGCAGCCTCCCCACCAGTTGAAAGTCTTTGAGGGAGATAGGGGGAGGTTTGGAGGGGGGAAGAGGGGACTTTCTCCAGAAAGTCCCCTCTTCCCCCCTCCAATTCCCTCATTCCTCCTACCCCGCGAAATAATACTTCCAAATAAGGGAAACGAACAAAATGACAAGCGAGAGGAGCAGAAAGCGGCGAACGATGGTCGGGCCGGTGCGGATGGCGAGCTGGCTGCCGGCGAGGTTGCCGAGCACGTCGGCCACGGTCATGGGGATGGCGTAGAGAAAAAGCACGTCGCCGTGATACAGGAAGACGAACAGCGACCCGAGGTTGGAGGAGAGGTTGAAGACTTTGGTCAGCGCGGAAGCCTGAATGAGATTCATGCGCAGACAGACGTTGAAGGAGATGATGAAGAAACTGCCCGCGCCGGGTCCGAAAAAGCCGTCGTAAAAACCGACGCTGAAACAGATGAGCGGGGTCAGCAGGTAGACGTCTTTTGAGGTGAAACTGTCCTTGCACGACTTGGAGCGCCGGGGGATCAGGGTTATCATGGCCGCTACGGGGAGCAGGGCAATCAGGATTTTCCCGGCAGTCTGGGGATCGAAGGCGAGGATGCACTTGCTGCCTGCCGCCGAGCCGAGCAGAGCGCAGGGGATGCCGATGAATGCCAGCTTCCACAGGATGAGCCCCTTGCGGGCAAAGTTGAGCATGGCCGCGCCCGTTCCTATCGCGCCTGTGAACTTGTTGGTGCCGAGGGCCTGTTGCGGCGAGACCCCCGCGATCAGGAGGGCGGGCAGCCTGAGCAGTCCGCCGCCTCCGGCGATGCTGTCGATGAGGCCAGCAATAAAGGTGACGATGCAGAGGAGAGATACGGTCAGGAGCATGAAAACTTCCCCGGAGCTGAGTTACACATTGATGTTGAAAGTCGACAGAAGGCTAAGGACCCCCTTCCCATATACGGGGTATCTTCCCCTGCGGGAGCGCGGCGTATGATATACCGCTTGCATCCCGATTACCCGGAACTGTTTCCTGATCCGGAAGGGGCCGATCCAGAGGGCCTTGTGGCGGTCGGCGGCGACCTGAGCGTCCGCCGTTTGCTGGCGGCCTACGGCGCCGGGATTTTCCCGTGGTACGGGGAAGGGCAGCCTTTGCTCTGGTGGTCCCCCGATCCCCGGTGCGTCCTGTTTCCTGAAAAATTCCGTATCCCGCATACCGTCCGTAAGGAAATACGCAAGTGCGGCTTTTCCGTGACCGTCAATCAGGCCTTTTGCGACGTCATGACGGGATGCGCGGCTACGCCGCGCCCGGATCAGGACGGGACGTGGATCATGCCCGAAATGGTGGATGCCTACGCCAGCCTGCACGAATTGGGTTTTGCCCATTCCGTTGAAGTGTGGGAACATGATGCGGCCGGAAATACGCTCGTGGGCGGCCTGTACGGAGTCGGGCTCGGGAGGGCGTTTTTCGGGGAATCCATGTTCCACGTGCGCCCCCATGCGTCCAAGCTGGCGCTGGTCAGCCTGATGGAATAGCTGAAAGCGCGGCATTGCCAACTGGTAGACTGCCAGATGGCAACGGACCACATCATGCGTTACGGCGCGGAATGTATCCCTCGGCATGATTTTCTGCAACAGCTTCGGAAGGCTCTCTGCCGCGGTGGATGAGCATAAAAGAAAAGGCCCTTTCGTAGGAACGGGCCTTTTCTTTGGTTTGCGGCGGCGCGGAGAACACGCTCCGTATCGCTGGAGGGATGTCTGATGCGTTACTGTATGACTTCATGGACGCTCCCACAAATATATTCCAGAAAATCCGCCGCACGCTTCTCGGACCAGTAGAGATCCTGTCCCGGCGTGACGAAGCCGACGTGACCGCCCCAAGGGGGCATTTCCAGCGTCATGGCCGCATTCGCTTCCGCAATGCGGTTCGGATAGCAATCCGGCGAAAGGAACGGGTCGTCCGAGGCATTGATCAGCAGAAAGGGCACATCAATATGCTCCAGAAACCGCAGGCAGCCGCTTTCCCGCCAATAATGGCGTGCGGAATCGAAGCCGTGCAGCGGGGCGGTATAGCGATCGTCGAATTCGCTGAACGTACGGATGCGGTCGAGCCCGTCGATATCGATGCGATCGGGGAAGCGGGAATGTTTTTCTTCGACCTTCCGCCGCAGCGTCCGCAGGAAATAGGCCATGTACGGAGCCCGGGAGGGCAGCGAAAGGACTTCCGCCGCGCCTTCCATGTCGCACGGGACGGAAACGGCGACGGCGGCGCTTACTTGTGAAGGGATAGTCCGGTCGCGCTCCCCGAGATACTTGAGCGTTTGATTGCCGCCCATGCTGAACCCCACAAGTACGATGCTCCCATAGCCGAGGGAGACGCAGTACTGCACGACAAGGTGCAGATCGTCCGTTTCCCCGCCGTGGTAGAGCGGAAGCGTGTGGTTCATTTCGCCGGAGCAACCCCTGAAATTCCGGGCCACCACATCCCATCCTCGGCGGTTGAGCGCTTCGGCCATGCCGAGCATGTACCGGCGCGTGCTGTTTCCTTCGAGCCCATGCGACAAGATGGCCACACGCCCGGAACGGATGCCCGCGCAGGCGGGGATATGATCTATGTCGATGAAGTCGCCGTCCGGGGTTTCAAGGCGTTCGCGCCAGAGAGAAGGCAAGGGAGGGTTGCGGAACAGCACAGGCCAGATGGTCTGTAAGTGACCATTCCGCAACCATATGGGAGAATTGTAGGACGAATGATTGACGACGGGCATGGCTTCCTCTTTGCGGTTACATGATTGTTCCTTGTTGTACACCATGCCGCGCCATCTGCCCACCCGGTTAGACAGCCGTGTGGCGGCCCTGAGTGAAATGTGGAGAAGCCGGTCTTGTTTCCGTCCCGAGTTGGGAGCGGAGATTCGTCGCGGGGGCCTTACTCTTCATTCGCTGTGGCGGTATGGTGCTTCTTTTTGTAAGGGCATACGGCATCTATTCGTGTGCGGCCGGATCACGGCAAAGTAAACTCAGCGAGGGGCGTCGCCGGGCACCTCTTTGGGGCTGTTGCGTGCTATTGCGCCAGATTGCCCAGGACTAAGCCTTCCAGTGATCGGAGATGGGGAAATGTGGTCTCCCTGTGGGGAGAGTCCGCCTCGGGGAAGGAGGCAGAAAAACGTAATAATTATTCATCTATAAATATAAATCTGTTGTCTGACATATCAATATGGATGGTTTTTGCCAAGAGGCTATGAACCTTTTTCCCTTTTTAAAAAGAGCTTTGTGTAATCGATAAAGTATAATGGAAAAGAGGATGCGTTTTGGCTTTCCCATCGTGGATGCACGATTAAAGATAAACTCTTTTGAACTGATAAATATGCATTAATCTATTTTTCTCAACTGATATAGACAAAATAATGTATAGGTATTATTGATACGCCTTTCTTTATTTAATTATCCATATCGCTGTATGTTGAGGGAAATGTATGCAAAAAACTAAGAAAGGGCAGTTGGGATTTACGCTTATTGAAATTATTTCGGTACTGGTCATTTTGGGCATTCTCGCCGCGGTCGCGGTGCCGAAATACTATGATCTGCAAAAAGAGGCGGCAGACAAAGCCGCCGCTGCTGTTGCTGCCGAGGCTATTGCCCGGTATAATATGAAATTTTCCAAAGAGTTGCTTGGCGGCGGCAAGACGTGCAGCGATGCGTTGAACGCTGCGAAGATAGAGGCTTTTGGTAAGGCTGATGACGCGGCGGACTATGGCTCGGATTGGAAAGTCACCTACGTGAGCAACAAGGTCACGGCGATGAATGAAGCGAACAAGGGGACATACGCAATCGACTTTGAAGAACCTTTTTGCAATTAGCATATATAATAAGAGGGCCTCCCATTCTCGAAGAAGGGGAGGCCCTTTTTGCGTTTATTGTCCGCCGATGCACAAGACGTGTGCGTAGCGGCCTGATTTTTTACCGGTCGTTTCCACGAGGCGATGTGCAAGATCCCGGCAATGCGGGCAGGCGTTGCGAGGCAAAAGCAGGCACAGGCTTTTATCGACGCGATCCGACGATGTTTCGATGCAGGTCAGTCCGGGGCAATCGGGGCAGAGCCGTATGCCTTCATTCTGGTGTTCGCTGAGGCCGTCGGTGTCGTAATAGATGTCCCGTTCGCGCCGCCACCACTCGCCGTCACGATGGCCTTCGGAGGGGCGGGACGGCGGGTTGTGGTACTGATTCAGAACATCGTCACAGAGGCGCGAAATGTATTCCGTGACCTGCGGGCGCTGCTTGAGCGCCTTGGCGTCGTGATCCGGCTCATGGACGTGTTCGAACGGCAGGCCCGCCAACGCGAGGCATATGCCGAGGTTGACGTAGGGCAGGGCGCCGCGGATGGAGTAACCGCCCTCAAGTACGGCTATATGCGGGTTGAGGAGCGCGTTCATGGCGGCGTAGCCGTGCGCGGAAAGCTGCATATTGGTGAGCGGATCGGTGTAGTGGTTGTCTTGCCCCGCCGAGTTGATCACCAGGTCGGGTTTGAACGCCTCCAATAACGGCAGCACCACGTTTTTTGTGACATATAAGTAACCTTCGTCTCCGGTTCCGGGCGGGAGAGGGATGTTCACCGTCCGTCCGAGCGCGCCGGGGCCGCCGCATTCCGGCAGAAACCCCGTGCCGGGATACAGCGTCCTGCCGTCCTGATGCATCGAAATGAACAGCGTATCAGGATCGTTCCAATAGATGTCCTGCGTACCATCTCCATGATGGCAGTCGGTATCGACGATGGCCACACGCAGCGGCCCGAAGCGGCGGCGCAGGGTTTCGATCATCACGGCTTCCATGTTCACGTTGCAGAAGCCGCGGTTGCCGTGGGTGACGCGCATGGCGTGATGTCCCGGAGGCCGCACCAAGGCGAAGGCCCGCTCGCGTTCCCCGGAAAGCACGAGTTCCCCGGCCCGGATGGCGCCTCCCGCCGAGGCGAGGTGCGATGCGGAGCACACGCGCCCGACGTCCGGCAGGCAGAAGTGCACCCGCTCGATATCTTCATACGTGGCCACGCCGGGTTTGTACTCGGTAATGCCCGGAAGGTCGAACAACCCCTCCTCGCGGAGCTGATCCTGCGTATACAGCAGGCGCTCTTCACGTTCCGGATGCGTCGGGCTGATCGCCCAGTCGAACGCCGGGAAAAAGACGACTCCGAGAGAACGTTTGCTCATGGGACGCTCCTTTGATGATGACCCGGGGGAAGGGAGAAGAAACCCTTTAAAAAGGGTTTCTTCTCCCTTCCCCCGGAACCCCTTCCCTCATCTTCCTAAACTTTTCACCTTTATCGAATCCCTCTTCACAGTTGTTCTGCGCACGTCAGGGGAGGTCTTCTTTTCCTTTTTCTTCTTCTCTTTTTTGAGAAAACGCCTGAACGTGACCGCTCAGGCGTCTGGACATGCGGGGAAATCCGAAGGGTTTCGATAAGGTTGAACGTTTTGGGAGAGGAGGGGGCGCGGCAGTTTTTGGGGGAGGGGAGGGAGACGTGAGCCCCTCTTTTCCAGAAAGGCTCTCCTTCCCCTCCCCCAATGCAGTTTCTAGAACCCTACCGCGTCGCGGACCATGCCGCGGAAGCGGGCGAAGAAATACTGGCTGTCGATGGGGCCGGGGCAGGCCTCGGGGTGGTGCTGCACGGCGAGGATGGGCTTGGTCTTGTGGGCAAAACCTTCCAGCGTGCCGTCGTTCAGGTTTACGTGCGTGACGACCACATCGGAAACGTTGTCGATATCCACACAGAAACCGTGGTTCTGGGAAGAGATTTCCACATGCCCGGTAGAGAGGTCTTTAACCGGGTGGTTACAGCCGTGGTGGCCGAATTTCAGCTTGCGGGTCGTGCCGCCCAGAGCGTGGCCGAGAAGCTGATGGCCGAGGCAGATGCCCGCCACGGGATAGCTTTCGACAAGCTTCTTGATGGTCACGATTTCGTCGGTGAGGGTCGCCGGATCGCCGGGGCCGTTGGACAGGAACACGGCCTGAGCGCCGCTGGCCTTGACCTGTTCGGCGGTGAAGGACGGCGGAACGACCAGCACGTCGAAGCCCTGCTCGGTCAGAAGGCGCAGGATGTTCCACTTGATGCCGAAGTCGTAGGCGACGAGGCGCGGGCCTTCGCCCGGCCAGTTGTAGGAGCCGTCGGCGTTGAGTTCGGCGGGGACGCCGCCGTTGCCGGTCCACTTCCACGGCGTAGCGGGCATCACGCGGGTGACGAGGTTCTGGCCTTCCATCGAAGGCAGGGACTTCGCCTGCATGACGAGTTCGGCGGGATCGGTGATGGAGGTGGAAACCATGCCGCGCATGGCTCCGTGCATACGCAGGTGGCGGGTCAGGGCGCGGGTGTCGATGCCCTCGATGCCGGGGACGCCGTGCTGTTGCAGGAAGTCGGGCAGGGAACACACGGAGCGCCAGTTGGAGGGCGTCTTGCAGCACTCCTTGACGATGAGGGCCGCGGCGTGGACCTTGCCGGACTCCATGTCTTCGGCACTGATCCCGTAGTTGCCGATCAGGGGCCACGTCATGCACACCATCTGGCCGTAATAGGAGGGATCGGTAAGAATCTCCTGATACCCGGTCATGCCGGTGTTGAAAATGACTTCCCCGCCGCCCTCGCAGGGGCCGGTAAAGGAACGTCCTTCAAGTACAAAACCGTCTTCAAGAGCCAATAGCGCCTTCATTCCGTCTCCGTTATGTTGAAGCGTGGCGGCAGTCCCGCCGTTGCATTTGTCAAAGTCGCGTATGCACCCGTATTAACGGACGCAGCTTTTGCAGGTGTGCTCCGCGAGCAGTTCGCGGATGGTTTCCAGATCTTCCGGCGTGTCCACGCCGTGGGCTTCGTAGCCTTCCACGCGGACCACGCGGATCGGGACGCCGTTTTCCAAAAAGCGCAGCTGCTCCAGTTTTTCCCGCTTTTCCAGCGGAGACTGCGGCAGGCTGACGAACCGTTCCAGCGCCCCCATGCGGAATGCATACAGGCCGATGTGCCCCAAAATTTCCCCGTCCCCGCCCTCGCGGTCGAAGGGGATGCGCGAGCGGGAAAAATACAGCGCGTCGCCGTTGGCCGCCGTCACGACCTTCACCTGATTGGGGGAAGCCGCACGTTCCGGCGAAATCGGCGTGGCGAGGGTACTTACCTGTACCGTTCCGTCAAGGAAAGGCCTTACGAGCTGCTCAATGACGGCGGGGTCCAGCGCGGGCTCGTCGCCCTGTATGTTCACGATGACGGCGTGGGGCTCGACGCCGAGCTTTGAAGCGGCCTCGAAAACCCGATCCGTTCCGCTGGCGTGGTCGCGGCGGGTCATGACGCAGGGGATTTCCCATTCAAGGGCGGCTTCCGCAATGCGCTCGTCGTCCGTGGCGAGTACGATGTTCCTGAGCACCGAAGCTCGTTTCGCGTGGGCGTAGACATGCCAGAACATGGGGCGTCCCCAAATATCGGCAAGCGGTTTTCCCGGAAAACGCGAAGAATCGTAACGCGCTGGAATGATGCCGTAGCATGGAATGGATGTGTTCATCTCCCCCCCGTGGGCCAATGCCCGCTCCCCGCAGGTATAGCAATATTCCTTTCCGCAATAAACCCTTTTTTTGGAGAGGGGTATGGGCGGAAAAGAATATTGGAGGGGGCGGGGAGGACTTTCGTAACGGCTAATGAAGATCGGTGGAGTGTGATGCCCCATGCGGAGGTTTCCGTCCCCCGGTTCGCCGACAGAAGCGTGCGGGGGCAACGGCATAATGGAATCCTAGCCACAGAAAAAGAAAAAAGGGCTCCATAAAGGGAAAAGCCGTTGAAAGGAGGGAAGGCCCTGTCCTGTGAAAGGGGCCTTCCTTTCCTGTGGTTTCTTTATCCGGCCTTAACGCCCGCCGGATGCCAGCTTGGTCATGTCCCACATGGGCATGAAGATGGCGAGGGCGAAGAAGCCGACGACGGCGGCGAGAACGACGATGAGGATGGGGCCGATGGCTTCGGTCATTTCACCCACGGCGTACTCGACCTCTTCGTCATAGTGGGCGGCGAGGTCCTCAAGCATGGTCTCGAGATTGCCGGCGCCTTCGCCGACGGCGACCATGTTGATGGTCAGCGGCGTGAAATAGCGTGCGGTGCTGAGCGGTTCCGCGATGCCCTGGCCTGATCGGAGTTTTTCCTTGATGGTGGAGAATTCCCGCTCCAGCGCGGCATTGTTGATGGTCTCTGAAAGAATATCCAATGAATCGAGGATACTGACGCCGCTGCGCTGGAGGATGGAAAAGATGGCGGCAAAGCGGGCCATGATCGACATCTGGACGACCTTGCCGACGAGCGGGAGGGTGAGCAGCGTCCGGGCCCACAGGTAGCGGCCCCGGCTTGTCCGTATCCACCAGCGCACCCCGAAGAACATGCCGACGGCAGCCGCCAGCAGCAGGTACCAGTAGTCGGACAGCGCGGTATTCATGGCAAGGGCCATGCGCGTCGGCCACGGCAGTTCGATTTTGGCGTTGACGAACAGCTTGGCGAAGCTCGGGACCACCCAGTTGAGGAGGAAGAAAAAGGCTCCGGCCAGCGTGATCAGCACGATTTTGGGATAACGCAGGGCCGATTTCACGTCGTTGCGGATCTTGTTTTCGTGCTCCAGCAGGTACGTGAGGCGATCCAGCACGTCGCCCATCGAGCCGCTGAATTCGCCAGCCCGGATCATGGAGCAGTAGAGCGGGGAGAAAATATCCGGATGCGACCGGAACGCGTTATACAGCGTACCGCCCGTGCTTACCTGCTGCGCGATGTCCGCCGTGGCGGCTTTGAGCGTGGGGTTTTCCGTCTGCGTCTGGAGGATGCCCAAAAGCTGCGTGATGGAGACGCCTGCGTTGAACAACGTGCGGAACTGTTTGCTGAACAGGATGATCTGTTTGTAGGTGACCGGCTTCTGGAAGAATTTTTGGAAGCGTTTGCTCTTCAAGGGGCCGTCCCGACGGGTAACCTCGGTCGGCATGAGGCCGCGGCCAAGCAGCGCCTGACGTGCCTGTTCCGCGCTTTCGGCCTCAATATCGCCGGTGAGCGTCACGCCTTCGTCATTGATCGCCCGGTAGGCATACGTATGTTTTTGGTCCGCCATGAGTATCCTTTTTCAATATTCGCCCGACAGGGACTCCCTCCGTGCGGCCTCCCCACCAGTCGAAAGTCTTGGGAAGGGAGGGGGACGGGGGAGGGAAACCCTTCTTCAGAAAGGTTTCCCTCCCCCGATGCTCTCTTCCGGTCCCCCTACACCATAGCGGCGCGGAGGGCTTCCTCGACGGTGGTGATCCCGGCGCGGACCTTGCGGGCCGCGTCCTGAGCGAGGGTGTTCATGACGCCCTGCCGCTGGGCGATGGCGGAAATCTCCTGCGCGTGGGCCCGGCGGACAATGGCTTCCTGGATTTCCGGCGTCACGGGCATCACTTCGAAAATACCGATCCGGCCCAAATAGCCCGTGTTCCCGCAGTGGTAGCAGCCTTTCCCGCGCCGGAAGGTTGCCCCTTCCGCATCCTTGATCCCGAAAAGCCCGAGCAGGGCGCGGGGCGGATCATAGGGCTCGGCGCAATGGGGGCACACTTTGCGGACAAGGCGCTGGGCAAACGAGCAGAGAAGCACGGAAGCGACGAGATAAGGCTCGATGTGCATTTCCATGAGCCGGGAAACCGCGCCGGGCGCGTCGTTGGTGTGCAGGGTGGACAGCACGAGGTGCCCGGTGAGGGCCGCCTGCACGGCGATCTGCGCGGTTTCGCTGTCGCGGATTTCGCCCACCATGATCACGTCCGGGTCCTGGCGCAGGATGGAGCGCAGGCCGGAGGCGAAGGTCATGCCCGCCCGGACGTTGAGCTGTACCTGCCGGATGCCGTCAATGCGGTATTCGACGGGATCTTCAAGCGTGATGGCGTTCACGTCCGGCTTGTTGAGAAGCTGGAGGATGGAATAGAGGCTTGTGCTCTTGCCGCTCCCGGTGGGGCCGGTGGACAGGATCATGCCGTAGGGCCTTTCGATCGTTTGGGAAATGGTCTTGCAGTCCTTGTCGCTCATACCGAGCTTGTCCAGCGTGTAGACGTGGTTGGTGCTCATGTCGAGCAGACGCATGACCACGTTTTCGCCGTAGATGGTCGGCAGGGTGGAGACGCGGACGTTGATTTCCCGGCGGTCCACCATCATGGTGAAGCGCCCGTCCTGCGGCACGCGGGTAATGGAGATGTCCATATTCGCCAAAATCTTGATGCGCGAGACGATGGAGGCCCCGACGCTTTTCGGGGGCGAAGGCGTTTTGCGGAGCTTGCCGTCGATGCGGAAACGGATCTGGATGGAATCCTTTTCCGGGCTGATGTGGATGTCGCTCGCCGATTCGCGCACCGCCTGCGTCAGGATGGAGTTGACGAGGCGGACCACCGGGGCTTCGTCGGGCTGGCCGAGCTCGTCTTTGGGCGTTTCACTGGCGATGAGCAGGTCGTCGGACGCCACGGGCTGATCGGGCAGAGCGGTAAAGCTCTCCATCACCCCGTCCATCGTGTTGAAATGGCCGTACAGCGCGGCGTAGAGCTGGGTGAACTCCTGCCGGAGGCACATGACCGGCTCCACTTCGCGGTCCGTGACGATTTCAATGCGGTCCAGCGCGTCGATATCCAGCGGGTCCATCATCGCCACGACCAGCACATCCCCGCGGATGAGCAGGGGGACGGCATTGGTGCGCTGCGCCACGTCGGCGGGCAGGCGGTCGGAGAGGGACAGGTTCAGCGGGAAGCGGGAGGGCGTGTAGCGTTCGATGCCGGTTTGGCGGCACACGGCGTCCACGACGTCGCTCTCGCGGCAGATGCCCTGTTTGATCAGGTACTCGCCGAGCTTCATGCCGCTGCTGCGCTGGCCTTGGAGGGCTGCTTCAAGCTGGTCGGCGCTGAGCAGGCCGGAGGCCAGCAGCAGCTCGCCGAGTCTCATTCGTGTATGCATGGGCTATCTCCTCGCGGCCCCGGCCGAGGGCGCGGGAAGCGCCCCGTTCCGGAGCGAAGGGCTTTCGCTCATGGAAGGCGCGGACGGGAGCGGCGGCAGTTCCCGCGTGGGCAGGATTTCCGGCGTGATGAAGATAAGCACTTCCTCCATCGTCTTGCCCTTGCTCTCGTGGCCGAAGACGTACTTGCCGCCGGGGATGTCCTTGAGCCCGGGAACGCCCGCGTTGATGTCCGTCCCCTTTTCCTTGGTCAGGCCGGAGATGACCACGGTTTCGCCGTTGCGCATGATGAGGGTCGTTTCGGTCTGCTTCTTGATGATGAAGGGATTGCCGTCCACGGAACGGGAGGTGTCCACTTCGTCCTTCTTGACCAGCACTTTGAGCTTGAGGTTGTCGCCGTCGATGACGTTGGGCGTCATCTCGAGGCGCAGGACCGCGTCTTCGAACTTGACCTCGCGGTCGCCCATGTTGCTTGTGGAAACATAGGGGACCTTTTCGCCGTTCTCGGTGTAGGCCATCTTGTTGTCCAGCGTGGTGATGGAGGGCGAGGACAGGATGTTGATGTTGCCGTCCTTTTCCATGAGGTTGAGCTGGACTTCGAGCATACTGCCGCCGACCTTGCCGAACAGGAAGCCGAGGGAGCCCATGTCGTTGGAGGCGATGCCGGAATAGTCGAGGCCGAAAGGCGCGCCGCCGAGGCCGGAGCCGTGCGTTCCGGTCAGGCCGCCGGTGACGGGGTCCTGCCCCTGCGTGCCGGACGCGCCGGAGCCGATCCACGCGTGGTTGCCGTTGTTGAAGGAACCGGAACGCCAGACGCCGCCCCACTGCACGCCGAGTTCGCGGGCGGTTTCCTTGGTGGCTTCCACGATGTAGGCCTTGAGGTGGACCTGCGGACGCGGGCGGTCGAGGTTGTCCACAAGCCGGATGATGCGCTGCTGATCCTGTTCCGTGGCCTGTATGATCAGGGCGTTGCTGTGTTCGTCCACTTCGATGACGGCGGCCTGCCCGCCTTGCCCGTTGGCGGCGGTGAGGAATTTGGTGAGGCTCTGCTGCAGGGCCGCGGCTTCGGCATAGCGCACGCTGACCACGCTGACGGTGAGCGGCGAGTTCTGGCGGGAGATGAGCTCCTGCTGGGCAAGCTGGTTGTCGAGGGTCTGGAGGTTGATTTCCTTCTGTTTTTCCACGGCGGTCAAGACTTGCAGGATGTTGCCCTGCCAGCGGTATTGCAGGCCGTTGGCGCGCAGCAGCCCTTGGAACACGTCCCGCCACGGGGATTTCTGGACATTGAGGCTGACCGTCCCGCTCACGCCGGGGCTGAGCATGACGTTGACCCCGGCGGCGGCCGCGAGGCTGCGCAGGGCGACGCCCACATCCACGTTGTGGAGCTTGAGGGTGACGGGAATGGTGGGCAGGGGACGGGACGCGGCCTGTTCCTGTTTTTCCGTGTGGCGCATGATCACGCGGGGCTCGGGGCGCAGATCGGAGGGTGCGGGCGAATAGCCCTGCGAATCCTGCGAGAGCTGCTTCCAGTGATCCATGAACTCCTGCTTTTTGTCTTGCTTGGGGGAGCAGGCCGCGAGCAGACAGAACAAGGCCAGGAGGCAAAGGATGGAAACGGGCCGTTGTCGCATAGTATTCTCCACTCGCCGCAAGGGCGCGGCGAAGCTGTTCGTTGAGAGGCGCGGCTTATATGTCGTCCCCGGAGTAGGGCAGGGTCCACTCGGCGTTCCGCGACGGCGAATAGAGGCGCACGCCGTCGGAACCGATGAACCTGATCACGTCGCCGGTATTGGGGAGCGTGTCGCCCACGCCGTATTCCAGCCCGCCGATGATGGCGAGAGCTTCCTTTCCGGCCTGCACATAGCCGGAATAGACGAGGCCCGCGGCGTTCGCGGACGCCGCCTGCTGCGCGTCCGGCAGCCCGTTTGCCGGAAGGGTGAACGGGTTGCGCGGGGCCGGGCGCAGCGATGAGGCGAGGATGTAGCGCTGGCCGTCCGACAGCGGGAGGGCCTGCAGGCGCGCCGTGACCTCTCCGGCGACGGCCCGGGCCTGTTGCAGGGAGCTGTCCGTGCCGGAAGGCGCCGGGGAGGGCAGCAGCGTCGAAAGGCCGAACTGGATGCCTCCTCCCATGACGGCGGCACCCATGGCCGCCAAAAGTATCTTTTCCCGTAGCGTCATCGTATCAGCCCTTCATCAGTGCCGCGGCGTGTTGGCCTGTTGCGTGAACGTGGCCCAAATCCCCAGCGAGTATGCGGGAAGCGCGCCGGAAGGGGTGACGTTCAGAAATTCCATGCCGGAAAGCCACGGCTGTTCGCTCAGCAGGAGGACAAGGCGCCGGAAATTGTCGGGAGGGCCGGAAAGGGTGCCGTCCAGACGGATGCGGTTCTTTTCCACGACGGTTTCGGCGGCGGGGACGAAATGGGAACTCTGCATCCCGGACAGGCTGACCATTTCCTGCAGCGAGGTGACGATGAGCGGCAGGGTGTCCGGCGTCGGCAGGGTTTTGGTCGCTCCGAGAAGGCGCCGGGTTTCCTCGCGCCGGGCATTGAGCCCCTCCATAAGCGGCTGGAGGGTTTCCTGCACCTGTATCCGGGTTTCGAGTCCTTTGATGTCCGCTTCGAGCTTCCATGTAACATACCAGAGCGGGGCGAAGCAGAACAGCAGCACGCACAGCGCCATCACGCCCTGGAGGGCGAGGGCCCTGAGGGGGAACCATGCCGGGACGATCGGGAGACGCATGTTACACCAGCCTCAGCGTTGCGACGAAGGAGAGGATTTCCGTATCCGTCTGCTGCTTTTCCACAACCAGGGACAGAACCATCGGCGAGTGCTCCAGCTGGCTGAGGAATTCCGCAAGCTGGGATTCGCGCTGGAGCATGTCGCCCGCCACGCTTCCGGTGAGCACGGCGACGGCGCTTTCTTCGGGTTCGGATGGTTTCTTCGTGCCGCGCCGCGCTTCCTGCTTGCCGGGATTCACGTCCTTGAACGTAACCCGCATACCCGTGATATGGATGGCCTCGGGGGTGATGGTGGAGAGTTCGGTCATGAGCGCGGCGGCGATGCGGCGTTTCGCCAGTGTCCGGGCCTGCACCTGCCATTTCTGGGTGTCGGCCAGATTGTTCCTGAGTTGATCCGGCGTGTAGAGCACGGGCCACGAGGCAATCCGGCTTTCCAGCTCGGCCTTGTGCGCTTTCTCGTCCAGATAGCCCATGTACAGTTTGCCGCAGAAGGCCAGAAGCAGCATGAGCACGACGGTCGTGAGCCCTATCGAAAGGAACGTGATCCGCATCTGCCGTTCTCTGCTCTTCTGATCCTTGTAGGTCATGATCGCATTGGGCGTATACGCCGGGGCGGAGAGGCTCAGGCCGATGGCTTGCAGCAGGCTTTCGTCGGCGGATCTGGCCAGCGCCTTTTCCAGATCCGTAGCCGCGCCGGGCGTGGTCTGCCCGTCAAAGCGCAGCGGGCGGCAGGGGAGGCCGAGGGAGGTTTCGAACTTTTTCAGCGCAAGCGCCATGCAGCCGCCGGGGGCGAACACAATGACGCCCTGAATGTTCGGCATCCCCATAGCGTTGCGGAAGTGGTCGGCGGTGCGTTCCAGCTGCCTGGCCAACCTCCCGAGAGGCTGGGAAAGGCGCAGAAGCAGGCGTTCCTCTTCTTCGGGCGTGCGGCGCCTGTTTTCGCAGAGCAGGTGCAGGCCTTCTTCATAGGAAATTTCATCGTCCGGAATTTTTTCGGCGAGGGAGGATAGGGACGCTGCGGGCGCGGAAGGCGCGACAGGTGCCGAAGCCATGCCCATATCCATTGGGGACAGCTGTGGAAGGGACAGCTCCAGCGGCAGGGATTCCGGCTGCAGGATCAACGGGAACGGGTCCGAGGGCGACGTGAACGATGAAACGGCCTGCTGCCGTTCGGAGTGAGGCCCGGCAAGCTCCCCGCCCAACGCCTCCATCGGCAGGTGCCGCGGCATGGGCGGCACAACTGGAGGCGGAGGCGTTTTCTTGCGTCGGCCGCCGTAGGATTCCTGCAATGCCGTGACGAGGCTTCTCAGGCCGGTTTTGATGGTCCGGCTGAGCGCGATGTTGGTACCGGAAAAGATCTCGATGCGAGTGGAGTCCTCTCCTATGTCGGCGAAGGCGAAATGTTCCCACGGCGAGGACAGCCAGCCCGAAGCGAACAGGTTTTGCGCGTAGATGTTCCCGGAGGTGATGCCCGCGGGAGAAACGCCGGCCGCGGCGAGCGTATGCCTGACGGTGTTGGCCGCGCCTTTGTTGGCGATCATGGCGGTGACGGGGAGGCGGGGCACGCCTTTGTCCAGCACTTCGGCGTCCACACGATAGTCGAAGATGTTTTCGGCCTCGTCGAACGGTTTTTCCCGGATCGCGGCCATCTTGGCAATGGCGTCGCGATCTTTAGGGCTGACTTTGGGAATGCGGTAATGGCGAAGCTCATCCTGCCCGTCGGGGAGCCGGACCCATATGTCCGCGTCGCGTCCGCCATGAGGCAGGAAGGCGCTCAACGTCTCGCGTATCCTGTCGGCGAGGCCCGGTGTTTCCCAGTCCATGGTTTCCGGGATGCTGAAGCTCTGAATGGCCTCAAGGATCGGTGTGCTTCCGGCGCGGCGTTGTACAAGGCAGATCCTGCCCTTGCCGACATCAATACCCACAACCGAGCGCTCTTTGCCGAACAAAGGACGGAGGGGCGCGGCCGGAGGAATCTGGAGGGGTGGGGCGAAAGAAGCGGAAGCGTCGTCTTTCTGGGGTGTACTGCGGATATGCTCCAGCAGCTTCTGTGTGGCACTGGCCTGGCTTGCGGATAAAGACACGTTAACACCCCGTCGACTATCAATTGGAATTAAATGATATCCGCCAACGGTGACGAGAGCAAGGGCGTTCTTGTCCTTTTTACCGGGCAGAGGCGTTAAAAGTACGCCGGAGGCGGAACGTGGTGTCGTACCCCATTCAATTATGGTTTTTCATATAGAAGATGCTGGAAACGTGTTCGCTTCGGCGCAGGGTACAGGAAGGGAGGGCGGACGTGCCGCTTCTTTTTTCTTCCCGGCAAGATGCCCCGGTTTTTGAACGCGGGGACAGGCGCCCCCTCATGAAGCAAAAAAGGAGGAAGAAGCATATGCTTCTTCCTCCTTTTCGGAGACCGGGAAGGATTACCCTTCCCGGCGGTATCCGAGGCCGGGCCTCAGTTCGTTGCGTTAGTCGCGGCGGGGACGGCGTTCGCGGCGTTCGCCGCGATCCCCACGGTCACCGCGATGATCGCGTTCGCCTTCGCCGCGCGGAGCGCGGGCGGGGCGGGCGGTGTCCTCGGGCTTCCATTCGATGCCCTGTTCTTCGAGGAGGACGGCCTTGCGGCTGGCACGGATGCGGTCGCCGTTGATTTCGATGACCTTCACCAGCATGTCTTCGCCGAGGTGGGCCACGTCGGAAGCCTGCGCCACGCGGCTGGTATCAAGCTGCGAGATGTGCACGAGGGCTTCGACATTGGGCATGATTTCCACAATGGCGCCGATTTCCAGCACTTTGCGGACCTTGCCCATGTAGTTCTTGCCGAGGTCGGGGCGCTGGTCGTAGTACTGCACCAGTTCCTTGGCCTGTTCCATGGATTCGGCGGTGGGGGCAAAGATGGAGATGCGGCCGCTGTCCTCGATATCCACGGAAGCGCCGGTGGCGGCGGTGATTGCCTTGATGTTCTTGCCGCCGGGTCCGATGATCATGCGGATGACTTCGGGGTTTACGAAGACTTCGGCATGTTGCGGGGCATACTTGGAGAGTTCGGCGCGGGGGCCGTCGATGGCCTTCTTCATTTCGCCGAGGATATGCAGGCGGTCTGCCCGGACGCGCTTTTCCTCAACTACACCAACCCGATGGCGATGCTGACCGGCTATATGCAGAGATACACAAAGATCCGTACCGTAGGTCTGTGCCATAGCGTACAGGTATGTTCGGAGAAATTGCTGGAAAAACTGGGGATGGAAGACAAGCTGGAAGGCAGAAGAGAACTGATCGCCGGTATCAATCATATGGGATGGCTGTTGGAACTGCATGACAAAGACGGCAACGACCTGTACCCGGAGATCCGCAGACGGGCAGCAGAGAAGAATGCAACTGAAAAACATGACGATATGGTGCGTTTTGAGTACATCAAACATCTGGGATATTACTGCACCGAGTCCAGCGAACATAACGCAGAGTACAACCCGTTATTTATCAAATCCCGATATCCGGAAATGATCGAAAAATACAACATCCCGCTGGACGAATACCCACGCAGATGTGTGGAGCAGATCAAAGGCTGGGAGAAAGAACGGGAAGATATTCTGAAAGACGGAAAAGTAACCCACGAAAGATCCAAAGAATATGCTTCTTATATTATGGAAGCCGTCGTGACCGGCAATCCATATAAGATCGGTGGCAATGTGTTGAATACCGGTCTGATCGACAACCTGCCATCCGATGCCTGTGTGGAAGTTCCGTGTATGGTAGATGCCAACGGCATCAACCCATGCCACGTAGGAAGACTCCCGGTCCAGCTGGCAGCCATGAATATGACCAATATTAACGTCCAGCTCCTGACCATCGAAGCCGCAGCCACCAGATCCAAAGAAAAGATCTATCAGGCCGCCATGCTCGAACCACATACCGCAGCAGAGCTGAATATCGATGATATCAAGACAATGTGCGACGAACTGATCGAGGCACATGGGGATTATATGAGTATGTATAAATAAATATGATACTCCCGTCATTTCCTTTCAAAGGGAAATGGCGGGAGTTTATTGTATAATAATCAATGATTGCTCAAGCGGAGTAAATCGGTTGTTGTTTTCTTTTCTGTAGCTGTGAATACTGAGGCTAATTATAATAGTTGCATTTGAAAACCTTCTTACGAAAGATTTTTGCAACATGTTGCACTTTTCTATTCCACAATCATATTATATTCTTTATAAGCAATAGTTATCCCGCATTTTAATCGTGTTCTTGCAAAAAAACAGCCATACACCGAAGTGCATCTGTCAGCAATACAGCATAATTAGTAATCTGCACAGCGCTGTCATGGTAACAAACCAGACCGTATTCATATCTCGCAGCTTTAGCCAGTTCGCAAATAATCTGTTTCTACTTCTGAAAGCTGATACAGAGAGAACAGTGTGTGAATGTGGTCATAATAGGTAGCCTTACGACTTTTACCGTCTTTGGAGATGCCAATGGTATCGGTAGCATCCAGAGCGGCTTTGCTAAAGTATAACAAAAAGGAAGGGACTGTCGCACTGATAAAGTGAGGCAGTCCCTCTTTCGTCAGGCTGGAATCCAGTCTCCAATCCATTGTTTGGTAGCAGTATTGTAGCGGCGTTTATAGTTTTTTCCGTTAATCGTTTTAAACACCCATATAATGTTGGAATTTCGTTCGCCAGAGTCTTGAAATAAAACATCAGAAGAAACAGTAGAATTATACGGAATTTCAGGGAGAACAGGAGCGGATGCAAGAAAAACTAAG
>ENA-ORVC01001217-ORVC01001217.1-human-gut-metagenome-genome-assembly--contig:-NODE-1217-length-23154-cov-3.821681_pt1 | contig 23154 bp, 24 predicted proteins | sample MGYA00242092_ERZ509234 | MGnify/ENA primary metagenome ERZ509234 (study PRJEB26280, sample SAMEA2338800) | human gut metagenome | biome: human gut; feature: human-associated habitat; material: faeces... | reverse complement strand
GATGAGCTGAAAGCCCTTTTCGGGGATATGGGAAAGTACGTTCAGGCAACGGAAGACATAACGTCACGCTTCTGGGCTCCGTTGATTGCGCTGTATTCCGGGATGCGGCTGGAAGAGATTTGCCAGATCCACCTTAGCCTTGCTTTTTCCTGATTCACAGGAAAGAGTAAACGCCGTGAACCATGCCACCGTAAAGTTCGGTTTCCGTCCTGACGCACTGGTTTACGCGCTATCGCTGTTCTGTAGGAGTGGGTGGTCAACATGGTGAGCCGAGAACCAAGGCTTTTCATAGCTTCCGCCATACAGTGATCAAGTATCTGCACAAAGAGGCTTTGAGGAGGAACGCATGACGGATACCTGCCGACTATGCGGATTGGGGCTTCTGGCGGAGAACACCGCTGTGTCTTGGAAAACGCGTCGAATGGGATGACGGCACTGCCCACTCGGGCCTTTTGTCCCGTTTCATAACCAGATGATAGGATAGGAGGAACATATGATCTGATCTACGTGGATTGGTGTTACCATTGCCGGACTTGAAGTCATCCGTGAGGTGTCGGATTAAACGGAAAACGAGGAGCACACGATGTGTTCGGGTGTTCCTCATGAAATATAAATTCATAACACAGTTTCCCTCAAAATATCCTTACCGAGTTACGCTAAATAGCTACGATACGGGACGTCAGAATCCATCTTTAAGGAAGTTTTCCCCCTGTGTGATTACAGAATATACATGATATTGGTTGCTTGTTCAGGTAAAATTAAAGCATCAAACAAGCGGCATATTTTCTTCATATAAATAAAGTTATATAATTGTTTATATACCGTTGGAATCTATATCATGAATTTTTGATGGGTTTTATCATGCTTTTAAGCTGTTTTACCGGAAGCATTGTAGGAGGGCCATCGGTATAGGCTCAGTAGTGGAGTCTATGCCCATACTCATGACTATATTCTCTGTAAGAGATGCTGTCCTTGTGTATCATATTTAGTAAATTTAAAGGATGTACATAAACTATAAGCCATTTTATAATCCTTTGAACAATCTTTTGAGGACTATTAAGGCAAAAGCGAACTAAATGAATATAGTAACGTACTCATGAACTTATTCCCAATGTGTTATCGTTATCTTCTACGTGCTAGTCATAAAAAAGACCTCGATCTTTCAACGGCGTCTATAGCGGCGAAATCATGACCGTCATGAATAGCTGGACATTTTCGGTTTTTTCGATGGAGTGCAATAAGTTCAATCCCTCGTTGTGCAAGCGCTCTATCCAGCGTGGCACTGTCATAGGCACGAGCTTTGATAATTCATCAAGGTCTTTCCAAGGTGACAGCCCTCATTGAGGGCAGCCTGGACAAGGGCGACTCCATGAGAGTGAGTAGAAGCCGTGTGCACGGCGAGCGGAAAGGCAGAATCGCCTGTAATAAGTATAGGCTTCGTGCCGTTGCCCCGCTGTCTTTCCCATTTCTGCACCCTCTTTTTAGCTACGGCAAAGGTGTCGTCAAATGAGTACCAGGAAAGGTTTATGGCCCTTCATTTCTCAAGATCGCGGACGAGGCTTTTGAGGATTTTTCGGAAGGCTCTTATTTACCCACAGACTGAATCGTTTGTAGCAGCTGAAGAAGAGGGAATCTTTCTGGAAGATCTGACCACGCCACTCCGGTACGCAAAACCCACACGGAGCGAGCATCTCATCTGTCTGAGCAGGGATGGAAAAACTATTCCGCTGCCTCTATGAGTCTTATAGGGCTATATCTGGAGTTTGCCAGTGACTAGGGAGAGATGCCACTGGTCGGCTCCATAGGGCACTGGTATGAAAAACAGATGAACAGATCCTTTGTCACCGGACACGCTGGAAGCCAATAGTAATATAGCCATGTCTCTGAATATGTTTGCGCGGAGGGTTTGGTTGGTTATTGATTCCAAAGTGATAGTTTTTCTTATTCTTAGAAAACAAATAATCGATATGTAAAAACTGTTCATTATTTCATACAGTATTTACAAAAAGTCTATGGAAATTTAGAATGAGAACCTATCCTTTTTCTAGAAGACGGAGGATGCGTCCATATGGTTCGAGATTTGGCTGTATTAGAATCGTTGAATCAGCAGGTGTTAGATGCTCTTCCTTCAGGTATTTTATTCTGTGACACGGATTATATTGTTCGCAGAGTCAATGCCTGCTATGCGGCTTTACTTGGTGGTAAAGTTTCGAGCATCTTGGGGCGGCCATTGACGGAACTGAATCCCGCGACACGGGCCCCTATCGTTATCAAAAACGGCAAACCAGAACTCGGCGATTTGTGCACCTTGCCGTTATTCGGTGACAATTATAAATTTGTGGTCAATCGTGTCCCCGTACGTGACAATCAGGGGGACGTCATCGGTATGGTGTCTCATATCCTGTTTACGGATCCGAATGAGCTCAAGGAACTGCATGACAAGATTGATTTGCTTCAGAAGAAAAAGAAAATATACAATAAAAGTAATAATTCATCTTGTACACGGTATAATGTCGACAGCATTGTAGGCGAAAGCCGGAAAATCGTCGAAATCAAAAGGCAGATCAAGATATACGCCGCGGACTCCCATCCCGTGCTTATTCGTGGAAATACCGGTACAGGGAAAGAACTCGTCGCTCAAGCCCTGCATAGCGGCAGTACCTACGCGTCAGGGAAATTCGTTTCCATCAACTGTGCGGCTGTTCCTACGGAACTGTTTGAAGCGGAACTTTTCGGTTACGCTCCCGGGGCTTTTTCTGGGGCGCATAAGAGCGGCAAAATGGGCTTGTTGGAGCTAGCCAACGGCGGCACCCTGTTTTTGGATGAAATAGGAGATATTCCGTTGCATGCTCAGGTCAAGCTGTTGCGGGCGTTGGAAGAACAAGAAATCCTTCGGGTCGGTGCCGTTTCACCTGTTAAAGTTGACTTTCGGCTCATTACGGCAACTAACCGAGATCTCAATGCAATGGTGGGGGAGGGGACTTTCCGGGAGGACCTCTATTATAGGATAAATGCCCTGCGCATTTATATGCCGCCCCTGTGCGAAAGGGGAGATGATATTTTGCTTTTGGCGCGACATATCCTGTCCAAGATAGGTTATTTGGACATAGATTTCACTGAGAAGGCTGCTCGGGCGATGAGTGTTTACGAGTGGCCGGGCAATGTGCGGCAGCTGTTCAATGCATTGGTACATGCTTCCATACATTGCACGGATAAGGTTATTGATATTAAAGATTTACCAAATGAACTCGTCAGCAAAAACGTCATCCCGGACAGCCCTTCTCCCGTCACCGCGCACGGTCGTAGCCTTTCGGACTATATGGAGTCCCAAGAGGCTAACTATCTTCTTTCCGTTTTACAGAAGAATAATGGGAACGTCTCCAAGACAGCACAGGAGTTGGGCATCACCCGCGTTACTTTGTATGGAAAATTCAAGCGGTACGGAATCCGGCGAAGTTCTTCTGGCCGTACATGAATGGAGAAATGTATAGGAGAGATTACACCTCACTCATGGCCTGTATGAGGAAATATACAACGTGCGGACAAGTGGAATGCTTTTCCGCATTTTTTTAGGGCAACATTCTGAAAATAAGAACTTTTATCTTCTTTATACGTTAAAATAACTGAATATTTTTTGTCACCTTAGGAGGACATGTCGCGGGAACACTCCTTGCAAACTAAGAGAACATCTGGGCGGGATCAGTCGGCCGATCTAACCGGTTTGGGCTCTCAGGGAAAGCATCTCCAATGGCCCTCTCCATGCGGAGCGTGCGTGGACTAAGTTCCAACAATCTTTAATGAAGGAGTGACTCATGAAAAAGGCTCTTATATTTGCGCTATTGTCTTTTGGTATGGTTCTGGGCGGTGTTTCACATGCCAAGGAGTACAAAAGCATGACAGTCCGCATTGCCTGTTCCACTCCTCCCGGTTCTGTGCAGGCGGTACCGCTGGCTCGGCTCGCTGAAATCGTCCATAAGGAATCGAATGGCAAGATTAAATGCGAACTATACACGGGAGGTGTTCTTGGAGACGAACAGGCAGTCGTCAAGCAGCTGCGCAGCAATGAGATCCAGATGGGAGTTCTCGCTGCGGGCAATCTGACACCTTTTGCTCCGAAAGCCACGTTGGTCATCCTTCCTTATATGTTTCCTTCAAAGCAGCATGCCTTCACGTTTTTCCGAAACGAGGCATTCATGAAGACTTTTAATGAAGCCATCACGGAGCAAAGTAAGACCCGCCCCTTGGGTTGGCTGATCGGAGGCTACCGCGTACTGACCAATTCCAAACGTCCCATCAAGACCATCGACGATATGGCTGGCCTCAAGTGGCGCGTTCCTCCCGTGGAGTTACAGCTTGCCGCGTTTCGTTCGTGGGGAGTGGAGCCACATCCTCTTCCGTGGATTGAAACCTTCAACGGTCTTCAGCAGGGAGTTATCGACGGTCAGGAAAATCCACACTTGATCAATCGTGACGCCAAATTTTGGGAAGTGCAGAAGTACATCACAGATATCCACTATATGCTGTGGGTGGCTCCCATTCTTGTGAGCGAGCGCTGGTTTGCCAAGCTGGACCCTGATACTCGGGAGCTTTTTGTTCGCGCAGCCAGGGAAGCTGCTGAGTATGAATGGAAGTGGTCTGAAGAAGAGGATGCCAAGGCGCTTCAGCAATGCATCGACGGCGGTATGGTCATAGGCACCGTGTCCGATGAGGACAAGTGGGCGGAAAAGGCTCGCAGCGTATGGCCCAAGTTTTATGATACGGTCGGCGGTAAGCAGTTTGTCGATCAAGCACTTGAAGCCATGAAGTAGCCCTCTTTTTTCGGCGGCCTCCTTGTGCCTTCAGGAGGCCGTCGGCATTTCCGCCGTCTTTACTCAGGAGGTCGCCTACCCCATGCTCCGGACAATATATGCTAATTTTGAAGAGTATTTGTGTGTAACCTTGTGCGCTGGTATGATACTCTGTCTGGCTCTGCAAGTCAGCATCCGTATGATTTGGGGATCAGCCCTTGCATGGACTGAAGAGCTGAGTAGGTATTGTTTTATTTGGACTGTGTATATCGGTATGAGCCTGGCGACCAAACGCCTTGCCCAGGTGCGTATTACGGCACAGTTCCTGAAAATGCCGCTGAAGATGCGGTTGTTTTTCCGTATCCTATCCGACATGATTTGTGTTGCTTTCAATGTGATGATTGCATGGTACGCTTGGGAGGTTATCCGCGAGAACTATGAATTCCCTGAAATCTCACCGACGCTTGGTATTGTCAAAGCCCACGTTGAAATGATCATTCCTTGTACCTTTCTTCTGACGAGCTGGCGAATCATAGAGATCTATTTACGGAGGATAAAGGAAGGGACGCTGTATTCATTGGTGAAGAACGTCGGGGAGGAGGACACGGATGGATACGCTTAGCATCTTGTTGATCAGTCTGGTGGTACTCCTGCTGTTTGGTGTACCTGTCTATATGGTGTTGATTTCCTCGACCATGATTTCGTTGTTCGTTTTTTCGAGCCTGCCTCTGACAGTTATCCACAATGCGCTTTTTGAGGGGCTCAACTCCTTTCCGCTATTGGCTATTCCTTGTTTCGTCGTAGCGGGAACCTTAATGGAGCAGGGCGGCGTAACGGGGCAAATCATTGATGTCGTCAAGATGCTGGTGGGGCGCATGTATGGCGGGCTCGGGATCACGACGATCATGGCCTGCACCTTCTTCGCCGCCATCTCGGGTTCGGGGCCGGGGACGGTCGCGGCTGTGGGAACGCTGTTGATTCCGTCTATGCTGCGCCAGGGGTATTCACCTCAATACGCGGCGTCCGTCTCTTCTTCCGGCGGAACCGTGGGCATCCTGATCCCACCCAGCAATCCACTCATTATTTACGGCATCATCGGCAATGTATCCATTACGGGATTGTTTACCGCAGGCTTTATTCCCGGCTTTATCGTCGCCTTTGCTTTGATACTTACGGCTTGGTCTCTTGCCAAACGTGATAAAGTGGGCATCGATGTGGGGCTTCCTCCATTCAGCGCCGTTATCTTTCTGAAGATCTGTTTCAGAAATATTTTTTCGCTGCTTACCCCGTTTATCATCTTGGGTTCCATATACTCAGGCATATGCACTCCGGTGGAAGCTTCAATCGTCGCAATCATCTGGTCGCTGTTTGTAGGTGGTGTCATCAACCGCGCCCTGAATGCGAAAAAGATTTATGCAGCCCTTCTTGAAGGGGCAATGCTGTGCGGCGTTGTCCTTCTGATAGTGGGGGCTTCCACGTTATTTGGAAAAATCCTTACCATCGAGCAGGCTCCTCAACGGCTGGCCAATATCTTTCTCAGCATTTCTCAAGACAAGTATGTCATTCTTCTCCTCATTCAGGCTATGCTTTTTCTCTTGGGCATGTTTTTGGAAACGTTGGCCACCCTTATCATTCTGGTTCCGGTGTTGCTCCCCGTTGTGATCCATGTAGGGGTAGATCCTATCCACTTTGGCATTATCCTTGTCGTTTCCAATGAAATCGCTCTGTTGACGCCACCACTCGGAGTCAATCTGTTCGTTTCATCGCGTATCGCTAATATACCGGTGGAGAAAGTTGCCGTGGGGGTCTTGCCTTACATCATTGTCTTACTGTTCTGTTCTCTGCTCATCACCTTTGTTCCTCAAATATCCTTGTTCTTGCCTCACTTCTTCGGATACTTCTGATAATAAGTGTGGCCCCAAAGGCAAAAAAACCGTCCCGACATGTACAGGGCGGTTTTTTTGCTGTTCTGTTGCGGCTGGGTGAAACCCTTTAGGGCTGGTATGCACTTGAAATACTGGATACTCCCAATCCCTCGGTCAAGCAGTACGCTGTTTTCATCTGATCTCACGCCGCATTGGATCGTGCTGAATTCCTATTTGGCGTCAGTGTCGTTCTTTTTTCAAAATGAAAATGTTTAAGGTTCGACACAGGAGCCTTTTGATGGAGTTTCAACTCAAGGAATGTCGCCTTGTTTTTATCTCTATCTGTTGGAGCGGGGATAAGGACGTACAGTGGATGCCGCAGCTGCAAGCGCTGAGTCTGGTTCATGTCCTTTGCGTTGTACACGATTCTTTACCCTGTTGAGTTCGTGTTCAGGGAATACCTGCAGCGGCGGAAACATGAACGCCCTCCCGAGCGTTCGCCGCAGGCACGACGCCTCAGGAGGGTGTTTGTCGGAATGGCGGGAAGTTTACAGCACGATCGCCAACGGATGTTCCAGAAGATCCTTAAGGCAGGCGAGGAATTGAACGGCGAGCAGGCCGTCGATAAGCCGGTGATCGACGGATAGTTGGATGGACATCATGGGACGGATGGCTATGGCGTCTTCGCCGTGCTCGTCCAGTGTTATCACAGCCTTTTTCCGGACTGAGCTGACGGCCAGAATGGCTGCTTCCGGAGGGTTGATGATGGCGGTGAAATTTTCTATGCCGAACATGCCCAAATTGGAGATACTGAAGGTGCCGCCTGAGTATTCTTCCGGCACCAACGTGCCGGATTTAGCCCGTTCCACCAGATCGCGGGTTTCGGAGGCGATCTTGCTGAGGGGCTTTTCTTGCGTATCCTTGACGACGGGTACGATCAGACCTTTGTCTCCCGCTACCGCCATGCCGATATTGATACTTTGGTAGGTGACGATGGTTCCGTCATGTAGGGAAGCATTGATGTTCGGATATTTTTGGAGGGACTTGCTGACGGCCTTGATCAGCAGATCGGACATGGCTACCTTATTTTCCGGGAGTTCGTTTATCCGCTTACGGAAGGCCAAGCATTCTCCCATATCCACATTTTCCGTGAAATACAGATGCGGTGCTGTGAACAGGCTTTGGCTTAAACGATCGCCTATGATTTTACGCAGGCCGGTGTATGGTGCGGTGCGCAAAACTTTCGGCCCGGCAGGCACAAAAGAATGAGCCGAAAGCGCTTCCGAGACGCAGGGAGAAGCTATGGCCTGTTCCACATCGGTGCACATGATCTTGCCCGCAATGCCGGTTCCCGTGACGGAGGCCAGATCTATGCCATGCTCTTCCGCGACCTTACGGGCCAGAGGAGAACTTCTGTTCTTGGGTTCAGCGGCATTTTCCAATACTCCTGAAAGAAGGATATCGCGTGCGGTGATGCCCCCCTGAAATCCCGTTCCGGTGACAAGGGCTAGACAAGCTGGTTCGATCCTCCTGTCCTGCATCAGCTTTTGAGCCTTGGGGGACAGACGAAAGGCCTTCAAGCCTTCCAAACCGAGTGAGCCTTCTGAGGCTGGCTCTTCGTTTGTATGCGCATTTGGTTCTTGGCCGGGCGCATCCTGTCCGATGGCGGCGGCAGACAGAGCGGCATCAGCATCTTCTCCCGCGTCGCCTACCACCGCGATGGGCGTGAAGACCGGAACGGCTTCGCCTTCAGCAACAAGTATTTTCAGGAGGATGCCATCACGGGTGGCTTCCACCGGCATTGTTGTTTTATCCGTATTGGTTTCAAACAGCAGATCACCTTTGTTGATCGGATTGCCGACCTGCTTGTGCCATTTGACCAGTTCGCCCTCTTCCTGATTGAAACCGAGTTTGGGCATAACAATGATCTCAGCCATGTCACAGCTCCTTTCATGCCGCGTTGTTACAGCATTTCCCGAATTTTGGCGGCGATGGTCGTCTCGTTAGGCTGCATCGCTTGCTCAAGACGAGGGGTGAAGGGGATAGGGATGTCTGGCGTACACAGGCGTTGGGCCGGAGCTTCTAGGGAGTAGAACACGTCAGGCATGATCCGGGCGATGATTTCTCCCGTGATCCCGTAACTGGTGTGCCCTTCGTCAACGACCAGCAGACGGCCCGTTTTCCGGACGGAATCGATGATGGTGCCCGTATCCAACGGCGTAATGGTGCGCAAGTCGATCAGTTCGACGGAGATACCCTCTTTGGAGAGCTCCATCGCGGCCTTTTCGCATTTCAAGGTCATGAGGGAACAGGACACGACGGTGATGTCCGAGCCTTCGGAGACTATGCGGGCCTTACCGAGCGGGATCAGTTCGTCGGCTTCCGGAGCGGGCAGATCATCGAACTTCATGTTGTACATGGCTTTGTGTTCAAAGATCAGTACGGGGTTATCATCACGGATCGCGCTTTTGAGGAGTCCCTTGGCTTCCCGTGCGGTGGAGGGCAGGGCGATCTTGAGCCCGGGGCAATTGGCTACCCATGCATGCAGGCATTGGGAATGCTGTGCGGCAAGGGCTCTCCCGCCACCCATGGGGGTCCGGATCACCAAAGGCACGTGGATCTGCCCGCCGGACATATAGTTGATTTTGGCGGCCTGATTGCAAATTTGATCCAGGCAGACCAACAAGAAATCCGCGTACATGATTTCGACTATGGGGCGCATTCCCACAATAGCCGCTCCCACGCCGGTTCCCACGATGCCCGCTTCGGAAATCGGCGCATCCTTGCACCGCATATCGCCGTACTTGTCCCGTAATCCGACGGAGCATTTGAAAGATCCCCCGAAGATGCCGACGTCCTCCCCAATCAGAAATACGCGTTCGTCCCTTGCCAGTTCTTCATCCATCGCTTCGCGGATGGCGTCTTTGTACAACAGCTCTCTCATATCGACCAACCTTGTCTAAAAGAATAGGGCAACAGCACCTGAAGCAGATTGGCTTTGAACAAACGTCTTTTCAAAGCCGGAAGGCCTTCTCGAGTCGCGGCAGGAATGTTTTCCTGATATCCCGGAGCCGGACTTTGCAATATCTTAAAAATGGAAAGGATCTGGAGCGGGTTGAGTTGCCCTAATCCACAAAGACATCTGTACCGAGTTCCGAGAGGGGGGGATATTCGCTTTCTGCGGCGAATGCGCACATATCGGCGATCTCTGCTTCCACATCGGAACGGATGGCGGAAATTTCCTGTTCGGACAGAATGCCGGAACATTCCAGCAGTCTAAGGGGATCTCTGGATTTCCATTCTGCGACTTCGTCGTCGGGGCGGTATTTGCCGGGGTCCCCCACGTTATGCCCTTGCCAGCGGTACGTCAGACACTCGAGCAGGGTCGGGCCCTCACCTCTCCGGGCACGTTCCACCGCTTTGGAGGCCGCTTCATACACGGCGAACACATCATTGCCGTCGACCGTTTCTCCCGGGATGCCGTATGCCAGGGCACGGTTGGAGAGCCGATGTTCCTTGGTCACCCTCGTGAATCCGGTTGAGATCGCATACCTGTTGTTTTCGATGACATAGACGATAGGAAGATCCCATGCCGCCGCCATGTTGATACTTTCGTGGAAAGTGCCCTGATTGGATGCTCCATCCCCGAAGAAGACAACGGACACGCGGGGTTCTTTGCGCAATTTGAAGGCATAGGCCGCACCGGTGGATATGGGGAGCTCCGCGCCCACAATGCCATTTGCCCCCAAGATCCCCCTGTCTCGGGCCATGATGTGCATAGTGCCGCCTTTCCCTTTGGAATATCCTGTTTTTTTGCCCAAAATTTCTGCCATCATGCGCCCCATGTCCGCACCTCGGGCGACAAGGTGGCCATGTCCGCGATGTGTACTGCCGATACAGTCTTCCGGTTTTAGAGCCGTACACACGCCGACCGCTACGGCTTCCTCTCCCAGGTACAGATGCGCCATGCCGGGCATCATTCCCTTTTTATAGAATTCAAAGGCTTCCTCTTCAAAGCGCCTTGCCCGCAGCATGGTGGCATAGAACTGCTCCGCCAATGTCTTTTGGTCCGTTTCGTGCGACATCATTTCCTCCGAATACCAGTTGAATGATGGGGATTATGAATCGCCACAGGCAAAGCAAAGATGATACCAAAATAATATATCTTATAAATTCAAATGATTAACTCATAATATGAACTGCCGTACGTTGGGAGGGGAGCATACTGTTAATCTTCTTTTACAGTTGTGTGCAGCAAAAATGTACAGCTTTCATTTTTTCTCCCCCCCAGCCTATGTCCGTTTGACGGCATATTCTTTTTTATGTCTCATAACATACTATAACTACAATATAAATACTGAAGTAGAGAGTGGCGGCGATGTCGGTATGGATATTGCTTTATGTGAGGGGAAATCGTTTTACGGCTTGAGAATGGGCTTGTGGGAGGACGTTATGAGGTTATACCGCCTTGAGAGTACAGATCCATATTACAATCTGGCCGTTGAAGAGCATATCTTGAGGTGTTGGGATGAGGACGTTCTGCTGTTGTGGCGTAACGACAATACGATTGTTGTAGGGCGTAATCAGAACACGGCTGAAGAAATTGACCGATCTTATGCCGACGCGAACGGCATCAACATTATCCGCCGTATCAGTGGGGGCGGTGCAGTGTATCATGATCTGAACAACGTCAATTTTTCTTTTATCGTTGGGCTGAAAGATGTGGCGGGTCAACGTATGGTGGACTTCATGGCGCCGATAGCCGCCGCTCTCAATGTCATGGGGGTTCCCGTAACGCTTGACGGACGCAATGATCTTTCCGTCCACGGAAGAAAGGTATCCGGCAATGCGCAGTCTATTTATAAAAAGCGTATCCTTCACCACGGAACATTGCTTTTTGACGTCAATCTGGATGTGCTCTCCCGGTCGCTTCGCGTAACACCTGAAAAGTTTCAGTCAAAAGCCACAAAATCCGTTCGCGCGCGGGTTGCCAATATTAAAGACTGGCTTCCTGATGTTTCTGTATCGGCTTTTATGGAACGCCTTCAAAGGCAGTTGGCTTCAGGGTTTTCCTCTCAAAATTTGGTATTGCGGGAAGCCGATGAGCTGGCAGTACTGCAGTTGCGCTCCAACAAGTATTTGAGCTGGGATTGGAACTACGGGGAAACTCCTCCTTTTTCCTTCCGTAACAAATGTACATTTCCTGGAGGGAGCGTAGAGGCTCTGCTGGATATTCGGCATGGCATCATAGAGCACTGCACCTTCTTCGGAGATTTCATGGCTCGAGGCGATATCGCCTTGGTGACAAAGGAGCTGTGCGGGCTTCGTTATCAAGTGCGGGATGTGGACGAGGCTTTGGCACGTCTGCCAATAGATATGTGCTTCGGAACTCTGAAGCGCGAAGAGATCCTGAAATGCCTATTTAATTTTGAATCCGGATTTTCCGATGGTTGAGCGAAGGTTGGATGTATATTGTCTATCCAATATGGGCCTGCATGTCCTGATAGATGGACACAGCATTCTGATAGATGCCCTGAATAATGGTGAACAACGTCCATATGCAGGTATTCCACTGGATATGGCACAAACGATTATTCGTGGCGGGCCGCCTTATGAACGTGTCGGTATGATGCTCATTTCCCATCATCATGAAGATCATTTCGATGCTGGGCTCGTTGCGCGTTTTGTGCTGGAGAGGCCTCATGTGCCCGTCTATTCCAGTCCGCAGGTGGTCGACGCAGTAGCGCGGTTGGCACCTGAAATGGACAGCCCTGTCAGTATAAAACCGAAGCTTATGCATACCGTTTCCTTTTCCAAAGGGAGACTGGGCGTAACGGCGGTTGCCCTGCGTCATGCAGGCCCGCAATATGCCGATATTCTGAATTTGGCTTTTATTGTCGAAGGATCGCATTCCATTATCTTTGCCGGGGATGCCGCTTTTTCCGAAGAAAATATGGAACGTCTGGCAGAGCTTTGCCCCTGTCCGGCATTACTGGTGATTCCCTTTCCCTGGTTTTCCGTCAAAACGGCATGTCAACGCATGCGGCATATCTTGCGGCCGTCTCGAGTGCTGATAACGCATCTTCCGTGTGAAGAAGGTGATCGCTGGGGCTGGAACAGAGCCGTACGGAATGCGTTGGCTCTGGAGGCCTTTTCCCCGATCTGTTGTGCGGGAATACCGGGGACGAGGTGTTTTTGGCCCGAAGTCTAGATGGCTCGCCCTTGGTTCGTACATGGCTGAGAACAGGTTGCCTTTGACACCTTATTGGGCCCAAAGAATGTTATTCATGTAATAGAGTATGATTGCATAAATTATTCTGTTTATGGCTCTCTGTATATGCATTCGGAACAGAGCGTTTCAATGCTGAAATATTCCAACAATAAAGGAGGACATCATGAGAGAAAAAACGACGGTCGCCGTTATTGGCGGTGGCCCCGGCGGTTATGTGGCCGCTATTCGGGCGGCCCAACTTGGGGCAGACGTCACACTGATTGAAAAGGAACAGTTGGGGGGAACCTGCCTGAATGTCGGCTGCATTCCTACAAAGGCGCTGCTGCACGGTGCGGAACTATATAATGAGGCCAAGAACGCTTCAGAATGGGGTGTCTATACAGATATACGACTTGATTTTACCGCGATGCAGCGGCGGAAAGCGGCTGTAGTGAGGAAGCTTATTGGTGGGGTTCAAGGTTTGCTCCGGGCCAATGGCGTCAAGGTCATTATAGGGACGGCCCAGTTCTTGGATTCAAAAAAACTTATTGTGAACGTTAAGGATGGCGAGCAGATACTCACGTTTGATCGGATTATTATCGCCTCGGGGTCAGTACCAGCCGTACCGCCCATCCCGGGGATTGATTGCCCGCAATGCATCGACAGTACGGGAGCGTTGGGTTTGGACACCATTCCCGCCTCTTTGATCATCATTGGGGGAGGCGTCATCGGTGTGGAGATGGCAACGCTATACAGTATGCTGGGTAGCCATGTTCATATAGTTGAAATGGCAAATGAGATTTTGCCGATGATGGACGGTGAGCTTGTTGGGATGCTGCGTGCGGATTTCGCACGGAAAGGCCTGAGGATACATACCAGGGCTAAGGTTATACGTATTGAAAACAGGGGGGCACGAGCCGCAGTATATATAGAAGCTGACAATGGTGAACAGATCCTTATTGGTGAAAACGTGCTGTTTTGTGTAGGTCGTAAGGCGAATACGGAAGCTCTCGGTTTAGATGCGTGCGGCATAGACACCGAACGCGGACAGATCCTTGTCAATATGCATATGGAGACGAACAGGAGCGGCGTGTATGCGGTCGGGGATTGTACCGGTCAGATACTCTTGGCTCATGTCGCTTCCATGCAGGGAGAGGTAGCGGCGGAAAATGCGCTTGGCCATTCGGCAGAATTCAAGGCCGTAACCAATCCTTCCTGTGTATATTCCTGCCCGGAATTGGCTTGTACAGGTCTGACGGAGGAGGCGGCCCAGAGAGTAGGTAAAGCGTATGATGTAGGAGTGTTTCCGCTTGCAGCCAATGGGCGGGCTTTGATCATGAACGGCGGAAACGGGGTGATTAAAGTTCTGGTGGGAAAAACGCATAGGGAAATACTTGGAGTCCATATATATGGTCCCCGTGCTACGGATTTAACTTCTGAAGCCTGTCTAGCCGTCGGTATGGAGGCGACTTCGGATGAAGTACTGGCGACAATACACGGGCATCCTACCCTGAGCGAAGCCCTGCGAGAGGCCGTGTTGGCGGCGGAAGGCCGTGCCGTTCACCTACCTCCCGCAAAGGAGAGACTGTGATAGGAGAGTGCACTGTTCTTATCTCCGTCTTGGGTATTCCATTTTTCATGCGGATTAAAACAGTAGCCACGTGGAAACAGGCTGCTGAATAAAGGGGAATAAGCCGATGGAAGTAGCCGTACAGACATATTGGGAATCTACTCAACAGACAGCTGTTGTGACAGGGGCCGCTCACCCTGCGGGAATCGGTTTTGGTATTGCGGAAGCGCTTGCTTCATGCGGTATGGATGTCGTCATCATGGATCTCCCTTCAACGCCTCTTGGTGAAAGTAGTGCCAAGCTGCAGGAGAACTATGGGGTACGCGTTTTACCTGTGCCTCTTGATATCACATCCGATCAGGATGTGGAAAAGGCCGTGGAACAGATAAGGAGATTCACCCCGGCGGTTCACGCACTGGTCAACAATGCGGGGATAATGCCCGCCGGTGCCCGTTTGGGAGAGATGGACGAGGGGACCTGGTCGAAAGTGCTGGATATCAATCTCGGCGGCCCGTTCAAAATGATCCGCAAACTTTTACCCATGATGCAGCGGGGAAGTTCCATCGTCAATATCGCCTCCCGAGCAGGCAAACGCCCGTCGCCGGGATACAGTGCCTATTCAGTAAGTAAGGCAGCTCTTATCATGCTTACCAAGTGCTTTGCCGTGGAGTACGCCGCAGAAGGCATCAGGGCGAATGCCATCTGCCCCGGGCAAATATATACGGAGCTCAACAAGGCCCGTTTTGAACGGGAAGCTGCGGAGCAGGGTATCTCTTTGGAAGCGCGAGTAGCGCGCATGGTCGAAACCATCCCCTATGGTAGGATGGGAGCTCCGGAAGACGTGGGACATCTTGTGGCCTTTCTCGTTTCCCCGGAATCCGAATACATTACGGGCCAAGCGTTTAATATCTGCGGAGGCCAACTTACGGAACTTTAGTGTTGATGAATGTTGAAAATCATGGTTTTCAACGGAGTTGCACTAGATGAAGCGCTAGGGGATTTAATTTTTGAAGGTAAAGGACATAGTTATAAGATAGAGAATGTAAATATGGAAAGAATGGGACAAGAGTAGGGTGTGAACTGGCTTTATGCATTCTTTGCCGTACTTGAAGTTATCTATGAGGATTGGATTAAACAGGACGTGAGGGGCATCCGATGTGTTCGGGGTTCATCACTATATAAATGTGTAGGAATTTTTGTGTCTGATTCTTTGATATTGAATATGGAGTTTGAAAATTTTCAAGATATTTCTTGATAAATCAAGATAGACTGCCTAGCTTCAAGAAAAAGAGAAGAAAAATGACGCAATCAACTGCAACAACAGGACAAAAGGTCAAATTCGCAACGCAGCTCTCCTTGGATGCCCTTGCCAAATTGCATCAAATGGCCCATGAAAAGGGACGTCAGATTCAGCCCATTCTTGATGAAGCTCTGAGGGAATATATTGGGAATAGTAAGCCACGCACTCATGTGATGACCGCTCTTTTTTCCAGTATGACGGAATAGGATGCGCTCTATGAGGCTCTGCCCAAATCCTTGACGTGATCCCCCGGCTAAGCCGGGGGGCTCCTGCAGTTTGACAATTCCCTAAAACAGCAAACCTCCTTGTCCGAACCGCTCAAGGCAGAACAAGGAGGCTTTTTATGAAGCAATTACAAAGTCTAAGTCATACGGTCTGGGAGTGCAAGTATCATATAGTGTGGATTCCGAAATACCGGAAAAAGGTTTTGTACGGCAAGATTCGTGAGGAGTTGGTGGGCGTATTTCATGAATTGGCTAACCGCCGAGGCTGCAAGATACTGGAAGGGCACCTGTGTGTGGATCATGTGCACATGTTACTGTCGATTCCACCTAAATATGGGGTGGCAGAAGTAGTGGGCTATTTAAAAGGAAAAAGCGCTATTGAGATAGCGAAACATTTTGAAAAAGTTCGTAAAATAACAGGAGCGAGTTTCTGGGCGAGAGGATATTTTGTAAGCACGGTAGGAGTAGGAGAACGGGAAATTCGGCTCTACATAAGGAACCAGGAAAAAGAAGACAGGAAGGTGGAGCAGCTTAAGCTGCTGTAATTCGCCGTAGGCGAATAGCAAAAACCGCTTTGAGCGGTCACCGCGTTTCAAGCCCCCGGCTTTGCCGGGGGTTTTGACTGAGCCGGGATTATCTTATAACTGCCGATACCCTTGGTTTGCATGTCATACTGTTCAAAAGCTGCTGTGGGCTTCCGGTATTAGGGATATGGCGCGGTGGAGTCCGCCTATCGGCTTCAATGCCGCTATTACGCCGATAGTGTGGAAGAGGCTTACATCCTGCTGGAATGCTTGTTGAACAGTCACTCTTTTGTGTACGACAATAAAAGGACGGTATTTTCCGTATTTGACGTATTCCTTCGTATTAACGGGTTCAGCAAGGCTATACACTTTGATCATGTAATGGATAGGGCTTCCTCCCTCCATGCGATTACAGAATGATACGCGCTGTGCGACCATTTGTTATGGAGTAAACCAATCTCTGTGTTCTTTCTGACAACAAAGAAAAATCTTTTGAGGGATATCCGACATCTTTCGAGTATCCCTCTCCATCATGTTCGGTAGGAGTTTTTTTGAGTTTGCGCAGCCGTTTTATGGATACGGTCTGTGCAATAAACACAACCAGACGGGTATAAAGTTTAATGCCTTAGCGCAATTAAAACGGAATCTCTCCCCTCTCAGCCATAAATTTCAAGGGATTGTTGAAATCCAGTAAGCCCTTTTTAGTGTTTCAAATCCACTACATTCTAAAATGTACGATCTATAACTGACGCGGCGCGCGATTTGGCATAGGTCGGGTTCGATAGAGACCGGGCCAGGTCGAGCCGTCGGACATCGGAAGCATGGCGATATTGCGCCGGGCCGAGTACGTCACCTTGGAGATGGGGCTGGACAGCGATGTCGTGTGCATGGCCCAGATAGCGAATAGCGCCGTGTCGAGGAGGTGAAAATCGGCGGTGATAACTTTGCGGTAATAGTAATAATATATGCAGGAAATGTAGCGCTCCTCGGTCGGTTCGGATGCGCCTGCACCCGGCTGTGAACCATGACGCCAGTTCGTTGTACTTGGCGTTGATGCCCGCCGTGCCGGAATTTAGGGGGGAGTGGAGATTCACCAGAAAGATGCCGCGATGCTCGTCCTTCCCCTGAGGGGCGGACATGACGGGCTGTGGCTTGTCCTGCAGGAGGGAAGCGTCGTTTACCGGCTCATCTGGGCCGGGATTGGTGAATGTCTGGTTCTTGTAGGTGGGGAAGGAAGAGAAGAATATTCCTTGATATGATACCCAAAGATGACTCCGTAAGAACATAAGAAAGAAATAGAAAAAGGACTGCTGAGCTTTTCAGCAGTCCCGGCAACTCATGCGCATGAATTATAGAAAAGGTAAGGATGGCGAACAGTCGGAAGTCTTTTACACTTTACGGGACTTCGCACTGTGGTTGCTTGTTGAGCACGCGGTATTTAGACGCTCTTGCCTAGAGCGAAGGCCTGAGCAGGAAATGGTGTCTGATTAATTGCACCCGTAGGCCAGACGCCGGGAACGATGATCCGTCCCGCATCCTTCCAGCCGAGGTATTCCAGCAGTACTTCATAATACGTGAGGATCGGGCTTTCGTTTCTGGGAGAATTGTTTGCGTAGGTCATCATCAGCATAGCTTTCTTGGGGATGTGTATTTCTCCGTTGATGGCATAGAAACGATCAATGACCGTTTTCAGTTGAGCCGAAATCCCGAAGTAATACATGGGGGTTGCAAACGCCACCAGATCGGCGGGAATGATGTGTTCGCGCACCACTTCAAAATCGTCTTTGAACACGCAGGGCCCGTTCATGCCGCATTTGTTGCAGGCAATGCATGGATGCACCTTGCTGGATGCGGCATCAAAGCGGGTTACTTCGTGCCCGGCCTCTTTGGCTCCGTTGATGAAATGTTCGGCGAGGGTGTTGGAGTTCCCGTTTTTCCGTGGGCTGCCGGTCAGTACCAATATTTTCATTTTTGCATCCTCTGTCGTGTTTGGTACGGTTACCGCCGAGGCGGATGATAGCGGCCTGTCCAAAAGGACGCTTCCGGCCACTGCGGCTGTGGCGGTTAGTGAAGCTTTGATGAACGTTCGTCGGTTCATGACACTCCTCCGGTGTTTCCTTAATGATGCCCCTGAATGGGGTGTGGCATATACAGCTCTTTCAGAAAGGTCATTTCTTCGGGTGAAAGCCGGACGGGTACAGCATTCGCCGCGTCCTCGAGATGCGACATCCTGTAGGAACCGATAACGGGGGAAACCACCGGTTCTTTGTGCAGCAGCCGGGCCAGAGCTAGCTGGGTTCTGGTGAGGCCGCACTTTTCGGCCAGTTCTGAAAGCCGATCCACGATCAGCCTGTCCGCTTCCTTGTTCGCCCCATACTTGTTTTGCGCGATGGCATCGGTTTCATACGTGCCGTGCTTTCATTCCATGCCCGTGACAAACGCCCGGCAGCCCGGAGTCAGGCCGACGTACATATCCTTCACAAGGGCACCATTTCCCGCTTTTCTTCGCGGTATACCAGGTTGTAGAGGGTCTGCATGGAGACGAACGTTGTCCAGCCATGCCTTTCCGCGATATGCTGTGCTTTCTGGAACTGCCGGACCCACATTGCCGAAACCCCGATGTAGAGGGCCTTGCGCGACAGTCCGCCGCCGTTGGGGCCACTCCTCATGACGCCATGCACCTTGGTGGCGATGACAACCTCGTCCCTCCGGGCAAAATCCTTGATGGCGCGTCCCAGAATTTCCTCGCTTCTGCCGAGGCTGTAGACATTGGCCGTATCAAAGAAATTGATGCCCAGATCCAGAGATCTCTGGATGATGGGTTTGCTGTGTTCTTTGTCCCGCGCCCATTTGTGTATTCAGCCTTCGGGATCGCCAAAGCTCATGCAGCCGAGGCACAGCGGAGAGACATCCAGACCTGTTTGCCGAGTTTCACGTATTCTTTGGTATGGGGCCGAAGGGAGGCTCCTTCTTTCGGCATAGGGGATTATCGGGTCAATGGCTTTATCAAGTCTGATTAGCTGCCCGGTGCGAGCTGCCCGTCCCCCAGAGCGGCATGGACTCTGACCAGTTCATCCCTGATGGCGATGTGTTGCGGACAAACCGCCTCGCATACGCCGCACTGGACGCATTTGTCAGCGCTCTGCCTGCCATGTCCCCCGACCAGCCATTGTTCTTGGACACGGGCCGCGCGTTTGTCTTTATACAGCGTCAGGTAGTTCATCGCGATGAACGATCCCGAGATCCCTATGTCGTTGGGACAGACTTTTGCGCAGTAGTTGCAGGTGGTGCAGGGAATGAGCGGAATACTGTTCAACGCCTTCTGCGCTTCCTGTATTGTGGTATGTTCTTCCGCGGACAGAGGAACAAAGTTCCGCATGTATGAGAGGTTGTCCTCCATCTGTTTCAGATTGCTCATGCCGGACAGTACCGTGATGACCCCTTCGAGGCTCGCCGCGAAACGGATGGCCCAGGAAGCGTTGGAGGCCTGCGGATTTGCCTTACGGAAAATCTTCACCACCGGCTCCGGCGGGGTGGCGAGCATACCCCCCTTGACCGGTTCCATGATGATGACGGGTTTTTCATGCCTTCTCGCCACTTCGTAGCAGGCTCTGGACTGAACGGCGGGATTTTCCCAGTCCCCATAGTTTATTTGCAATTGCACGAATTCCATTTCCGGGTGCGCGGATAGAATCTGCTCCAGTTCCTCCGGCGTGGAGTGGAAGGAGAATCCCACATGCCTGATGAGCCCCTGCCGCTTTTTCTCCTGAACGAAGTCCCACATGTTGAAAACGTCAAAGAAGCGGGTGCGGCTTTCTCCAAGGTTGTGCAGCAGGTAGAAGTCAAAATAGCCCGCGCCCGTCTGCCGCAGCGACGTTTCAAACTGTCCGATAGCCTCTTCCCGGCTTTTGCACTTGATCCATGCCGCGTTTTTCGTGGCCAACTGAAAGGCTTCACGGGGGTGCCGCTCCACCAGAGCCTGCCGGATGGCGTCCTCGCTGCCGGGATAAGCCCAGGCCGTGTCGAAATAGGTAAAACCGTCAGCAAGAAAGCGGTCCACCATGATCTTGACCTGTTCCACATCTATGTTGTCGCCCCTTTTGGGCAGACGCATCAGGCCGAAGCCCAGTTTTTTAATTTCATATCCCAAGTGTGACATGATGCGCTCCTTTACTTGAGTTGCTGGTATTCTTCGTCAGATACTTGTTCCAGCCATTCGTTGGAAGCCCCTTCCGCTGGAACGGCCACGGCAAGATGGGAAAACCAGCTGTCCTTGGCCGCGCCGTGCCAGTGTTTGACCCCGGCCGGAATGTTCACCACGTCGCCGGGCTTGAGCGCCCGCGCGGGCTTTTCCCACTGCTGGTACCAGCCGCGTCCTCCGGTCACGAGGAGAATCTGCCCGCCTTTGTGGTGGATGTGCCAGAAGTTGCGGCAGCCGGGTTCAAAGGTCACGTTGGCGATGGTCACGCCTTCGGTGGACAATGCCTGGAGATAGCTGGTGCCGTTGAAATACTGGGCATAGGCGTCGTTGGTCTTTCCTTTGGGGAAGATGCCCTCGCCCTCGGCGTTCATGAAGGCCGGGGCGCTGTGCGTCTCTGCCGCGTGTGCCTTGAGGGAGAATCCGAAGAAAGTGAGTGCCGGAATACATACGGAAAGCAGAAGCCGTTTCATGACAATCTCCTTGTGGTATTCGGGGCCACCGTTTTTGTAGCGGCGGTTATCGGTCCTGTTGCAGGGGAATGGTCAATGCCGTTGTTTGGGGAGCCGGGCCCCTGTGGGGAACGCCTCGACCGTCCAGCCCCTTGGCGTGCAGCCATTGCTCGAGGTGATCGGCGATTTCCAGATTGTTCAGGTCGGCAAAGGGCGCGTGGGTGTTGCCCTTGATGCCTATCTCCGGAAGGAAGGCCAGTGTGGCATCGCCACCATTGCGGTTGATGGCGTCTACAAAATGTCTGGCACGAGTGCTGGCTATGCGCCAGACATCCACGTTGAAAATATCGCTGGGCTCTGTGGCGATGTTGTCGCCATAGATGATTAGTATGGGCATTTGGGTCAGTTTCCGAAACGATTCTGATGAAATTTTAATAGGTTGGAGCATCTCGTTGGCCAGCGCATTTTTGAAGGGTATATCCCTCGCCGTTTCGCCTTCGGGAAAAACGAACTGGCCTGGTTCATAGGCGACGATGGCCTTGACGGCGTCCGAGGCCATGGCTGTGAACCAGCCGTATTTTCCGCTGTTGGAATGAGTGACCAGTACCGCCGGGCCAGTTTGCCGCAGCAGGGCGGCGGCTGTGTTGCCCATGTACGTCAGATATTCTGTTGTGCGCGGTTCCTGCCCCGTATTGAAGGTCTGCTGGCGGAAGAACTGGTCAATGGCGGCTGGGGCGGACGGGAAACGCACGCCCGGATACAGGGATGCCTTCTGTCCTGGAACCCAGATGCCGTTGCGGAAGGCATTCCAGACGCCGCGCTCGCTGGCCGAGGTAGGGTGGGCGCTCGCGTCGTCTCTGGCGGACGCAGTGTACCCGGCCCTGCCGCGGCGAGGCTGATCAATGATATACAGCGGCCAGTCGCGCCGCGTCAGGAGGGCCTGAAACCCTTCGCGTCCGTCCGGCGTGGATTCCCAGCTTCTGCCGGACTGCCCCATGCCGTGCCACAGAATCAGCGGATAGTTACGGGCCTTTTGCGGGATGTAAAACTGAGCATAACCGTGATCCCCGTGAAAGGTATCCCCGTTCTCCCTCTCGATTACCGTACCGCCGAACAGCAGGCTGCCCATGGTTTTCAGGGTGATGGGCTTCTGCTCCTGACCCGCCGCCATGCCGCCGGTCGGAAACGCCGATGCAAGCGACAGGGCAAGGAGGAAGGCGGCGCAGACAATTGTGATACGCTTTCCGGCAGCGTGTTCCGCACGACTTCCAGACGTATGCGCGTGGATGTCGACCGTATCCTTTCCGTTTGCGCCGGTGTCCGAAAGCATATGAAGACTCACCGGCACATCTCCTCTTTTGTTTTTGAACGGTACTGTTTGCATGGCAGATTCCTTGTTGTATCGTTTGGTTATGAAGAGCTATTCGCGTTATCCGTTCTTCTCGTCTTTGAGCATGGCTGGCAGGCCGTATGCACATCTGTTTCAGTGCGACCTTGTTTTACGGTTTGCATAGGATAATCCACCGTTAGAGCATGGCAGCCCTTCTTTGAGAGTTCCTGTGATTTGGACTCTATCCGCCCGGCCCGCCGGAAAATAGGGAATTTCTCCACAATTTCTGCCTATTGCTCTATGCCTGACGGCATGACATGGAAGTCGATGTGTGACATCGAGAACATTGACGAGATACGGGATGGCATTATAGGGATGAAAGACGAGGAAATACATGAAGAAAAAAAGGTGGGCACGGGCTGCACAAGCTGGAAAACACTTGGGTAGTTGCCCAATTCTCCACATGAACGGTTTTGCGATAAACAGGGTTACTCTCAAACGGAGGCAAGGTGCCATCATGACAAGGGCGATACGAGTCAACACGGGCAACAGTTGGGCCATTCTCCGGGACATCATCCTTCGGAATACCGCTTCTCGTTCCGAGAGCTATATAACGCCCATCAAAGGTTTCGAGTTCCACCGTCAGGTGAGCAACGCCGATCCTAAGCCGCATTTTTACGAGCCGGTTATCAT
>ENA-ORVC01001216-ORVC01001216.1-human-gut-metagenome-genome-assembly--contig:-NODE-1216-length-23187-cov-2.833002_pt1 | contig 23187 bp, 18 predicted proteins | sample MGYA00242092_ERZ509234 | MGnify/ENA primary metagenome ERZ509234 (study PRJEB26280, sample SAMEA2338800) | human gut metagenome | biome: human gut; feature: human-associated habitat; material: faeces... | reverse complement strand
CCATCCTTTCACACAAGGTTTGGCGGACGGGACTTTGCCGAAAAAAGCGTTTCTCTTTTACGTTGTTCAGAACGTTCACTATCTCACGGGCTACGCGGCTTCGCTTCATGCTCTGGCCGGACGTGTGGCGACAATGTCTAATCTCCCCCTTGAAGAGCGCAAGCGCATTGCCAAGCGTCTCCATGGATGGGCCAAGGATACCGATGCTGTCCGGGAATCGCTCGATAGTGTGTATGCCGCACATGCCGCAGGGAAACGCTTGACCGATGATCCGCTTTTCAAGACGATTGAACCCGCGACGCTGCTTTACATCAACTACGAAGCGCTTTGTGCCAAGACATCGCATCCGGCTGTCGGCATGGCAGCGCTTCTGCCGTGTTTTTGGGTTTATGACGGGCTGGGGCAAGTCTTTGTGAAGGCGCAAAAGAAAAGCAGGCTCAATAAGAATCCCTTTGCGGACTGGATCGCGGGTTATGGTTCGCCGGAGTATTCGGCGGAGGTGCGCCAGGCACTCGGCATCGCGGATGCGCTTGCTGCGGAAACGGATGAAACAGTCAAAGCGGAAATGACGTCAGCATTTCTGACCGCCTGCCGGATGGAACTTCATCTCATGGAAGCTGCCTGGCGCGGACTGACGTGGGAACCCGTCGCGAGGCCCCATTAACTGCCCGTCAGCCTGCTGCCATCGCCTCGCTGGGCCTACCCGCCGGTACAGAGCCGGAGCTCATCTCGGCGGCGCTTTTTTCGAGTGCCGTCGATTGAGCTCTGCCGCTGCGGGGCCTGCCGAGCGAAGTGAGGTTTTGATCATCGATAGGGTTTGTGCTTTATGGAAAAAAGGTTTTATTTCTGCTCGATGAAGAAATAAAACGCGTGTCATTCTCTTCTTTTTTCGTCCCAGACTGCAGGATAAACACGTGCCCTATCAATAAGTACTTTTTATTCGTGACGAATATTCACTTGATGCGGTTTTTCCGAACGTTGGTCCGGGAAGAACGCAGTGATCGCTTTTACCAGAAAACCGACCAAAACAGCCGAGACTGCAGTTCCTTCCCGTAACCCGACAAAGCTGCCCAATACCGCAAATGAAAGTATGGCAGCAATGACAACCAGCACGGTGTCGTTTACGATTTTGACGGTGCCGAATGGACGATGAAATACGGCAGCGAAAGCGAGCACAATGCCTTCGCCCGGCTGAACAATTGTTTTGGAGCGAACCTGCAGAATGATTCCGACAGCAAGTACCAGGTTGCCGAACATACTCAATGCCGCGCTCAGCCACCAATTGTTTGGGCTGTACGGCTGCAAAAGGTGCATGTTGAGGTCGATGAATGCGCTGAAGACGAGTACGGCAGGAATCTGCAATAAGTTGAGGATCGAAAAGCGGCTGCGCAGAAGCAAGGCTTGAAGGACAACGAAGATTACATTGAGGATGAAGGTAGTCGTTCCGAAAGAGAGCGGAAAGATCTTGCTAAGCACATACGGAAGCGTGCTGATAGGCGTTGTGCCGATGTTTGAAACCGCTGTCAGGGAAATGCCAAAGGTGGCAAATTCCATGCCGATAACCAGCATAGTGATGCGGCGGCAGAGATGGGAAAAACGCCCTGAAGTATTTTTAAGTTGATTCATAGCGGCGACAGTGCAGAACGTTTGATTTTAACGATTAAAGTCGAATCCTGCGTACGGCTGTGATGAAGCAGCCGATCCGAATGGAATGAAGCTGTCGCTGCTGAGAATCTTCACTAGCCCAAGATGCGGGCTAATGCAATAACAAAAGCGCCGGCGGAAGTGTTCGCTCCTGCCGGCACTTTTCCGGACAATCGTCCGGTAATTAACGCTGTAAGCCTCTTATGCGGTAAAACGGAAGTTCACCTGTGAGACAAAACGGCGGTGGCCGACGAAGCCGCGAATGTAGGTGTCCATGAAGCAGCCCGGTACTGCCCAGCGGGCGACTTCATTGGCACGGAAGGAAAGCGTCCAGCTGCCATCATCATTCTTCGCAGATGAAATGGGCTTGGCCGGGGCGAGAACGGATTCCTTTTTGCCTGAAAAACCCAGACTCCACAGCACGCTGTTCGGATCGAGATCGAGTTCGGAAGATTCAACCGCGGGCGTAAGCGTAATGGCTACCAGTGCGTTCGGGTCGCTCACGGAAATTTCTACGGCTTCAGTGTCTGCGAGCACAACATCAGCGGCATCAATCGTGAGTGCATCGCGCAGTTCACGATACGTTTCATCCGCCTTGGCGCACATGCGGCACGTGAAGTCGCCCAAGAGTTTCTTAGCTTCAGCATGCGGGAGGGCTTCGGCTTCATGCTTAACCTTTTCCGCCGCACCGATGAACTCAGCCTCAAGCGAATCGCGCACCGGCCAGATGCCGGCCATCAGACCGCGGTTGAAGTTCACGATTTCGCTGAGCGAACCGTAAATGAACCAGCTGTGATCTTCATTGAAGTCGAGCATGTCAGCGGGCATGCTGAAATGGAAGCGGCGGGCGTCCTCGAGGGTCGACCATTGGTAGCCCTGCGGAATTTCGCCGGCCATCGGGAACCAAGGCACATAGGGGTTCGGATCCTGAGACGACGAGCAGCGCCAGAGCACCGTATAAAGCGGATCATCGGCGATATCTGCCACCCAGGATTCGCGCGTATGGGAGCGAGAGATGTCTTGCGCACTCGCGTGGAAGGCGTCGGCCCGGCCGTCGCCGCGGTAGGTTTCTTCAGCCGTAAGACGAAGAACCGCTTTCACGTCCTCAACGCTCATTTTGTGCGCCGGCTCAACCATTTCCGGGTAATGGTTCGGATCGTCGAAAACTTCTCCCGTGATGTACTGCCAGCCCGTGCGCATGCGGATGCTCTTATTGGGGTCGAGGCGGATTTCGTCGGGCTGATAGGCGACGGAGAAATCAAACTCATGGTAGTAGCTGCCTGCGGCCGGCGAGAAGCGGCCCTTTTTGACGGCGTAGTCAATCAAGTCAGGCGAGGCAATAACGTTTTCCGTATCGGAAAAGTCCACCACACGGACGGCTAAGTAATTGGAAATCAGAACGACTTTGTCGTCAGGCACGCGGTGCGCGACGAAGTGCTTGCCCTTGACGACATTAAGCACCCAAGCTTCCTGAGCGTCGGCAAAAGAGTAGTTTCGTGCGGGGCTCCAGTAGCCGTATTTGCTGATCAGCTCGCCGGCAATTTCAACGGCTTCACGGGCAGTATGGGCTCGCTCCATCACGCAGCGGCGAAGCAGGAACCCGATGCCGCCTTCGAACAAGCCGACTTCTTCGTCCGAGAGGTGACCGTCATAAGAGTCGCCGCCCGAGTTTGAGCACATGACAACGCCTGCGTCATTGGCCATGCCCTGGTCAAAGGAGGAGCCGGGGGCCGGTGCAAGCATATTGCTCCAATAGGTGCCGAGCGTGACGGGCGCCTGAGGGACGCGGGCGCGGCCGGGTTCTCCTTCAACGAATTCCCCTGCCGAGTGCGAACCGCCGGGCACCCAGAACTGCTGATGCATGCAGCGTCCGCCTGAGTCCTCATTGTGGCCGAGGATGACGCGACCCGTGGTCGAAGCCAGACGACCGACAATCACCGTTGTGCACATACCAACTCCTTTTCTTTTTGAGCGTATTCAGAGAAGACGAAAGGCGCAGCAATGATTCGCTGTCCTTCGTCCATGGATGATTGCAATTTAAAAAGAGACCCAGATGCAAAATCTGGGTCTCCCACGCATGGAACTATTTTATGGCTGTGTCTCTTGCTGAGGCTCAGACTCATTCAAACACTCAATGTAAATTTTGTTCATTAACGCAATAGCGTTATTCTTTGCTGCCTTCCGCAGCGACCTTGCCTTCGACCGGCGCGATGCCGCGGGCTTCCGCGCGCTTCGTGATGATGGTGGCGCCAATGCCTGCCGTCGTGATCAGGAGCATGCCGCAGATCGACATCAGCGTCGAGGGCTCATCAAAGAGGAGCCAGCTGATGATCGCGGCAAAGGGAATGGCCGAGAATCCAAGGCATGACGAAAGCAGCATGTTGCCGTAGGCATAGGAGCGGGTAGTGGCGATTTGACCGAGCGTGGCGAAGGCGCCCATGGCGAGCACGGCGAGCGCCGCTTCGGGACTCGGCATGTGAAGACCGTCTTCAAGGAGGTACGCGCCGATCAGTCCGAAGCAGGTGCCAAAGCACGTGAAGTAAAAAACAATTCGCCAAGAGGGTTCCTGCAGTCGGCCGAGTTCCTTCATCTGCCAGTAAATTGCCAAATCGAGGAGCGCCACAGAAAGCGTCAAAAGCGCCGGCCAGAGCTGGTCGCTTGAAAAGCTCGGCTGCAAAATGATCGTAATGCCGCTGAAACCGGCGATGATTGCAGCCCCCCAGCCCCCAGGGCGCCCGCTGATGCCGCAGCAGCGCCAGGATGATGAAGTTCACCGACATGAAGAGCGGCGTCGTATAGACGAGCGTCATGTTGGTGCCGAAGGGCAGCTGTCCGAGCGTGAAGAACCAGACGGAAATACTGAGCGTACCGAGAATAGAGCGCGTGATGTTGCCCATCAAGTGAGGCGTTTTAAGCGACAAATGGTTGCGCTTCACAAAGAGCCCGATGGTGATGACGCCGAAAAGGGATCGGTAAAAGACCATCTCCAGCGTTGTCAGCTCACCATTGGTGAGCTTCACGCAGGCGGCCATCATTGAGAAGAAGAGTGCTGCAGCGAGCGCCCAAAGAGACTGCTTCAACATGAGGGATGCGGCGGGGAAAAGTGATGTCGGGAAATGATTGATAACAAACCGCCTCGATTCCGCTTGTCTGTGCGGAACCGAGGCGCGTTCGGGAGCGGTGCCTGACCGGCCGTCGATCTAATTATTTTTCGGCATCAGGCCGAAGTTTTCAAGACATTGCGGTAGCGATAGGGCAGCTCGACCAAGTCGAGCGGCTGGCCGTCGGGGGTAAGCGTGATGCCGGCAAGGAGTGAGCCGATCGTAGCGGAGAAAAGCACGAGCGTGCGTCCGCCCAAGGTCACAGCACGCACGACTTTGCCGGCCTCTTCACCCTTAGCGTAGACGGGAGCGCCTGCCGGAGCAGCCGCTTCAGCGGAAAGGATGCCAACGGCGGCACGGCGGTTCGTTTCGCCCAGATGCTGCAGGCGGGAAACAACTTCCTGACCGGGGTAGCAGCCCTTGGAAAAACTGACGCCGTCAACGAGTTCGAGGTTGACGGCCTGAGGCACGAACGTTTCGCGCGTGGGCGGAAGCACCTGAGGAATGCCGGCGGAAATGGATGAGGCGAGTGCCCAAGCTGCAGGTGCAGGCGTCAGCCCAAAGTCTGCGGCAGTCTTGCCTGCGGGCAGGATCACCAAGGCGCGGGCACCGCCCGCGCAGAAGCCGGGAACCGTTTGAGACGGTTCAATGCCGAGCAGCGTAAAGCCGTCCTTTTCAATGCAGACGCCGTGGGCGGGCATTTCAAGGCCGAGCGCGGCGAGCGTCTTCGCACCTTCCTCGCCGACCGCGATCAGCATGGCAGGCGCAGGGTCAACAACTTCGAAAGAGACTTTGGAGCGCAGCACATACATATGCAGGCGCTTGAGAAAACCTTCGGCCATTTCCGCGGGCAGCGCGAGCATCACGGCATCACCGGAGAGCCAGGCGCGCATCACGGCAAGCAGGCGCCCTTTGGGAGAGCAGTAGCCGGCAAGCGTTGTGCGGCCGGCGAGGTTCTCAATTTTCTGGGTGAACTGGCCGTGGAGGAAATGCCGGGCGTCTTCGCCCGTCACACGAATGAGTGCAGTGTTCGGTGCGCAGGCAATGCTTGGCAGCACTGCCAAAGAAGTGGTCGTCTGTTCCATGGTTTGATTTGGGGTCAAGGCCGTTCCTAAGCGGCTGCGGCCGACCCTCGCAGTTTTAATTGAGTTCTTGTGACGTGAAAGCATAGCCGTTTGAGGAAAAAGATGCTTGTTCTTTGACGGCTGGCGCGATGCATATTGGAGACCGCGTCAGCGAGGCGCCGGCCGATTCTCTGAAGCGTCATGCGCTAGACTCAGGCGTCCTGATGATTTCCGTTAAGTGCAGAGAATTGAAGTGAAGAACATTGAGACGCCCAGCAATGCGGCTTCAGATGAAGCCCCTCTTGAGAAGCCGGACGAGGCGCCTGGCCTCGAAACTGTTTCGGAGTCTGAAGCTTCAGCGGTTAAGAAGAGTGAAGAGGAATGCAGTCAGACGGGGGCGCAGCACTCAGCGGAAAACTCGGCGGGCGAGCCGACGGATTCGTCCGAAAAGACAGTGCATTCTGCTCACAAACCGCATTGGGGGCGTCGACTCTTGATGCTGGTCCTTCTGGTAATGCTGCTTGCCGCAGGCGCCGCAGCAGTCTGGCAGCAGGTCCGAGCCATGCTCTATGAAAAACCCGCAGTGATGACCAGTGACATGGTCGTGGTGCCTGTGCTTGAAGGCGACAGCGTGACGCGAGTGCTCGGCCGACTCGCTCAGGCGGGCGTGGAGGTGCCGATTTGGCAGGCGAAACTGTTAACCAGGCTTGAACCAACGCTGGTGCGCAAGATTCATGTCGGCCGCTTCCGTTTTACCCGCGGCATGACGCCCTACAACGTCTTGGAGACGCTTTCCGGACCGGCGCTCGTTGATAAACAGCTGCGTATTCCGGAGGGCGCCGCTTTATGGACGGTTGAGGATATTCTGGCTTCGGCGGAGGATCTCTCTCCCGAATCTGCCAAACTCACCGATGATGCACTGCTCGAGCGTTTGGGCGTTAAATCGATGGAAGGCGCCTCGGATACCGCAACGCTCGAAGGTTTCTTGGCGCCCGATACTTATCGATACGGCAGCGGCACGAGTGATCTCATTGTTTTGGAGCAGGCTGCCGCTCGACAGCGCAGACTCGTCGATGAAGCTTGGGCAACCCGCTCGGAGCTCTGTGAGGCCAAAACCCCCTATGAGCTTCTGATCCTCGCCTCCATCATTGAAAAAGAAACGGGCGTGAAGAGCGATCGGCATCTTGTGAGTTCTGTTTTTAACAACCGTCTAAGGATCGGCATGCCGCTGCAGACCGATCCGACGGTGATCTACGGACTCGGACCAATGTTTTCCGGCAATCTGACGAAAAAGGATCTGCAGCGGCCGGGCGACTGGAACACTTATCTCAATAAGGGCCTCCCGCCCACTCCGATTTCGATGCCTTCGGCCGCTTCTATTGAGGCGGCGGCGCACCCGGAACCTTCCAAGTACCTTTACTTTGTGTCGCGCGGCGACGGGACGAGTGAATTTTCAACGAACCTGCGCGACCACAACCGCGCGGTAAACCGCTTTATCCTCAAGCGCGGTGCGCCGGCTAAGTCCGTTCAGACAGATAAGCCTGCCTCAGCTGCCAAGGCGCCGCAGAACGCTTCGAAGCCCGCATCGGTAGAATGACGGCCACAGGCAGGCTGCGGCAAGCTTGCTTACAGGTTCACTATTCAAAGCGGAGTATTCAGGGCATGTTGGGGCGCTTCATCACGATTGAAGGCATTGACGGTGCGGGCAAGTCCACGCAGACGGAGAGCCTCCTCAAGCATTTGGCCGATCAAGGCGTCAGCATCCTCCATACGCGTGAGCCGGGCGGAACGCCTTTGGCGGAAAAAATCCGCGCCATGCTCCTTGCCGACGAGATGGCGCCGGATGCTGAAACGCTCCTCTTCTTTGCCGCCCGCGCCGATCATGTGCGGCGGGTCATTCGGCCGACTTTGGAGTCCGGCCGCTGGGTGCTCTCTGACCGCTTTACCGATGCAACTTATGCCTATCAAGTGGGCGGCAAGGGATTTTCCGGCGAGAAAGTCGAGGCGCTTGAGAACTGGACGCTCGGCGGTTTTGCGCCCGATCTGACGCTCCTCTTTGACATTGCTCCCGCCGTGGCCGCCGCACGGCTGCGTGCCCGGGCCGGAGATCAGGATCGATTCGAGCGTATGGGAGAAGCCTTCTTCACCCGCGTGCGGGAGGCTTATCTGGCAAGAGCAGCTGCAGCTCCGGAGCGCTTCCTCATCATCGATGCGGATCGGCCGGCAAAGGATGTGTCAGCAGACATTTTTGCGAGGATTTTGTCATGGCTTTAGCGCCTTATCCGTGGCTCGAGGAGCCCGCACAGACGCTTCTGGCGATGCGTGATCGGATGCCCAATGCGGTGCTTTTGTACGGTGCCCCAGGGGCGGGGCTCTATGAGCTCGCACTCGCCTTTTCCAAGTCGCTCTTTTGTCTTTCGCCCCATTCGGACGGCACCCCCTGCGGGCACTGCACCGGCTGCCGGCTGGCGCAGGCCGGCACCCATCCGGACTTTAAGCAGGTGCTTTCGGAAGCTCAGTGCGCACGCTACGACGTAGCGTATGAGCCCGCGGAAAACGAGCGCAGCGATGCCAAGAAGAAGCTCTCGCGCGAAATCCGCATTCATCAAATTCGTGTGCTGGGCGATTTTTTGTCGCTGAACGCCAATCAGGGCGGCCGCCGCGTAGTGCTCGTGCATCCGGCCGATAAACTCCGGGCTGAAGCGGCGGCCTCACTCCTTAAATCCATGGAGGAGCCTCCAGAAGGGCTGATTTGGGTGCTGACGGCTGAAAAGCTCGATGATGTGCTGCCGACGATTCGCTCCCGCTCTCGGCTGGTGCGCGTGCCGATGCCCGATCATGAGGCGGCGCTCGCTTTTTTGAAGTCCAAAAAACTCAAGAAACCGGAAGAAGCCCTTGCGATGGCGGGCGGTTCGCCTCTGGCAGCGCTTGAACCCTCTGCAGACGATCGGCTTTCAGCTAAAACGGAGAATGCCGTGCTCGAATTTTTGCGTGCGGGCCCCGAACTCTCGGTTGATGCCCTTGTGCGGCTTTATGCCCCCGATCTCACGCTCCCGGCTTTCTCGCTCCTCGTGTCGCGCTGGGCGCACGATCTGATGCGCTCGGCGCTTGGCCTTCAGCCGCGGTACTTTATCGACGAAAACGCCGTCATTGAACGCTTGGCCGCGCACACGGATGCAAAGCGCGCAGCGGGGTTCTGCACGCAGGCGCTCTCGTGCCGCCGAGCAGCTGACCATACGCTCAATCCTAAGCAGACCGTTGAATCGGTGCTGCTTCGCTATAAGCAGATTTTTCAGTGAAAAAAGGCTGCAAAACGCGGTCTTCATCACCGATCCTCGCAGAATAAGCCCGCAGCGGGATGGCGGAGCACGGGCTCCGGCGTTTCCGGAGCCGTCAGGGCGCTGACCGGTGATGAGCTGCGTCAGAAAAAGATTCAGAGCGGGCGCGGCAGCCGCCCGGACTGAATCAAATTCCCGTCACTTCCAAGATGGGGCGCTTTAGAGCGCCTTCATGTGACTCATCGCTTCGCTCATTTCTGCTTCTTCGGGCGAGAGATACCGGCCGGTGGTTGCAACAGAAGCGTGTCCCATGGCGGCCTGAACGACATTGACGCTCATTTCCTTTAGGGCCGAGACCGCAAAGGTGTGGCGCAGCCAGTGTGTGGACGATGCACGCAGTTTGGCGGCGTCAAGCGGCGCGCTGAGCGCCACCTCATCGGCCACGCGGTCGAAGAAGGACTCCAGCACACGATAGAGGCCGCTGCGGCTCATGGGGCCGCCAGGATTGCGGCCGCGTCCGAGGTTTACGAGGAGCGGTGTATCCGGAGGCGTCTGAGCGGCTTCGGGAATGCCTCGTGCTGCGAGTGCCTGATTGATGATGCTGAGCTGCTCAGCGGTGAGCGGCAGCCGTCGGACTTTGCTGCCTTTGCCGATCACTTCAATGGCCGGACGCTCACCGCCGCCGAAGCTGCGCCGGACAATCCAGCCGGTACGGGCTTCGAGCATTTCAGAAGCCCGCAGACCGAGTGATTTGCCAAGCATCAGGATGAGCTTCATACGTTCACGCGGCTGTCCCTCCGGGATGAGCGACAGGTGCCCTGTGATTTCACTCCACTGTTCGGGGGTAAGCGATCGATCGGCAAATGCCTGCGGCGCGCCTTCGCCCTTCAGAAGCGGTACCTTGGGGCTCACTTGGTCGAAGGGATTGAAGATGAGGTAGCCCGTGCGCTTCAGAAAATTAAAGAGCTGGCGCACGACGACGATAGCGTTTCGGCGGCTTGCCGGCGAAAGCGGGCCATTGTAGGGCCGCCAGGCTGCGGATGATCGTTCGGCATTTTTTTCGCCGATCCAGAATGCCTGCGGAATCCGCCATTTTCGGCTGAACGTCTTGTCATCGGTTCGCCCGAGATCTTCGAGCCAGCGCAAGTACTGAGAAGCTTCATCGGCGCGGATGTCCGAGAGCGCCGTTTCTTTTTCGACCAGACTCCAGAGCAGAAAACGTTCAGCTTCCTTTCGATAGCTCGCATGCGTATTGGGATTCCCGGCTCGAGCGTTAAGCCAAGTACGGATGGCTTCCAGGTCACCGCGGGCAGAGAGCGCACAAGCCGCGGCCGGCGCCCGGTTGAGTCCCTTTTTGCCCGAGAGCGCCTCGGGGAGTTCAATTTGTTCAATCGGGCGAATACGCGGGTCGCCCGGCGCAGAGAGCCCGCGTGAAGCATCGGTCTGACGCCGGCTGGCCGATGTGCGCACCGCCGGGAGCGAACCGGGCGGAAAGAAGCGCGGCGTCACTTCACCGACGGATTTGCCCCAGCGCGCCAGCCACATCATGAGTTCCCCGGCCAGAGCGGCATCAAGCCCTTCAATTCGGCGAAACCAGGTATTTCCAAGTGCTGCAGCGCATTCGTAGAGATCCTCGACAGTTTCAATGCCCGCGGCCGCCATCGGCAAGGCAACAGCGGGCGGCAGCAGCCGCGCGAGACGGTCGTCGGGAGAAAGCGTGCGTTCAGGAAGGGATGGAAGTTTGGCCATAACCGACAAGGAAAAATGGGGAGGGTTGAGGCGGCAGTATTGCTTTAGGAGACCTCGCCTACTAAACCGCCTGCGAGGCAAGGCTAATATACGTTGGAAGCTTATGGCGCACTCAAACGCTTTGCGAGAGTGTGATGCTCCTCTCTTTCATTTCATCATTTTTGCGCATCATGACGAAGATTCGCCGGTTCCCTTTTTTTTCGGCCGCCGCCGTCCTCGCGCTGACTGTTCCGCTTTCAGCCTTGGCCGACTATCCCGACCTGCCGCCGGAACCGCCGCGCGCGGCTTCGTCCTTCATCGGCATGGGAGCGGCTACCGGCACGCCTTCAGGGGATGTTGCTCAGGCTGTGAAGCCCGTTTTGCGCTCGCTTCCTGTGCCGACAATGGTACAGTCGGCGCCTTTTAATAAAAGCGATCTTTATGCGGTGCCGGTGACAACCAATTTCCCGCGCCCTTTGAAGATCGGCGTGCAGGCTTCTTTAGGCTTGTCGTCTCGAGCGCAGTGGCTGCGATTTACGCTCGAAGAACTCAAGTACGTTCTGGGCGAGGCGAATCTAGAAATTCTCTGGTTTGACAATCGGCAGCTCGAACTTGGCGTCAAGAGCCGTCAGCTCGACTTCATCCTTGCCGATGCGGATGAATTCGCGCTGGCGCAGTCGACTGGATATTACGAGGCCTCCGCAAGTTTTCTGCCTAATGCGGCGATTCGTGCCGAAGATGCGCAGGCCGCGGTCATTTTTACGCGCCGCGGACGTGAGTCGACAGCGTTCAGTGCTTTGGCCAATCCCAGCACGACGTTTGCCGCCACCAGCCGCGACTCCTTGGCCGGCTGGGACGCGGCGGTAGTGAAACTCTTTCAGCACGGTATTTCTCGCACCGACATAGAAGATCGAACAACCTTTTACGGGTGGTCCTCTGCCTCAGTGCTTCATGCCGTGCTTTCAGGAGCGCAGACGGTAGGCATTCTTCCGGCATGCGAACTTGAAAAGCTCGAAAACCGCGGGAAGGTCGGCATCACGCATGACCTTTCAATCTTTTCTCCGCAAAGGGACGACACGCTTTCCTGCGCCCACTCGACGATTACCTATCCGTCCATCACGGTGGGCGTGCTGCGTACGCTTGATCCTGCTTGGAAAAAGGCTGTCAGCACGGTGCTTTATGCCGCGGCAAGCCAGCGCTACGGCGGCGAGTGGGCGCTTCCGGCCGTCAACCGTACGATTTACGATTTGTTTTACGAATTGAAGCGCGGTCCGTACGAAAACCTCGGGTCATGGAATCTCAACCGTTTCCTGCGTGAAAATGCCGAGTTCATTGCCTTTGCGCTCCTGGCGGCCTTCATCATCATTTCGTATGCCGTCAGTTTGTCGGTATTAGTTAAGCGCAAGACTGCGCAGCTGCGCAGAGCCCTCGAAGAGCGTGAAATGATCGAGGCCGAAGCCGTTCAGTCGCGTCAGCATATTGCCAACCTTGAACGCACCGGCATTGTCGGACAGATGTCCACGATCATGGCTCATGAGCTCAAGCAGCCGCTTGCGGCTATTGTCAATTTCGCGGGCAGCCTGAATCGCCGCGTGCAGAAGGGCAATTACGACGAGAAAGCGTTTGGCTGGGCACTGGGGGAAATTCTGGATCAGGCCGAGCGCGCCAATCAGATTGTCAACCGAGTCCGAGCCTACGCCAAACACGACTATCCGCCGCGAACCATTGTGGATTTGTACGGCGTCATCGGGAATGCCATCACCAACTTCCGTCGTGCGCGGCAGACCGCTGCGGAAGTGATCGTGCGCGTGAACAAGCACTCTATGGCGGAGGTGGACGCGTGGGAAATTGAACTGGCGGTCTTGAATCTCATGAAAAACGCAGCAGACGCCATTTCCGGCGTTGAACACCCGAAGATCATCGTTTCTCTCACGCCCATTGACGAAAAAACTTGGGCGCTTTCTGTGGAGGACAACGGTCCCTACATTACCGATGAGGCCTTTGACAATCTTTTCAAGCCTCTGCAAACCACTAAAGGCGCTGACGGAATGGGGCTGGGACTCTCCATTATTGCAAGCATCGCCGAGCGGCACGCCGGACGCTGTACGGTCGAACGGGCAGGAGCGCAGGGGCTGCGCTTTACGCTGGTGCTCCCGAGGATCGTCGGCGGCAATGAACCTGACCTTGCCGAGGACGGACTTCCGCCGAAGATGACGGTTTATAAGGAAGGAGAATTGGCTTCAGCGAGAGGGGCCGACGATTTCCGCATTGAGAATGCCAAACCCAAAACGCGCGCGGCAACGATGGATCCTAACAATACGAACGTGAGCGGTATCTAGGCGCTCACATACTCTGTCAATGAGGGCATCTTCGGCAGACAGAGAATCCAAGTACGGGCAAGCCCGCGGCAGCCGCGAGGCTGACTGTAATTTCAAGGCTCAAGCGTTGACTAAAGACGTTTGAGCCTTTTTTCTCCCTAGGGCTGTCATCCGTACGGGCGGTTGCTACGCGTCTCTGAAGCGCTTTGAAAGACACTCTCAAATAAGGTTTGGCAGTACTCAGAATGTACGAAAAAAATGAACGTTCAGATCGAAGTCGTTAGGCAAAACGTAGCTATCGGCAACTAATTATCCATAAAATATTTCTAAATTCAGGGTCGGTAATTTCCCTAAATACCTAGGTTTATCCTATAGTTAAATGAGAACAATTCTCAGTACCAATCAAAAAAGACAATTATCAGATTTGATATTGTCATATGGGAATTCGATAGTAAAAATCGATATACAAAACTATACGTTCCGAAAATCGGAATCGTATATCGTGTCAACCTAAAAAGGGTGACAAAATATCTCTAGAGAGGTATTTATGTTCGATATAACAGCCTGCATCGTTCGGAAATGACGAAAGTCGAGCAAACATTTGAAATATATCGAAATGATCCATTAAGACATCCTGAAGAGTACCCAATTCTGAGTATTTTTGACTATTCAGAAGGTTGAGAACACTCCCCAAAAGGTTTTGAGTCTTAAGAAGAAGTTAAGGGAGTAAATTGATGTTGCGCCGCCCGTGAGGGATGCGCATTGACCTCAAAGAAGCCGATCGAAAGATCTGAGCTATTTAACAACATCTATATATATAGAGACCCGAAAGGAGCTAGATATGACCAAGCAGCACAAGCTTCTGTCTCTCGCCGCCTGTATGTCGGCAGCGCTCGTCGCTTCGTCAGCCATGGCAGCTGAAACCCCGGCGGCCCAGACCTCCGCCAAAGAAGTTCTCCCGCGTACGCTTGAAGGCTATGTCTCTCAAGATAAGGCTTTCTGGGACTACCTGAAGGCCAATCACCCCTACTTCAAGTATTTGAAGGAAGGCCGCGTTGTCGGTAAGTTCACGATGTCCGATCGTGAAGAAGAATGGGTGAATTTCGGCGGCGGCGACAAGTACCGTGAAGACACCGGTCGTACGACCGCTGTGACGTACCGCCTCCCGTACGAATCCTTCCTCGATCTGCCGAACAATTTCGTCGGCCCGAAGAAGTGCGGCGAATGCCACCCCTCTCAGTATGAAAAGTGGGAACGTTCGCGTCACAACAAGATCGTTCGTTTCCCGGAAGAAATGACCGAAGCCGTGGTTCAGGGCGACTTGAAGCGTCCGCTTTACGGCTCGAAGGCTTCCGTCCTTCCTGAAGGCATCAATGTCGAGGACGTCTACGTCCTGATGGGCACGCCGCGTACGAAGTACGGCTTCGTCGATAAGTGGCTCGTCCGTGGTACCTACCACATCGAAGACGGCGGCAACCTCTCCCAGGCTACCGGTAAGATCGTTGCCGGCGGCAACCAGTTCTCCCGCAACTGGGCCGAACACATCACCCCTGAAGTTGCCAAGAAGATCAACGCATGGGATCCGACCTTCCCGACCAAGCTCGAAGACTTCGGTGCTCAGAGCTCCAAGGTCTGGGGTATGAACTCCTACGGTGCTTCGAACCGTAAGCAGGCCATGTTCCAGCCGGGTTCGTCCTACTGCGAAATCTGCCACACCTGGAAGTTCGACTTCAAGAGCCAGGATGAACTCTTTGCCGCCCTCGGCGACGGCGAAAAGCTTCGTGCGCACACGATCGCTAAGGGCGTGAGCTGCGAAGAATGCCACGGCGCAGGTGCTCACCTGTACGGCGCCCGCGGTGCCGGCATGCCGTCCGACTGCGAACGCTGCCACCAGCGTTTCGTCTATAACCGTGAAGACGCTAAGGCCAATCCCAAGGCTCCGTTCACGTCCTACTTCAAGAGCTTCTGCCCGGCTTGCGGTACCGAAGGTTCGCAGTCGCACTACACGAAGCACTATCAGAAGGGCATGCGCTGCACGACCTGCCATGACCCGCACGAAGTTACGTCCAACGACTGGACCAGCCAGTACACGGTTCCGAACCTGAAGAAGAACTGCCAGGACTGCCACACCACGGCCGCCTACTTCTTCTCGCAGGGCGGTACGCACAGCCGCAACAGTTGCGAATCCTGCCATATGCCGAAGATGGGTTCCTGCGAAAACTTCGCCGCGATCCAGCGTCCTGACATGGCCGGCTTCGACAACGTCCGTGCGTCCCACATCTGGCGCATTCTCGTTGATCCGGAAAAGAAGTCCATCAACCCGCCTGAAGGCGCTGACCGCAAGCTCGTGTCGCCGAAGGGCTGGCACCTGACCAAGGACGAAGGCCGTCCGTACCTCGACTTGATGTGGACCTGCGGCCGTACGGCTTACCAGGATAAGCACGTCGTCGACGCGATGGGCTGCCACAGCCCGATCCAGTCGAAGTTCCCGGAAATGATGCGCTTCAAGGATCAGAAGACCATCTACAACAAGGTCATCGCCTGGCAGACCCCCGTCAAGGAAGGCTATGCCAAGGTCATCGCCGACATGGCCAACATCCAGGATCTGCTGAAGGTCACGAACCTCTCGACGGCCGACCGCGCGCAGGTTCAGCTCTATGCTGAAGAAGCCCGCCTGAACGCCGCCAAGATCAAGGACGACGGCTCCTGGGGTGTCCACGCTCCGAAGTTTGCCAAGCAGCTCGTTGACGAAGCCACGACGTACACCACGCAGGCTCTCGCCATCCTGAATGCCGCGAACAAGACCGCCAAGAAGTAATCCTTCCTGAGTGATCTTTCCCGAAGAGGGCTCCGCAAAGAGTCCTCTAGGAGCAGGATAGAAAAGCTCGACAGTTTCGACTGCCGAGCTTTTCGTGTTTTTACTTTGATTTATAAGGATATTTCAAGTATTGCCATAACAATTGCTTAATCTTTTCCTGTTAGGGTTCGCCATAAATCCCTATGCATTGTCGAACCCCAAAAAGCAATGCATCAGCAGACCCTTCACGAAGGAAGAAAAATGCAGAAGAAGTCCTTTGCCGCGATCAGCACGGCTCTTGCCGCGGTCCTGATGATCTCGACCGGTTCTCCGGCTTATGCCGCCGATGCCGCTGACGGCTCCAAAATGACCGTGCAGCAGATGCGCCAGCCGATTCCGCTCTCGCTCAACAAGGTTTCGAAGGTGCTCGGACAGCCTGACGTCTATGTCTACGATTGCAATCCGGAAGACATTTATGAAAAGAGCCATTTGAAGGGATCCATTCATGCCAACAAGGCCGATTGGATGAATCTGCTGCCGAAAGACAAAAAGAATTCCTTTGTGATTCTTTACTGCATCAACCGTATGTGCACCGTCTCGTTTGAAGCGGCACTGGAGGCGATTAACGCCGGCTACGAGAATGTGTACGTCATGCCTGACGGCATTCAGGGGTGGGTCTCCAACGGCTATCCCTTTGAAGGCACTTCTTGGAAGCCGTACGAAAGCAAAGCACCTGTGCTTTTGCAGCGCAAGGACTGAAGCATTGCTCACCCATTGCGGCAAAGAGCAGAATGCTTGCTGTTTGATGCACACCAAGGTGTGCATGCAGCATTTCGTCTTAGCGGAGATTAAACAATGAATTCCAACCATCCCGCGCTGATTTCCGGCGGGTTATTTTTCGTCATCGGGCTGGCTTTGGCCGCCGCGCTTTTTACGGGGCTCTTGCCGCATTGCTGGCACAACGGTCCGAGCGTCTGCTATTGGATGACTAGAGCAGCAGGCGGCGCATCGGCGGTTGTTGCATTTCTCGGTCTTGCCATGATGTTCTCTCGATCGGCCGGTGCGGGATTCGGCATGGCTGTAGGGGTCTTCTTAAATGCAATTCTGATTGCCGGCGTTGCGGGTCCGCTGATTGGGCCGTGCCCGAGTCCGATGATGCACTGCCACAGCATCACTCAGCCGGTGCTGATTGTTGCCGCAGCAGTCATCGCAGTCATTGCGCTGATTGAGATCCGCAGATTGGCCAGCCGCTGAAGCGGTTATTCACCAAAAATAAACAGGATGCTGCCTTCTCGGAATTGGCCGGCTCTGCCGGCCAAGCACAGAAGGAAAGATTTAGAGAGCATGACGAATCCTCAGCCTTCACAGAACGTTGCAGGTCAACCTGCAAAAGCGGCAGGGGAATATAAGCCGCTCACGACGTTCACCATCGCCGCCGCGAACGTTACGCAGCGGCCGCTTCGTTCGCTTTTGCTCGGACTGATCGCCGCGGTTTTTACGTTTCTGCTCTTTTCGAGCGCGATGGTAACGGCCAATCTGGAAGCCGGCATCAGTTCGCTCGCTGCCCGAATGGGGGCTGACGTGTTAGTCGTCCCACAGGGACAGGGCAAGAAGATCCAAAGCGTGATTCTGCGTGCTGAGCCTTCAACGTTCTATCTGGACGGAAAGCTGCTCGACGTCGTGCAGAAACTTCCCGGGGTAGCCAAGGCTTCAGGGCAGCTCTTCATTTCGTCTTTAGACGCGCAGTGCTGTTCGGTCAAGGTGCAGCTGATCGGCATTGACGAAGCCACTGACTTCGTAATCGCGCCATGGCTTAAACATGCTGCGGATAAGCCGCTCTCGGGCAATGACGTCATTGTCGGTGATTACATCTATGGTGAAATCGGCAGCACCCTGAAGTTTTTTGATCAGGAGTACCGCATTGTCGGCCGTCTTGCGCCGACAGGCATGGGATTTGATTCGTCAATCTTCATGACGCTGGATGCGGCTCGCCGGGCCGGCAGGGCAGCCTCGCCGGACAGAGCAGACGAAATGGCTCAGAGCCTCTCGGCCATTCTCGTGCGGGTGAATCCCGGCGTTGATCCGATTACGGTTTCTGATGAACTGCTCGATCAACTCGGGCTGAAAGCGAATGTCAATTTCGTGTTTGCCTCGAACATGATGAGTGATACGTCTGCGAAACTCCAGAAGGTCGTGAGCGTTATGTACACCGCTGCCGGCGGATTTTGGGCGGCTGCGGCCATCATCATGCTGATTGTCTATTTCTTTGCCTTCAGCGAGCGTCAGCGGGAGTTTGCGACATTGCGGGCTCTGGGTGCCTCCCGCGGCAAAGTGGTCGGCATTGTGCTCGCGGAAGCCTTCATTATTTCAATGCTGGGATCCGCCGTCGGCATTGGTTTGGCAGCGTTGGTGGTATCGAATTTTTCGACGGTCATCGCTCATGCGATCGGACTGCCTTATCTTGCTCCGGAGACCGGCAGCTGGCTGCGGGCGCTGGCAGCGAGCGTAGCGGCGGGCATTCTTACGGTGCCGTTGGCGTCGCTGCCGACTGCCTGGCGGATTGGCCGCAGCGACATCTTCACGACCTTGCGCGAGGATTGACGCCATGAAGCTTTCTGCCAAACAGCTCGGACGCCGATATGAACGCGCCGGACGACCTTTCTGGGCGCTGCGCCACGCGGATCTTTCGGTCGGCGCAGGAGATTTCGTCACCGTTCTGGGACGCTCGGGTTCGGGCAAAACGACGCTGCTCACGCTCCTTCTGGGCTTATGCATGCCGACAGAGGGCGAGGTCGCTTTTAACGACAGGGCCCTCTCGGGAATGTCGGACGAACAGATTTCCGCGCTTCGCAATGCGCACATCGGCTATGTCCCGCAGCATGCAGGACTTGTGCCGACACTCACCATTCTGGACAACATTCGTCTGCCGTGGCATTTGGCCAATCGTCGGGGGACTGAACCAGCAGGCCGCGCTGAAGAGCTCCTCACTGCCGTTGGTCTTGCTGATCTGGGCGGACAGTATCCTCGAGCGCTTTCCGGCGGAGAGCTTCGTCGAGCGGCGTTTGCCAGAGCGCTCATGAATTCGCCCGAGCTGATTGTGGCTGATGAACCCACTTCCAATCTGGACCGCGAAAGTGCTGAGGTTGTGATGGGGATGTTGATTCAGGCCCGCCAAGCGGGTGCCGGCGTTTTGCTTGTGACGCACGATACCTTAGGGATTGGGGCGTCCAATGCGATTTACGATATGGTCGACGGCGAGCTCAAGCTTCGAGAAGAAGCGGTGCAAAGCGTTGATCCCAAATCAAACCGCTAATATTTAAATAACCATCTGGAGATCCATGTCATGCAGAGACGCAATTTGATCGGAAAGGGGGCTGCACTTGCGGCTTTTGCTGCGCTTCCGGGCGCATCGCTGCTTGCGGCTGAAGCTGCGGCAGACGAACCGGCACCAAAGAAGAAAGATAAGGACAAGGATCTTCCTTTCCCGGTGAAAGGCAAGGTAACGGTTGTTGATTTCGGAGCGCCTTGGTGCGCGAGCTGCCCGGAAATGGCCAAGCTGATGGAAGAAATGCAGAAGGAATACGGCGACCGCGCGGCCTTTATCGTCATCAACATTGATGAATGGAACGGCATTGAAAACGATTATCTGATCGAAGAAATGCCTGCACAGATCTTCTACGATGCATCCGGAGAGCCGATTTGGCAGCACCGCGGTCCGGTGGATGCAGAGACGATGCGTGAACGCGTCAACATTCTGCTTAAAGGCTGATATCTCTCTTTCGACCCGAATAACAGCCAGACAAAAGGCGCAGAGGCATTACGCTTTCTGCGCCTTCGTTATATCCGTGACTAAACAATTACTCCGCGGGCTGCGGGAGCGGCCGGCCTAACAGGAATCGGGTTCCGTTTGGCACATTGTCAAAAGTGCACCCGGGCACGAATACATTGACTGCGGAAGAAATCTGCATTTCAGGCCAAGAACCGAAATGCGCGCCAAAACCTTTAAGCATGGCAAGCCCGGTGGGCGTCACAAGCTCCCCAATGCCTGACGAAGGCCGCACCGCAACGCCCGGCATCATGGCAAACATTGCTGGCGCCGGGTAAGGCACGGTGCCGTGGGCACAGATCACCTCACCGTCGCTCACTGGAATGGGGCTTGCAGCAATTCTCTCGAGCTCGAGCGTCTCGAGAAACTGTGCGCAGAGACCGACAGCCAGAATATTGCTTAAGCGGCCGACTTCATGGAAGTGAACTTCATTTTCCGAAGTGCCGTGCACTCGAGCTTCGGCGCGCACGAGTTCGTGCCAAACAGCTCGGGCACGCTGCCGAGCGCCCGCGGAGAGTCGGCTCGCGGAGTAAATGGCTTCGATATCTTCAGGATGACGGTGACCGTGACCGGTTTCGGCAGGCGTAAGGAACTTCACCGTCCACCCGCTGATGCCGAGCACCCAGACGGGTTTGAGTTCCAGTCCGATGTCAAGGCCTGGAAACAGGCTGCGCAGATAGGCACCGGCAGTGCCGGAGGTTTGTTCGGTCAGTGCCAGAAGTCCTGCCGTGAAGGACGATGCGTTAAAGCCCGCATGAATGCGGATGGCGAGAATACTGTCGGGCATAGTGGTGTCCAAAGCGGAACAAAAAGAAAGGGTCAGCCGGCGGTTTCGGACAGCGCCTGCGGATAAAGAGCCGCCAGAACTCTGGCGGCCGCGCATGCTGCGCCGTAGCCGTTGTCGATGTTCAGTACGGCTACGCCGGGCGCGCAGGATGCGAGCATGCTGCGCAGTGCGGTTTCGCCGCCCTGAGCGATGCCGTAGCCGATAGAAGTCGGCACAGCAAAGAGCGGGCGCATGGTGAGGCCGCCCAGCACAGAGGCGAGCGCAGCGTCAAGGCCGGCAGCGCAGATGACCGCATCGCAGGCGTTGATTTCAGGGAGTGCGGCTTCAATGCGCCAGAGGCCGGCCACGCCGCAGTCGATGAAAGGCTTGACTTCGTAGCCGAGATATTTAAGCGTTCGAGCCGCCTCCATGACGACGGGGGCATCGGCGCTCCCCGCAGAGACCACAGCGCAGACGCCGGGCCGGCGAGGGCGAACGGCGTTCCAGGCAGTGCGTGAAAGCGGGTCGAAGTTGTATTTCCCTGCCGTATCCGGATCAATCTTCGCAAAGACCTCAGCATCCAGACGCGTGAAAAGAACGGGCGGTGCATTTCGGAGGGCAAACCGTGCGAAAAGACCCGCAAGCGTGTCAAAGGGTTTGCCTGCGCAAAAGACAGCTTCAGGGAGCCCGATGCGGCGCTCGCGGTCAAGATCGAAGCGTACGGCGGAGTCAAGCATGTGCGGCCTAAAACGTTAGGAAGTGGTGAGAGGGGGCATATGAGAAGCTTATGCCGCGGTGCGGGTACCATGTTCGACGCCGACAAGCTTAATGCTTTCAGCCGTGCGGCCAAAGTCTCGACGCTTGCGGACGTCGCGAAGCGGTGAATCGCCAAAGAGGCGCTTATAGTCTCGCACGAACTGAGTCGGGCTTTCGTAGCCTACGGCATATGCTGCGGCAGATACTTGTGCGCGTTCGGCAAGCATCAAATGCTGTGCTTCGCACAAACGAATCTGCTTTTGGAACTGCAGCGGGCTCATCCCGGCAACTGCTTTGAATTGGCGATGAAAATTCGACGTCGACATGCCGTGAAGCTTCGCCAGGGCTTCAATGGATATGGGTTTATCGAAATTGCGCCGCAGCCACCCAATGGCACGAATGACGGTGTTCGCCGGGGCGCTTTCACGCAGAAGCGGCAGGAGCCGCGCTGCAGTAGGACCGGCCAGCAGAAGGCTGTGAATGTCGCGAATAATGCAGGGGGCTCGAAGCGGTGCAAGCTCCGGCGTTTTGAGTAGCTTGATGAGCCGCTCAAAGTCAAAGAGCAAGTCTTCAGTCGGCTCAAACACAAAGATGGCTTCGGGCGGCAGCTCCGCGTTCTCTTTCTGGTCGGTTTGCGGCAGGTGTTCGGCCAGTTCGATCAGCGTAGCGCGGTCAAGCGCCAAAGAAACCGATAAGAACGGTTCCTCGGGGCTCGCGTGCATCGCTCGAAAAGTACTTGGCAGCGCGGCGCCGGAAAGCAGTCCTTCCCCGGCACCGTAAGAAATAAAGCGGCCTCCGACCGTCACGGTCTTGACGCCCGAGAGGATGAACGATACGGCGATCGCGCCCGTGGAACAGGAAAGCGGCACTTCGGATTCAAAACGATGTGTGCGGAATCCTTCTGCCGGGGTCGTGCTGACGCCCAAAGGCGGATTGGTCGACATCAATTCCCGACGCATGTCTGCCAACATGTTTTGAATCGTGGTCATTTGTAAATTTTCCTATGTCGTCAGTTGAATCTGTGTGGACGGAGGTGGTGCAGTGCATCGAGAAAAATAGGTTATTTTTCAGCCGAAAACGTTTCTTTGCAGCCTGTATAAAGTAGTTTCAGGCAATTTTCCCTGTCTGTCGAGCGTTCTTCCTTCAATTGATAGAAATAGGCAGTAAATTGATTGTCCGAGACGATTTGGCAGTTTTTCGTTTAAAAAGAGCATTTCCGAATCGGTTTACATCGGCTGAATGCAGACAGCCGAAAACGGAAATTTTCTCGGACTTTTAAAAATAATTGAATACATTAATGTAACCGTCGTTATAGCTTTTGATCTATCTTTGGACTAATTCGATCGGTGAGAACCCTATCTCTTAGGGGGAACGCTAGAATCAATAGGAACCAGTAAGGAGAACCCCATGACATGAACGGAACGGCCAAAGAAGCCGTCCGGTGTGGGGTGGGCTGGAGGACCCCTCGGCGGGCGGCGTGGACCAAAGGACGTCGCCCGCAAGACTACCCATGCCCGAAACAAAAAAGAGAGCGCAACAACAATGCAAGCCGCATTCAGCTACGGGCACTGGCAAGGACGCCGGCTCGACAATCGTTCGGCCGTAGATTCCTGCGACCTTCCTGTCGGTTTCCCGCTTGAGGAGGCCGCCGCCTTTAATCGAGGCAATCCGTTAACCAGCGTGATCGGTCCGCAGGGTTTTCTCGTCTTTGAGAACGCTCCGCACCTGACCGTTATTCTTTATACCTATTACGAAGATGCACGCAGCTTTTCCTGCGGACGCTGTACGCCCTGCCGCATGGGAACAGTTCTGATTGCTGAGGCACTGAAAAATGCCGTTGAAGGGCGCGGCAGCATCGTAGACTGGGACGAAATCGCTGAAACTGCCCGCCATATGAAGGTGTCGAGTC
>ENA-ORVC01001205-ORVC01001205.1-human-gut-metagenome-genome-assembly--contig:-NODE-1205-length-23392-cov-3.705789_pt1 | contig 23392 bp, 18 predicted proteins | sample MGYA00242092_ERZ509234 | MGnify/ENA primary metagenome ERZ509234 (study PRJEB26280, sample SAMEA2338800) | human gut metagenome | biome: human gut; feature: human-associated habitat; material: faeces... | reverse complement strand
TGCCCGACAATCACGGCGGCACGGGGAGCAACACCCTGACCGTCACCATCCACGGCCTTGACGAACCTTCCGGAGGGGGGACGTATGCCGCCCCGCAGACGGCTTCGCTGTCCGTCACGGCGGAAACGGGAGAAGCCGTGCCCCCAGGTACGGGCGCAACTTCCACGCTTCCGGACTACCTCCAGCCGGAAGGCGATTCCCTGGCCAGCGTTTTGAACCATTACGCCTCCTCCGGTTCCGGGCAAGGGCACGAAACCGCGGCTACGGACGGTACGCACCCAGAAGACGGCGCAGCCCCCGACGCTTCGCCCCTGCCCTCGTCCGAAGACGGTGGAGCGCCGACAGTATCCGCCCCCATAGAAACCGCGGTGCATGACGCCCAGCCGCAACAATACAGCGAACCTTACACGCCCCCCATGGAAAGCTCCACGGAAACGCTCCAGCAGAATGTGAGCCAGGAATTGGCCCGCAACGGAGGCATATGATACGAGCCTGCTATATTGAGCCACACCATAGCGAGGCGCGTCCTTTTGTACACGGCATAGCCTAACGGATCGAAAGCAAAAGCTTCTTTCGGATGAAGCCTTTCCCCTTATCCACAAAAGCGTCCCCCTTCATGCCGGATGAAGGGGGACGCGGGAAACGTCAGGAAACCACGGCGGCGCCCGGCTACTGCAACAACCCGAACATCCTCCAGAAGGGAATGGACACGATGAAGCCGAGCGTACAGATGACCATATAGGCCGCGCTCAGCTTGATCATGGAGCGGTGGTTGGCCATCTTGCCTTCAGTACCGAGGTCGGCGCACAGGTAGAATGCGTTCATGTACTTGAGATACCAGATATCGCCTCCGGCAAACGCGACCATGCAGACGATCCACGGGTTCATGCCCAGCGGGATGAGCAACGGCGGAAGGATGAGCACGAAAATGGCGGCGGCCGACGACATGGAGACGATCAGCAGGCGGATGACGCACATGCCCAGGATGATCGCAACGATGAGCGAAGCCGGGCTGCCCACGACGCTCAGGAGGTAGGGCTTCAGCGCAACGCCGAGCCACCTGTCGACGTGCAGGGCCCGTATCACGGCGGCGAGATTGAGGATACTCCCAACATAGACCACCGAAGGCCAGTCTATGCCGTTCTTGAAATCCTTCCGATCCATGACCTTGGACATCAGCAGCACGCACATGGCGGTCACGGCCACTTCGCCGGAGGAAATGCCGTGCCACGCTTGCGTCATCCACAGGAGCAGCGTGATGATGAGCGTCCACAGGGTGATCCGTTCCTCGCGGCTCAACGGGCCGAGATTCCTGATCTGTTCGGTCACGTTGTCCTTGGTGAGCCGGACGCTCTTGCTCGGCTTGTAGGCCCAAATGATGTACAGGCCCATGCCGGCGAGCATCACGAGACCCCACGGCAGCGACCAGAGGAGCCAGTCCAGCCACGTGACGCCGCGGTATTCCGGGGGGAGCATACCCACCAGCACGTAATGGGTGAACGAACCGCTCATGAACATGTGCCCCGCGAGCACGAACCCGACATAGCACGCCCCGAAGAGGCCGCAGGCCCCGGCCTTCTTGCGCTCCATATCCAGCTCGTCGCTGATGTTCAGCGCGATGGGCGTGGAAAGCGTGGCCTTTGCGTTAATGCTTGGAATGAGCGGAGAAATGACCGTACCCGAGGCGATGAGGCCCCAGACCTGCCCAGCGAAGGACGCCGGGAACAGATGCAGCACGCACAAGGAGATGCGCTTGAGGAGCCCCGTCTTGCCCGCCACCGCGCCGAGGGCGAACGCCCCCACCATGATCCACCACCCGGAAGTGGAGAATGTGGCGAACGCAGTCTGAAAAGGAACGCATTTCGTGGCCGCCCAAAAGACGCACATGAGCAGGCCCGTAACATATTCGGGCACGATCTGCGTTATCCACCAGCCGACGGCCCATACCGTGATCCCGAGGGCCTTCATGGTCTGCGGGGACAAGCCGTCCGGAGGGGTGATAAAGGCGATCCAGATACCAAGAGGGATGAAGAGAAACGAAAAAGCTTGACGAACGCGCTGTATTGCATTGGGAGAAAGAATCATCGTATCCTCCTGTCACAGGAGACAGTGACCGCCAGGGGAGAAGTTCTTTTCCGGGAAAACCGTCTCCATGTTGACACGACAGCTATTTGTCCGTAAGTAAAGGAAGACGAGTAGATGCGACGATGCCGTCGAGGCATGAGGGCGGCACGGAAGAACCGCTTGCGAAAAGCGGCCCTCCGCGACAAAGCCGTTGCCCGAAGAGGAAAACCCGCTGGTTTCCCTCCATACGGTAAACGACGCCCTTTCTGTTTTGCCCGCGATCCGCAAAACCGCAGGCAAACCACGACGTATCGCCTTTACCCGTTTCGCCGCCAGGCGATGCGCTCCCTTGCCGTGGAACACCGCGCTGGCTGTCTTTGCCTGCCATAGCCCGAACCTGCCAGTTCAGGCCTGTGGCAGGGTTTTTATTTGCCCGGCTGGAAAACGCGGGAAGCCTGCAGCGCCGTCAGGGCGATGAGCTTGCACCGCTTCACGATGGAAGAAGGGACAAGGTATTCGTTGAGGGAGTGGATATGTTCCCCTTCCGGGCCCATGTTGCAGATGGTAGGGACGCCGAGGCTGGAGCTGAAGCCGGCTTCGGACGCGCTGTCGTAATGCTGGCCCTTGATGGACATGCCGAGGAGCTCCCCGGCGTCCTTGACGAGCCCGAAGAGCTTGTCGCCCGCTTCGCAGCGCTCGAAGGGATAGAGGCGCAGCCCGCCGCTGATGGAGGCCGACGTTCCGGGGATCACGGTGCGGGAAACGGCGTCACGGATGCCCGCGACGACCTTTTGCCCGTCCTCAAGCGTCCTGTAGGTCAGATGGATGCGGGATTCGGCCCACGGGGCCACGGAGTTGGCGGAAGCCCCGCCGCTGATCAGGCCCGTGTTGACGGTGAGCCCACGGTCCAGATCCAAAAAAGTGTCGATCGCCAGCGTCTTGTGCGCGATTTCAAGGATGGCCGAAGCCCCGTCCGCATAACAGCGCCCCGCGTGGGACGCCTTGCCCTGTACTTTCAGGAACATATGGCCTGAACCTTTGCGGGATACGGTGACAAGCCCGCCGGGGCCGCCGGGTTCCGAGTTGATGGCGGCGCGTGCGCCGGGCAAGACCTGCGCCAGGGTCCGGGAAGCCGAGGGGGAGCCCAGCTCCTCATCGGGCGAGAACATGAGGGTCATGGGGCAATCGATCAGGCCGAGCCGCTTCAAGGCCCGCGCCGCGAACAGGTTGGCCACAAGCCCCGCCTTCATGTCGGCCACGCCGGGCCCGGTGGCCCGATCGCCCTCTATCTTGAAGGGCCGCGCCTGCGCCGTACCCTTGGGGAAAACCGTATCCATATGCCCGAGGAACACGATCCCCGGCTCCGCTTCGCGCCCGTGCGTCTTGGCCATGAAGACGTGGCCAAGATCCGCCTGCCACGGCTCGTCGGCGGGCGCTTCCGTCTTGGGCATCATGAACGTCTGGAAACCCGCCTCGCGCAACCAATCCGTCAGGACGATCCCCAATTGGTCCACATCCTGCGCGTCGGTCGTGAAGGAATCCATGTTGACGATCCGCTCCAGCAAACGGAGCATGTCGCCTTCCTGAGGGTCGAGATACGCATCAAGCTTGCCTTTCCATAACGTGAGGTCCATGCGGGGTTCTCCAATCGGCAAAAAATTACGCTGAGGAGGAAAGTCGCCTTTCCGTGCCGTTGACACATCAACCGTCTCTTTCCAATGCATTGGCATTGAAAAGCACTTTGGGGCCACGAAGGCGCGGGTCATCGCGCATGGGGGAAGATTGCGGGAACGCCGCCGGAAAAACGGGGGAAAGGGAATGGCAAGAAAGCCGGAAAGAGGGAAGTGGGTGAAGAGGCGGGAGGGGCCGCCGGATGCGGCGCGGCGGAGGCGGTCAACATGCGCTCCCCCTTTCCCGGGACTGCGCCAGAAAATGCTTTTCCGCCACGGCATGGAGATGGCGCGCCATCGCGTCGGAGCAGGCGTCCGCATCCTTGCGTTCAAGGGCATCGATGATCATCAGATGCTCGTTGATGGCTTCTTCCATCCGCCTCTTCAGACGGACATCGTCCGCGCGGTTGTGGGAAAAGAGCTCGTTCAGATGGCTGACAATGTCGACGAAAACCGGGTTTCCGGTCGCCGCCGCCAAGAGGGTATGGAATTGGGCGTCCAATTCGCCGTCGTTCTCCCCGTGCAGGAGTTTTAACTGCTGATCGCAGACAATGATCTTGAGCTGATGGAGCTGTTCGGCGGAATGCCGTGCCGTGGCTATCCGGGCTATGGACGGCTCGATGACGAGCCTCCATAATATGGTCAAATGACTTTCCTTCCGTGTCGACGGCATTGAGCAGGGCGGCGGTCAGCGGCGCGAGATCGGAACCGCAGATGTACGTCCCGTCGCCGTGGCGGCTCTTGAGGATGCCCTGCTCCGAGAGCGTGCGGATGGCTTCCCTGACGCTGTTCCGCGAAACGCCGAACGTTTCGGCAAGCGCCCGCTCGGGGGGCAGCTTATCCCCCACCTTGAGCCCGCCCTTTTCGATAGCATCCTGTATTTTCTCGGAAAGCCTTTGATATGCCTTGAGGGGTTCCCGTGTTTCGGGAAGAGGTTCAGCCTTTTGAGATTGGTCTGGAGTCTCTTGTGAATGCGTCATGCGAGGTTCTCCCTTTCTCTTTTGGTAGAACCACTATTGCAACCTTCAACCAATCTTGTCAAGCATCATGTGAAAAAAACAATGATTCACCCGGTAAAAAAACGGGAAAAAGCTCTTCTATAACCATAATGCAGCTAACTCTCATGAGTTATATAATTCACTATTGTGACGATGCTCCATCAGGAATATACAGCGTTCCATTTCCATTCAAATACAACGTCAGAGAGAGCCTCTACGAGTTACAAACATAATCGCCCGTCAATACCTTAAAACAAAGGATGCCCTCCTGAGATAACGGGGGGCATCCCTTGCGTTCCGCCATACGAGCCCTGCGGAGAGCCGGGTTGTACGCATCCCGATGCCGGGAAAACGTTCGTGGCGCAGGAAACCAGTCCGTCCCATGTGTACTTTCCGGTTTGCGGCTGAAATCCCTATCTATGTTGCGCTGCTGGAATGTTTACTTCCGTGGCGGAGGCCACGAAACCAGGACCTGCTGGAGAGCGGGCATACGATAACCCCCGCCGCCAAAAACTCTCTGCCGCATCCTTGTCCTTGTGCGGTGGAAGACATGCCCCCCGCGGACTCCGACGGGCTAACCACGCTTCCCCAAGGATAGAAAAGAACAGGGATAACGCAAGGGCATCTCAGGCAATGCGTTCCATGACCCCCTGGATCGCCAGGCGCACCCCTTCCTCCGTATAAAAATTGCCGTTGATGAGGGTCCGGCATTTCAAAACTTTCTCGAAATGCCGCAGGGTTTCGGGGCACGGCTTCTGCGGGTTGCTCCAAAAATCGTCCAGATCCTGCTCTTCCTGCGACGAAGCCAACCCGCGCACCGCATAAATGGACGTGCCAACGCAATAGACGGGTATACCCCGCTGAAGCCCGGAAATGCCGATCGTGCTGTTGAGGACCACCATCCCTTCGCTGCGGTCCATCATAAGCGCGGCCCTGCCCGACTCCACGAAATGAACCCGGCCTTCCAGCCCGCAGGCATGGCTGAACCGGCGGATGTACCTCCGGTAATTGATGAGCCCGTTATCAAGAGGATGGTTGCGGATCAGCAAATGCATGGACTTGGGCGCGGAGTGCGCAAAAGAAGTCAGTACATGCGCAATGGCTTCCTTCATCCCGCTGAACGGCGAATAACGGCGGACTTGGGAATCCGAATCAAGCTGGAGAGGAAACAGGAAATAGGGAGCACGCGACCGGTAGATTTCCCGGACGCTCTCCGCCGAACGCCTTTCCCATGTGCGGCGGGTCAGGACGCGAAGGAACCATCCCCAGACTTCGCTCACGGCGCTCTGCGGGCGATGCGTCCGGAAACAGGGGAAAAACGGGCGCAAAAAAATGGTCCCCGCATAATAGGCAATAGCCTTCCATACGCGTGCCGAAAGAGGATTCTGTACGGCAACGGGTGACGGCGGGGCCGGATGGGATTCCGCAAGTTCCCGCAAAAGGGCCGGCGAATGGGGAAGCATCGAGTTGCCGTTGACCCCGCCCTCTTCCATCGTGATGTAATGGGGACGCAAATACCCTTCCTCAAATGCCCACACCCGGATATTCCGCAGTTTTGCCACCAGAATGGCTTCACGATGCAGAGGCCGCCAGTCCCCAAAGGCCAGCAGATCCGTAACGCCTTCGCGCCGCATGAGATCGCCGATCCAGCCGCTCCAGTCCGTGGTCCGCCCCTGATACCACACGGCCTCTCGCGAGTGCCAATCCACCACGTCACCGCCGCAGATATTGACGCGCAATACACGATGCCCGGCCCGCTGTAACGCCAGCCCCAGCTCACGGAAAAAACTCCCGTGCGGGCCTTGAAGAAACAAGTAGGTACGCATGATCAGAATACGTTCCTTATCTTTTCCCTGAGCGCCGCAAAGGTGCGCATAAAAAACTTGCCGCGCATTTGCCCTTTTGGCTGGGTAAGCCGGTAACAGATGTCCTCGGGCGTGCAGAATCCCTTCGTCTGCCAATCGTAATACGAAGGATAGAGTATCAGCGTCCCTGCGATAAGCTCCTCAAGCGAAAGCCCGGCCTTCCGGCGGGGGAAATCAACCCGATCATGGGTCAGCCCCCACCCCGCGTAGAAAGGCCCCCCGTAAGCGTGGACCTCTATTCCCCTCAGCAATGCCTCGAACCCCGTCAGCGACGTGAGCGTGTGCACTTCGTCGACAATGCCAAGCAGGACATCCATACGCACGTTGCGGACAACACGATCCGCGTACCGTAACGCCTCTTCATCGGGTATGCGCCCTTTCCGGTTCCGGCTTTCCACGTCAGGATGCGGCTTATAGATGATGAAAGCATCCGGATGGCGTTCCCGCACGGCCTTGAGCAAATCCACATTGGAAAACAGCCCGCATCCGCCCAGCCGCACGGAAGCGTCGTCCTCCACCTGTCCGGGGACAAGGAGCAAACGTCCCTTTGCAGAAAAATCACCACGGGTTACTGCATCAACACCCGTGTTGTATTTGGTAATTCCCTTCTCGACGATAAAGCCACGCAAGGCGGAAGCCCGGCTGCACAATTCCGTCCTCTCCGGATGTTCAGGCAAGGCATTCAAAATGTCTTCCAGCCCACTCGGGCGGGACGGATCATAGTAGATGCCCTTCTCATCCAGCACCAACGAATACGGCCAATTAAAATCCGAACCCAACCCCACCGAACGGATGAAGCCGTCCTCCATGCGTATCAGCCGGACGCCCATAGTCTGGCAGGAACTCTCAAGTCCTATTGTGCATTTGGACGCCCATACCACGACATCGCCGCCGTTTGCTTGCGCCCATTTGATGGCTTTCCACCAATCAGAAAAAAAACGGATGGTTCCCGTGGTCGATTGCAAAAAGGCCCGGGTATGAGGACGTTTCCATCTGGAAAAGCCAACACATGCGTGGAACCCCTTATTCCGCTCATTCTGAAAACGCTGGGCGGCCAGAATCCGAATGGCTTCATGGATGTCACAACGCTTGGCGGCCACGGGATTCACATAACGCGCATACAACATATACGCCGCGGCAAAGATCTCTTCCGCCGTACGGCGTTTTGCCCTCCGCGGGCAAGTAAGCCGATCATGCGTTGCCCCCCATCCCGCATAGAACGGCATGCCGAAACAGTGCACTTCCTTACCAAGCAGCAAGGCCTCAAAGCCCATCTGGGAGGTGACTGTGTACACAACATCAGCTTGAGCAAGAAGGGAAAGCGGCGAAACATCCTGTGCGATGATCGCAATGCCTCTTCGCTTCGCCGCCTCGGTCAGATAGCCCTGCTTTTTCCCCGCAAGCACATCGGGATGCGTCTTGACGAACAACCGGGCGTTGGGAAACCGCATCTGCGCATCGTCCAGCATAGCTGTGAAACTTTCAGCATCGGCACGGCCAAGCGTAACGCTGGTATCCCCCTTTGTCTGATCAAGGATAAGAACACGCGGGCACGAAGCATCACCAAGCAATCCTTCAGCAGCTCGCGGCGCATGATTATACTTGCTCAGATCGTGACGCTTGATAGCTTCAATGGCATGCTGGGCGGACTGCAACTGCCCTTCCGAATCCCCTCCGGAGCCGTTCAGCAGATTCTCCAAATCGGATGGCTCAGTGGCGTCGTAGTAGATGCCGGTATGGTCAACTACAAGGGAAAGAGGCTGCGCCCCCTTGCATCCGAGATCAAGGGAGCGCAGGAAGCCGTCTTCAAGTGCGATATAGGGAAGGTTATGTTTCAGGGCATAACATCGTGCCTTATCGGCTGTGGGTTTGTGGCCCCAGCCTACAACACCCTGATATTTATGTTCAAAAAGGCATAGCGTATTGTCTAAAAAAAGTGCTATATTTGGAATATGTGAAATACATATAGTAAATACTTTTAACATAATAATTTAGTATGTTAGATGAATTATTGCAAACTAAAAGCTACTCAAATTCTGTTTTCTTCCAATAATATGATTTTATAACATTTTGTGAAAATTTATGGCTATTAACATATGGTTTTTCCCATGCTATATTGTATCGAATATACTTAAAAGGACATCCTGCTACAACACTGTTATTCATAATAGTACAATTAGAAATAAGTGTGTTCATACCAATAATAGAACCGTCACGAATAGTAGTATTCTTTAATATTTTACAGTTTTCACAAACCCACACATGATTTCCAATAATGATATCTTTTCCTTTATTTATCCTATTTCCTGTTATTACATCGTATATTGCATGACTATCGTCTGTTCGAAAGGTAATTCCTCCAGAAAACATGCAATCGTTCCCTATTGTCATAGAACAACCTTCCCCAATATAATACCCATTACTGAATTGTGATAATAGATTGTCCCCAATGATTAATTTACAGTCTGAAGAAATCCTTATATGACCATTTATAATACACGATTTTCCTATTTCTATATAAATATTGTTTCCATCACATACTATATCTAATTTTTTAGTTTTTATTTTTTCTTTAAATATAATTTTATTTCCTTGTCCAAAAAAATTATTTTTACTTTTGAATTGTCATATTCTCCATGTATTTCATTACCATTATCATCTACTTCGTTCATATAATTACTCCTTGTACACGAATAATAATTGAGTACAGGGATAATCATTTGGTAAAACAGTTGGATTATCCCTTTTTTTTCGTTATGACTGTACTTTTTTTGAAAATCAGCTATGACTTCTTCGTAAACAAGATACGAGCCATACGAATCAATATATATTTTGAATCTGCACAAAATCTATATGGATCTTTTTTTAATTTATTGAATAATCGTGACTTTTTTAATGGCTCCTTAGCAACTACTTTTTCGCTTACTTTTGGTAATGGCTTCTTACCAACTACTTTTTCATTTTTCACAGGAAATATAGTTATCCTATGGTTAAGATAACTTCTGGGAGAAGGGGGATAACTGTTACGAATAGATCCTGTATTTATTATAGTGCCATCTAAATTTATCAATTCTACCATAATATTATCATACCCATGACTTTTCCTATCTGAAAAATCACGTATTATATCATTGGCACTAAACCAACTATATTTTTCATTTATCAGCCAATCAGTGAATATAATTGCATCTTCGATTGTAGTACAATGATATTGTTTTGATTTTATTTTTATAATAGCTTCTTCAACAGAAGAAACTCTATTTGATAAGGTTGTAGATGCAGAATAATAAGTATTCCCAATATTAAAAGTTGGCTTTTGTTGAATACATGAGAGCATACCAACACCTGAATTATAAACAATAGTAAATTTACAACTATCCATAAGCGCATGGATATTAGTATTGTCATCTATAAGTACAACATTTTCAGCCATTAAATTTGAAATATTGTTCTTTGATAACGGATGTCGCTTTATGGCGAAAATTATATCTGGATTGGCAAAAATGGATTCACGTATTTGCTCTATAAACTCGTTATACGATGGGTAGCCATCTGTAAATTTTGTTACAGCCATATCATCTTCTAACTGTAGTGGTATGAAGATTGTAGGGCACTTAGAGTTCCGTAAAAGGACAAGTTTTGAATGTGTAACCTCATAGCTTTCTTGATTTTCCAAAAATTCGCATCCTGAGCAAATTCTATTTATCAAAGCTTTAGACTTAGCCAATGTTTTTGGAATATATGTAGAAAGTATATTATCTATATTGTGGTAGTCATGATCTCCATAAACAACTTCATCAGCATAATATAAAGAATTAGGAAGACCTCCTCTTTCAATCACAGTTGTTCTGACACCTAAACGCCTAGAAAGCTCTATAATACCACGAAACTTTGCATGGCTTTTCATATATGGATTAAAAATAAAAATTCTGTCATAATAATTTTGTTCAATTTTATTCAATATATTATGTATATCATTATCAGAGTTACTACAAAGAATATCAAGTTTATATCCATATAATCTTAACGGAACAAAATATCCCCATTGCTTTTTGTCTGAAAAGATACAAAGGGCTTTTTTAGGGCGCTCTATATAATCTTGTAGAATAATATTTTCCATATTTGGATAATAGTTATCTATAATTTTATTAAAATTTTGACGTTTCCAATCATTATGTGCAGTCCAGTACCCTTCTTTACTAGGACTTTCGTGAAAAAGATGGAATGTTTTCAATCCTTGTAGTTCACTAGGAATAGTTAATGCCTCAACATATTTTCTAAAACCTGAATAGTCTAATTGTGATTGCCAAAATGATTCTTTTAATGGACCATACCAATCTTTATTGAGACTAGCAGGTAACGGTATATTAGAAGAAAAAATTCCAAGCCTGATTAGATATTCAAAATCTTCTGACCCATGACCTCTAAAAATATTGCAATATCCACCTGAAAGTTCAAAAAATTCTTTTGTTATGAGATATACATTACTGTATGGTGCGATAAACATGAAATTATTTCCATAACCTTCACTAATACTTTCAAAAGATATTCTTTCAAGATATTCATCTTTTTTTTGCCTTTGTGAAAAATCAAAGAAACAATTTGTTGCTTTTTCTGTTAAATGGTAAACTGGCAAAAATATACAACGTCGTGTGGCAATTGAAAGACTAAGAGAATTCGTTAATGACGATATTTTTTTGAAAAAATTAGATTCAAAAACAAAATCAATATCTGTAAAAAATATAAATTTTGTTTTAATATGTGATGCACCTATGTTTCTTGCAGTACTTAAAGAAAATATATTTGTATCGTCTATATAGAGATATTGTGCATTATTTATTTTACATAAATTCTCAATAGAGTCCTTAAACTCACCTTGAGAACCAAAGTCAACAATCAGAAAACATGGTGTCGGAGAATAATGCGTGAGAAGGAATTCTAGCCGTGGTAAAACCCACGGATTGATCTCTGTAAGGCGAATAGCTACACAAACAGTTATGTCAGATACTGTAAATGTTTCTTCAGGCTTAGCCGTGACAATATCCAGTATAGAATTATACTGAGAATCTAGTGTCGTTCCTATTACTGTATTGAATTCATTATGCATATTCTACTCCAAAATATAATTAAAAATATTTTTCTGCTTTTTGCTCGGCAAAACTTACTGTACAATTTTATCTGTTAATTCCCGAAACGCTCCCTGCCCGCCCTTATTCTCCAGCACAACATCGGCTACGGCTTTCACATAATCCGGTGCGTCATTGACGGTTACACTCACGCCACAGAGTCCAAAGACTTCCATATCCGGGATATCGTCCCCAACAAAAGCTATCTCTTCCGGCTGAACTCCGCATTGTTCCATAAGTGAGGAAATAACGGAGCGTTTATCAAGTTTTCCCAGCACAGCCTCGGTAATACCCAAATCAGTGAGGCGCCTGCGCAGGGATGGGCAGTCCCTCCCGGAGAGTACTGCCACCCGTATGCCAGCCTTTTGCAGGAGCTTAACGCCTAGACCATCACGGGCATGAAAGCGTTTCAGGCATTCACCATCTGGCCCGTAGTACAGCCCGCCGTCCGTGAGCACCCCGTCCACATCGGTAATGACCAGGCGGACGCGCTTCAGCTTTTCCAGCGCCGCCAGGCGGCGGCGTCCCCTGATGGCCGCACGCACCCGTTCCAGATCCTCCGGCGTGTCTACCCCGGCGCCCATTGGCGGCACTTCGAGGACGCGGATAGGGATGCCCGCCTGGAGAAGCCGGAGCTGTTCCAACTGTTCCAGCCTTTCCAATGGGGACGGCGGCAGTTGGCTGAACGCCTGCAGCGCCTCTGCCCTGTAGGCATAGATGCCGACGTGCCCTAGGAAGCGGGCTGGCTCCGAGGCGTTCCGGACATAGGGGATCAGGCTGCGGCTGAAATAAAGCGCATTGCCCGCGTCATCGCAGACGACCTTGACCTGGTGCGGTGAACGTGCCTGCTCCTCGCTGATGGGGCTGCACAGCGTGGCCACCCGCACGCCGCCGTCGCTCCTGAAGGCGGAAAGCAGCTTTTCGATGGCCGAAGGCTCCAACAAGGGCTCGTCGCCCTGCACGTTGATGTAGATATCCGCAGCCAGGGAGCTGGCGACTTCCCTTACCCGATCGGAACCGGACTGGCAGTCTGGGGAAGTCATAAAAACCTTTCCTCCGAAAGCTCGCACGGCATCCGCGATACGAGCGTCATCCGTGGCCACCACGATATCGTCCAAACCTTCCGCACGGGATATCAATTCATAGACATGCTGAATCATTGGTTTACCGCAGATATCAGCCAGTGGTTTTCCTGGAAGGCGCGTTGAGGTATATCGTGCCGGAATGACTGCTATTACCTTCATATCATATCCCCTTTGCCAACTTATCAAAGGCCTGAAGATGTTCCAGCAAAACGGGCAATTCCCTGATAGCAATCATGTTAGGCCCATCACAGGGAGCCCTATCCGGATCCGGATGGACTTCCATAAACATACCGGCTACGCCTATGCTGGCCGCCGCCTTTGCAAGGACAGGGACAAACTCCCTCTGGCCGCCGCTGCATGTTCCTTGGGCACCGGGGAGCTGCACGGAGTGTGTTGCATCAAATACAACCGGATGGCCGGTGCGTTTCATAATTTCAAGGGAACGCATATCCACAACAAGATTGCCGTATCCAAAAGAAGTCCCTCGTTCACATAAGGAAATGCTATCGTTCCCTGCCGCCTTTGCTTTCTTCAGGATATTGGCCATCTCCCAAGGAGCGAGGAATTGGCCCTTTTTTATGTTGACAGGCTTTCCAGTCGCGGCGACGGCTTCAATGAGATCGGTCTGGCGGCAAAGGAACGCTGGTGTCTGGAGCATATCGACAACCTCCGCCACTGGCGCAGCCTGTTCCGGGCTGTGAACATCCGTAAGAACCGGAACCCGAACTTGCTCCCGAACATCTGCCAGAATAGACAATCCTTCTTCCATCCCAACCCCACGAAAGCTGGAAATGGAACTTCGATTAGCTTTGTCAAAGCTGGATTTATAAAGAAACGGAATCTTCAGATGAGTAAAAATTTCTTTGAGCGCTGAAGCTGTCTCTAGGGCTTGTGTACGCCCCTCAATGGCGCATGGTCCTGCAATGAAGAAAAAGGGGCTCGTATTATCAATATGAATGTTTTGTGATTGAAACGAAATGGTAAACATAGCTTCTCCGGATAACTACAATCCCACAGCAACCTTCGTCGCCACGGCAATCTGGTACAAAATCTGGGTGAAATCCTTAGCCAGCTGCATATTCTTGGAATCAAACCGGGGCATGACCAAGATACGGTCGCCCGGCGCTATGCCCATATTTTGGACTTTGCCCACTTCACCATTCTGCTTGGCGACAAGGATATTGTCCTTGTCCGCACGATCCGAAAGGCCGCCCGCACTCTCTAGATATTCGTGAAGGGACATGCCCTTTTCATAGGTGATGGCCTTGGGTATCAAGACTTCCCCCGATACATGAACGACATCCGTTTTCTGCGGGATAACAATGACGTCGTTGTCCTCAAGCAGGAGATCCTTGACTGTGCCCCCGCGCGAAACGACGACTACGCCGTCAGGCTCCAGCGTTGCGGCACGACGCACAAAATCCTGAATCAGCTCCGCTTCCCGAACCCGGATATTGGCTTCATCCACGGACGAAGACGTTGACGTAAGCGCGCTTTGCTCAAGCCTGCGCAGCGAATCGGCAATAATCGCCTTTTGCTGTGCGGCTACACTTTGGCGGCGGATATAGATCGCGGACGTATCAGCAATGGCCGGCTCAATTTCCACGTATTGCAACAACGATTTGAGGGTCGTGTCTTTGCGGACGGGGAACCGGGAAGCCCCCTGAATGGCCCCTGTAACTGCGGCCATGATGGTGCGCCCACGCTTATCGGCCACGAAATCGACAGTGTCCCCGTCCGCAAGCTGAAACTGCGCGAATTCGGCAATGGGGATGTATACGTTGAACGGCGCACGGTTGCGTATCCCGCTGATGCTGACGTGCGAAGCGCTGTTCAACGGCGTAGCGAGATCGAGAAGGTGCGCCCCGGTCGCCGTGCCCATGAATTCATAACGGGCCTGCTGGCGAAGCAGACCGAGAGCGGCGACACTGCTCCCACGTTCATCCACCAAAATCACGTCCCCATCCTTGAGCCGGATGGAAGGCATTTCCCCGCGCAGGGCGAAATCATACAAATCGACCGTCCCGATAAGGGATTTTCCCCGCATCACCTTGATGTGCCGATAACTTCCCCGCTCAGGCGTGATGCCGCCCGCCCTGTCCAGATACGACATGACGGAATCCATCGGCCCACCCGCGTATCTTCCGGGATGGTTCACGAAGCCCGCCACGTAAACGGCTACGGGTTGAGAGCTTTGAAGATTGACGTAAATATTGACGTTATCGGTGAAAACGGAGGAAAGGCTTGAGCGGACAGCTCCTAAAAGCTGCCCCTGCTTCAGTCCGGCCACCCGGATCGGGCCTACTTCCGGTAAAAAGACATTCCCCTGCTGATCGACCATCAGGACATCGTCATACGTCTTGGCTCCCCAAATACGGACCACTATGCGGTCTCCCGGAAGGATGACGTAATCGGCGTTCACACTTTCCGAATAGGTGGAGGCAAAATTCCCCTGAAACAAATTGGCGCCGAAGGGAGGCAGCGTCGCCGAAGCCGGACCTCGCAGAGGCGATTGCGCCCAGGCTGGCGGGGCATCGAGGACGGTAGGGACCGGCGAACTTTCGCGGCTGCCCCATACGGAGCCCTGCGAAGGGAGGCGGTATGTCCCCGGAGCTTGCTGCGCGGGCATGGAAGAAGGAACGCCGGGAATACCTCCCGAACTCGCCGGAACGGGATTGGAAGATCGACCGAGCGGCTGTCCATAGGCACTTCCGCCTGTTTGCTGGACGGTATTCTGCGCTCCCGCCGCATACGGCGGAAGGCTTAGCAAAAGAAGGCTTCCGGTCGCAAAAGCCAGGTATGTTTTCCAGTGCATCATATGATTCATCGGTTAAAACCCTGCGTGTTCTCGGATAGAAGCGGTGATGAGCGAACCCAGCCCGAGAAGAAGCAGGGCGCCGACAAAGACATAGGCCGTGAAAAGGAAAGGGCGCGGATAGAGGGACTCATCCGGCAACGTAGGCTGCTGGAACGCGACGACATATCGGGATTTGGCCACTTCGTGGACTCTTGCGGACTCAAGCGCGGACATGGCTGTTACAAGCTGTTTCTGAGCGAACTCGGCTTCGATGGTGAGATCCTCATACTCGCCTACCACAGCGTTGAGATTGCCCTCCTGCGAGCGGAGGCCCGCCAATCGCTGCTTTTCCTGATCAAGTTGGTTCTCCACAGCTTTCAACCGTGTTTGCAGCGCTTTTGTCGCCGGAGCGCTGGAACGCATGAACGACTGGGCTTCCGCCAGCTGCGCACGCAGTTTGACGGCTTCACCTTCCAGTTCCGTCACCACCCCCTGCAGACCAGCGGCCGTCACCCTGGGGTCGAGGAGGGTATGCGCATCCCGGAAGTTACGCATAGCTTCCTGTGCCTTCCTGACGCGCGCCTCCGCCCTCTGGACTTCCGATTGCGCCAGTGAAACGGCGTCCTCCCGGGCACGGAGGTTCATGGTATTCACAAGGGCTTCGCTGCGGGCCAGTACGGCGGCGGCGATCTTCTGCGCCATTTCAGGGGAGTAGGCTTTCGTTTCCAAGGTGATGATGCCCGTATCCTGATCGAGGGCGGGAATGACCGCCCATTTCCAATACCGGAGCTGCTCATCCTGAGTCGGATTATTCGTCAGGCGTGAAAAGACGTCGTGGCCCTTGTCGGAAAAATGCAGATCAACGCCGAGTTCTTTATCAATATCATGAATGATATCTAGCGATTGAATGTACTCAACTACGATATGCGCGTCCGCCCCCGTCGAAGACGAGGAACGAAGCAGTGCGGAGGCGATATCCAACCCGCCTCCAGACGAATCAGCGCTGCGAATAGCGAAACGCGTCTGGGAAACGTACATGGGCGAAGCCCACAGCAGGTAATAAAGGAACACCGCTACTGTGGGCAGCAGTACAACACACGCAAAAATCTTCCCTTTTCGCGGCAGCCTGCCCCAGCAGGCACGCGCACTGGAAAAAGATCGACGGCCTGACTGTACGGCCAGGGTGAGAGGCGGCGGATTATCGCTTTTGAGCATCACAAATTTCCTGATAGCGGGTAAGCGCGTCCTCCAGATTGGCAAAGCACATCAGCTTGCCCTCAAAGAGAACCGCAGCGTTATCGCAGTTTTTACGTATTGTTGAAACGCTATGTGAAACGACGATGAGTGTTGAACTGGCTTTGCGTTCCTGAAAAACGCGCTCGCCTTTGGCTTGAAAGGCCGCGTCGCCCACGGAATAGGCTTCGTCGATGAGATAAAAATCGAAACCGATGGCCATGCTGAGGCCGAACGCCAGCTTGGATTTCATACCTGACGAGTACGTGCGCACCGGCATATCCATATATGGGCCCAGCTCCGAAAAATCTTCCACGAACTCAGTTACTTTCCGGATATCGGAACCATAGATGCGGGAAGTGAAGCGCAAATTCTCCCGACCCGTGAGGCTCCCGTGGAAACCTCCCGCAAAGCCGATGGGCCACGACACCCGGCTTTTGCGGACGACCTTTCCGCTGTCGGGGAGTTCCGCGCCGCCGATGATCCGCATGAGCGTCGACTTCCCAGCCCCATTGAGGCCGAGAATCCCCATGTTCTCACCGGGACGGAAGGTTATGTTCACATCATCGAGCACAACCTTTTTCCCTCGGGGGAGGGGATAGGACTTGGCAATGTTATGCAACGCAATCATTGCTCGGCCCTCTTGCGCGCATAACGCTCCAACAATCCGCCAAGGCACAACGAAACCACGCAGAACGCCACAATGTAGAGGTAATCGTAAGTGGGAGCCACGTATCCGCGCGATAAGCTCTGACGCAGCAATTCAATGAGCTGCATGACCGGGTTGAGCAGCAGGATGTCCGCAATGTTCTTTGGAAACATCGAAACGGAAAAGAAAATGCCCGATGCAAAGAACAAGATGCGCAGTATCATGGGCACGATTTTCTCCAGCGTCGGCCAAAAGACCGCCAGTGAAGCGCACAGCATCCCGCAGCCGAGCCCGAGCAGAGGCGTCAGAAGGAACGCGGCGAAAAGCCCCGTCCAGTCGGAGACATAAAGGGATGTGCCACAAAAGGCCGCAATGCCTGTAATCACGCATCCGGAAGAAAGCTGCGTCCCCCACACGACAACGGTCCGGGAGAGCATCAAATCAAGCGGCGTTACCTGCGGAAAGGTCAAAAGCGCCTTGTTGCCATTGACCGCAGTCATACATTTGGTAAGCGTTTCGCTGAATGTGGCCCAGAGGCCAAACCCCGCAAGCAGGAACATCAAAACGGACATGCCGTGCGGAGCCCGCGCCCCGGCTATCTCCCGTATCCCCCAGAATATCCCGATGCCGAACATCGTCTGGATCACAGCCCACAGATACCCGAGCCGCGACGAGCCATAGAGCGTATGCACTTCACGGAGGATCAGGGCCATAATCACCCTTCCCTGCACAATCCAACCCGACGACATGGATTACCTCGGCAGCGGCTCAAAAATCGGTTCCACAAGCGTCCACTCTTCCGAAGGCCGGCGGCAAACGGCAACCGTCATTTCCCTGTGGGGATCCGTCAATGTGGCCCTGCGGCACAGCATCCGGAGCCCGGAAACATACGGACGCCCCACTGAAACCTCAGCGGGCCCTCCAAAAGGCGTTTTCTCGACGGAAGCAATGGTTCCTTCCATCTGTTCCCCAAGCTGGCTGGCGAATCCGGCATACCTGGTTTCCTGCGCCGCAACCCCGCTCTTTTCCCCGCGTCCGCCCTGCTGCACAGCGCATCCGCAAACGACCGTCAGGCATCCCACCATCAGGCAACGCAACATCGTAGACATCAATTGACCCCCGCCCGCAGGCAGTCATGAACACTCAAAATGCCGACGGGTTCTCCGCCCCGCGCAACATACAAGCTGGTAATTTTGCTGGACTGCATGATCCCCAGCGCCTTGGCGGCAAGGCAATGTTCATCGACCGTGATCGGATTCCGGCTCATGACCCGTTCGGCGGTCAGCCCCAACAGACCGCCGTCCATATGCCGCCTCAGGTCTCCGTCGGTAATGATGCCGACAAGGATGCCTTTCTCCATAATGCCGACACAGCCGAACCCTTTGCCTGTCATGATGCAGAGGATTTCCGTCATCGGACTGTCGAGGGACGCTAAGGGGAGAGCCTCGCCAACGTGCATGATCTCGCGTACGGTCATGAGCTTCCTGCCAAGCCGCCCGCCGGGGTGGAAACGGTGGAAATCCTCCGCGCCGAAGCCCCTTGCCTTGAGCAGGGAAAGGGCGATAGCATCTCCGAGCGCCATTTGGAGCGTCGTCGACGTAGTGGGAGCGCATCCGATAGGGCACGCTTCCGGCTCATTGGGAAGCAACAGGACATAATCGGCGTGGCGGGCCAAAAAACTATCGCCCCGCTTCGTCACACCCGTAATCGGGATCCCATGCCGCGAAGCGAACAGGATAATATCGTTCAGCTCGGCCGTTTCGCCGGAGTTGGAAAAGGCGATGACCGCGTCATGCCGCGACATCATCCCCAAATCACCGTGGCTGGCCTCAGCGGGATGGATGAAATAGGCGGGCGAGCCAGTGGAAGCGAGGGTCGCGGCCACTTTTCGGGCTACGTGCCCGCTTTTTCCCATGCCAGAGACCGCGATGCGCCCGGAAATGGACAAAAGACAACGGATGACTTCATCGAATGAGCCATCCAAATCTTCTGCCATATGCCAAAGCGCCTCTGCCTGTTTTTTGAGAGTATCCCCGGCAAAAGACACAAAACTATTCATTCTTCACCCCTTAAAAAAGCGTAGCATTAGTTCCCACTCATCGATTTAATGAGTGGGTTCAAAAAATAAAAAACGTTCCGGAACCGAGATGAAACGGCTCTGGAACGTTTTTCTTTTATACTATAAAATAAGCTAATTACACGCTGAGAGAGAGAGAGAGAGAGAGAGAGAGAGAGAGAGAGAGCATGTGGATCGCCCGTATTTTTAAATGTAACTTGCGAAGATAAATCAACTATATCAAATTTATAATCACTCTAACATAAAGGTTTTTTTGGTGCAACGAGGGAAAAATCTCTTTATTTTGGAGAAAAACTACTCATAAATATCGGAAAATGCTCTTTCACAACTGCTGCAAATTCAACGAAAAATGACACGCTACTGCTTTCCTTAATCTGTCTTTATCCTACCACTCTGGAAAACCCGCCATGCCGGTTTCCCTTCTCGGGTCCGGCGAGCGAATTCAAAAAATAAAAAACGTTCCGGAGCCGGGATGAAACGGCTCTGGAACGTTTTTCTTTTATACTATAAAATAAGCTAATTACGCGCTGAGAGAGAGCATACGGATCACCTCTATTTGCAAAATGCAATCAACTGAAATAACAAGATAAACTTCAATCTATAAGTACTCTAACATAAAGGTTTTCCCGATGCAACGGCGGAAAATTTCTCTCTCGTAGAAAAAGGCTGTTTGAGAATGCTGGGAGGGGGCTTTTTCAGTCTATGCATACGACCCAAGGGACGGCACGATACTCTTGTCTCGGCCTCACCCTTTTTATCAGTTTCTAGAAGAAGCGGCGGAGGATTGGGGAAACGCGGGTAGAAGCCTCGGGCTCTCGCAACACCTTTCCAAGGCTCTCCAGCAAGGCGGCGTTTACAGCCCTCTGCCCTTCCTGCCAGCCGCGCAGAGCTTGCGGATCGCAGGGCTCCTGCCCGTCGAGGCGGCTCAGGAACCGCTTGAAGGGGCTCGCGTATTCGTAATCCGACACGTCACCGCAGACATCCGCACCGATCACCCTGCCCGCGCAGGCGGCAAGCACGGCCTCGGTATGGCTGAGCCGGAAGACGCCCTGATCCCAATTGGTCTTCACCACGTCTTCCGCGAATACGTCCTTGTCGATGGAAAGATAGATGTTCCCGGCATCCGCCAGTGCCGGGAGCAGCCCGCGCACCAGTTCGTCCGCCGATCCGAATGATCTGCAGCACTCCGCCCGCCCGATCAGGCGCAGCCACGCCGCGTCCGTGCCGACGCTCCAATACGTCAGCTTGCGCCGCAGGAAGGGCGTCAAGCGGTTCTCCCACGCGTGGGCAAGGCCGATGTCCCCCGAGGTGATGCCGATGACATGGACGCGCCGGACGCTCGGCAGCAAGGCGGCGTGCGACACCCACGAACCGCAATGGATGCCGAAGGGATAGCGCATGTTGTCCGGGTGGTTGTCGAAAACGACCACATCAAGGGACGCGGGCGGCAGGCGGCGGCACAGGCGGTGCAGCGGGATCAGCGTGACGTGGTGGAAGTCGCCGCTGCCCATGAACGCACAGCCGCAATCCACAGGCAACACGCCTTCCAGATGGGCTTCCAGCGCACTGAACGCCCGGCGCGTGCAGCCGAAGCGTATGGCCTCCTGCCACGAGCCCAGCGGGATGCGGCGTTCGCCCTCCGCCACAGGCAGGACCGAGCCGTCGAAATCGAGGATCACCGGCGGGGATGGCCGGAAGGATTCGCGGGGGTCATGCATGATCCGTATCCTTATCAGCCGCCTTCGCGCCCACGGCCTTTGCGTCGGACTCAAACCAATGCCGGAACATGTACAGGATGCGGCGCAGGATCGGGTTGCGCACCCAGACCAGATGCCGGGTGAACGTGAACCGCGCCCCGAGGCCGGCTTTGACTTCAGGATCGGTCCAGCCAGCCACGTAGAAGCGCAGGCCGCGCTCCAGCGCGTGCTCGAGGTTCACGAACCAGCTCACGAAATAGAGGTCGAGCTCCCGTGCCTGCGGGTAACGCAGCCCGATGTACTTGTCGATGAGCATCCCGCCGTGTTCAAGGCAGATGTTGTAGCCCACGAGTTCCCCGTCATGGCGGTAACAGAATACCACGCCGCCGATCTCCCGGCTTTGCAGCAGCCCCGCGAAGAAATCCCGCGTCAGCAGGTCGAAATGGATTTCGCTCTGGGCGTAGACGCCGAGGTAGAGGCCGTACAGCTCCTCCAGCACATCAAGGCTGCCGAACCGGGCGTCCCCCAACGGCACGGCTTCGATGTCCAGCCGTTCGCGCGACTTCAGCTTGCGGCGCAGGTTCTTGCGGCGGCTCTTGGAGAGGCGCGACAGGTATTCGTCTGTACTGGAAAAATCAATGGGAACGTAGGCCAGCGCCTGCCCTTCCACGACGATGAACCCCTTGTCCGGCGCAATCCGGGCCAGCCGCATGGCGGCCTCGTTGTCACCTGCACCCAGCAGCGGGGAAACTTCCGGCACGTCCTTGACGATCAGCAGGGATTGCCCGGCGGCACAGCGCTCGCGGAAGCCGTCCAGAAGCGCGCCCGGCTCCAAGCCCTTCGGGAGCGGCGCGTATTCGGTGGCCGTGGTCCCGGCGAAACGGGCCGGGAAACGCAGCAGGCGCGACCACAGCCCGAACAGGGGAAGCCTGCGGATCTTCGCCAGAATCGCGGGTTCCAGCGTGGTCAGCAGATCGAAATCGGTTCCGAAGACGGGCAGATCCGCTTCGGAAGCGGCGGCAAAGCCCTGCGGCGGGTGGCGCAGGAACAGCTCCACCAACGCCTCGGGTTCAAGCAGATTGGCATGGCGGACATCAGGCATGGCATATCTCCCCGGCAAGACGGGCGAACGCGGCATCGTCCAGCCAGTGCGTATTGGTGACGGTCAGCATCCTGCCCGCCAAATCCCGCGCCGCCGGGCAGGGCCCGCCCTCGACGGCACCCGCCAGATACGGATAGTCCGGCAAGGCCCGGACGAACAGCTTGGAAACCCCGAGCCCCGACCGCCACAGCGCGCCGAGCGCCCGGTCCCGCCGGTCCCGATCCGGCATGAGGACTATAAAGAAAGGCCATATCCCCTCCCCGCCCGGATCGTCGCGCAGGACTTCCGCGCCCGCCCGCTCCAGCATCCCGGCGCGGCGCACGGCCCGGTTACGTCCGGCCTCGAGGAACGCCGGGAGCCGCTCCAGCGCGTTCGCCGCCACGCGCAGGCGCAGCGGGTCCATGCGGTGCAGGGGGATGTCGTCCAGCGTGAAGGCATCGCCCACCGCCGCAATCTCGTCGCCCCGGTCAAGCCCGCGCCGCAGCGGGCGCCCATAGGCCAAGGGCAGCAGCGCCGGGTTATAGGCCACGGCGTAGCCGAGCAGTTCAAGGACGCGCCGGGCGTTCCAGAGCAGGCCGGGCCGCAAGACGCGGGAGGCCGTCCCTTGAAGCTCGGCGTGCAGGTCCGGATCGCGGCTGAACAGCACGCCGCCCTCGTACGTGGTAAGCCCCTTGCCCACGGCAAGGCTGAAAAAGCCGATGTCGCCGGACAGCCCCACGCTCCGGCCTCCGAAAGACGCGCCGAGTGCTTGCGCGGCGTCCTCGATCACGACGGCTCCATAGGCATGGGCCACGGCGGAGACGGCGGAAATGTCCGAAGCCCTGCCGCCCAGATGCGCGGGGACCACGGCGAGCGCGGTTTCATCGCAGCAGCGCCCGAGCGCGCCGGGATCGATTCCAAACCCTCCGGGCAGCGTGTCGCACGCCACGGCCCGCAAACCGGCAAGCCGCACGGCCAGCGGGACGAGCGGGCAGGTGTAGGCCGGGACGACGACGCGGCTCCGGCCCGGATTGCGGCGGGCCAGCGTCC
>ENA-ORVC01001204-ORVC01001204.1-human-gut-metagenome-genome-assembly--contig:-NODE-1204-length-23475-cov-4.824210_pt1 | contig 23475 bp, 19 predicted proteins | sample MGYA00242092_ERZ509234 | MGnify/ENA primary metagenome ERZ509234 (study PRJEB26280, sample SAMEA2338800) | human gut metagenome | biome: human gut; feature: human-associated habitat; material: faeces... | reverse complement strand
AGGACCATGATCTTCTCGTGGTTTCTGGCTGCGTCCGCTGTTGCCTGGGCGCAGGTGAAGTCATCTTCCCGAATGAGAATGGTCACTTGGCGGGCGTACTTGGTGAGGAACACGCTTTCCTCCGCCGCGGCGAAGCCACCGCCCACCACAAAGACATCCTTCCCGGTGAAGAACTCGCCGTCGCAGGTGGCGCAGTAGGCCACGCCCCGGCCGCGGAACTGCTCCTCCCCCTGGAAGCCCACCATGCGGGGATGGGCGCCGGTTGCCAGGAGAATGCCGAAGCACTTCAAATCGCCCCGGCCGGTGCGGACGGTCTTTACATCGCCGGAGAGTTCCAGACCAGTGACCTCGGCCAGCAGAAATTCAGCGCCGAAGCCCTCCGCCTGCTTCCGCATGGTCTCGGTAAGCTCCGTCCCGCTGGTCCTGCCCACGCCGGGATAGTTCACCACTTCCGAGGTGATGGTGATCTGCCCGCCGAAGTGATCCTTCTCCACGACCACCACCCGGTAGCGGGCCCGGGCCAGGTAGAGGGCGGCGGTGAGTCCCGCTGGACCGCCGCCGATGACCACGACATCGTAGAAATTTGCCGTCTGCTCCATGGTTTAAAGCTGCCCCACCAGGTCCAGACTGGGCTTCAGGGTCTCAGCGCCGGGCTGCCACTTCGCCGGGCACACCTCGTCTCCGTGCTCCGCCACGAACTGGCACGCCTGCACCTTCCGCAGCAGCTCGTCGGCGTTCCGTCCCACATTGCCGGCGTTGACCTCATAGGCCACGATTTTTCCTTCGGGGTTGACAATGAAGCTGCCCCGCTCCGCCACGCCGTCGGCTTCAATGTAGACCTCAAAATCCTTTGCCAGACAATGTGTGGGATCGGCCAGCATGGGATACTGGATCTTCTGGATGCGCTCGGAGGCGTCATGCCACGCCTTATGGACAAAGTGGGTATCGCAGGAAACTGCGTAGATCTCACAGCCGGCCGCCTGGAACTCGGCGTACTTATTTGCCAGGTCCTCCAGCTCCGTGGGGCACACAAAGGTGAAGTCGGCGGGATAGAAGAAAAACACGCTCCACTTTCCCAGTACATCCGCCTTGGTAACGGCGCGGAAGGTGTTATTCTGGTAGCACTGGGCAGAGAAATCGGCAATTTCTTTTTGAATCAGGGACATAGGAATACCTCCATTCATAATTTCAATGGTTAGCAATGACTAACTACGTGAGATTATACAACTTTCAGAGAGATGCGTCAAGCGGCGCTTGAGATTTTCTGAAACAGGCCGCAGCTCTTATCCATTTACATTTGTGTTGACAAGTTTAAGGTCAAAGAGTAAAATAGCATCGTTATATAACGATGTTATAGAGGGGGCGAGGCAAAACATGGAGGAAAATTCCGCCACCACCTTGGAAAAGATCCAAGAGGCCGCTTTGGCGGAGTTTCTGGAGAAGGGCTTTTTGGGCGCCTCCCTGCGGCAAATCGTGAAAAATGCCGGGGTGACCACCGGGGCATTCTACGGCTACTTCTCCAGCAAGGGGGCCCTGTTCGCCACCATTGTAGAACCCCACGCTTCCACGCTCATGAGCCGTTTTATGGAGGCCCAGACCACCTTTGCCGAACTGCCCGAAGAGGAACAGCCCCAGCACATGGGCGTGGAGTCCAGAGATTATGTCGCCTGGATGGTAGATTATATCTGCCGGCACCGGGAGCCGGTGAAGCTGCTCCTGTGCTGCGCGGAGGGGACCAGCTATGAAAACTTCATCCACGATATGGTGAAAGTGGAGGTGGAGTCCACCCTCCGGTACATGGAGGTGCTGCGCCGCATGGGACGGGATATCCCACAGATGAGCCGGTCCCTGTGCCATATCATCGCCAGTGGGATGTTCAACGCCATCTTTGAGGTGGTCATCCATGATATGCCCTATGAACAGGCCCTGCGGGATGTGGAGCAGCTGCAGGCGTTTTATACGGCAGGTTGGTCAAAACTGATGGGGGAATAATCCCCTATCTTTTTGAAAATGGGTTAGTTTATGCTAACTTCAAGAGGAGGTCTTTTCATGAAGCAGAAGAAAAAGAGTGATATAGCTGTCCTGCTCGGCTACGCAGGCAGCTACAAAGGGCTGACCTTCCTGGGGCTGGCCCTGTCGGCGGTGTCTATGCTGCTGAGCATGGCGCCTTATATCTGCATCTGGCTGGCGGCACGGGACCTGATCGCGGTGGCGCCGGACTGGACGGCGGCGCAGAGCGTCGCCCAATATGGCTGGCTGGCGTTTGCCTTTGCAGTGGCCGGTATCGTCCTGTACTTCGCGGGATTGATGTGCACCCATCTGGCGGCCTTCCGCACGGCGGCCAACATCCGCAAGCAGGGCGTGGCCCATGTGATGAAGGCCCCGCTGGGCTTCTTCGACTCCAACGCCTCCGGCCTCATCCGCGGGCGGCTGGATGCGGCGGCGGCCGATACCGAGGGCCTGCTGGCCCACAACCTGGCGGACATCGTGGGTACCATCACCCTGTTCCTTGCCATGCTGGTGATGATGTTCGTCTTTGACTGGCGGATGGGCGCGGCGTGCCTGCTGGCGGCGGTGATCTCCATTGTGGCCATGTTCTCCATGATGGGGGGCAACAACGCCAAGCTGATGGCGGAATACCAGGCGGCCCAGGACCGTATGACCAAGGCGGGCACCGAGTATGTCCGGGGCATCCCGGTGGTCAAGATCTTCCAGCAGACGGTCTACTCCTTCAAGGCGTTCCAGCAGGCTATTGAGGATTACAGCGACAAATCCGAATACTATCAGGCCAAGGTGTGCCGGGTCCCCCAGTCCATCAACCTGACCTTCACCGAGGGCGCCTTTGTATTCCTGGTGCCGGCAGCCCTGTTCCTGGCGCCTGGTGCCCTGGCCAGCGGCGACTTTGCGGGGTTTGTCACGAACTTCGCTTTTTACGCGGTGTTCTCTGCTATCATTTCCACGGCTCTTGCCAAGATCATGTTCGCCGCATCGGGCATTATGCTGGCTGGCACCGCCCTGGGCCGCATTGATCAGGTCATGGGCGCCCCTGAACTGAAAAATCCAGAACATCCGCAAAAGCCCCGGGACAGCCGTGTGGAATTTGAGGATGTGAGCTTTACCTACGACGGCGCGGAGACACCCGCCCTCTCCCATGTCTCCTTCACGGCGGAGCCGGGACAGACTGTGGCCCTGGTGGGGCCCTCCGGCGGCGGCAAAACTACCGCCGCCAGCCTGATCCCCCGCTTCTGGGACGCCACCTCCGGCGCGGTGAAGGTGGGCGGCGTGGATGTGCGGCAGATCGACCCCCATGTGCTCATGGACCAGATCGCCTTTGTGTTCCAGAACAGCCGCCTGTTCAAAGCATCCATCTTTGAAAATGTCCGGGCTGCCCGCCCCAACGCCACCCGGGAGCAGGTGCTCTCGGCGCTGACGGCCGCCCAGTGCGGGGACATTCTGGAGAAGCTGCCCCAGGGCATGGACACTCTGATCGGTTCCGAGGGGACCTACCTCTCCGGCGGCGAGCAGCAGCGCATCTCCCTGGCCAGGGCCATTCTGAAGGACGCGCCCATCGTGGTCCTCGATGAGGCGACCGCCTTCGCGGACCCCGAGAACGAGGCTCTGATCCAAAAGGCGTTCTCCGAGCTGACCCGGGGCCGCACCGTTATCATGATCGCCCACCGCCTGTCCACGGTCGTAGGGGCGGACAAGATCCTGGTGCTGGAGGAGGGCCGCATCGTGGAACAGGGTTCCCATCAGGAGCTGACCGCCGCCGCCGGCCTCTACGCCCGGATGTGGGCGGATTACAACCAGGCGGTCCAGTGGAAGATCACCAGCGAAGGGGAGGCGAAATAAATGTTCTCTAAAAAGTTTCAGCGGAAATACGCCCTCACCGACCAGGGCGTGAAAAACACCAAAAAGGGCGCCTTCTGGACGGTCATTGTCAATCTGGTCGTCATGGGCGGCATGGGCATCCTGTACCTGCTTATGAATACTCTGATTGGGACCCTGACAGATGGAGCGCCGCTGCCCGGCCCGGCTCTCTTTATTGGGCTGATAATCGCGTTCGTCATTATGTCCTTTGTGACCCACCTGCAGCAGTACCACGCCACTTACAGCCTGGTCTATAATGAGGTGAAGTCCACCCGCCTCAGTCTGGCGGAGCGGCTGCGCAAGCTGCCCTTGGGCTACTTCGGCAAGCGGGATCTGGCGGACCTGACCGAAACCCTCATGGGCGATGTGAACCGCATGGAGCACGTCTGGTCCCATGTGCTGGGGTACCTGTACGGGGCCTACATCTCCACGTCAATCATCGCGGTGTGCCTGCTGGTGTATGACTGGCGGCTGGCTATTGCCTGCCTGTGGGGCGTTCCGGTGGCCTTCGGCCTGCTGTTCGGCACCCGGAAAATTTCCGCCCGGGCCTCGGAGCGGACGAAAAGGGCTGCGGTCCGTGTCTCCGACGGCGTCCAGGAGGCGTTGGAAAATGTCCGGGAGATTCGCGCCACCAACCAGGAGGAGCGCTACCTGGCCGGACTCAACCAGAAGATCGACGACCATGAGAAGGTCACCATCCAGGGCGAACTGAGCACCGGCATCTTTGTCAACGCAGCCAGCGTCATCATGCGCCTGGGAGTGGCCACCACCATCCTGGTGGGGGCCAGCCTGATCCTCTCCGGGCAGATCGACTTCATGCTGCTGTTTTTGTTCCTGCTGGTCATCACCCGGGTGTACGCCCCCTTTGACCAGAGCCTGGCCCTCATCGCGGAGATGTTCGTGTCCCAGGTGTCCGCCGACCGCATGAATGAGATCTATGATACGCCCATTGCCGAGGGAACGGAGCGTTTCCAGCCAAAGGGCCACGACATCGTGTTCGACCATGTGGGCTTCGCCTACGACAAGAAGAAGGTGCTGGACGGCGTGAGCTTTACCGCACGGGAGGGGGAAGTGACCGCTCTGGTGGGGCCCTCCGGTTCGGGCAAGAGCACCTGTGCCCGGCTGGCCGCCCGGCTGTGGGATGTCACCGAAGGCTCCATCAAGGTGGGCGGTGTGGACATCTCCACCGTGGATCCGGAGGCCCTGCTCACCGACTACTCCATGGTGTTCCAGGATGTGGTGCTCTTTGACGATACCGTGATGGAGAACATTCGCCTGGGCAAGCGGGGCGCCACCGACGAGGAGGTGCGGGCCGCGGCGGAGGCCGCCAACTGCGGGGAGTTCATCCGCCGTCTGCCCCAGGGCTATGACACCCCCATCGGGGAGAACGGGGCGAAGCTCTCCGGCGGGGAGCGGCAGCGCATCTCCATCGCCCGGGCGCTTTTGAAGAACGCCCCCATCGTCCTGCTGGACGAGGCCACCGCCAGCCTGGATGTGGAGAACGAGACCAAGGTGCAGGGGGCCCTCTCCCGCCTGCTGGCCGGCAAGACGGTGCTGGTCATCGCCCACCGGATGCGCACCGTGGCCGGGGCGGACCACATTGTGGTGCTGGAAAACGGCCGGGTGGCCGAGCAGGGCACGCCTGCGGAGCTGATGGAGCGCGGCGGCCTCTACCGCCGCATGGTAGAGCTCCAGAGCGAGAGTGCCCGGTGGAAGCTGAACGGGGAAGCATAATCTAAAAAGTGAAACAACGGAAGCCGGAGAACTCTTGAATAACAGAGTTTTCCGGCTTTTCGTCTGCATCCTGTTTTCTGCCGCGGAATATTACAGCATCTGTAAGTGTTATTCCGGGAAAGCTTATGGTATCATAGCGGCAGAAAATTAAGGAGGTCGTCAAATGGAACCAATCTTGAATATAGAGGGTCTGAGCAAGACCTACGGCAGCGTGCCCAACCAGACCAAGGCGCTGAACGGCATCACATTTCAGGTCATGCCGGGCGAGTTCCTCGGCATCATGGGGAGCAGCGGCTCGGGCAAATCCACGCTGCTCAACTGCATCGCCACGGTCACTCCACCCAGCGGCGGCAGTATTATGATGGCAGGTACAAAACTGAACGCCCTCAAAGGGAAAGCCCTGGCGGAATACCGTGGCAGAAAGGTGGGATACCTGTTCCAGAATTTTGAGCTGTTGGACAACCTCACCGGCCGGGAGAACATTCTGCTTCCGACCTCGCTTCACAGCGTTCCCGAAAAGGAGAGCCGGACACGGCTGAAGAATCTGTCGGAATATCTGGAGATCACGGATGTGCTGGACAAATTCCCGGCCCAGATGTCCGGCGGCCAGCGGCAGCGCGTGGCGGCGGCCCGGGCCATGATCCTTCGCCCGCAGATCATTCTTGCAGACGAACCCACAGGCGCGTTGGATTCCAGAAACGCGAAGAACATCATGGAAAAGCTGTCCGGCCTGAACCGGGAGGGACAGGCGACCATCCTGATGGTGACCCACGACTCCAACGCCGCCAGCTTCTGCAGGCGGATTCTGTTCATCCAGGACGGTGTGATCTTTCACGAGCTCCGCCGCGGCGATGAGACACAGCAGGATTTCTACAAGCGTATCCTGAAGGTCATGGCTCAGCTGGGAGGTGGCGGCTGCAATGTTCTCTGATTTGATTTTAAGGAACAGCCGGCGGAGCCGGAAGGAAAACGGGCTGTTTTTCGGCTCCCTGATTATTTCTATCGTGGCGTTTTATATCATCCTTTCCCTGTCCCATCAGGATGTCATGCTGTTCCTGCGGGAGATGGAGAGCGACGCCGTCAACCGGCTTCTGCTCATTGTCCCGGTGTTTTATGTCATGACCCTGGGCATCCTGTTCTTCCTGATCTATTTTGCCTGTAAGTATCAGCTGCAGCGCCGCAGGCATGAGTTCGGCGTCTACCTGATGCTGGGGATGCGCAGAAGCAGGCTCTTTTTCATGCTTCTGGCTGAGGATCTGGTGGGCAGCGTGCTGGCCCTGCTGATCGGACTGCCTGTGGCGGTCCTGCTCTCGGAGCTGATCAGCCTGACCACTGCCAAGCTGGTGGGTATGGGGATCATCGGCCACCGGTTTACCCTGTCCCTCTCCGCTGTAGCTCTGACCATCATCGGCTTTCTGGTCATCAAGCTGGCCGCTTTTTTGATGTTAAGCGGTTCCATCAGCCAGCAGGAGATCGGCACCCTTTTGGCCGACGCCCCAGCCAAAGCAAAAAAGCAAAAGCCGGCGGTCGTCTACGGACTGTCCGCGGCTGCCGGGCTTGTGATGCTGGCGGCCGCCTATGCCATGGCAATCCAGGGGACGGCATGGCAGTCCCCTCTGATGATGCTGGCCACCCTGCTATCGGGGATGGTGGGAACGATCCTCCTGTTTTTTGGTATGCGGACCCTGATTGCTCTGCTGGTCCGGGCCGGTGGTTCCAACAGAAAGCTCCGCATTTTCAACATCCGCCAGATCCAGGAGAATGTCATTCAGCAGTCCACCGCTCTGGCCGTCAGCTCCCTGCTGATTCTGGCGGCACTGTGCTGTTTTGGCGCCGGGATCGGGATTTTCAGCACCAGCAGTCAAGCAGACGCCCATGTGCTGGACTATACGTTCGAGGATAACAATACGGAAGATCCTGAACAAGTCCTTCCCGGTATTCAGGCCGCCCTGCGGGAAAGCGGGTTGGAAGATCAGTTTTCCGAGCTCTTTCCCATGCGGCTGGGATATGTCCGCGCCGGGACGGCGGCAGAAGCCGTGTTTACCATGGACGCCGTGATGGACGCCCTGCGGGGCCTGCCCCAGTCCGAGGACCGGGATCTTCTCCTGAACAACCTCAGTTATGTGGACCATCCGTATCTGATCTGTCTGTCCGATTATAACAGGCTGTTGGAGCTGGCAGGCGAGCCCACTCTGGCGCTGGAGGCAAATGAGGCCGCTGTTTACCGAGGGGGCAGCGAGTACAGGGCCGCTTCAAGCGCCGCTGTCCTGAACGAAATCTTCTCAGGCCGCCCGGAGGCTGTACTGGCCGGCACCCCCATCGTCCTGACCGGAGAAGTCCAGTCCACAAATCTGGTGACGGACCGCTCCATCACGCTGAGTTTTGCCCTGATTTTGCCGGATGAGGCGTTCTTCCGTTACACGCAGGGGCAGTACAGCGTCTATATCAACGGCGTTCTAAGTGAAGATGCAGCCAGCGGCGCCGGCCTGATCAGCGCCTTCTCCGCCGTCAACAGCAAACTGGATGCGTCCGGCCTTTCGGAACGTGGGATCGAATACGAGAGCTACCTGCAGAATATGGGCCGGCAGCTCTTCTATATGGTGGCAGCCAGCTATATCACCAGCTACCTCGCCATCATCTTCCTGGCCGTATCAAACACGGTTCTGGGCGTCCAGTTCCTGATGAGCCAGCGGCGGACCGGAAGAAGATACCGGACCCTGGTACGCCTTGGAGCCGCTTATGAAACCCTGTGCCGCTCCGCCCGGAAGCAGATCAACTGGTTTGTAGGGCTTCCCGTCTTTGTCGCCGCAGTGGGCAGTATGTTCGGCATCCGGGCGTTGTTCAGCGGCATCCTCTCCGCCAGCGCACAGACCTCGCAGAAAGAAATGCTTCTCGTTTCTGCCTTTGTCATTTTGCTGCTTTGTGTGGTAGAATATATTTATATGACGGTGATCAAGCGTTCCAGCGACCGGTATCTGTTGACGCTGATGGAGCCGCAGAGAGAAGAATAACGGGAGGAGAGCTGTCATGAAGCGGATCGCGGTCGTGGAGGATGAACTTTATATGCGGGAAGAACTGTGCAGCCTGCTCCGCAAGGCCGGATATGAGGCTTTGGAGATCACCGTGTTTGAGGACGCGGCGGAACAGATGACAGCCCTCGCTCCGGACCTTGTGCTTCTAGACATCAATCTGCCGGAGATCAGCGGCTTTCAGATCTGCCGGGATTTGAAGCAGAAGACCGCTATCCCGGTCCTGGTCCTGACTTCCCGGGACCAGATGCAGGACGAGCTGCAGGCGCTCCGGCTGGGGGCGGACGAATACCTCACAAAGCCCTGCCGTGGGGAGCGGCTGCTTGCGCGGATCACCAACCTCCTCAAGCGGTATGAGGGGCGCGCCAATCTTCTGGAGGGGGACGGTTTCCTTTTGGACAGGGGCACCTACACCCTTTATATCCATAACACCTCGGTCGTGCTGCCTAAAAATCAGGGAAAACTGCTGGAAGTCCTTCTTACCGGAGAGCTGACAACAGCGGAACAACTCTGTCATGCGCTCTGGGGCACCACGGAATTTATCGACGAGAACGCGCTGCAGGTCAACCTCACCCGGCTGAAAAAGACCATGGCGTCACTGGGAATGAGGCAGAAAATCGTGTCGGTCCGGGGTGTGGGCTACCGCCTGGAAGGGCCGGTGGCGCCATGAAGCGGCTGAGGGGGCTTTTGAGCCGACACGCTCTTTGGCTGGCGGCGCTGCTGTCCGTGGATTGTTTCGCCGTGCTGCTCCTGTGGCTTTCCGACGCTCGGGCATTTCAGGCTCTGGCAGGCGTGATCCTGCTGTGGAGCCTGGGGCTGTTTGCCTTCATACTGCTCTACACCGGATGGAGGGAGCGGAAAAGAGAGCGGCTGTTTCAGGCGTTTCTCACAGACCCGGACGCCGTAAACGAGGAGCGGCTGCTCCATGCGGTCAGCCGGCAGGAAAGAGAATCGCTCCGTCTGTTGGCGGCTGTCCTGCGGGAATACCGTCTCAAGCTGGGAAACCTCTCTGAAGCGGTTCAGGATTATGAAGAATATGTGGAGGGGTGGGCGCATGAGGCGAAAACACCGCTGTCCCTGCTGACAATGATCCTGGATAACCGGGCGGACGAGATCCCACTCGACCTGCATACCAGGCTGGACTATGTGCGCGGCCAGCTCCAGGAGGATATTACCCAGATGCTCTACTATGCCAGGTTGAAGAGCACTACCAAGGACTATCTCTTTGAGGATGTTCCTCTTCAGGAGATCCTGGAGGAGGTTTTGGAGGACTACGCCCCGCTGCTGGAGGAGAAGCGGTTCTCCGTTCAAAATCAAGTCGGGACAGAAATTGTCTTTACCGACCGCCGTGGGCTGCGGTTTATGCTGGGACAGATCATCGGCAACGCCGTCAAGTACAGTGGAGAGACGCCGGTACTGACATTGTCCCTGGCGCATACCGCCGGCGAGACCATCCTTTCCGTCACGGACAACGGCGTCGGTGTGAAAGCCCACGACCTCCCCTACATCTTTCAGAAGGGCTTCACCGGCGACTCCGCCGCCCACAGGAAGAAGGCCACCGGCATGGGGCTGTACCTGACGCAGCGGATGGCGGACGACCTCAAGCTGAAGCTGGAGGCGGAGTCTGAATATGGCCGATATTTCCGAATGGCGATCCGCTTTCCCGCACTTACGCTGGAACGGACATCCGCTTCAAAATCAGCAGAATGAACCCACCACCAGTCCCGCAGAACTGGAAGGGTATCCAGCACCTTGCTGCGTCACTGTGATAGGCTTCCCAATGTGCTATGCGAACCGGGGTGCATTTCTCAAGGTATCTGGGCTTCATGTTGTCTGGCCGGTCTTATTTGCCGTGGCAGGGTTTGACTGAAAGGCGTGAGACCTGAAAGGCGGTGGTATCGCCTTATCGTCTACAAACAGAAAGAGGGCGCTGAGAACTACGAATTCCCAGCGTCCTCTTTTTTTGCAGAAGATCTGCATCAAGTTTTCCCAAGCGTTTTGGCCTTTTTAGCCGTGAACCTTCATATCACAGAGTCTCTTAACAAAGCCGGGATCATCGTGATCCACGATTTCGCTGTGACCCAGATCCTTGGCTGCGATTTTTCCCATTTCCTCATCGGTCAAAGCAAAATCCCAAATGTCGATGTTCTATTTGGAATATGTGATTATCATTTTTTGCATTTCTATTTGGTCTTAGGCGCACCGTGCGTTATGATAAAAGAAGATGGAATATGCAGGAAATGAGGGATGCACCATGAAGCTGGTGTCCTGGAATGTAAACGGGCTCGCCGCTTGCAAGCGCAAAGGATTTCTCAAATCAATTTCCCGGCTCAAGGCAGACATCGTATGCTGCCAGGAGGTGCGGACAAACTGTCCTCTGCACGCACCGGGGTACTTCCAATACTGGAATCTGGCAAAACGGAGCGGTTATTCCGGGACCCTGATTCTCGCCAGAAAGAAACCGTGTTCTGTGCGGTATGGGTTTGGGATCGACCGGCTCGACTGCGAAGGCAGGCTGATTGCCCTGGAATATCCCTCTTTTTACGTCGTCACTGTGTATGTTCCCAACTCCCAAGGCTCAGATGAGCGGCTGGATTACCGGATCGAGTGGGACCGGGCGCTGCTGGGGTTTCTGAACAGCCTGGACAAGCCAGCCATCATCTGTGGGAATTTCAATGTAGCCAGGGAGTATTTGGATGTGTACCCGGAAAACCTCCGAAATGAGGAAGACCCGCCCGGCTTTCTTTCCGATGAACGGGAGGGCATGGAGTGTCTACTAGCCTGCGGCTATGTGGATGTGTTTCGGGCACTCAACCCGGAAAAATCGGGTGCCTATACATGGTGGTCCAATCGACTGAATAAACGCCTGGAAAACCGGGGATGGCGCCTGGATTATTTTTTGGTGTCTGACTGCCTGTTCCCCTCGGTCCAGCGTATGGAACATCACGCCGATATTCTGGGGTCTGATCACTGCCCCATTTCCATGACGCTGCAGGCCGCTCCGCCGCGGAAGGAACTGTCCGATGAGGACATGGAGGTTATGTGGCGTACCATTGACTGGGATAAGATGGAGGATCAGCTGCTGCGGACCCAGCAGCGGCTGGCCCGCGCAGCATACAGCCGGGACTTCGAGGCCGTGATCGCGCTCCAGAAGCAAATCGTCCGCTCTCTGCCCGCCAAGGTCCTGGCGGTGCGCCATGTGGTGTAGATCAACTCCGAGGCAGGTGTAGACGGTGTGCGCTGGAAATCCGACGCGGAAAAGATGCGGGCGGCCCTGTCTCTGACTTCCCGCGGATACCACGCCAAGCCCTACCGCCGGATTATTGTGACAGAACGTGGGAAGGAGCGGCGTATCCATATTCCGGTCGCCTACGACAAAGCAATGCAGGTGCTGTATGCCTACTCTCTGGACCCGGTGGCCGAATCTACCGCAGACAGAAAATCATTCGCCTTTCGCAAAGGCCGGTCTATGTTCGACGCCCACGCCTATATCTGCGCCGCGTTTGAAGGAGACAATGCGCCCGATTGGGTGGTCCGCGCCGATGTAAAAGCCTGTTATGATAGCATCAGCCACAAATGGCTTTTGGAGCATATTCCCATGGACGCCAAGGTGCTGCGGGAGTTTCTGCGGGCGGGGGCCGTGTTTGCCGGAGAACTATTTCCCTCCGAGCAGGGCATTTCCATGGGGGCCACGCTGTCTCCGATCTTGGGCAATATGACGCTGGACGGGCTTCAACGATACCTCTATGAGCACCTTTACCCAGACGGAAAGATTGATTACAAAAATGGGAATCTAATCCGCTACGCCGACGACCTTATCGTAGCAGTGCGCAGCTTGGCGGATGGGATCGCCGTGCTGGATCTGCTAAACAATTTTCTGGCGGAGCGTGGACTGAAGCTGAACATGGATAAAACCGGGGTATTTCATCTTGCGGTCGGGTTTGACTTCCTCTCCCGTCATTACGAACGGAAAGATGAGGTCTTGATGGTCCGCCCTTCACAGAAGGCGGTCAACGATTTTGAGCAAAGGCTGTCTGAATTTATCTTGAATTTCCATGGCTCACAGAAGACTCTGATCCAACGTCTCAACCGCAGGCTGTCCGGCTGGGGGAATTATCACCGCGTCACGGACGCTTATGATGCCTTCCGGCGAATCGACACGGTAGTGCAGGGCTTGCTGGTCAAAAAGATGCGGCAGCTCCATCCAAAACGGCAGTGGGAGCATATCCGAAAAAGGTATTGGTTCCGTACCAGCCAGGGTAAGCATATCTTTGCCGTTCAAAATAAAAAGAGCATCCAGGTCCTTCGGCTGTCGGCACTGAATCTGGCGGAACACAAAGCCATCCGCACGGGTTTTCATCCTTACCTGGACCAGGAATACTACTTATGGCTTCAGCACCACCGAGACGATCAAAAGGTAAGCGGCAGCCAGCGGCGCGCCGTCTGGATACACCAGTCTGGGAAGTGCTATTACTGCGGCCTACCTATGCTTCTGGATCAGGAAATTGAGCTGGTGGAGATCAAGCCAGGGAACGGACGCAAGCCGCAGAATATGGCGTACATCCATAAACGGTGTAATTATGATATTGTGAGAGACGAATCCGCAGATACAGGTGTGGATGTGATCGCACTGCTGGATGAGGTGACGGAACTACCGGAGGTGGAGGACCCTTATTATCCGCTGCGGGAGTTTTTCCGGCTCTGCAGCCGCTCACCAGTCACGCTGACTTTTTCAGACATTGAAGAGATCATCGGGGACCGTCTGGACTGGGAAGCCTATTTTTGTGAGGCATGGTGGTTTGATGAAGCCGCTGGAATGACTTCCGCCCTCTGGGAGCTGGAGTTTCCCTTCCACGCCATTACTCCGTCAGACCGGGAATATTGTATCTCCAGCGCATGGCTCAGTCAGGGCTACCGTATTATGCGTCTTCGGCTGGCCGACCGGCGGATAGTATTCCGCCGGGTGGTGAGCGGTGTTTCCGGGTTGGAGATTCCCAAGGCGCTGACAGAACGAAAACTCCCGGATAAAGCGGTATATGAGGCTAAGGATTTTTTCGACTATCTGATCAAAAAATACGCATTGTAGGCAGAAACGTCGTTAAGGAGTCTTTCGCTCCGCAATTTTGCTTATACTGCTTTCATAAACCGCAAAGCAGCGACGTTTTCCGCCTTAATCAGCGTGTAATTTTGATTTTGTCTTGACCCATACCGACAAAAGCGTTATACTTAGTTTGCAATAACTAACAATAAATAACAAAATTCCGTTTTTGAGGTAATTCTATGCGATGCGGAAACAAATTCTCTTAATGTGCGACGACCTCTCTTTTTGCAGAAGATTTCAGGAAATCATGCAGGACGACACCACAAACATTCAATACTTTCTGACTGCGGCGGACGCGCTGGACAGTTATATCAGGCAGCGATACTGCTTGGTCATTATGGATAGCTGTCTGGAGGATGTGGACAGTCAAAAACTGCCTCAAATGATGCGCCGGACCAAGCCGGTCCCGATCCTGGTGCTCACAAATGGGCTGTCCATTGAGGAAGAAATCAATTTTTTCTCCCTGGGCGCAACAGTTTGCGCCCAAAAGCCGGTTGAATTGCGGCATTTTATCGCCCAGTCCCGTGCTCTCGTCCAATTCTACCTGGGATTGGGGCATTCGGAAAAGCGCTGCTATACCTTGACCTTCGGCATGGAGTTGACGATTGATCCAATCCATCGTCAGGTGGTCTTGAAAGGAAAATGGCTGGAGCTGACCCGAAAAGAGTTTGACGTGCTGTACTTTCTGGCCAGCCACCCGGGCCAGGTTTTTACACGAGAGCAGATCTATCACAACGTCTGGCATAACGAGGCGGACTACAACGTGGATGAATCGGTCAAGTCCAGCATCAAAGCGCTCAGAAAAAAATTGACCCAGGCGCCTAAAGAATATATACAAAATGTCCGCGGCGTCGGATACCGATTCGCGGGGTAAGCGTTTTTATATCGCAGGGTCGAGCGGCGTCGAAATAACGCGAAATCTCCCCCTTTCCCGGCTCTCTCAGTCCCCTCTCCCGCCCCTTTTCTCTGATATAATCCTGTTTATGGCAGAAAAATCCAAAATGCTGTATTGCAAAACGCAGGATCAGGAGATGTGCCGGATATGCGGGAACAACGGAATATCGACAAGTCCATGAGGTCATCTGCACAGGCGCGCATATCCCGAAAAGGGAGTATGCGCGCCTGACTTTTTCGACAGGATTCCTCAAAACTGGACAGAAGCTGCTCGGCGGGGCGGCCGCTTCCTGGCGGCAAACTGCTGTTCCGTTGAGCTGTGAGGATAAGATTTTCCGCCATGTACCGGCCGCGTAAGCGGAAGAGGGGTACGCGATGGGGCAGAATGTCCATCGTATTGAGAGAGTCCTCCGTTTGGGTGCGCCACGACATTCCGTGCCGAGAAGAAAAGTGGCGGCGCTCTGCTTTTGTCGCGGCCATTGCAGGGAGCGGGCAGACCGGTCAGAAAAGCCTCCGCCTGCCCGATCAAGCGATAGTCCGGTATCATTCCGTGCGTATCTGAAGCGTGGCGAGCCGCGTCATTCGGATTGGCGTCTCTTTCGCTTTGGTTGGCCTCTCAGGTGCAGGGGTCCCCCAGTCAAGGGTGTTCAGCGAAGCCCGGATGAAAACTTGACTGGAAAGGATTTTGACTTATGAATACGGAGATGAAAAATCGTGTGCTGGAACTGCTGGACAATTACCACAAGCGAGCCCGACTGATCGCTCTGCTGCGTTACGAACTGGCTCACCCGGCCCGGGTCACGGAGAAAGACCTGATCGGGGCGATGAATTTTGCACACCAAGAGGGCTTGGGCCGTCCGGAGGGGCATATTTCCAACAAGACGCTCTACATCGCACTGAATTACCAGGACCGGGCCAAGCAGCTCAACGCCGAGACCTTCCATGAGATTTCTGCTCAGCTGCTGGAGCTGGAACAGGAGCAGGACAGACTGAACTATTACCTGTCTCTGCTGGAGCCCCGCCAGGAGCAGGTGTTACGGAAAGCCTACCTGGAGAAAGCTCCGCAGGAACAGGTGGCCCGTGAACTCGGGGTATCTGTGCGGAGGGTACAGGACATTAAAGCCAAGGCCATTGACGCTCTTGCGGAGATGTATGCCTTTACCGCCAAGCTGAATTGAGCGGCTGTGGCTCTACTTCGCCTTTCCTTCGTGAAAGCTGTGCCATATTTGTGGCTTTAGATGGCTTGCAATTTCGCATCCAATCATGGTATCATTAGGCTGTCAAAAAAGGAAATGCTCTCCGGACCTCCGGGGGGCATTTCCTTTTGCCCAGGGGTGGGCGTCATAGCCAACCCCTCCGCCTCATATCGTTAAACATAGATAGGACAAGGAGGAGATTGCCATGCGAGAAGGAACAATTACAGCGGAAGAATATCAAAAGCTAAAAGACGTGGACATTCGGGAGATCGATCCGGCCACGGCTGCGGATATCCGCGGCATCACGGTGAATCCCGACCTCCCACCCGCCGAGCGACTGTTGGATGTGGCTCGGCAGATGAATGGGAATCCCTTCGTCTACCGCTGCGGCGATCTTTTGGTTAAAACCAGCTTTGCCGGCACGGCATCCCTCCAGTCAGTGCTGGAGGAGTGCCTGGAAAAATTATGAGGCGACCGCCATGCGGGACGATCCAGTTGCGCCCGGCTTCACGGGCAGCCTGATTTTTCATGAAGACGGTTCCGTAACGGCCCGATATGGCTATGACTGTGCGGTACGCCTTCTTTATGAATATGAACGCTCCGGTGTCGCGCCGGAGGACGCCGAAACAGGCCGGCGCGGGACTTCCTGGGAGCGATATACCATGAAAACGCCAAACGGCGATATTTGCGCCCGGCGCGGCTGGGAGTGTGTGCTGGGCCGCCTGTTCTGCTATGAGCGGTCAAACCTGACGCCGGAGCAGTGGCGGGAACGATACGGCACGGTGGAGGAGAACGCTGTGCAGACATTCTAAAGGACAACGCCGCCAAAACTTACGCTTTACAGGGAGCGGAAAAGATGATATAGTAAATGCGGACTAAATCAGAATAAGGATTTTTGCTTCATGATCTTTTCTGGCTTATGACCGCATTTGCGGAATCAGTCAGGAGGTATTTTCATGGAGCTTTTTTATTGCTATGCCTATGGCCGGCTCTCGAAAGAGGACGGCGATAAAATAGAGAGCGACAGCATCAAAAACCAACGGGACCTGATCCACAGCTATATCGGACAGCACCCGGAGCTGAAGCTGGTGATGGAGGGCTACGATGACGGCTACACCGGCACCAACTTCGAGCGGCCCTATTTCAAGGAGATGTTGGAGGCGGTCAGGGAACAGAAGGTCAACTGCGTCATTGTCAAGGACCTCTCCCGCTTTGGCAGGGAATATATCGAGGCGGGCCGGTATATTGAAAAACTGTTCCCCGCCCTAGGCGTGCGCTTTATCGCCATCAACGACAGCTACGATACCGCCCATCTGGACGCCTCCAGCAGCCTGATCCTGCCCTTTAAAAATCTGATCAACGACTCTTACTGCCGGGACACGTCCATCAAAGTGCGCAGCCATTTTGATGTCAAGCGGCGCAACGGGGAGTTCATCGGCTCCTTCGCAGCCTACGGCTATTCCAAAGACCCGGAGAATAAAAACAGATTGGTGGTAGACCCCGAGGCCGCCGACGTGGTACGGGAGATTTTCGCCCGGCGGATCTCCGGCATGAGTTGCCAGGCTATTGCCGATGAACTCAACACTCTGGGTGTTCCTTCTCCAATGGAATACAAGCGGAGCAGGGGCATGAAATATAAGTCCGGCTATCGTGTCCACAATAAAACCAGGTGGTCGGCCACGGCTGTGCGGCGTATTCTGCAAAACGAGGTCTATCTCGGTGTCATGGAGCAGGGAAAGCGAACCACTCCCAACTATAAGGTCAAAACCGTCGTTTACAGGCCGCCTGAAGAGTGGATGCGCGTGGAGGATACCCATGAGGCTATCATCAGTCGGGAGGACTTTGACCTTGCGGCCCGCCTGATGCGGACGGATACCCGCACAGCTCCCGGGAAAAAGGCGGTGCATCCGTTTGCGGGTCTTCTCTGCTGTGGGGACTGCAAGGGCGGCATGGTGCGCAAGATCACCTATTATGACGGCAAAACCTACCACTATTATGCCTGTATCACCCATCGCTCCGATACCGCTGCCTGTTCGCCCCACACCATCAGCGAGACCAAGCTGGAGCAGGCCGTGCTGGAGGGGATCAATCTCCATATCCGCACCGTGATAGAGCTGAGCGGGACGCTGGAGGCCATCGCCCGCCGGCCGCTGCAGAAGGTTGCGGCGGAGAAGCTGGACAAACGGCTGGAGGCGCTGCGCCAGGAGCTGGTCAAAAAGCAGGACATTCGGGACTCCCTCTATCGGCGCTATGCCGCCGGAGAAGTTTCCAGGGCTGACTTTTATGAGTTCAAGCGCATTTTTACCCGTGATTGTGAGGAGGTTGAGCGGGCTATTGAGGCTCAGCAGCAGGAACTTGACCGGATATTGGAGAGCAGCACCCCGGACAGTCCGCGGCTTCAGCACTTCAAGCAGTTTGGGCAGTTGGAAACGCTGAATCGTGAGGTCCTGGTACGCCTGGTGGAACGGATTCTGGTCTACGAGGGAGGGCGTATTGAGATCGTGTTCCGTTACCAGGAGCAGTTTGCCAACGCCATGCTCTTTGCCTCGGAAGAAGCGGCTCCTCTGCCGCTGAGAGAGGTGGTGTAAGCGATGGCGAGAAAATCACGCAAGGACCAAATCCGGGCGGAAAACAGCGGGCAGGCCGCTATGGCCGTACCGTCCAAGCCGCTCCCTTCTCCTGCTCCAACCTATTTGGCCGTGGGATATGCCCGGCTGTCCATTTTTGAAACAAGGGACCGCGCCGACAGCGAGGCGCTGCAAAATCAAAAGGAACTGCTTCGGCAGTACATAGTGAACGCTCCGGAACTGCAGCTCGTTGGCATTTTTGAAGATAATGGGCAAACCGGCACCAACTTTGACCGGGCCGGCTTTGAGACAATGATGGAAACCGTCCGAAGCGGCAGGGCTAACTGTATCGTGGTGAAAGACCTCTCCCGTTTTGGCAGGGACTATGTAGAGGCCGGCAACTATCTGGAGCACATTTTCCCTTTCATGGGTGTGCGCTTCATCTCCATCTCGGATGGCTATGACAGCGCCGACGCCACGACCGCTGATTGTTTAACTGTAGCGCTGAAAAATATGGTCAATCAGATGTATTCCAAGGATATTTCCCGCAAATCCGGCTCGGTGCTGCGGGAAAAGATGCGGCGCGGAGAATTTATCGGTGCGTTTGCGTCCTACGGATACAGGAAAGATCCGGCGGACGGACACCGTATTGTCATCGACCCGGAGGCCGCCGGGGTGGTACGCGAGATCTTCCGGCGTAAGCTGGAGGGTCAGAGCGACACCGCCATCACCCGCTGGCTCAACACAGCCGGAGTGCCCTCTCCTGGCTGTTATCGTTACCAGAAGGGCATCATCCTGGATAAACGCTTCGCCCGGTACAAGCCGTGGATAGTCAAGTCCGTCAAGAATATTCTGCGCAATGAGGTCTATTTGGGCTGTATGGTGCAGGGACGGCGGCGCTCGGAATTTTATGCCGGGCGGCCGGACAAGCGGCTGCCGCGGGATGAATGGACGGTCGTGGAAAACACTCATGAGCCGATTATCAGCCGGGAGGATTTCGATGCGGTACAGGCCATATGCGCGGAGAAAAATGCCGCCTACCATGCACGGCTTGGGAAATATGACTATCTGGGGAAGAGTGAAAATATTCTCAAGGGGTTGGTCTATTGTTCTGACTGTGGACGGCCTATGGTGCGCTACAAGCAGGTATCTCATGGCAAGCGCGTGTCCTATTACTACCAGTGCCCCAGCTACGCCGCCATGCTGGAAAAGAGCGGGTGCAGCTACAAGTTTCTGCGGGAGGATCTACTGCTGGATTCGTTGGAACAGGTCATTCAGAAGGAGATCGAACAGGCCGTGGATATGACCGTTTTGGCAAGGCGTTTGTCCGCAAGAGTGTCTGGCAAAACGGGCCAGGGCGCTATGATGTTGAAAAAATTAAACGCGCAGCTTGAGCGCGTGGAAGAAACACGCAGGAACGCCATGCGGGACTACCTCAGCGGACAGATGGCTCAGATGGACTATGAGCTGCTGAAGGAGTGCTGCATGGGAGAAGCGGAGGAATTGAAGAAGCAGATATTTGACCTGCGGGAACAGCAGCGGTACCAGGCGGAAACGCTGACGGAGAAAAACCCGTGGCTCGCCGCTTTTGGAGGACTTGGCCGCCCCTTCCATCTGACAAAGGAACTGGCCGCTTCCCTGATCGAGCGCGTTACCATCTATGAGAATAACCGGGTGGAAGTCCTTCTCCGCTTTCGTGATGAACGGGAACAACTGCTGGCCGCGGCTGGAAAGGAGGAGGCTGTATGATGATTGCAAAATACATCCGGCTGTCCTCTGCCGATGAGGACGCCCGGTATGGTGATAAACCGGAGAGCAACAGTGTGACCCATCAGCGTATGCTCTTAAACCGCTATCTGGAGACGCATCCGGAGTTTGAAGCATACCAGGTCTTGGAGTTTCAGGATGATGGACGCAGCGGTACCAACTTTGAACGGCCCGGAATCAAGGCGATGCTGGATATGGTACGCCGCCGGGAAATTGACTGCATCATTGTCAAGGATTTTTCCCGCTTTGGCCGCAACTATGTGGAGGTTGGTAACTATCTGGAGCAGGTATTCCCGTTCCTCGGCGTCCGTTTCATTTCGGTCAACGACGGCTACGACAGCAAAGAGCATCCTTATGGAACAGCAGGCGACATCAACAACGGCTTGCGGAATCTGATTAACGAACTCTACAGCCGGGATCTCTCTCAAAAGGTCAAGGACTCGCGCCGGCAGTACGCCAGACGTGGTCAATGCGTTTCCGCCTACCCCATTTACGGCTATGTCAAATCACCGGCGGACCGCCGGCTGCTGATTCCAGACCCGGAAGCGGCGGATATTGTCCGGCGCATATTTGAACGCTGCAATGCTGGTGAGGGGCCGACGCGGATTGCTTCAGGATTAAATCGGGATGGCGTTCCCACTCCTTCCCAAAGAAAGCGTGACCTCGGCTCGAAGCGGCAACTATGGAACTCCGACAGGCTTCAGAACGAATGGAGTGATACAGCTGTTACGCGCATCCTCCGTGATGAAAGGTACACCGGCAAGCTGATTGGCATTAAGACGACACGGACGGAACTGGGCAATCAGAACTCATCCAGAAAGCAGTCCAAAGAGGACTGGATCGTAGTGCCCGGCGCATTTGAAGCGATCATTTCACAGGAAACCTTTGACGAAGCGCAAAGGCAGCTTGAGAGACTGCGGCGGCGTTTGGGTAAGCGGGAAACAAACGCCCCTGCTGTCCATCTGTTTTCACGTAAGCTTAAATGCGGGCACTGTGGCCTCGCGCTTGGCAGGCACGTGGTAGAACTCGGGGTTTATTACCGCTGTGAAGGACGAGCCTGGAACAGCGGAGCCGCCTGTCTGGGCGCCCGGCTTTTTGAGGACGACTTGATCCGCACGGTGCTGGCTTCGATCCGTTTCCAGGCGAGGCTTGCGGGAAAAGTGGAAGAACGGCTGGATAAAGTGGAGAACGCCGAGCGCAGGGAACGGGAAACGCTCTGGGAACAGCGGCGGCGTGTTCAGATGAAACTGGAGCATCTGACAACGCAGAAGGCGGAGGCTTTCCTGCTGTTTAACCAAGGGGATTTGACCCCCAAAGCCTACGATGCAACATGCGCCAAACTGGATAAGGCAATACTTGAGCAGCGTGCAAAGCTGCTAGACATGAGTGGGACGCAGACCAGCACACAGGATAGCGCCGCGCTGCATTGCAGGGAGGATATTGCCAGATTAAAAGAACTGAGCAATCTGCGCACACTCGACAGGCAGACGGTAGAGAAACTGATCCAGAGCATACGGGTATATGATGGGAAACGGATTGAGATTGTCTGGAATTTTAGCGATAGTTATATGAAGCTGCTCACCAGGGAGGAACAAAATCATGAGGAATAGTAAAAATAGACTCCGTGTGGCAATCTATATGAGAGTGGCGCAGAAGGAACAATGTGAAGAGGCCGTGACGGCTATGAAAAGCCAGGAGACGATGCTTGAGCAGGTCACACAGAATAGCGGCAATGTAATTGTTGGGTGCTTTGAGGATTACGGAAGCGGGATAGATTACAGAAGGCCCGGGCTTTGCGCCGCACTGGAAATGGTAAAGAGCGGACAGGCCGACGCCCTTTTGATGAAAAACGAAGGCCGCTTGGGAAGGGATGTAAGTGAAAACTTACGTCTGATCGCATCTCTGCGTAAAACAGGAGGGAAAGTCTTTTTTGCTGACAATTTGATCTGGTAACGATTAACGAGTGAACGAGAGAGGCGTCCCTGCCTCTCTCGTTCAGCATATTTATTTTTTTGTCTATCGTGAACACAGGAGGGCTCCAGTGTTTAGGATAGACTAAAAAAGAACGGCGTTTTTCTGGCGCTGAGAAAAAGTCGAATAATCTTTCTGTTTTCTCTTGACACTTTCGGACGAGGGCCTGTCAGGCACCACCCTCCGCCGGCCCAGATTCGCCGAGCTGCTCCGGCTGGCCCGGTCGGGGGCGGTGGATCTGATTCTCACCAAGGAGGTGTCCCGCTTCGCCCGCAACACGGTGGACGCCCTCCAGGTGACCCGGCGGCTGAGGGAACAGGGGGTGGGGGTAATTTTCCTCAGCGACGGCATTGACACCCGGGACAACGACGGGGAGTTCCGCCTTACCATCATGGCCAGCGTGGCCCAGGAGGAGAGCCGTAAGATCTCCGAGCGCACCCGCTGGGGGCAGCTCCAGGCCATGCGGCGGGGGGTGGCCTTCGGCAACGATACGGTGTACGGCTATGCGCTGCGGGGCGGGGCGCTCACCATCCGGCCGGAACAGGCGGAGGTGGTGCGTGAGGTGTACCGCAAGTGTCTGGAGGAGGGTAAAGGGGCCCACACCATTGCCCAGGAGCTCACCGAGGCGGGGGTGGCCCCGCCCCTCCGGGCGGACGGGGCGTGGTCGGCCGCCATGATACTGCGGCTGCTCCACAACGAGAAGTATTGCGGCGATCTGCTCCAGAAAAAGTACCGCACCGTGGACCATCTGACCCACCGGAAGGTGGTCAACCGCGGGGCGGAGGAGCAGTTCCGCCTGGAAAACCACCACCCGGCCATTGTCAGCCGGGCCCAGTTTGCCGCCGTCCAGGCCGAGCTGGCCCGGCGCGCGGGGTTGGCGGGGGAGAGGAGCCGCTTTTCCGCCCGCTACTGGTATTCCGGCAAGCTGGTGTGTGGGGCGTGCGGCGGGCGCCTCACCGCCAAGCGCACCCGGCGTCCCGATGGGCGGGAGTACCTGCGCTTCGTTTGCCGGGGACGGGGAACGGGATGCGCCATGAGGGCGGTACCGGGAGACGTGCTGACCGCCTGTGTCCGCCACGTGCTGGGCGAGGTGGGACTGCCTCTGGGGGCGATGGCCGCGGAGGTACTGGCGTCGGCCCGGCCGGCGGGGGCGGAGTGCGGGGCGGCGGCTCTGCGGCAGGCCCTCCGCCGTCAGGAGGCCCGCCGGGCCAGGGCACTGGACGCCTTTCTGGACGGGACCCTCAGCCGGGAAGAGCTGGCGGCGCTCACTGCCCGGAGCGAGGCGGAGCGGTCCCGGCTGGCCCGGCGGCTGGCCGACCTGGAAATGGCGGGGGCGGAACGGCCGG
>ENA-ORVC01001203-ORVC01001203.1-human-gut-metagenome-genome-assembly--contig:-NODE-1203-length-23494-cov-3.795853_pt1 | contig 23494 bp, 26 predicted proteins | sample MGYA00242092_ERZ509234 | MGnify/ENA primary metagenome ERZ509234 (study PRJEB26280, sample SAMEA2338800) | human gut metagenome | biome: human gut; feature: human-associated habitat; material: faeces... | reverse complement strand
GCCTGCGTCGAGCGCCTGCATCATAACGGTGTCCTCGTCGAGATCGCCCTTTTCCATGATGATAACGCCCTTCTTGTCGAACTGCCACGATACGCAGCCGGAAGCGCCCAGACCTGCGCCGTACTTGTCGAACAGGTGACGAACGTCCGCTACCGTGCGGTTCTTGTTATCGGTCAGGGTCTCAACAACGACTGCAACGCCGCCTACGCCGTAGCCCTCGTAGTTGTTTGCCTCGTAATCGACCTGGCCGTTCGCGCCGGAATACTTATCGAGCGTGCGCTTGATGTTGTCGTTCGGCATATTGTTTGCCTTTGCCTTTGCGATGCAGTCGCGCAGACGGGAATTGAAGTCCGGGTTTGCCGAACCGCCTTCCTTGATCGCGATCGCCATTTCACGACCGATCTTGGTGAAGATCTTGGCCTTCTTTGCATCGTTAGCGCCCTTGCGCTTTGCGATGTTGTTCCATTTCGAATGTCCCGACATGGTTAAATGTCCCTCTTTCTATCAACAAATATTATTAACATTTTTCATGCGTCATAACACGCACAACAATTTTATCAGCTTTTGCGCATTTTCGCAACCCCTTGCCGTATATTTTTCGGCTCTTCCGTGCAGACTATGAGCGAAACTTCAAAATCAGGAGGCGAAAACCGTTATGAAACGCAATCAGTATCAGGAAAAGCAGAACCAGTCTCAGCAGAATCAGCAGGACCAGTCCCAGCAGAATTCCCAGAACAAAAAGAACGGCCAGCAGCAGGGCTAAGACTGTCGAAAAACAGCCTTATTCGACAAAATGAACGGCCGGCAAAGCCGGCCGCTCCAAGGGTGAACACATCGTTTCACCCTTTTACTTATCGCATAATAAGATAGACTGTATAGGCGACATAGCTTGCGACCATCAGTGCGCCCGGCAGGCGGCCGAGCTTGCCCTTTCGCGCCGGGATATAGAAAATGACGCTGATGGCGATGAGGAACAGGATGGCGCCGAGGGGGCGGATATCCAGCGGCATATGCATACCCAGTTCCGGCGGGATCTCCGGGGGCGCGATCATGAAAATCGCCCCGACGAGCCCGAGCGCGCCGACCCAGAAGGTGATGGCGAGCATCAGCACCAGCCGGACGATGTCCATCGGGGAAAAGCCCCAGCTTGAGTAGAAACGGAAGCGCACCGTACTGCCGCCGAGCAGCGCGCCGAAATTGTAGCTTACGGCCTGCCCGACGAAGGAAACGAGCGACACGCGGGAAACGGGGAGGGTCTTGTGGATGCCTTTGAGCGCCAGCCAGTCATAGCCGATCAGGATGATATAGTTGATAATGGCGAGCAGGACGGACAGGATGATGCTTCCCGTGGAAATCTGGGCCAGGCTCATGCGGATATCCGCGAGGCTGTATTTGCTGATTTCCCTATAGAGAAGATAGACCGCACCCAAGAAGATGCAGCCGACAAGGACGGGGCCCAAGGCGCGCAGCAGTCGTTTCAGAGCGAGTAGAAGTTGTTTCAGCATCATGTCTCCGACATAGACGGTTTGCGGAACGGGGACGGGGGTCTCCGGAACGGAAGAATAAAATCCGCGCCTTCTTGATACCTGCTCATTCCCCTTGGCGCAAGGTGGCTGTTCAGAAAGAACGCTGATTTCTCGCCGCTGTTTTTCCGGCGGCTTGACCTATCCGTCGGGATGGACTACCTTAGCAGTGTGGCAATCGCACCGAAGCTCCACCCGTCGCGCAGGCGACGGGGGGCGTTTTTTTTTGTATCGGGCGGTTTCCGCAAGAATATTCAGGAGATTCCAACATGAGCAGTATCCCCATTTCCAAAGAAGGTTTCCAGGCCCTTGAACAGGAGCTGGACCGTCTGAAGAAAGAGCGTCCTCACGTTATCCAGGCCATTAAGGAAGCCCGCGAAGAAGGCGATTTGAAAGAAAACGCCGGCTACGACGCAGCCCGCGAACGCCAGGGGATGCTTGAAGCCCGTATCAAGTACATCGAATCGCGTATGGCGCTGTTCAATGTGATAGATCTTTCGACCCTTTCCAGCGAAAAAGCCATCTTCGGCGCGACCGTGACCGTGGAGGATGCGGATACCGGCGAGGAACGCGAATTCACGCTGCTCGGCCCGGACGAGGCAGACTATGCCAAGGGGACCATTTCCATTCAGTCTCCCGTCGGCGTGGCCCTGCTCGGCAAGGAAGTCGGCGACGAGATCACGGTCAACGCCCCGCGTGGCCGGATCAACTACGAGATCATCGACATCCAGTTCAAGAAAAAGACCGCCTGATTCCTATCCCTGCCAGGGGACTGGTGTTTCCCCCGTGCGAGTTGCCGCTCCGGCCCAAACGGCCTGGGCTGTTCCCCGATTCGTACATGCGAACCGGAAACCGGCAGGCGCTGCGGGGGAGACCCATCATATGCACTATGCCCCTTGGACCTTCTGTATCCTGACCTTCGGCTGTAAGGTCAACCAGTACGAATCCCAATCAGTGCGCGAGGCATGGCAGCGCATGGACGGTGCGGAGACGGACGCGCCCGCCGAGGCGGACGTGATCCTGCTCAATACGTGCGCCGTCACCGCCAATGCCGTGACCGACGCACGGCAGGCCGTACGCCGCCTCCAGCGCGAAGCGCCCGGCGTGCCCGTCGTTATCGCCGGGTGCGCCGCCGAAGTGGCCCGCAAGCAGCTTGCCGCCCTGCCCGGCGTGCTCCGCGTTGTGGAGCAGGATCATAAATCCCGCCTGCTCGACGCGCCGCCGCTCGTCCTCTTCGCCGAGGAGGCGGCGGGAAGCGCAACGCCGTTCCCTTCCTCCCCCGCCGAAGCCGCCGCCCGCGCCGCCACGCGTGACCGTACGTTCCCGCCCTTCCATATCGACGGATTCCGCCGGGCCCGTCCCGTACTCAAGGTGCAGGACGGCTGCTCGCACGGGTGCGCCTATTGCATTGTCCCCTTGACGCGCGGCCCGGCCCGGAGCCGCCCTCCGAAGGATTGCCTTGCCGAAATGCGCCGCCTGCTTGAGGCGGGCTACCGCGAGATCATGATTTCCGGCATCAATCTGCGCCAGTACGCCATGCGTGACGAGGGATGCCGGGATTTTTGGGATTTGCTGTCCTATCTGGACCGAGAACTGGCTCCGGAGTGGGGGAGCGGCGCCCGGCCCGATCCGGCGCGTTTCCGCATCAGTTCCGTGGAACCCGCGCAGCTTACGGAACGGGGCATCGCCACGCTTGCCGAAACCCGCATGGTCTGCCCGCACCTGCACCTGTCGCTCCAGAGCGGGAGCGCGGACGTGCTGAAGGCCATGCGCCGTGGGCATTATACGCCGGAGGCGCTGCTTTCGGCTGTGGAGGGCGTAGCTAAGCTGTGGCCCCGTTTCGGGCTTGGGGCGGATATCCTGATGGGCTTCCCCGGAGAAACGGAAGCGCACGCGCTGGAGACGCTGGAAGTGGTGCGGAGCCTGCCGCTGACCTATGCGCACGTATTCCCGTATTCCGCGCGTCCGGGGACAGTGGCGGCGGAGCTTCCGGATCAGGTCGGGAAGGCCGTCCGGCAGGAGCGTGCCGCCCGCGTACGCGCGGTGGTGGAGGCCAAGCGCGAAGCCTTCTGGAAGGACACCCTTACATGTGAGCGGCTGCTCGTGGCGCTGGACTGCAACGAGGATGCCGGATCCGCCTCCGGCCAGCACGGCGTGGATGAGTGCTATGTGCCCTGCCGTCTGCGGACACCGCTGCGGGGGGAAGGGCACACGCTGATCCCCGTACGCCCGGTTTCCGTGAGCAGGAAAGGAGTGATCGTGGAGCCCCTCCGGCCGTGAAGGCTTTATTAAGATTGGTTGAATGGTCAATCTAAGGATTGTGCATTTTTGCAATCTTTCCTTATCTTTTAGATGCGGCGAAGGATAAGAAAGAGCTTCGGGAAAGATTCCTGAAAAGGTTTTATGCAAAAGATAGGCCTGAAATCCTCTTTTCTTGTGAAAAGGGAAGAACAATCTCTGATGAAGTGCTTATCAGTTTCCTTTTGCAAAGAAGAAGACTGAAGAGAAGATCAGAAAATTTATGAGAAGAAGGATAAAAATTCGAGAGGGCATTGACTTCCACTGTCGTGTCGGGCATGGTTCACCCATGAGGAACCGCGTCATTTCCAAGGTGTTTTGGAGATGGCCAAGCGCGGGAATACGGTGTCTTTTTTGATGAGGTTTATTTCATGGCTAAGTCTATCTATGTCGGCAACCTTCCTTGGTCCGCTACCGAAGAACAGGTTCAGAGCCTTTTCGCCGATTACGGCCCGGTCGTTTCTGTGAAACTCGTGAGCGATCGCGAAACCGGCCGCGCTCGTGGTTTCGGTTTTGTGGAAATGGAAGAACCCGGTGCTTCTGCTGCTATTGAAGCTTTGGACAACGCTAATTTCGGTGGCCGCACCCTGCGCGTCAACGAAGCCAAGCCCCGTGCCCCGCGTCCTCCGCGCTACTAGTTTGGCTTGATTCATCTGCGCCCCGATGTCCGCATCGGGGCGCTTTTTTTATGCCCGGCCCAATCGGGAAGGCGAGCCGGAGGGAGCCGGGCCAGGCTGCGGAAACGTGCGTTTTGTGGAAGGCGGGGGCGCCATTCTATACGGCTTCAAGATAGTTGCTGCAATATATTATCCTTTTGGCTGACGGCGTGCTGTGAGGTTCTCTATTGTTGAGGGGAAAGGGGCGGAAGTGGGTCTGCTCATTGAAGGCTGATGGCTGTGGAAGGCATGAAGTCCAGAACTCCGCTTTCCCCAGAGGAATGAGGCATCGACCGGAAGAGCCGCGTGGAACCCCGAGGGCGGTTGGTAATGCGCTTCGTAGCGAAGGCCGCGAGAAAATCATGTCTTCCGTGTCTGTCCGAGCTTATTTCGGAGAGAGCAGGCGCTGCGGGGTTGGGTTCTCTTTTGGTGTGGATAGGTTTTCCATGCGTGCACTGGCCTTTTTGGGGGCCCGCACCTTTTGGGAACGAGGGAATGGACCGGAAGCGGTGTAAGCCTCGCCGGACGTGCGGTTACTTCATGAAACACCAATCGGTATGCTCTCCGGAACGTTGGGATTGCCTCGCGGTGGAGCAGCCGTTATCATTGTGATGTTGCCGGTGTTTGGGAGGATGGTGTAAAACGGCCGGGCTAGGCTTCACTGTGAACGATCGTTACGGGGAAAAGCGCTTTCATGCGAGACCGTGCCTTTCCAAACGATGGTTCCGCTGATTTTTCTCTCGCTATTCCGATTTGTTGTGATGGTTCCGCTTTTCGTGAAAAAATGTGCATTTTCGGGGTAGCCAACCGGGGGCATTTGAGGTAGTGAGAGTCGTGTTTGGTTAAGCACTCAAAGTTCCTTGATGGCGCCGTATCGCGGCGGTGGCTCCGGAAACGGCGCCGCCCGTGGGAGCATCCAGTCGAGGCTTCTTTTTCACATCTCTTTTTGACGGTAAGGATTGAACATGTCTGTTCCTGGCAAGATGCACAGTTTTTTTGTTCCGGGCATTTCCCTGATCGGCGTGGGCGCGTGCCACGGTATCCCTCATTATGTCCACACCTACCATATCACCAAGCCGTTGATCGTCACCGACAAGGGCATCGTGAACACGGGGATCCTCAAGATCATTACGGACATTCTGGACGGCGACAACATCCCGTACAGCATCTATGACAAGACCGTGCCGAATCCCACCGATGAAAACGTGACCGAAGGCGTCGCTCAGTATAAGGCCGACGGCTGCGACGGCCTGATTTCCATCGGCGGCGGCTCCTCGCACGACTGCTGCAAGGGCATAGGCATCCTGCTTTCCAACGGCGGTGCGATTTATCAGTATGAAGGCGTGGATAAGGTCAACCACATGCTGCCGCACTACATCGCCATCAACACGACGGCGGGCACCGCTTCGGAACTGACGCGCTTCTGCGTGATCACCGATAAGGAACGCCATGTGAAGATGTCCATTGTGGACTGGTTCCTGACTCCCAACGTCGCGGTCAATGACCCTGTCCTTATGGTCGGTATGCCGCCGTCCCTGACCGCAGCCACGGGTATGGACGCCCTGACGCACGCCATCGAAGCGTACGTTTCCACCAACACCACGCCGATGACGGACGCCTGCGCGGAACAGTCCATCCGTTTGGTTGCCAAGTACCTGCGCAAGGCCGTGGCCAACGGCAAGGACATGGAAGCCCGTGAAGGCATGGCCTACGCCCAATATCTTGCCGGGATGGCCTTCAACAACGCCGGTCTGGGGTACGTGCACGCGATGGCGCATCAGCTTGGCGGCTTCTACAGCCTGCCCCATGGCGAGTGCAACGCCATCCTTCTGCCGCATGTGGAGTCCTTCAACCTGATTTCCCGCCTCGATCGCTTTGTGCGCATCGCGCAGATGATGGGCGAGTGCACTGACGGCCTGTCCGAACGCGCCGCCGCTGAATTGGCGATTTCCGCCATCAAGACGCTGTCGAAGGACGTGGGCATCCCCACGACCATCACCGAGCTCGCCGCCCGGTACGTGAAGGCCATCGATCCCCGCGACATCCCCGCGATGGTCGGACATGCCCAGAAGGACACCTGCGCCGCCACGAACCCACGTACAATGAGCCTGGAAATCATCAGCCAGCTATACAAAGACGTTTTTTAGGAACCGGCAATGAGGGGCGCTCGTTTTTGAAACGGGCGCCTTTTCTTTCCGTATCTGGCCTATTCTTTTCCCATTCCCGGAATGCAATCGGTTGAGAAGGGGAGTGGGCTTGGCCTCCCCATATGGAATTTTCCCGGTTTCTCAGGCGAGGGCCGGGATTTGTTTGGAATCAATGGGGAGAGGGATTTTTAAGGGAACGGCGGGGTACCCGGAGGGCTTTGGACCTCCGGGGGGGGCGGGGATTGGCTGAGAAAAGGGGCTGTTTCGCTTTTTTTCATGTCCGCCGTGTCCCCCGCTTTGGTGCCTTGTATACGTAACTCTTTTGAAATACATATTTTTAAAAAGTATGCCCATACAGTTGAGCCGATATAATTTCTTGATGCCCCATAGTGTTTTCTGATACGGAATTGATGACGCCGGAGACCCCCCCATAAGGAAAGCTTTTTCCTGAATAACCCGTCTGCCGTTGTCAAACGCTCAAAGAGAACTTACACTGTGCCCGAGGCTTGGCGGGGTTTGGCGCTGCCGGGCCATACGGAGGTAACTTTTGAATCAGTTTACGCGGAATCTCATGCTCTGGGGGGTCATCTCCCTGGCTATGGTCATTGTGTTCAACCTGTTTAGCCAGCCTCAGCATTCGTCCCAGCCGAGCGTGACGTACAGTGAATTCCTGCGTCAGGCCGCCAAGGGTGAAGTGTCCGAGGTGGTTATTCAGGGGAATACCCTTACCGGGAAAACGACCGACGGCAAATCGTTCCAGATTTACGTCCCCAACGATCCCGGCCTTGTGGATAAACTCATTGCCGAGAAGGTCGAAGTCCGGGCCGAGCCTGTCGAGGACTCCCCGTGGTACATGACCCTGTTGGTGTCGTGGTTCCCCATGCTGCTGCTTATCGGCGTGTGGATTTTCTTCATGCGCCAGATGCAGGGCGGAGCGGGCCGTGCCATGTCCTTTGGCCGTTCCCGGGCCCGTATGCTCAATCAGGAGCAGGGAAAGGTCACGTTCGATGACGTGGCCGGTGTGGACGAAGCCAAGGAAGAACTTTCCGAAGTCGTCGACTTCCTCTCCAATCCGCGCAAGTTCACCCGTCTTGGCGGGCGCATTCCCAAGGGCGTCCTGCTCGTCGGCCCTCCCGGTACCGGTAAGACCCTGCTGGCCCGCGCCGTGGCTGGTGAGGCGGGCGTGCCCTTCTTCTCCATTTCCGGTTCCGACTTTGTGGAAATGTTCGTGGGCGTGGGCGCTTCGCGTGTCCGTGACCTGTTTGTGCAGGGCAAGAAAAACGCTCCTTGCCTTATCTTTATCGACGAAATCGACGCCGTGGGCCGTCAGCGTGGCGCTGGCCTCGGCGGGGGGCATGACGAACGCGAACAGACCCTGAACCAGCTCCTTGTGGAAATGGACGGTTTTGAGTCCAACGAAGGCGTCATCCTCATCGCGGCGACCAACCGTCCCGACGTGCTTGACCCCGCGTTGCTCCGCCCCGGCCGTTTTGACCGTCAGGTTGTGGTCCCCACGCCCGACGTGAAGGGCCGCCTGAAGATTCTTGAAGTGCATACCCGCCGTACGCCGCTGGATAAGCACGTCAATCTGGAAGTCATCGCCCGCGGTACGCCGGGCTTTTCCGGCGCGGCGCTGGAGAACCTGGTCAACGAAGCGGCCCTCCAGGCCGCCCGCCTTGGCCAGGATACCGTGTTCATGCGCGATTTCGAATATGCGAAGGACAAGGTGCTCATGGGCAAGGAACGCCGCAGCCTTATCCTTTCCGACGAGGAAAAGCGGATCACCGCGTACCACGAAGGCGGTCACGCTCTGGTGGCCAAGCTGCTGCCCGGGACCGACCCCGTGCACAAGGTGACGATCATCCCGCGCGGGCGTGCGCTCGGCGTGACCATGCAGCTGCCGGAAGGCGATCGTCATGGCTACTCCAAGGCGTTTCTCCAGAACAACCTCATGGTGCTGCTGGCCGGGCGCGTGGCCGAAGAAATCATCTTCGACACGATTACCACCGGTGCCGGCAACGACATTGAGCGCGCTACGGGCATGGCCCGCAAGATGGTTTGCGAATGGGGCATGAGCGATGTCGTCGGCCCCATGACCATCGGCGAGCAGGGCGAGGAAGTCTTTATTGGCCGCGATTGGGGTCATGCGCGCAACTACAGCGAAGACACCGCCCGCATCGTGGACGCCGAGATCAAGAAGCTGGTGGAGACCGCGCGCGAGAACTGCCACAAGCTGTTGCAGGAAAACATCAATCTCCTGCACGCGCTTGCCAAGGCCTTGCTTGACCGCGAAACCATCACCGGCGACGATATTGATTTGCTCGTCAAGGGCGAACCGCTGCCGCCGTTTGATGCGGACGGCAGTGCCGCGAAGCAGGAACCTGCGGCTCCCGCCCCTGCTTCCGCTGACGCGGGGGGTGAAACCTTCAAGCTGGAAGCGGAACCGTCTCAGGATGGCGGGACGGGCGAGAAAACGCAGGACGAAACCAAACAGCAGTAAACGGTTTGCCCCGGCATCCTGCGGATGTCGGGGCATTCAGCTTTATTAGGACAGCAGCGTGAACAACGAACGCAAATGGATTCTTCGAGGGGGGAGGGTGTTGAACCCTGCCCCCTTTTGTCTGATAGGCATTGTGAACGTAACGCCGGATTCGTTTTCCGACGGGGGAAAGTATATCGATCCGCGTAACGCCGTGGCTCATGGCCTCCGTCTGTTGGACGAAGGGGCCGGGATGCTCGATCTGGGGGCGGAATCCACTCGTCCTTTTGCCGAACCCGTGCCCGAAGGTGAGGAAATCGCCCGGCTCATGCCGGTTGTGGCGCGCCTTCGTGAGCAGCGGCCTGATGCGGTCCTTTCCGTGGATACGTTGAAGGCCGGGACGGCCCGGGCGGCATTGGAAGGCGGCGCGGACATCATCAACGACGTGTCGGCCTGCGTGGCCGATCCGGCGTTGCTCGACGTGCTTGCCGAATACAAGCCGGGGTATGTGCTCATGCACAGTCAGGGCAGTCCGCGCGAAATGCAGGTGAACCCCCGCTACGGGAACGTGGTGGAGGAGATTCTGGCCTTTTTTGAGGAACATCTGGCACGGCTGGTCAAGGCCGGTTTGCCCGAGGATCGGATAGTACTTGATCCCGGCATCGGGTTCGGTAAGAATAAGGATCACACCGTGGCCATCCTGAAAGGGCTGGAACGGTTTGCTTCGCTGGGCCGCCCCTTGTATGTGGGGCTTTCCCGGAAATCCATGTTCCGGGAGATCCTTGGCCTCGAACTGGAACAACGGGCCGAAGCCACCCGTCTGGCTGTCGCGCTGCTGGCCGCGCGGGGCATCCCTTACCATCGCGTTCACGACGTTGCCGGTTGCGCGCAAGCGCTGCGGCTTGTCGAAGCTATGACGCCTCTCGCCTGATCCTTCCGGCGTACCCTGTAAAGCTCATTTTGGAGCCGGATCATGGATTTCCTGTCTTTTTATTGGCGTGACGTGCTGGATATCGCCCTCGTAACGCTGCTTTTATACCGCATCCTGCTTCTTATCCGGGGAACGCGCGCGTTTTCGGCGCTCATCGGTCTGGTCGTTCTGGTGGCGGTGTACGCCCTCTCGCATTTTATAGGCCTCTATTCCTTGTCATGGCTGCTGGAGAACCTGTTCGGTTCGCTGTTCCTTGTCATCGTGATCCTGTTTCATGATGATATCCGGCAGGCTCTTGCCGCGATGGGGACGCAATACCTTTCGTGGAAGAAACACCCCGCGCCGTCAAATATGGTCGGCGATCTCGTCTGGGTGTGCCAATACTTCGCCAAGCGGCGCATCGGGGCTCTCATCGTTCTGGAAGGCAAGGTGCAGCTTGGCGACATGATGAAGGGCGGGGTAGTACTGGACGCCCGGATATCCCGGGAGCTCCTGCTGACCATCTTCTTTCCCAATACCGCGCTGCACGATGGGGCGGTGATCATCCGCAAAGGGCGCATTGCCGCGGCGGGGTGTATCCTGCCGCTGGCGCAGATGGACCGCCAGAATTTCGGTACGCGGCACCGCGCCGCACTTGGCGCTACGGAAGTCAGCGATGCGACGGTCATTGTCGTTTCAGAGGAACGCGGCGAAGTGAGCGTGGCCTCTAAGGGCCATTTGGCGGTTATGCCCGATGCCGAACAACTGAAAGAGACGCTGAACAATGTTATCGAACACTAAAGAACTCCAGAAAGGCAACTGGCGCTATCTCTTGGTAGCCTTTCTTCTTGCCCTCGGGTTGTGGTATACGCTCAACGCGCGTGAGCAAATCGAGCGCGTGGTTGAGGTGCGCCTTGATTATAAGGGGTTGCCGACCGGATTGATCGTGACGGGAGGCCAGCTCAATAAAGTCAGCGTGCGCCTCCGCGGTCCACAGGAATTGCTGCGGTCCATGACCAACCGGGAAATTTCCTATACGATGGATCTGTCCGGCGTGACGCCGGGCAAGAACGTGATCCCGCTGACGACGGGGGAAAACAAGCCGCCTGAACTGCGGGCCTATGAGGTGCTTGAAGTCACGCCATCCCGGATGATTCTTGAAGTGGACAAGATCATGGAAACGAACCTGCCTGTAAAAGTGGCGCTGAGAGCTTCGCCCGCGGCCTCGTCGGTAAGGTTGAAAGATCTGGTGGTCGACCCGCCGCAAGTGACCGTGCGCGGTCCGGCAAGCGTGATCGCGTCCATGAAGGAGATACAGGCGGAGATCCCGGTGGATCTCGCGGCGGAAGGGAAGGCCGTCTCGGAAGAGGTTCCGCTGCTCGCGCCGCCCGCTGTGGAGCTCAATCCGCAGGTCGTTAAGGTGACATGGAAAATCGATGTGAAGAGGCGTACCCTGAGTTTGCAGCGCGACATCATTTTTGAGGGTGAGAATCCCAATGTAAGCGCTCAGCCTTCACGGGCGAACCTCATGGTTTCCGTCCCTCAGGCGATGGTCAAAGATGCCGGGTACCTCGCGCAATTTCAGGTTTCCGTCCCGTCCGATACGGCGATGCCTGCGGAAGACGGGGCCGTGAACGCGCCTCTTCAGGTTGCCGTGCCCCAAGGCGGGCGCGTCCTGAAAATCAGCCCGGAAACCGTGTCGATTTCCCGGCATCCGAGCGAATAAGCGGTCTGTTCCGCTGTTCTATAACAAAAGAGATCTTGGAGTAGTTGATGAGCGTTCGTCTTTTTGGGACTGACGGGATGAGGGGCCGGGTCAACAAGTATCCTATGACGCCGGAAGTGGCTTTGCGCCTGGGGCTTGCCGCTGGCACGTTCTATCGGGACAAGAACCGACGCAGCCGCGTAGTCATCGGTAAGGATACCCGCCTTTCGGGATATGTGTTCGAGAACGCGCTGGCGGCAGGCTTGCTGGCGGCGGGGATGGATGTCTTTCTTGTCGGCCCCCTGCCCACTCCTGCGATTTCCTTTCTCACGACCAACATGCGGGCGGATGTGGGGGTGGTCATCTCCGCGTCGCATAATCCATTCAGCGACAACGGGATCAAGTTTTTCGACGCCGAAGGGTTCAAAATCCCGGATGCCGATGAAGATCGCATGACGGAAATGGTGCTGGACCCGAATTTTGACTGGAATTATCCCGAACCCGCGAACACCGGCCGTGCCTATAAGATCAAGGACGCTCCGGGCCGTTACATCGTGTATCTCAAAAACAGTTTCCCCGCGCACTTGTCCCTTGAAGGGCTGCGGGTGGTCATTGACTGCGCCAATGGGGCCAACTATAGGGTGGCGCCGCTGGCCCTTGAGGAGTTGGGCGCCGAAGTCGTTAAAATCGGTACGGAGCCCAACGGGTTGAATATCAATTACCGCTGCGGTTCCCTGTACCCCGAGGCTGTGGCCGCGAAGGTCCGCGAGACGCGGGCCGATATTGGGCTTGCTCTGGACGGCGATGCCGATCGCCTCATCGTCGTGGACGAAAAAGGCACCGTTCTGGATGGCGACCAGATCATGGCCCTGTGCGCGCAGGATCTCATGCAGCAGGGCAAGCTTCCGGGCAACATCCTTGTGGCCACGGTCATGAGCAACATGGCGCTTGAAGTGTTCATGAAGGAGCGGGGCGGTACGCTTATCCGTACCAACGTAGGCGATCGCCATGTCGTGGCGGCCATGCGCCAGCAAGGGGCTCTCCTTGGCGGGGAGCAATCCGGCCATCTTATTTTCCGTGAATACAGCACAACCGGCGACGGTCTCCTTGCCGCTCTTCAGATCCTGCGGATCATGCGCCAGCGGGGGCGGCCTCTGTCGGAACTCGCCGGCCTGCTCGTCCCCTATCCGCAGGAACTCCGGAACGTGCACGTCGAACACAAGATACCGTTTGAGGAAAACGCGGAAATCGCCGATGCCGTCGCCCGTATCGAAGAAGGCCTTGAAGGCCGTGGGCGTGTGTTGCTGCGTTATTCGGGCACGGAACCTTTGTGCCGGGTTATGGTTGAAGGGCAGGATGCGGACAAGGTACGCGTGTATGCCAACGAGCTTGCCGGAATCGTGGAAAAAGCGCTCGGATAGACGGGTGTTGAGAACTGTCCGAGTGCATTGATCGGCTTTTCCGATGGAGAATTAATGTATTTGTATTGTTTTTTAGAGGAAATAGAGCTTAACAAGGTTGTTTGTTTAAAGTATAGATAGTGCGCTGTGCTCACTTGCTTGCGTTATCAGTGCAGTTATGAGGCTCTCCTTTCTAAATAGAAGGAGTGAAACGGTAAGTAAGGGATGCGGGGAAAACCGGTCCGAAATCTTCTTGAGGGGGAAACGAAGTCACATGAATATTCGTAAGGTTGTCATTCCGGTCGCCGGTTGGGGGACGCGTTCTTTGCCTGCCAGCAAGAATATTCCTAAGGAAATGTTGCCAGTCTACAACAAGCCCGTTGTGCAGTACGTTGTGGAAGAAGCTATCCGTGCTGGTGTGGAAGACGTTATTTTTGTGACCAACCGTGACAAGAGCGTTATTGAAGATCACTTCGACTATAACCTTCAGCTTGAGGGCGTTCTGGAACGCGCCGGAAAGCTGAAGATGCTCAAGGAAGTCCGCGATGTGGCCGAGATGGTCAACATCATGTCCGTTCGTCAGAAGAAACAGCTCGGTCTCGGCCATGCGGTGCTGTGCGCCAAGGAGATGGTACGTGACGAACCCTTTGCGGTCATGGTCGGCGACGACTTTATGATCGGCGATGACGCGGGATTGACGCAGCTTGTCCAAGTGGCGTCCGAACACGACATGCCGGTTATCGGAGTCATGGAAGTCCCCGCAGACAAGGTAAACCGTTACGGTATCGTAATGGGTGAAGAAATCACTCCCGGCGTCTATAATATTACGGATATGGTGGAGAAACCAGCCATAGGCACGGTGGATTCCCGCCTCGCCATTGTGGGACGCTATGTGCTGACTCCGGATATCTTTGAACATCTCGCACGGGTGAAGCCCGGACACGGCGGCGAAATTCAGCTTACCGACGCGCTGGCTTCTCTGGCCCGGGAACGTGGTATGTTGGCTGTGAAGATGGGCGGCATCCGTTTTGACGCCGGGGACTGGGTGGATTATTTGACGGCCAACATCTACTTCGGACTGCGCGATGAAAAACTGCGCGACGGCCTGAAGGCCAGGTTGCGCGAATTGCTCGACTAGGCATTGTGGGTGGCGTTTGATAAACAGGGGAAACCGCCTTTCCGGCACATCCTCCGGCAGGAGGTGCTGCCGGATAAGGTGGTTTTTTCCTGTTCTTTTATTGCATTGAAATGTATTGTTTTCGTTTCTTTTTGAATTGAACCGCTAGAGGGAACAAGCAGCGATTCCTGGATAGGCTGCTGTCCACTCCCTAACACCTCAGGATATCCCCTTGCTTCGAACCGTTGCTTTGCTGACGCCCCCATTTGCTTCCTTGACCTATGCCGTTCCCGAGTGGCTTGCCGGGTTTGCGTGGTGCCCCGGCTTGAGGGTCGCCGTGCCGCTGGGAAGGGGGATGTTGCGTATTGGGGTCGTCCTCGGCGATGGTTCCCCTCTGCCGGAGGGGGTAACGGCGCGGCCCATGCTTTGGCCTCTGGAAAAGGAACCTTTGCTGCCGTCCGGGCATATGGAAATGGTGCGTCAGCTCGCTTTGCGCCAGGCCGTGACGCCGGGGCAGATCCTGGCGATGGTGCTCCCCGCCGGGCTTCGGGTGACGCAGATGCGTCTCCGCACGATGGAAGGGCAAGGTAAGGCGCAGATACGGCTGCTGAAGGATTTGCCCAAGCTGCCAGTGGAGGTTTTGTCGGCGCTTGGTGAAGCGTGGATGCGGGGAGGGGCGGAGTTGCTCGGGCCACGGGAAGACGCCGCCGCCAGCGAACTGTGCGTATTACGCTGTGATCCGCCGTGGGCGGTGAGGCCGACCGCGACGCGCCAGATCGAGCTGTTGGAGTTCCTGCTGGAACATGGCGCCGTTTCCCGGCGGGAAGTATTGCGGCAAATGGGGCAGGGAGTCGCCCCGGCGCTCGAGTCTTTGCTCAAGAACGGTTTGATTGGCCTGCAATGCCTCGAAGCCGGTTGTGCGGAAGAGGAAACCGGCTGCAACCTGTTGCCTCCCGCATCGGAAGCCCCTTTTGCGCTTTCCGAAGCGCAGGAGGCGGCGCTGGCTTCGTTCCGTGCGGATCTTGATGCCGGGAATCCCGCGTCACACCTGCTGTTCGGCGTGACCGGAAGCGGCAAGACAGCCGTATATATGGAATTGGCCAAAGAATGCCTGCGCCGTGGCCGCTCCATGCTGTTGCTGGCCCCGGAAGTGGCGCTCGCTTTGAAGCTGCGCCGGGATGCCTCTCTCGCGCTGCCGGATGTGCCGCTCTATTTTTTTCATGGATACCAGTCGGCCGCCCTGCGCGAAAAAACGTTCCGCGAGTTGGCGAAACGCCGCGAACCGTGCCTTGTCGTCGGGACGCGTTCCGCCCTGTTTCTGCCTTTGCCGTCCCTTGGGGCCGTAGTGCTGGACGAGGAGCATGACTCTTCCTTCAAGCAGGATGAAGGGCTTACCTATCAGGCCAAAGAAGTGGCGTGGTTTCGCATCGCGCAGGCTAAAGGGTTATTGGTGCTCGGATCCGCGACCCCGGATCTGAAGACGTTTTACGCGGTCCGCGAGGCGAAAATCCCGGTGTCCACGCTTCCGGCGCGCGTGGGTGGCGGTACGCTGCCTTCGATCAGGCTGGTGGATATCCGGTCCATGAACTGCGTCGAGTCCATTCTGGCTCCGGAGACGCTCTCCGCACTCAAGCAGACGGTGGAGCAGGGGGATCAGGCGGTGATTCTCCTGAACCGGCGCGGTTATGCTCCGCTGATGTACTGCATCGACTGTGGGAAGGTGGCCCGATGCCCGCATTGTGATATCGGTTTGACCTACCACAAGGGGCGTGAGCGGTTGGTCTGCCACTATTGCGGGTATTCGGTTCCGTTCCCTTCGCCTTGCCCGAGCTGCAAAGGGCTGCATTTCCATCCCATGGGGCAGGGAACCGAGCGTGTCGAAGAGTATATCGGGACGCTTCTGCCTCCGGGAGGCCGGGTTCTGCGCTTGGATCGGGACAGCACCCGCCGCCCGGGGCGCATGGAGGAGATCCTTGAGTCTTTTGCCCGGCAGGAGGCGCAGGTCCTTGTCGGCACGCAGATGCTTTCGAAAGGGCACCATTTCCCGCATGTGACGCTGGCTGTGGTGGCTGACGGGGACATTGGCCTCAATTTGCCTGACTACCGGGCGGCGGAGCGGACCTTTCAGCTTTTGGTGCAGTCGTCGGGCCGGGCCGGGCGCGGCGAGAAGCCGGGGCAGGTCATTATCCAAACCCGCGACGTGAACCATTACTGCTGGCAGTATGTGAAGAACGGGGACTACGAAGGGTTTTACGACTACGAAATCGCTCTGCGCAAGCGGCGGCGCTATCCCCCCTTCATCAATCTGGCCCTGTTGCGGATTTCCTACCCGATGGACTGGGCGGACGGGCCGACGCAGCTCGCGCGGATTACGGCTCTGCTGCGTTCGGAGAGCAAAGGCGTGACCGTTCTTGGCCCCGCGCCCGCGCCGCTGCCGCTCCTGCGGGGACGCAGGCGGTTTCAATGCCTCCTCAAGGCTGGAGACTGGCAATCCATCCGTGCCCTTTATGCCGTGCTTCTGCCTCTCGCCTCGCCCCCGAACCTGCGTATTTCACTGGATATCGACCCCGTGAACATGCTGTAGCCCGGAAAACGTTTTTTCTGAAAAGGAAAACCGCCAGCGGAACAACGGATGCCAAGGGGCGCTCGGCGGCTCATCCTGCCTCTTGGGTTCAGCCCTGCAAAGGCGGACGCCGATCGTGCGATTGCGTCCGTTGCAAGCGTGGCGGCGGCCTGTGGCGCCGCTTTTTGTCAGATCCTCACAATGTATGCTTCATCGGTACGAACCGGATGCCGCCGGCAACCTGCTCTCCGCCCGTGCGGACGAAGCCGAGCCGTTGGTACGCCCTGACCGCTGAAGGGGCGGCGTTGACCGTGAGCGGCACCTGGGGCGCGAGGTTGGGGCGCCGGCTGCGGAACGTCTCAAAAAGCCGGCGGCCTATTCCATGCCTTTGATGAGGGCTGGCGACGAAGAACAGGCAGATATGGCTTTCCCTTGCGGCGATGACGCCGATAGGCTCAAGGCCGGAAAACGCGGCCCACATCGTCGTTGTCCCGTTGGCCAGCGTTGCCGCCATGCTGTCGTATTCGATGAAGCGTTTGAATGTTCTGATGCCCTCGTCCGAAAAGCCGGATGCCGCGTCCTTGAGGAAGACGTCCCATGCCAGAGCCAAGGCGGGCTTGAGTTCCGCCGCGCCGGGTTTCCTGATTTCCATGCGTTTCCGCTCCCTGTGCTCTCTTTTCAAGGAGAGAGTGCAGGCATTCTTCAATAAGGGCAAGGGGTGCGCCATGCCGCTTGACGAATCGGGCCGTGTCGTATAGGCCAAAGCGATTTTGGAGGTATGCTATGTGGGGTTCGTTTTCCCGTGCCCGTAAGGTCCAGACGACGGTGTGCTGCAAGCATTGCGGGATGCCGCTGTTCATTGAGCGGTCTTGCCATGAGGTGCACATGTTTTGTCCCAAGTGTGGGAAGGCGTTTCCGCTTTCCGAGTATATCGCCCTTGCCGACGAGGCGATGGAAGAATTCCTCAGTTCCGTCTATTGCGACAGGATGTAAGCCCGCACGGCCTTCGCGCAGAGCCGAAAAAACATGGTTCCCTCCGCTCCATACCTCTGGTGATTTGGAGGTTTTTGGGTTACAAGGTGGAGATACTATGAAAGAATATCGTGATCACTACTTCCTCAAGGCCAAACAGGAAAACTATCCTGCCCGCTCCGTCTACAAGCTCAAGGAAATAGACGGGCGTTTCAAGATTTTCAGAAAGGGCATGAAAGTGCTGGATCTGGGAGCGGCTCCCGGCTCGTGGTCGCTTGGCGCGGCGGAACGCGTGGGCGCTCAGGGCAAGGTGTTGGCCTGCGATATCCAGAGCACGGTCACCGTTTTTCCTCCCAATGTGGAATTCCATCAGGAAGACGTGTTCCGGCGCTCCGAGGCTTTTGAGCGGCAGCTCGCCGAAACGGGGCCCTTCCATGTCGTCATGAGCGACATGGCCCCGCAGACGACCGGGACGAAATTCACGGATCAGGCCCGCTCCCTTGAGCTCTGTCTGGAAGCGCTTGCCGTCGCCGAAAAGTATCTGGTGAAGGGCGGCAGTTTTGTGGTCAAGATTTTCATGGGGCCGGACGTCGGGGAGCTGCTCAAAGGTATGCGCCCCCGGTTCGCCCGCGTGACCTCGTTCAAACCTCAGAGTTCCCGCGTGGAAAGCAAAGAAACGTTTTTCGTCGGGCTGGGCTTCAAGGGGAAAGAGGCGGACGGCGCCCGGGATTGACTGTTCACGCGGTCCCGGCTATGACCCTCTTCCTTGTTTGAAGGTATGAGGGAGGCCGGACCCCGATTGAGATGCATCAGCCGGAAAACATTGCCCCGGCCTTGTTTTGAAACATTCAGGAGGATTCAATGTCTGGACACAGCAAATGGGCCAACATCCAGCACCGTAAAGGTCGCCAGGATGCCAAGCGAGGTAAGGAATTTACCAAGGCAGCCAAGGAAATCATCATCGCAGCCAAGAACGGCGGCGATCCTGCCAGTAATTCCCGCCTGCGTGCGGCCATTGCTGCTGCCAAGTCAATCAACCTCCCCAAGGATAAAATCGAAGCCGCCATCCGCAAGGGTACCGGGCAGGATGCCGGCGGCGACATCATAGAAATCAACTACGAAGGTTACGGTCCGGGCGGCGTCGCCGTCATCGTGGAAACCGCGACCGACAACCGTAACCGTACCGTGGCCGAAATCCGCCATCTGATGAGCAAGGGCGGCGGGTCCATGGGCGAAAACGGCTGTGTGAGCTGGAAGTTCGAACGCAAGGGCGTCATCCAGTTCTCGAAGGAAAAGTACACCGAAGACCAGTTGATGGAAGCCGCGCTCGAAGCCGGTGCCGATGATCTGCGCGACGAAGGCGACGTGTGGGAAATCCAGACCGCCATGGCCGACTTCAATGCCGTCCGCGAAGCCTTCGAAGCCGCCGGGCTGGAAATGATTTCCGCCGAGCTCAATCAGGTTCCCCAGACCACGATGGAAGTCGATCTCGAAACCGCCCGCAAGCTTCTGCGCTTCATCGAGCTGCTTGAAGACAACGACGATGTCCAGAACGTCTACTCCGACGCGGACATCTCCGACGAAATCATGGCTCAGCTGGAAGACTGATTTGGCTGAACTGTTTTGAAGATATAGGGGAAGGGAGGGAAAGCGCTTTTCTTTAGAAACGTTTTCCCTCCCTTCCCGAAATCTGCAACCGCTGGCGTTTAACCAGCGTCCCTCTGTTCCCTTCAAGGCGGAATGCTCCAGAAGCCTTTCACCGGGGAGCGTATGGGGGCCCCGCCTCCGAGCCGTGCTTCCATTCGGAGCACGGAAATCTCTTCCCTCCTTTTTCTCATGTCGCAGTCCGTCACCATCATCGGCATCGATCCCGGTTCCCGGAATACGGGGTGGGGAGTGGTGCGCGAAGTGTCCGGCGTGCTCCAGCTTGTGGATTGCGGGGTCATCCGCCCTCCGCTTGACGGAGAGTTCGCTTCCCGGCTCGGGGTCATCTTTAAGGAAATGCATCGGGTGCTCGGTCGTCTGAAACCGGACGAAGCGTCCGTGGAACAGGTTTTTACCGCCAAGAACGCGGCGACCGCGCTCAAGCTCGGTCAGGCTCGCGGTGCGGCCATTGCGGCCTGTGCGGCCTATGATTTGCCTGTGCGGGACTACGAACCCACGGTGATCAAAAAATCGCTGGTGGGCGTCGGCAGGGCCGACAAGGAGCAGGTCAGTTTCATGGTCGGGCGGGTGCTCGGCGTGAAGCCCGATTGGGCCGTGGACACGGGCGACGCGCTGGCCGCAGCGATTTGCCATTTGACCCACCGCCGTTTCGAGCGGCTTGTCCGCCTTTCCGGGCGTTGATGCCCGCCTCTTTCCTTGTTCCGCTGACAGCATTAGAAGGCTGTAGTTCTACTTGAAACCATCCCGTAAATATGTTCCTTTTGAGGAATCACGCGGCAGCTATGCGGCGAAAAGGAGGTTTCTCATGATGGCTCGATTCACTAAGGTGGTCTTTGCGGCGGCGCTTGTTTGCGCTTTGTGCCTGCCTGCGGTTGCGGCGCAGTCTGCCACGGATTTGACCGGCAAGCATTGGTTGCAGTCTTCTCAGAACGAAAAGCTGGCCTTTTTGTATGGCGCATCCAATATCATCGCCATCGAACAGCTGATCGCCCAACAACAGGGAACGCAAGCCTCCCCGTTCGTCACGGCATGGATAAAAGCTTTCGGCAACACCAACTGGACGGATATCCAGAAAAAACTGGACGCGTGGTATGCCGCGCATCCGGATCAGGCGAACCGCGAAGTCTTTGACGTGCTTTGGTACGAATTCATGGTTCCCGCCAGCAAGTAGCTCGGCGGCATATCTTGATAATCCCACCCCGGAAGGGGCGATAGGAGAAGTGCAATGAAACGTCTTTCAGCCATACTTTTGGTCGGCGCGTTGGTTTTCGGGACCGTTGGCTGCACGAACATGAACAAGACCCAGCAGGGCCTCTTGAGCGGCGCTGCCGGGGGTGCGATCCTTGGTGCTGGCCTTGGTGCCCTCACCGGCGGAAGCGGGACGACCGGCGCGCTCATCGGCGGCGGCCTGCCTGCATGTGGGAATATAAAGATTCGTTCCGGCATATTCCCGGCATAAGGCCTTTGCCGCATCCTCCCCGATCATGTCACACAGCCTCCTGTAACGGGCTTCGCCAACGGGCGTCAGCCGCATGGGCACGGGGATCGTCGTCCCGCCGAGAGCCCTTATAAGGCGCAGGGTCACGGCGGGACCAAGGCGATCGATGATGTCGCGGGCGTTGCGGGGCAGGCGCTCGTCAGACATTACGCCCTCTCCTGCGCCCGCTGGTGCTTGACCAGAGCCGTGATCACGCCGCCGAGCTGCTCGCCGTCGAGCCAAGAAAGCCCCACGCCGTACATACGCTTGGCGATTGCCTCGACGTATGCCCACGACTTTTTTGTCTCAAGGCGAAGCGCGTTGATTTTCTTGAGTAGTTCTGCAAATTCCGGGCGAACTTTCGGGGCCTTGGGAAGGCTCCCTTTCCATCCGCGCTTGCGCAGGGCGGCGATAACCGCAACAAGCTGGCGATCCGTGCAGGATGCCGCCGAGATTTTGCCGGTCAGATTAAACAGCATGGCGCGATAGGTATCTTCATCAAGCCCAAGGTCTTTCTGTGCGATATGTATCTTTGCCATAAGCGACTTGCGCGATTCCATTCAGCACCTCACAAGGTTGTCGACAGGGTGAAGCTCAACGCCGCCGTACACCATGACGGCGACATACCAAAGGCCGTCGGCGGCGCGGATGGGCGCGCTGGCCACGTAGCCCGTCCAGACGGGCGACGCGCCCGGTACGCCGCGCGGCACTTTGACGCGGGTCTTTACAGGAAGATCCGGCTCGGTCACGGGCGTGATCTCGCCACCCGTCGCGCATTCGGCGGCAAGGGCGGCGACTTCGCCGGGACAGAGGAACAGTTTTCGATCCTCGAGATCGTACCAGCGCCGATCGAGCCGGACACGGAAGCGCCCGGCGGGGCCGCCGTGGGTTTCCGCCGGGGAAAGCTCGATCTTCATGCGGATGGTGCCAAAACGTACACCAATAGAGCCACAGAATTTTTTATCCGGGCGTGTCATTTTCCGCACCGTTCCCGCGCGGCCTTCGGCGTGGGGGCCGTCGGGGCCACGGCATTAAGAGCGTCACAGCACACCTTGAGCATGTTCTCGGCGGCGTCCGGGGCGTCTTTATCAATAAAAAAAGTCGCCACGATACGCTTCTTTGCCGTGTCTTGAATGGCGGGAATGCCAGCGCCGGAGCGGGTGGGGATGAAACGAGGCATATGTATCCTTCCTTTTTTCTTGCTTGTGCTCGTCAGGCCGGAAATCATCCGGCGACCGCCCCGTGGGGCGGTTTCGCGCTATGGTCTTGTCAGGCCTTGTGCTTCAAACTCTTTCTGAAGCTCTGGAGGCAGCTTGTCCCATGATTCCCGCCCCTTCTCGGTCAAAAGCTCCAGAAGCCACTGAGCGGTCCATACGCCCCACGGCGGAACGGGGCCGAACGCCTCTTTCCATGCCGGGCAATCCGTTGCGGGCTTGGCTTGTGCACTGATAGTCGATCGTATGTCTTGATAGAACTTGGGTATCGGCTGGAAGCGGCACCGACCCCTGAGCCTCTCATCACCATGGGGGCCAAGGTCAAGCTTCCACTCCACACCCCAGCCGCAGTTTGTACAGTCACGCTTTTTCATGCGATGGCTCCATAGGCTTCACCCTCCGTCGACGCGGGCGAGGAAGTGTGGACTGCGGACATCATTCTTCCTCCTTTTCACCGTCGCTCTCGGTGAACGACGTTGCTCCGTAGAAGTAGATCATTCCATCGGACGTTTTCATGTGGATACTTTCAACCTGAACGTCGGGAGCATAATCTTCCTGCAACTCATCGATAAACTCTGCAACGGTCATGGCGTCTCCTTTTTGCTTGTGCTCATCAGACCGGAAATCATCCGGTGACGGCCCGTGTAGGGCCGTTTCGCTTAGTTCATCTTCACATGCTTCACGCGGTCTTTCACTTCCGCGCGTTTGGCGTTGTTGAACCGATCCACCGTGCCAACAAGGTAGCCGGTAATCCGGCGGATACGCTCGAACTTGACGCCCTCGCCGACAATCAGCTTGCCGTCGCGCCTTGTGACGGGCATATGGTCAATCAATTCCATTTTCCATCCTTACTTGTAACAGTAACTTCAAGCGACACGGACAGGCCCTTGGTTTCGTGGTAGTCCTTCAACATGGCAGGCATATCTCTTTCCATGCCGTCAACAAAGCCACTCAGGAAAGCGCTAACTACCGGAATCGTAGACGCTGTGACCTTGACCGTATCAGTAAGCATCTGGTGCATAAGCGACAGGCCATCAGCAAACCCCACAAGCATCCCGCTCTCGAAGTCGGCACTTAGCAATTCATTCTCACCCTTAGACATGTTTTTCCTCCCCTTCTCCCTACTTAAACGCCCGCGCTTCGATGACAGCCCATGACACTTCTTCTATTCCGCTGCTGACTGCGGAAAGTATACGCAGCACATCCGGGCGTTCATCATGCGCATACGTCATTGCCAGATTGAGCGCTTCCGACCCCTCGGCCATAGGTCGCTCGGCGGCCGCCATAGCATCATCAAAGTTTTTGGGTTGCGCCTCCCACCGATCGATGCGGGCGATCATCTCTTTGACGATAAATACCGGTAGATGG
>ENA-ORVC01001202-ORVC01001202.1-human-gut-metagenome-genome-assembly--contig:-NODE-1202-length-23515-cov-2.885592_pt1 | contig 23515 bp, 17 predicted proteins | sample MGYA00242092_ERZ509234 | MGnify/ENA primary metagenome ERZ509234 (study PRJEB26280, sample SAMEA2338800) | human gut metagenome | biome: human gut; feature: human-associated habitat; material: faeces... | reverse complement strand
ACCTGATAAACTCGGTACTATTTTTGATCGTTTTATAAAACTTGATAATTTTGTTCATGGGACGGGACTCGGTCTTTCTATCTGTCGAGGCATAGCCGATCGGCATGGCGCTTCACTTCTCTTTGAAGCTCGCCCAACGGGAGGCGCTGCGGCTGTCGTTATGATCGATGCTCGGGATTTGCCGCTCTAAAAGGATTTTTTCCATGAAATGCATTTTGCCCGCGCCTTTGGTGCGTCTTGTCGACGATGACAATGATTTTCGTGAAAGCCAAAAGGCCTTTCTCACAGCGCTTGGCTGGCAGGTGGAGGATTGGGAAAGTCCGGCGGCGTTTCTTCAGGATGACGACCTCCAGCGTCCGGGGTGCGCTGTGCTGGATATCCGCATGCCCGGCATGACTGGGCTTGATCTGCAGCGGCGGTTTGTAGAGGCTGGAAGCCGCTTGCCGGTGATTTTTTTGACCGGGCACGGCGATGTTGCAACGGCGGTGCATACCATGAAATATGGTGCACTGGATTTCCTTGAGAAACGAGGGGATCCGATGGTGCTGGCGGCTGCCGTGGAGCGTGCCTGCAAAAAGTCACTTGCGGCTGCGAAGGCAGCAGCCGAAGCTCAGAGCTATCAGACGGCCTACGATGCGCTGACGCCTCGAGAGCGTGAAGTTTTTGTGCTTGCGGCTAAAGGGCTTTCCAATAAGGAAGCTGCCGAAGTGCTCGGCATCGGTGCGGAAACCGTCAAGATGCATAAAGCTAACGCTTATGCCAAATTGGGTGTTCAGAGTTCTCTCGAGGCTTATCAGTGGCTGGAGAATCTCCCGACGCCGCAGCCCAAGGATGTGCCATGACGACACGCAGAACGCTTCTCACCGCGGGCGCAGTCGCCTCGGTCTTGCCGTCATCGCTTCTGGCAGCCGCTCTTGAAGATTCATCCGATGCGCTCGAGCCTAGGCAGCAGGTCATAGTGATCGGTTCCGGGCTCGCCGGTCTGACAGCCGGCGCGAGCGCACTGGAGTCCGGTGCCCGGCGCGTGCTGATATTGGAAAAAGGACCGCTTGTCGGCGGTCACTCTCTTTATTCGAGCGGCTCTATTGCTGCGGTGGCGCCGGATCGTGCCGGAGCATTTTCAAATGGCTGGCGCGACTCTGTCGAACAGTTTGTGGCCGATGCGCTCGCTGTGGGCGGCGGCAGCGGAGACCCGGAACGTTTGGTGCAGATCGCCCGCGGGTCCGCAGCTATGCTCGACTGGCTTGAAGGGCTCGGCGTCTCCTTCGGCCGTCCTTTTGAAGCCCGATCGGGACTTCATCCGCGCAGCTGGGCAATGCCGGGCAATTCTGCCGGACGGAGCTATGTCCTCGCGGTCATGGACTGCTATCGGCGTTTGGGCGGGAAAACAATTCTCTCGGCGAAGGTTGAAACGCTTGAACGACAGGAATCATCCTGGAAGGTCGGCGTAACCATTCGCTCAGAAAATGAAGTTCGCCTCAAGTATTTCCAAGCGCCTGCCGTCATCATTGCGTCCGGCGGCTTTACCGCCAATGTCGAACGCCGCATGAAGATCATGCCGCAGCTCACTGCCGATATTCATACGAGTGCCGATCCTTACGGCACTGCTTGGGACGGCGCGCAAGGCGATGGTTTGGATCTGGCGCAGCGCGCCGGCGGCGTTATTGCCGAAGGTTTCGGCTTGCAGCTGCTGCCTTTTTGGGGCGGCCGATTAATCGACTATGCGGGCGGCGACATGTACGTGGATGAAACCGGCCGACGCTTCGTCGATGAGAATCTGCCTTGGAATGCGATTTCTGAACACATCCTCAAATTGAAGTCCCGGCGCTGCTGGGTGATCACCGATGCGCAGTCTTATAAGGGTGCAACGCTGAGTCTGAAGCTCATCAACGGCATCGTGAGAAAAGCCGGCTCCATCAGGGAGATGGCAGCAGCGATGAGAATCCCTCCGACGGTGCTCGAACAAACGTTCGCCCAATACAATCGGGCGGCTGATGCAGGGCTGGATCCGCTGACCGGCAAAAAGTTCTTCACCCAAAGAATCGAAAAGCCGCCCTTTTATTTTGGTGAGGAGCAGATCTATGTGCACACCACTTTGGACGGCATTTTGACGGATGCCCAGGCGCAGGTGCGTGCGCAAACGGGCGGCGTTATTCCGGGACTTTTTGCCGCTGGGGAGGTCGTCGGAGGAATTTTTGGTTTTGACCGGCTGGGCGGCGCCGGCATCACGAACTGCCTTGTGATGGGACGCATCGCCGGCCAAAGGGCTGTTGAATGTCAAAGCGGCACTTAAATGCCGGTATGGCCCGCACGGAGCTCTTTCTAAAGGACGTGGGGCGAGCCCTTAATGCGGCAGAGGATTGGGCCGGCCCAGCGTTTCAGCGGGGCGGCGCCGTCCGTCCTCTCCGGCCGAAGGGCAGTGCTTCGCTTTATAGATTGCCGGCCTTTGTCGGGCTGCAAAAAAAAGCTCCCGAAGAAACGGTATGCGTTCTTCGGGAGCTCAAGCTGCCATCCGCTCGAAGCGCTGAAGAGAGAAGGCCCTTCAGCGCCTAGGACGTCCTTACATTCGCTTGTGGCAGGTGCGGGAAATCACATCGAGCTGCTGCTCGCGCGTCAGGTCGATGAACTTCACGGCATATCCGGAGACGCGGATGGTGAAGTTCGCGTACTCGGGTTTTTCGGGGTGCTCCATCGCGTCGATGAGTTTCTCTGTACCGAAGACATTGACGTTGAGATGGTGAGCGCCCTGAGCGAAGTAGCCGTCCATCACGTTGACGAGATTGTCCGCGCGTTCGTCAAGCGAGTGGCCGAGCGCATCGGGGCTGATCGTCTGGGTGTTGGAAATGCCGTCAAGCGCATACTCGTAGGGGAGCTTCGCCACGGAATTGAGCGAGGCGAGCAGACCGCTCTGCTCAGCGCCGTAGCTTGGGTTGGCGCCAGGCGCTAGCGGCGCGCCTGCCTTGCGGCCGTCGGGAAGCGACCCTGTGGCTTTGCCGTACACCACGTTGGACGTGATCGTGAGAATCGAGGTCGTCGCTTCGGAATGACGGTAGGTCGGGTAGCGGCGGATGCAGGTGAGAAACTCCTTGAGGAGCCACACTGCAAGCTTGTCCGCACGATCGTCGTCGTTGCCGTAACGCGGGAAGTCGCCTTCCGTTTCATAGTCCACCACCACGCCGGCCTCATTGCGGATCGCTTTCACGCGGGCGTACTTGATCGCACAGAGTGAATCGACCACGTGTGAGAACCCGGCAATGCCGGTTGCGAAGGTGCGGCGCACGTCGGTATCAATGAGCGCCATTTCAGCGGCCTCATAGAAGTACTTGTCGTGCATGTAGTGGATGAGGTTGAGCGTATTGACGTAAATCCCCGCGAGCCAATTCATCATGGGCTTGAAGCGCAGCATCACTTCGTCGTAGTCGAGATATTCGCTCGTGATCGGGCGGAAGGCCGGCGCCACCTGCGTGCCGGTCTTTTCGTCAACGCCGCCGTTGATGGCGTAGAGCATGCACTTGGCGAGGTTGGCGCGAGCGCCGAAGAACTGCATTTCCTTGCCGGTTTCGGTAGCCGATACGCAGCAGCAGATCGAATAGTCGTCGCCCCAGATCGGACGCATCACATCGTCGTTTTCGTACTGAACGCTGGACGTATTGATGGAGACCTTGGCCGAATATTTGCGGAAGGCCTTCGGCAGGTTCTTCGAATAAAGCACCGTGAGATTGGGTTCCGGAGCAGGCCCCATGTTCTCGAGCGTATGAAGGAAGCGGAAGTCGCTCTTCGTTACCATCGAACGGCCGTCCATGCCGAGTCCGGCCATCTCCAGCGTGGCCCAGACCGGGTCGCCCGAGAAGAGCTGGTTGTAGGCCGGAATACGGGCAAACTTCACCATGCGGAACTTCATGACGAGGTGGTCAATGAGCTCCTGCGCTTCAGTTTCCGTGAGCGTCCCTTCAGCGAGATCTCGCTCAATATAAATATCGAGGAAGGTAGAGATGCGGCCCACGGACATGGCTGCGCCGTTTTGCGTGCGGATGGCGGCAAGGTAGCCGAAATAAAGCCACTGCACGGCTTCGCGGGCATTCTTCGCCGGGCCGGAAATGTCAAAGCCGTAGCTTTCGGCCATGACTTTCATCTGTCCGAGTGCGCGGATCTGGTCGGAAAGTTCCTCACGCTGACGGATAACGTCGTCAGTCATGATGCCGCAGCCGCAGTTGGCGAGGTCCTTCTTTTTTTCCGCGACCAGTGCGTCAATGCCGTAGAGCGCTACGCGGCGGTAGTCGCCCACGATGCGGCCGCGGCCGTACGTGTCGGGCAGACCCGTAATGATGTGGTTGCGCCGGGCCACGCGCATCTCGTCGGTGTACGCATCAAAAACGCCCTGATTGTGGGTCTTGTGGTACTCGTTGAAGATCTTGGTGTATTTGTCGTTCACATGGAAGCCGTACGTGCTCGCCGCTTCCTGAGCCATGCGGATGCCGCCGTAGGGCATGAACGCACGCTTGAGGGGCTTGTCGGTCTGCATGCCGACCACCTTCTCGTATTCCTTATGTTCAGGGTCGAGATAGGCAGCAGGGTAGGCTGTAATGGAGCTGACAATTTCGGTTTCACAGTCGAGCACGCCGCCCCTGGCGCGTTCTTCCTTTTGAAGTTCGGCCAGGCGTCCCCAGAGTTTGCGGGTAGCGTCAGTGGGTTCGGCGAGGAACGATTCGTCGCCGTCATAAGGGGTGTAGTTCTGCTGCACGAAGTCGCGCACGTTGACGTCGTCGCGCCAGTGATCGCCTCGGAAGCCTCTCCAAGCGTTGGTCATATAAACCTCCAGAAATAATCAAAGCATTCAAAAGTTTGGGGAAATCGGTCAGTCGCCGAACGCATGCAGAATGCGTTTCGCATTGGCTACGCGTTCAGGTTCGGGGGGCAGAACGTCTCGGATTTTGTTGGGTATTCCGAGTCGGTCCCATTTGGGGATGGCAAACGTGTGGTAAGGAAGCACCTCCACGCGTTTGACCGTTCGAAGCTCGGCAACGAAGGCGGCGAGTTTCACCAGCGCGGCATCTTCATCCGTCCAGCCCGGCACGAGCACATGGCGGATCCACATGGGTTTGCCGTGTTCTGAGAGCCACTGGGCGCAGGCCAGAATGGAGTCGTTCTTCCAGCCGGTCAGCCGCTTATGTGTCGGCGGGTCAATGTGCTTGAGGTCGAGCATCACGAGGTCGGTCGACTTCATGAGACGCTCAAATTTGACGAGCCACGCCGGATCCTTTGTGAAGGGCAGACCGCACGTATCGAGCGTGGTGTTGATGCCTTCGGTTTTGGCCAGTTCGAAGAGTTCAATCAGAAAGTCGATTTGCAGGAGGGGCTCTCCGCCGCTTACCGTGATGCCGCCCTCTTTGCCCCAGTATGGGCGGTAGCGCAGCGCCATGCGAAGCACTTCGGCAGCAGACTTTTCTTCACCGGCATGAATGCGCCAAGTATCCGGATTGTGGCAGTAGACGCAGCGCATCCGGCAGCCCTGCATGAAGACCACAAACCTGACGCCGGGGCCGTCAACGGACCCGAAGGTTTCGTAGGAATGTATGCGGCCGAGAGGCATTCGTCGGATCTCCGAGAGGGAAACAATGGCGTGAAAAACTAGTGGCAGGCGAAAGTCTGAAGGAAGCAGATTGCATTGCGAGGCTATCAAGCGTACGGGTTTATGCCAATCCTTCAAAAGAAGCAGGTGACAGCGGCAGACCGCAGCAGAGCAAATGGGCTGAAAGCACAGCTAAAACAAATGCTTTCTCATGCATGAAAGTAAGTTACCGGATAAGTGCTTCCTCGTAGGTACTTCTTTTGATTGATTGTACGGTTCAGCTTGATGATACGCAAAGAATTCGGGTCCTCTTACGTATTCATGATTACATTGATTTATTTTGTAAATCAATGACATTTAGGATTATCGAGGTACTTTCCTTTGAAGCGAAAAAAGCCGAAGCGCATGAAGGACGCTTCGGCTTGAGTTTGAACTTTGAAAAAGGCTGAGGCCGTTTCACAACACTCGCGCGAGGAAAGACTTTGTACGCTCTTCTTTGGGCGCGACCAGAATTTCCGATGGTGCGCCTTCTTCAATGATATGGCCGCCGTCCATAAAGACCACGCGGTCGGCGACCTCTTTGGCAAAGCCGATTTCGTGCGTCACGACGATCATCGTCATGCCGGATTCAGCCAGCCGCTTCATGACGGCAAGCACTTCGCCCACGAGTTCCGGGTCAAGCGCAGAGGTCGGTTCGTCAAAGAGCATAACCTTGGGTTCCATGGCAAGTGCGCGGGCAATAGCAACGCGCTGCTGCTGACCGCCCGAAAGGCTTGCCGGATAGGCGTCGGCCTTGTCGAAAAGTCCGACGCTCTTGAGGAGTTCAACAGCACGGGTCTTGGCTGCCGCCGGATCCTTTTTAAGAACGAGCTGCTGGGCAAGCATGACGTTTTCAATGACAGTTTTGTGCGGCCAGAGATTGAAGCGCTGAAAAACCATGCCCAGGTGCTCACGCACGTGATTGAGGTCGGTCTTCGGATTGGTGACTTCGACGCCGTTGAAGAAGATGGCGCCGGAGGTCGGTATCTCAAGGGCGTTGATGCAGCGAAGCATCGTGCTCTTGCCCGATCCCGAAGGGCCGAGCACAACGACCTTTTCGCCCGGCATGACGTTGAGATTGATGCCGTCGAGCACAACATGGTCGCCGAAGGCTTTCTTCAGATTCTGAATGGATACGATGGGTTCAGTCATGGCTCTTAGCTCCCAATGCCGTTGTCGCCGCGGCCGAGGCGGGCTTCAAGTCTGCGGATGCCCCAGGCGAGGAGCAGCGTCATCACCCAGTACACACAGGAAATGGTGATATAGGGTTCCCAGTAGCGGGCCGAAGCGCCCGCGACAGTACGGGCGGCGTAGGCGAGTTCGGCCAGACCGATAGCGGAGATGAGCGAGGAATCCTTCAGGATAGCAATGGCGTTGTTGCCGAGTGCGGGCAGCATGCGGCGGAAGGCCTGCGGCAGGATGATCGTACGCATGGCCTGCATGTAGGACATGCCGAGCGAGCGGGCAGCTTCCATCTGTCCCTTGTCGAGCGACTGAATGCCGGCGCGGAAGATTTCACACATATAAGCGCCCGAATTCAGGGTGATGGCGCAGACGCCGGCGAGCATTGCGCCGTAGTTCGAGCGGATGTCGCGGGCAAGCTGGCCCGAAATCAGCAAGCCGTCAACCGGGTGAATAAAGACCGGCAGCACGGCAAAGTACATGAGAAAAATCTGCACAAAGAGCGGCGTGCCGCGAAAGAAGCTCACGTAGACCGTGATCGGCCAGCGCACGCAGTAGTGCAGGAAGCCTTTAAGCGGGTTGTAGCGCGCCTGTGCGAGGCGGCCCATGCCTAAGAGCGTTCCCAGACACATGCCCAGGCAGACGCAGATGATGGTCACCTGAACGGTCGTCCAGGCGCCATGGACGAAAAGCGGCCAGTATTCCGCAATAACACTGGATTCGAAGCCAAACATGAGGGATCCTTTTTGTTGTTGTTCTGAATAAGGAAAACGCCGCGTCCGGATATGTCGGATGAGCGGCGCGCTTTAACCTTGAAGCCGATGAGCAGCCGGGGAATCCTCTGCTGCCCTCTGCTTCAAGGATTGAGTCAAAGGACGATCACTTCGTGAAGGCCGGAAGCTTCGGAGCATCCGAACCGAACCACTTGCGGTAGACCTCGTTGTAGGCGCCCGACTCGATAACCTTCTTCAGGCCCGCGTTGACGTCGTTGAGCACCTGAGTGTTGCCTTTGCGCACGCCAATGCCGAAGTACTGTTCCTGGAATTCCGGATCACGGCACTGATTGAACTTCTTGTCGGGGTTCTGCTTCATGTACCACTGCAGCACGCCCACGTCGCCGATCATGGCGTCGACGCCGCCGTTGGCGAGCTCTTCAAGCGCGAGCGGCGTGTTGTCAAAACGGCGGATGTTGGTCGAAGCCTTGCCGAAGGCATTCGAAGCGGCCACGTCGCCAGCAGAAGCATTGACGACGGCGATCAGCTTGCCCTCGAGATCCTTGAGGCTCTTAATCTGCAGGTTGGAGCTCGTGAGGATGAGCTGGTGGGCGAGGAAGTAGGGTTCGGAGAAGTCGACGGCCTCCTTGCGCTTGTCCGTGATGGTGATGCCGGACATGATGATGTCGCGGTCACCGTTGTTGAGCGCCGGGAAGATGGTCGACCAAGTGGTATTGACGAACTCGACGTCAAAGCCCTGAGCCTTGGCGATGGCTTTCATCAAATCAATGTCAAAGCCGACGATTTCTTTGTTCGGCGCTTCGTATTCAAAGGGACGATAGGTCGCGCCCGTGCCGACCGTATAGGTCACAGCCTGAACGGCGGTGGAGGCGAGCAGAGCAGCAAATGCGGCGGCAGTGAGAACTTTGGTCTTAAGAGACATGAACAAACTCCATCAATCGGAGCGGTCTGCAGGAGGTTCTGCGGCCGCATATTTGAATTTTCGAAAACGAATTTTGCTGATCATGACTCAAGCTGTAAAGGCTTCTTTTGAAAGCGCAAATGCGTTTCCTGCGTCAAGTTGATGCGGCCTAGGACTTGAGGCTTAGTTGCTGATATTTGTCGACAACATGGCCATGCATCACCAGTCTAAAAACGTATGATTCGAGAGACTCGGATGCTACAAAATCAGGTGCGGTGCGTGCATCCGGGATCGACTGCACCTCACGAGCAGGCGCTGCGGCCGGCATTCCCTCAGACTTCTATTTCGATCGCTCCAATGACCGGGCCGGCTCGTTCTCCGAAGACGGTCATGACTTGGTTCGGCAAGGGCGCAATTGATGTGCTGATACCATGCTGTTAGCATTGATTTAGCATAAATAGGAGATGCCATGGTAAACATTCAAGTGCGAGTAGATAAACATCTCCGCGACCAAGCCCAACAAATCTTGTCCCAGATGGGTATGGATATGACTACAGCTGTAAGGCTGTTTCTTCACCAGTTAACGGTTGACAAAGGGCTGCCGTTCCGTCCTACGATCGATCCTTTTTTTAATGAAGCAAATCTTCGGTATTTGGAGCGCGCCATCGCCGAAGCCAAGGCCGGGAAAAACATTGAACAACATCAGCTTTTGGATGTTTAACCATGTTGCTGGTTAGGGTATTCCAAGGGTTGGGAAGATTATTTGCAATGGCAGCAAAAGGACAAAAAAATAGTTCGTCGCATCAATACGCTTGTCAACGGTCAGGTAAGTTGCCCTCTTAGCGGACAAATCTTGACCCCTACAGTTATGCCTCTCTGGTTTTAATTTCTTTGTAGCTTGTAGGTTATTGGTTAAGCAATTTTTTTAGATTGTGTTCTTTCAGCCTTTAGCTGTCGGCTGCATTATGAGGCTTGAGCTTGATATATCGGCCCAACATGGCCATGCATCACCAGTCTAAAAACGTATGATTCGAGGGACTCGGATGCTGCAAAATCAGGTACGGTGCGTGCATCCGGGATCAGCTGCGCTTGACGGGCATGTGCTGGCGCGATAAGTTTTCATGCTTAACTAACGATGCTGGCGACAACGGAACGCTTGCTCCCTTCTTTTTATCGATCTGTCAATAAGCGGCTTGTGCTGCGGCCGACATTCCTTCTGGACGCTTCATGGACGAGGAAAGCCTCTTTCGCGACATTCACAACCACCTGATCCATCAGGCACAGGAAGGCGGCAAGATGGATACGGAAATGAAGCTCGCCGAACGGTTCAACGTTTCCCGCTACCGCGTGCGTCGGGTGCTCGACATTCTCACGCGGATGGGGATCATCCACCGTGCGCAGAAACGCGGACTCACCGTGCTTGATCCTGAGCCCGAGAAGCTTTCCAAAAACATCGGCTCTCAGCTGACTGTAAGCGGCTTCAACGCGATGGAAGATCTTGAAGCCTGCATGCTCATCGAACATGCCGTGCTCGAGCTCGCCGTCAAACGACTCACGCCGATGACGGCCGGCCGCCTGACGGAGAAGGTCGGTCAGCTCGAACGCGTGATGATCTCGGGCGCCGCGGTGATTGAAATTCACCAGTCTTTTCGCCTCGAATTGATTTCGGGCTGCGGCAACCGCGTGCTGCAGGTTTTTGCCGAGTCACTGCTTACGGAATGCCTGCGGCTTTTGCGGGAAACTGGGGAAAGCCTGCCGTCGGATTATCTGTCGGATTTGATTACCGGAGACCGGCGCCTTTTGGACGCCATTAAACAGGGCAGCATGGACGAGGCCTGCGAGGCGCTCAATACCGTGATTCAGCTGGAAGTAGCCGGTGCCGCTGACGACCTGAGGCGCGGCGAAGCCGCGGCATGCTCGATGGATAAAAAAGGATAGAGCCGCGCGTTTTTCCGCGGTGCGGCCCATCGGCCGGCGAATGGATATCTGCCGGCCGAGAGCTTTTAATGGCGCACGTTAAGCGCGGAACACTTCCCTGTTCGCAGGCGTGCGTCCCAAAATTTCCGCCACTTCAGCGCGGACATCGGTCACCTCAATAAGGCTCAGCAGGCGTTCGGCCAGTGCGTCGACATCTGCGGGCGAGAGCACCATACCGACCACCGAGCGGAACTTTTTAAGGAGTGCCTCGTCCGTGACGGGATTAACAGGACTGCCGAGCGGCATGGGAACGCATGTTTCAAACGCTCGCCCGTCCTTCAAGGTGACTTGAACGATCGGTTCGTCGTCGTCCTTTTGACGCTTGTCGACTTCGAATCGGATCTTCGCCATCGTTTCAGCAATGCGGGGATCTTCACGCTTTTCGCGCGTGAAGGAGGCAAGACTGGCCGAGCCGAAAACCAGATCGGCGGCCACGCTGTAGGGAATCGAGAGCTGCGCGGCATTCATCGGATGAATGGCCGTGCTCCCGCACATGCCGTAGACGAACGGGTTGATGATGATGAGAATTTCAGCAATCTCGTCAGCCTTGAAGCCATATTTGGCCATGAGATTGTCGACGGCATCGATCGAAGAATGGGTCGAGCGGCAGGAGGCGTGCGGCTTGATGGACACTCGGGCGAGTTTCCAGTTTTTGCCTAAGTCACGCAGCCAGGCGTCCGGATCCGATGACGTCGGAGCGTAGGAGTGGTTGAAGCCGCCCCAGACCTCTTCGAAGGCTTGAGCCGGCCCCGTGAAGCCCTGACGAGCCAGCAGCGCGCTCATGAGACCGCCCTGAGCGGCATGGCCCGCATGCAGGCGCTTGTTCTGAGCGCCGTCATGAACGCAGGCCCAGAGGCCGCCCGAGTAGGCGCTGGCAATGCCGAGCGCGTGACGCGTCTGTAGCGCATTCAGTCCGAGAATCTTGGCCGCGGCCGCAGCTGCCCCGAAGGGGCCGCAGGTACCCGTGGAATGAAAACCCGCACCGTTGTGGGGTTCGTAAGCGCCGCAGGCTTCGAGCGCTCTGCGGGCGATGTCGTAGCCGAGCACCACGGCGGTAATGAATTCTTTGCCGGAAACAGGGCGCCCGGCAAGTTCGAGTGCAGCGACGGCTGCCGGTACAACCACTGCGCCGGAATGGTCACATCCGCCTGTGTCGTCAAGTTCAAAAGCATGAGAGGCGGTGCCGTTCACAAGGGCGGCATTGAGCGGGGTCATTTTTTCGCCGCGCCCCCAAAGCGGAGCGGCGCCGCTGCCTTCCCCAGCGGCATGAAGCGTCTGCGTGAGGATCGTCGTTTCCGGTGCAATGGCGCCGGCCGTGCCGGCTCCGATGGAATCGAGGATGTGGCGGACGGCCTTTTGTGCGATGGCTTCCGGGAGATCCTCAAAGGTTGTACGAACGACGAAGCGCGCCAATTCGGCGCATTTGGTTTGATCAGCGGGAATGAGTTTTTCCTGACTCATGGTGGTTCCTTTGGATGGTGCGGGCTGTGTGCGAATTGAATCCTAAGCCGAAATGAAGCTCTTTGTCGCTCTCCGAGTAGCGTAAAGACGAGGCGGGCGACTTTGAGCGCCGTCAATATTATGACAACATTATCTTTTATATTGTCGACAATATAGAGAAAATGTCGCTCATGACGATGATGTTGTCGAAGATGACATCAATGAAACCACCACCAAAATGGAGAGAGATTCATGAGCAGCCAAGAGAGCAAGAGCCGCAGCGGTCGTTTTGACCTGCCGGCCAACGAACTGGTTGAAAAGTTCAATGCGACGATTCCGTTCGAGCAGCGTGTGTGCCCGTTTGACATCAAGGATTCGCAGACGCATGCCACGATGCTTGCGCGTCAGGGCATTATTTCCGAAGCGGATGCGCAGGCCATCTGCCGCGGACTTGACCAAGTTGCCGAAGAAATCCGCTCGGGCAAGTTTGTCTTCACCGTCAAGGACGAAGACATCCATATGGCGATTGAAAAGCGCATGACCGAAATCGTCGGCCCGGCGGGCGGGCGGCTCCACACCGGCCGCAGCCGCAATGACCAGACGACGACCTCTACGAAGATGTATCTGCGTCATGTGATCCGCGAGGTCCAGGAGGCCGTCCGCGGACTGCAGGCAGAGTGCGTCGCGGTGGCGCGAGCCAATGCCGACGTGATCATGCCGGGCTTCACGCACATGCAGACGGGCCAGCCGATTCTCTTCGCGCACTGGATGATGGCGTTCTTCTGGATGCTTGAGCGCGATTTCACGCGTTTTGGCGACCTCTATAAGCGCATGGGACGCTGTCCCTTGGGATCTGCGGCGCTCGCCGGCACTGATTTCCCGATTGACCGCGACTTTACGGCCAAAGCGCTCGGCTTTGATGGGCCGACCGAAAATTCGATCGACAGCGTTTCCGATCGTGACCACATGGTCGAATTCAATGCCGCAGCGGCAATGTGCTACATGCACCTGAGCCGGCTGTGCGAAGAGCTCGTCACTTTCTCGTCGCAGGAATTCAAGTTTATTGAACTCTCCGACGACTTCTGCACGGGTTCCTCCATCATGCCGCAGAAGAAGAATCCGGACATTGCCGAAAAGATTCGCGGCAAGACCGGCCGCATGTACGGCAATCTCATGGCGATGCTCACTATCATGAAGGGCATTCCGCTCGCCTACAACACAGACTTGTCCGAAGACAAGGAACAGGTTTTTGATTCGATCGACACGCTGCTCGACAGCCTCGCCATCGTGACGCCGATGATCGCCAAGATGAAGGTGAACGCAGAGCGGACGCGCCGCGCAGCGGACATGGGCTACGCCAATGCGACGGACCTTGCCGACTACCTCGCCAAGAAAGGCATTCCCTTCCGTGAAGCGCACCACATCGTGGGGTCAATGGTGAACTACGCCATCAAGCATAACAAGCGTCTCGACGACTTCACTATGGACGAATACCGTCAGTTCTCCGACAAGATTGAGGAGGATATCCGTGAAGAAATCTCGCTCGAAACCTGTGTGAAAGCACGCCGGTCATTCGGCGGCACGGCGCCCGAACGCGTCCGTGAGCAGCTCGAACACGCCGATAAGGTTCTCTCTGAGGAAGCCAAAGCCATCCAGGCTTAATGAGACCCGCCTTTAGGGCGGCTCCATTCCCTCCCTCTTGGGTGCGGTCGTACGTCTTCCTCACACCGTCGTCGGCCGCACCTGTCTTTCTTTGAGCTTTCAGCATTGATCTGGGCTGCAGATGCTGCAGCCCAGCAGGACTTTTTCGTCTCGAAAAGTCTGGAGATACATCATGGAAACCGATCTTAATTTTTGGCTGCAGCTTTTCACTGTTGCCTTCTGCATCGGCCTCGGCGGCCGATACGGCGGCGTTGGTCTAGGCGCCGCCGGCGGCCTCGGCGTCTGCATTCTGGTGCTTTTCTTCGGCCTCAAGCCGAGTTCTCCGCCCGTTTCAACCATTCTCATTATTGTGGCCGTCATCGCCTGCACATCGATTCTGCAGGGGGCCGGCGGTCTGGACTGGATGGTGAAGATTGCCGAGCGGATGCTGCGGCGGTGGCCCAAAGCCATTACGTTCGTCGCGCCTTTTGTCTGTTCCTTCTTCGTGATCTTTGTGGGGACGGCCTACGTGGCTTTTGCGGTCTACCCGGTGGTGGCAGAAGTGGCCACTCAGGCCCGCGTGCGTCCCGAGCGTCCGATTGCGGCCTCGGTCATCTCTGCGGGCATTGCCGTGGTGGCTTCGCCGATGAGCGCCGCAACTGCAGCGCTGGTGGCGTCGCTTTCGCCCTACAACGTGTCGCTTCTTGACATCCTGATGATTTCGGTGCCGGCCTTCATCATTGCCACTGCTGCAACCTGCCTTTCGGTTTATTGGCGCGGCACGGAGCTCGAAGATGATCCCGAATTCAAGCGCCGCGTTGCCGAGGGCGACTTTGAGGATCTGGTCCTCTCGCGCACGGACGACAAAAATGCGAAATCTTCGGGCCTCAATAAGGTGCGTCTCTCGGTCGCCATTTTCGCGATGGGTGTGGCGGTTGTGCTGCTCCTGGGCTTTTTCAAAGGGCTTTTGCCGACATGGACGACGCCTGACGGCCGCACCAGCACGCTGCCGATCCCGTCGCTTATTCAGATGGTGATGCTCGCCTGCGGCCTCTTCATCATCGTGGCCTGCAAGATTCCGCCGCACAAATTCGCCGACGGCTCGGTTTTCCGCGCCGGTCTCATCGGCGTGGTGGGTGTTTTCGGCATTTCCTGGCTGACCGGGACGTTCTTTGATGGCTATCACGACCAGTTTGTGTCGCTCTTTAAGACCATGGCTGAATCGACGCCGCTCCTCTTCGGACTCGTGCTCTTTTTCTTCTCAGCGGTGATTCTCAGCCCGTCGGCAACCGTGGTAGCGCTCATGCCGCTCGGCGCAGCCATCGGCATCCCGCCGCTCCTTTTGGTGGCGCTTTACCCGGCAACCTGCGGTGATTTCCTCATTCCGGGCGGCACACAGATCGGCTGCTGTTCGTTCGACCGTACGGGCACGACGCATTTGGGCAGCTGGGTGCTCAACCACTCCTATCTCCTGCCGGGATGCGTGCATGTGATCACGGGCGTGGCTGCCGGCTATGCCATCTATTGCATGCTCTAGGTACTGCAAAAGCGGTGGTAGGACTAGTTCTTCCCCATTGAGATCTTCTAAAATTACCGCCGCTAAAGGTGCCGAAAGCCTGCCGCAGAGGCAGTTTCCGGCACCTTTAGCTCGCACAAATACCACCAATTATCAAAAGCATCATGGAAATGGATCTCTCTATTTGGCTTCAGCTGGCCGTCGTGCTTGTCTGTGTGGCCGTAGGCGGCCGCTTGGGCGGCGTCGGCCTCGGCGCAGCAGGCGGTCTCGGCGTCTGTATTCTTGTTTTGGGCATGGGCATTCAGCCGGGGTCTCCTCCGACCAGCGTCCTGCTCATTATTACGGCAGTGATTGCCTGCACATCTGTTCTGCAGGGTTCGGGCGGTCTGGATCTGCTGGTGCGATGGGCTGAGAAGCTCCTTCGCAAGTGGCCGCGAGCCATTACGTTCGCCGGGCCCTTCGTCTGCTCCTTTTTCGTGATGCTGGTGGGAACGGCCTATGTGGCCTTCGCCGTCTATCCGGTGGTGGCCGAAGTGGCTGCCTCGGCCAAGGTTCGTCCTGAACGCGCTGTGTCGGCCTCAGTGATCTGCGCGGGCATTGGCGTGATGGCTTCGCCCATGTCCGCGGCCATGGCTGCTATGGTGGGCATCATGGCGACCCAAGGCGTGGCCTTCTGGCAGATTCTGGCGGTGACCGTCCCGACCTTCCTCCTGACGATCTGTGTGACGGCGCTTTCCGTTTTCTGGCGCGGCGCTGAACTCGAGGATGATCCTGAATTCAAGCGTCGTCTGGCCAACGGTGACTACCAGTGGCTCGCTGGGGTAACCGAAGGCGAAAAGAAGTTCGAAGAGAAGCCCTTCGCCCGCCGCGCAGTGGCCATTTTCCTCATCGGCATCCTTGTTTCGATCTGCGTGGGTTCCATTCCGGGTCTTCGCCCTGCATGGGAAGCCGCCGGCAAGGTTTCACAGCTTTCGATCCCGTCGCTCATTCAGATGGTGATGCTGGCTACGGCTTTCTTCATCATCATGCTTTGCCGAGTGCCGCCTGAAAAGTTTGCTTCCGGTTCGGTCTTCCGCTCCGGTCTGATCGGCGTTGTAGGCGTCTTCGGTATTGCCTGGTGTACGGGGACGTTCTTTGACCTGCACACGAAGCTGCTCGCCGATGTCTTCTCGGGCATTGCTCAGAGCGCGCCTTTCGTTTTCTGCGTTGCTGCATTCCTCGCTTCGAGCGTGATCTTTTCGCCGACGGTATCGACGACGATCATGATGCCGCTCGGGCTGAAGTTTGGACTCCCGCCGGAATTCCTGATCGGTACATGGGCCTGCTGCTACGGCGACTTCCTCATTCCGGGCGGCGCGCAGATCGGCTGCACGGCCTTTGACCGTACGGGGACCACTCGCCTCGGCACATTCGTCATCAACCACTCTTATCTGCGTCCGGGCGTCGTCTTCGTCGTAAGCGGCACGCTGATCGGCTGGTGCATCTCGAAGCTCGTCTTCTAAAGCAGAACACGCGTCTTCCGTTTTTTCTGAAAGGTCCGCGCCCGACGTGCTCAATCGGGCGGCGGATCTTTTCCTATTTTGCGTGGGCGCTGATCGATTGCCTTAGTTCGACTTAGGCAGGAGGGCTTCGATTAACTCCGCTTCTAGCTGGAGCAGCGTGGCGTCGTCGTGCAGCGCTTCGCCGTCAATGAGAAAGACGTCTTCGGCGCGTTCGCCGAGCGTGGCGAGCTTGGCGGTCTGCAGATTCACGTCGTACTTGGCAAGGACTTTGGAGATGGCATAAAGCAGTCCCAAACGGTCGGTGGCGACGATATTGAGGATGAAAGCTCGGCCGGATTCGTCGGGCTGAATTTGCACCGAAGGACGGGTGGGAAAGTGCCGCGAACGGCGGGAAAGCCGGCATTTCGGCGCCGGCGGCAAGGGCTTCCCGTTGGTCAGGGCGGCAGCGAAGTCCCGTTCGAGCTTTCTCAGACTGTCGGTCGAAGCGAACTTCGCGAAGGCGTCGTTAGCCACAAAGGTGTCGAGCGCCCAGCCGTGAGAGGTAGTGTGAATGCGCGCATCGACCACGGAGAGGCCCGATTTGCCGAGAAAGGCGACTGCCCGCAGGAAAAGTCCCTTGGTGTCAGGCAGATAGAGAAGCACGATGAGGCTGCCTTCGGCCGTGCCGCGTTTGACTCTGACGACGGGATCGGGGCTGTCCGCACGTTCGGCGAGCATCTCAGCATGCCAGGCGATTTCTTCGGCCGAATGACGCATGAAGTAGACGAGGTTGAGTTCTTTCCAGAACTTTTCGCGCGTAGCGTCCGTGACGCCGTGCACAAGGGCCGCAGCCCGCGCACGGCGGTCGTCGATAATGCTGGTGACAGACTTCTCGGCTTCGGAGCCGTTGAGCCGCTCAACGGCCGACTTGTAGAGGGTCTCCAAGAGACCGGCTTTCCAGGGCGTCCAGACCTTGGGGGACGTTGCCCGAATGTCGGCGGTGGTGAGGAGGTAAAGGGCATCGAGGCGCTCTTTGGTGCCGACGAGTTCAACGAAGCGTTCAACCACACTCGGATCCGAAATATCTTCCTTTTGCGCCACTCGGCTCATGACGAGGTGTTTGAGCACGAGAAAGTGGATGAATTCGCGGTCGGGCTCGGAAAGCCCGAAGCGTCTGCAGAATGCATCCGACTTTTCTGCGCCGATCAATTCATGACCGCCGCCCAGTCCCTTGCCGATGTCATGGAAAAGGCCGGCAACGATCAGCCGCCATGAATTCGGCAGCGCCGTCATGAGCTGGGTGCAGAGGGGATATTCATGCGCGTGCTCGCTGCGGCGCAGGCGGCAGAGGTTTTTGACCACGAGCAGCGAATGCTGGTCGACCGTATAGATGTGATAAAGGTCGTGCTGCATCTGTCCGACCACGTGACGCCAGGCCGGCAGCATGCGCCCGAGAATGGCCCAGGCATTCATCATCACGAGGGCGTCATCCGCGCCTTTTTCGAGCTTCAGAATCTCGAGAAAGGTTGCTTGGTTTCGCAGGTTGTCGCGGTAGGCGGGGCCGATTTCAGGAGCAGCATGCCAAAGCGCTCGCAAGAGCCGCGTTGAAAACCGCGTAAGCTCGGGATGCGTAGCAAACACCAGAAAGGTGCGCAAAATGGCATTGGGATCCGTTTCGTAGATATTCTCGGCCACAATGTCCATTTCGTCGCCGCGAGCCAGAAAGGCGGATTCAAGCCGCAGCGGCGTGGCTCTCGAAGAGCCGCCGAACAGACGGTCGGAAATGGTCTGCAGCTGAATAATCGACATCTGCACGACGGATTTGGCGTGCCAGTAGTAGCGCTTCATCAGCGCTTCGGAAGCCCGCATGAGCCCTGTTGCCCGGTAGCCGAGGCGGCTGGCTAATTCCTCCTGAACATCGAAGAGAAGCCGGTCTTCATCGCGTTTGGCAAGCAGATGAAGTTCGATGCGGATCGTTTTCAGGAATTCGTAGCACTGCCGGATGGTGTGCATTTCGCGCTCGGTAATGAGATCCGCGCGGTGCATCGCCTCCACGCTGTCGGCTAAACCGGCGGCTCGAGCGCACCAGAGAAAGACCTGCAGATCGCGAAGGCCGCCCGGAGATTCCTTCAAATTGGGTTCGAGCGCATAGGGCGTATCGTCGAATTTCTGATGCCGGCGCTTGAGTTCGAGCATTTTGTCGCGAAAGAACGCTCGGGCGTCGAGCGCCGCGAAGAAGTCGTCCTTGGCGTCGTAATAAAGGCGGGCGCTGCCAAGCAGGAGCCGCGATTCAAGATAGGTTGTGGCGATAGAGACGTCTTTGCCGGCTTCGACGGTGAATTCGGTGCGGGTTCGGACCGCTGCGCCCACCGTGAGTCCGAGCTCCCACAGAGCGGAAAGAAAGGCCGTGAGGTGTTCTGCGAGTATCGGATCTTCGCCAGCTTCATCTTCAAGGAGCACCAGCAGATCAATATCGGAATAGGGAAAGAGCTCTCGTCGTCCGAATCCGCCCACTGCTTCGATGGCTAAACGGTCTGTCGGCAGCTCAGCGAGTTCCGCAAGAGACTTCACCGCAGCGTCGAGCAGGGCGGAGTGACTCCTCAGATAGTCGTTCGTGGAGCGATGCTCGCGCCACGCCTGGGCAAGCCGCTCACGGGCGGCTTGAAAAGTGCGCACGACGCCGGCAACAGCGGGGCCACACCTCGCAGCGCCAGAAAAGTCCAGCGATATCACCGGATAGCAAGCATACTCATCCCGATAGCGCCCGCCGTTCGCATCCCAAATCTGAGCATCGGCAAACGAGATCCGACCGGCGCGACCGACCGCCGGACGCTCCAGAAAAGCCCTGAGCATCGACAAGTTCATGCTCTTGCCAAAACCCTCGGGTCGACAGCACACCACAACGGACGCGTCGCAGTCCAACACATCAGCAATAAACATGGTCTTGTCAACCAGCATGCAGCAACCAAGGGCCTCCGCATAGTCGTGCATGCCAATGGGCAAAACCGCATCGTCGGCACAGCCGATCAAGCGCACGCCAAAGCCAGCAGCACAATCAACATTTGCCTGTTCAGACACCAAAACGTTCCCCCTAAATCGCAGCACGATGCCAATTGTAATGACCGCATCGCATGTACCGATGACGCCGCGCAAACATATCGGGCAACGGTAGCAACAAGAGGTGTGAGGGGGCACAACTAATCGTTGCACAACAAAACGGGGCCCGACGCATTCGCACCGGACCCCGTCCCAACTCTTTAGTTATCTAGCAACCAAGAGGCTACTCCTCCGAGCCGTCCTCCCCAGAAGCCTTCTTCTGCTGATCGAGCTTATGCTTACCACTTACGATAGACGTAGCGCCCAGTGTGGCCAAGCTCGCGCTGGCAAGGCTCGCCATAACGATAAGGTCGCCCGTCTTGGGCATATTACCGCCCGAAGTCTTAGTCGTTGTAGTGGTGGTTGTAGTGGTCACCGTCTTGGAGTCATTTTGCTCCTGGTTCTGTTTGTCGGTGTTGCCCTTACTGCTGTCCTCGCCCTGCTGCTTTCCGTCCTCGGTCTTGTCCTTGTTTTTGTCCTTCCCCTCAGATTCAGACTTCTTACCCTCGTCCTTCTTCTGAGTGGACTTGTCGTCCTTCTCCTCAGAGCTAGAACCCTTATCAGATTCGGTCTTCTCGGAAGCCTTGTCCTTGGGGTCGCCCTTTGCGGCCTCGGTCTTTTCCGTGGAAACCTGATCAGAGTTGTCCTTGTTCTGGGTCGAGCCGTTATTGACGCCAGCCATCAGCGAAGAGCCCAGCGTAGAACCAAGCTGCACGGAGAAAGAAGGCTTCTTGTCCGGGGAAGCAACGGGAGCGTCCGGCGCCTTATTCAAGTCGTCCTTGGAAGCATCGGAATCAGGGGTTGCGTCAGAGCCGGAGTCGTTGTTAGAGCCGGTGTCAACGGACGAATCGCTCGCGCCGGTGGATGAATTAGAGGTGCCAGCGCCGGTCGAACCAGAAACGTCGCTGTCCGTATTGCCGGCAGAGCTTGAAGACGAACCCCCCGCAGCAGAGCCGTTCGAAGTAGAGCCGTCGTTGGTAGCGCCACCAGCAGAGCCATTACCGTCAGCATCGGTCGAGGGCGCATCCATCCTGTCATCGTTGACATCGTCACTCGAGCCGTCATTCGAATCAGGTGTCGGCGAGGGCGCCGGCGTAGGCTCGGGCTGCACAGGCGTCGCAGCGGCAGCCTCGTCCTCAGCGATATAAACCAAGCAGTCCTTCAGCTCATTCTTATAACGATTCTTCCAGCCCTCATGATACTGGGGCTGGCTTGCATACTTGGTCGCCACGTTATTGACCACGCTGTTGGAAAGCGCCGTCACAAACTCGCGGTCAGTCATGTTGTTGGAGAGATTTGCCCAACGGAAAAAGTCCTGGCAGCCACCGGTGCCGCACATATTGGTGATGCTCCACACCATGCCCTTGACGCAATCGGCACGGCCCGAAATATCAATACCAAGGCCGCTCTTGAGCCACGCCTCGGTCACCGCATAGTACGAGTTGTACGCATAGGCATCTTGAAGTGCTGAGAACTCAACAGGATCGGTGTTGTACGCACCTTGGAAGGCATCCTGAGCGATACGGCCCAACTCGGTGAGCTGGCCGTTCTCGTACATGGCATTGCTCGTGTTGGAAATCTCGCTGCCGCGATCAATCGCATCCTTGAGCATGCTGTATTTTTCAGGGTTGTAGTTGTAGGCCTGCTTCATAAACGGGATGAGCGACCAACGGCGGTCGAACTGGTAATAGCCCAGCGCGTTATAACCGTCGCCATACGAAAAGCCCTGGTTATAGTTGCCATGGCTCTCATATTTGGTGAAGTACTTCATCTCGGGAGTCACGTTGACAAACGAGACACCCTGGACCGACCTCAGCACGCCCGAGAAAGACTGCTGGGTGTAGAGACCCTTATCGATATCGGTGGCATCCGAGGCAACGCCCGGCGTGGGCTCCTCAGCAACAGCAGTCACAGGCGCGGCAACGGTGCCAAACGAAAGCGCCAGCGTCAGGCCCGCGACAATCGCAGAATGCTTGGGCTGCATAAGATCCTCCCTGCATTGGTGTAGTTAAAGTTCAGTTTGCAAAGATAAAAATAAGTATTGCAGCTCGCCCGTTGTTGCACAACAACCCCTCGGTAAACGGCAACAACCCTCCGCGAAATCTTAAGGAATTAAACAAACTGGTCGTCGGGCGCCATCAGAAGCTCGCCGTATCGCTCCATCAGCCCGTCCCTCAACTGACAGAAAGCGGGAATATAGACGTTCAAGATGCGCTGAATCAAATCTTGAGCGAGCTTGTTGTCATAGATATGGACGTTCGTATTGCGGTCTCTGAGCATATCTAACCAGGCCGCCTCATCAATAAAGTCATAGAATCGGTACGACTCCTTCAAGATGGCACGAGGAGACCCCGACGCGGCAAGCGTGGCACCCTCATACTCGAGCAGACGCTTAAGGAGCTTCCAGCTCAGTTCAAATTGAAGATTGAACTTATTAATCAATCCACTCTGAACAAAATCATTGTTGAGATCCTGATTGGGCGCATCCTCAAGATTCGCCAAGGCGCTGGCAAAGTTCTCATATTTTTTCATACAGAATCACACCATCCCTGGCAATTTCATCGAGCAATTGCTGCGATAAGGACTCGTCGAGATTGACGACATCTACATCTAAAAGAGTATCAAGACGTTCATCGATCAAATATGAGAAACGGCCGAAATCCCGGCAACCTGCTACGGCGATGTCAATATCGCTCTTGGGCAAGTTGTCGCCTCGAGCACGAGAACCAAACAACATGACCTTCTCGGCGTCACATTCCCGAGCAAAAACTTCGATTTGCTTGTACACCTTGTCGAGAGATGTCATTTGCACCCCTACAGCTTAATGTCAAAGTTGATTTCGGGAACGGCGGCCAGGTCGGCCAACGTCACGCCGTCGACGTACTTTTCGATCACGTCGTCCAGGCCGCGCCAGAACTTGACCGTTGAGCACAGATCGCTGCGGGTGCAGCTGTTGTCGATGCCATCGCACGCCACCGGAGCCGTGCTGCCCTCGACGGCGCGCAGGATGTCGCCGGCACGCACCTCGGCTGGATCCTTGGCCATCATGTAGCCACCGCCCTTGCCGCGCACGCTCTTAAGCAGGCCCGCCTTCATAAGCGGACGAACCAGCTGCTCCAAATACTTTTGTGAGATATGCTCGCGGTCGGCAACCTCGCGCAGGGCAATCTTGCCCTCGGCGTCGCCCAGCGCCGCGATATAGATCATCAGCCGGAGGGCATAGCGGCCCTTGGAAGAAATGAGCATACCTACCCTCCCGTTGTTCCTGGGACAAAATACCAGGCTTGTTTGTCCCAAATCTTATGAACGCGGAGCAAACAAACCTGATTATTATGTCCCACATCTGAAAAGTCGAGTGGATTAGTCGGGTTTTCCCTTGACTAACGCCGAACCCATAGTAACTTTATTCCGAGAAGATTCCTAGGGTTTAGTACGCCTATGAGTACACCATATACAGAGAGGGACAGCATGAGCGCAAATCCGCTGCTTTCCATCGAAGGTCTGACCGCCTCCGTGGACGAGAAGACCATCCTCCACAACGTCAACCTCAACGTCGCCGCCGGCGAGACCCATGTGCTGATGGGACCTAACGGCGCCGGCAAGTCCACTCTCGGCCACCTGGTCATGGGCGACCCCGTCTATACCGTCAACGACGGCCGCATCGTCTTTGATGGCCAGGACATCACCGAGCTCACCACCGACAAGCGCTCGCGCGCCGGCCTGTTCCTGAGCTTCCAGGCCCCGGTCGAGATTCCGGGCGTGCCGCTGTCGAGCTTTTTGCGCGCCAGCATCGCCGGCCGCCCCGGCCTGGAGATGAAGGGTAAGGAGTTCCGCCGCCGCGTGAAGGAGCTCGCGGCCGAGCTCAACATGGATACCGCCTATCTCAAACGCGAGCTGGGCGTGGGCTTCTCGGGCGGCGAGAAGAAGAAGAACGAGATC
>ENA-ORVC01001201-ORVC01001201.1-human-gut-metagenome-genome-assembly--contig:-NODE-1201-length-23515-cov-3.723359_pt1 | contig 23515 bp, 21 predicted proteins | sample MGYA00242092_ERZ509234 | MGnify/ENA primary metagenome ERZ509234 (study PRJEB26280, sample SAMEA2338800) | human gut metagenome | biome: human gut; feature: human-associated habitat; material: faeces... | reverse complement strand
AGGAGGGGGCGGACGGAGGAGACCGGCCCGGCCTCCATCAGGCGGTCCACCATCTCCTGCTTCTGCTCCTGGGTAAAGTGGAGCCGGTCCATGGAATCCCGATAGCGGTTGCTCATGTCATTCCCTCGCTTTCTAAGAGTGTGCGGAGCTGCTGGCGTCCGCGGTTGAGCTGGGTGGAAACGGTGGCGGGCTTTTCGCCCAGAAGCTGGGCGATCTCCCGGGCGGCGTAGCCCTCGTAGTAGTACAGGTAAATAACGGTGCGGTATTTGGGGGGAAGCAGGTTGACGGCGGAGAGAAGGCTGCCCTCCTCCTCCGCGGGGGCGGGTACGGCCTCCGCCGCGTCCAGGGCTACGGTAGCGCGCCGCCAGCCGCTTTTCAGATGGTCCTTGCACAGGTTGACCGCCGTGCGGATGATCCAGGCCTTCTCATGCTCCGGAGAGGAAAAGGCCTGGGGCTTTTGGAGCAGCTTGAGAAAGACCGTCTGGCAGATATCCTGGGCGTCGTCGGTGCTCTTGAGGTAGGTGTAGCTCAGGCGGAGGATCAGGTCGGAATAGGCGTGCACCAGCCGTTCGGCCTCCCCGCGGTCCAGTGTGACGGGCATGTGTCTCACATCCTTTGCCATTGAGTCAAAGCGCTTTCACCCCTAATACGATTGAGAGGCGGGAAATCTTTCACCCGGGCGCAAAAAAGAAGCGGAAGCCCAGCGGCTTCCGCTTCTCCGGCCTTCAGGGGCGGCCGTCTCCGGCGGGCGCGTCATCCCCGTCGGTGTGGAGAAACTTCTTGATGACGAAGATCAGGGCCACGGCGGCCACGCCCAGCAGGGTGTCCACCGCGCTGGAGTGGTTGACCACAAGCTGCCGGGCGATGGCAAAGAGCAGCACGTCGGTGACCGCCCGGGGAGTGTGGAGCATCAGCATTTTGACAAATTCGATGCCCACCACGATGGTCATGGCGTCGGCGAAGAAGGCGTCGGCGCTGAAGCTCCCCCCCAGCACCTGGGAAAGGGTTCCCTCCCCCAGAAGGAACAGCTCCAGCAGGGTGACGGCCAGAATGAGGACGGCGACCACCAGCTCCAGAACCCAGGCCGCCTTGAGCAGGCGCTTGACAAAGTTTGAATGCATGGGACTCTCCTTTTTTGATCCATACCAATTGTACTCCCAGTATAGCGAAAGCCGGTGCGCCCGTCAACCGAAAAAGGTATAAGGGGGGGCGGAATGGCCCATAATGGAAAATTAGATTGACTTAAAGGTGAGACTATGCTATGATAACAGCAGTTGAAAAGGGAGTAGTTTGAAGGTATGCCGTCAACACCACGGTCCGGGTTTCCGGCCTGGCGGCATGCGCCCAATGCGGTAACAAGACTTTTCGACAACTGCTGTGGCATGCAGCGGTTGGCGGAAGGTCTTTTTTTGTCGCCTCTCCGCCGGAGAACACTGGGAAAGGAACGAGTGATATGACACAGGCCTATTACAGAAAGACACCGCAGCAGGCCCTGGAGGCGCAGAACGCCTCCGCGGAGGGGCTGTCCGCCCAGGAGGCCCGCCGCCGGGCGGAGCAGTACGGCCCCAACAAGCTCTCCGAGGGAAAGAAAAAGAGCACGCTCCAGGTCTTTCTGGAGCAGTTCAAGGATCTCATGGTACTCATACTCATTATCGCAGCGGTGATCTCCGCCTTCTCCGGCAATGTGGAGAGCACCATCGTCATCTTCGCCGTGCTGGTGCTCAACGCGATCCTGGGCACCGTCCAGTATGAGAAGGCGGAGAAGTCCCTGGAGAGTCTCAAGGCCATGGCCTCCCCCACGGCAAAGGTGATGCGGGGCGGTGTGCGGGTGGAGATCCCCTCCGCCGACGTGGTGCCCGGCGACATCGTCCTGCTGGAGGCCGGGGACATGGTGGTGGCCGATGGCCGGGTGCTGGAGAACTTCTCCCTCAAGGTCAACGAGTCCTCCCTCACCGGCGAGAGCGAGGGCGTGGACAAGACGGCCGAGGCCATCGATGCCGACCAGGTGGCCCTGGGCGACCAGAAGAACATGGTGTTCTCCGGCTCCCTGGTGACCTACGGCCGGGCCACGGTGCTGGTCACCGGCACCGGCATGGACACCGAGCTGGGCAAGATCGCCGCCCTCATGAACCAGACCCAGCAGCGCAAGACCCCCCTGCAGCAGAGCCTGGACAGCTTCTCCGCCAAGCTGGCCATGGTCATCATGGCCATCTGCGCGGTGGTGTTTGCCCTGTCCATCTTCCGCACCGGCATGGGCATTTTGGACTCCCTCATGTTTGCCGTGGCCCTGGCCGTGGCCGCTATCCCCGAGGCCCTGTCCTCCATTGTCACCATCGTGTTGGCCATGGGCACCCAGAAGATGGCCCGCCAGAACGCGATTATGAAGGATCTCAAGGCGGTGGAGAGCCTGGGCTCCGTCTCCGTCATCTGCTCGGACAAGACGGGCACCCTGACCCAGAACAAGATGACCCCTCAGAAGGTGTACGCCGACGGCTCCCTGCTGGAGGGAGAGGATCTGAGCCTGGTCAACGACGTACAGAGGCTGCTGCTCAAGGCGGCCCTGCTGGCCAGCGACGCCACCAACAACGAGGAGGAGGGCACCGCCATCGGCGATCCCACCGAGGTGGCCTTGGTGATGCTGGGCGAAAAGTTCGGCGTGGACGAGGAGAGCTACCGCGCCCAGCACCCCCGTCTGGGCGAGTTGGCCTTTGACTCCGACCGCAAGCTGATGAGCACCCTCCACGACATTGATGGGGTGCCTACCCTCTTCACCAAAGGAGCCATCGACGTGCTGCTGAACCGCTCCACCCACCTGCTCACCCGGGAGGGGAAGGTGGAGATGACCCCCGAGCGGAGGGAGGAGCTGGCCCGGGTCAACATGGAGCTGTCCATGGAGGGCCTGCGGGTGCTGGCTTTCGCCTATAAGGAGCTGGACGCCGTGCGCCCCCTCACCCTGGAGGATGAGAACGGCTTTACCTTCATTGGCCTCATCTCCATGATCGACCCGCCCCGGCCCGAGGCCGTCCAGGCCGTGGCCGACGCCAAGCGGGGCGGCATCCGCACCATCATGATTACCGGCGATCACAAGGTGACCGCCTCCGCCATCGCCCGGCAGCTCGGCATCTTCCGGGACGGGGACGAGGCGGTGTCCGGCGTGGAGCTGGACGGCATGACTGACACTGAGCTGGACGAGCGCCTGCCCCACATTTCGGTCTACGCCCGGGTATCCCCGGAGCATAAGATCCGCATCGTCAACGCCTGGCAGCGCCGGGGCAATATCGTGTCCATGACCGGCGACGGCGTCAACGATGCCCCCGCCCTCAAAAAGGCGGACATCGGAGTGGCCATGGGCATCACCGGCACGGAGGTGTCCAAGGACGCCGCCTCCATGATCCTGGCCGACGACAACTTTGCCACCATCGTCAAGGCGGTGGTCAACGGCCGCAGCGTCTACGCCAACATCAAAAATGCCATCCAGTTCCTTCTCTCGGGCAACACCGCCGGCATTTTCTGCGTGCTCTACGCTTCCCTGCTGGCCCTGCCCGTGCCCTTCCAGCCGGTGCACCTGCTGTTCATCAACCTGCTCACCGATTCCCTGCCCGCCATCGCCATCGGCATGGAGCCCGCCCGGAAGGGCCTGCTGGACCAAAAGCCCCGGGACCCCAGGGAGCCCATTCTCAACCGGCCCCTCCTGGCCCGCATCGGCGGCCAGGGCCTGCTTATCGCCATCGTCACCATGATCGCCTTCTACCTGGGCTACCAGGGGGGCGACGCTGTGATGGCCTCCACCATGGCTTTCGCTACCCTCACTCTGGCCCGCCTGTTCCATGGCTTCAACTGCCGGGGCTCCGAGTCCATTTTCCGGCTGAAGCTATCCACCAACAAGTACTCCGTCCTGGCCTTCCTTGCCGGTGTGGTGCTTCTGCTGCTGGTGCTCTTCACCCCCGGGCTCAAGAGCCTCTTTATGGTGGCCCCCGCCTTCGGCTTTGCCAACCTGGGCGAGATCGTCCTGCTGGCCTTCCTGCCCACCCTGGTGATCCAGCTCGTCAAGCTCGTCTGCGACGCCCGCCGGGGGAAATAAACGTATATAACGAGAGCCGCGGCCCGCTGTTTGCGGGCCGCGGCCTTTTATTGTATGCTGTCCAGAGCGAAGAGGGCGGCGCCCAGGGCTCCGCAGAGATCCGGCTCGGGGGGGAGCCACAGGGGCGCGCCCAGACGGGCCTCCAGCGCCTCCGTCACGCCCCGGTTGCGGGCCACGCCGCCGGTCATCATATAGGGCCCTTTGGCCCCCGCGCGGCTGGCCAGGGCGGCGGTCTTGGCGGCCACCGACTGGTTCAGGCCGTGGACAATGTCGGCGGCGGAGTGGTTGTCCGCGATGAGGGACACCACCTCCGACTCGGCAAAGACGGTGCACATGCTGGAGATGGTCAGCTCCTGCTCCCAGTGCAGGCCGACGCGGGCCATCTCATCCAGGTTCAGCTCCAGGGTGCGGGCCATCAGCTCCAGGAACCGTCCGGTGCCGGCGGCGCACTTGTCGTTCATCACAAAGTTGGTCACGCCGCCCGACTCGTCCAGACAGATGACCTTGCTGTCCTGGCCGCCGATGTCCACGATGGCCCGGGCCTCCGGGTACAGGCGGTGGGCCCCCCGGGCGTGGCAGGTGATCTCGGTCACCTGCCCGGTGGCGAAGGGGATGTTGTTCCGGCCGTAGCCGGTGGCCACGATGGCGGCCATGTCCTCCGGGGTGAAGCCGCCCAGGGCGGCGAAGGCCTTCTCCGCGCCCTGGCTGGCCTTTGGGCCGGTGCGGACGATGGCGGAGGCGGCCACGTTCCCCGCCCGGTCGAGCACCACCACGTTGGTGGTGGTGGAGCCGCTGTCGATGCCCGCCACATAGGCCCCCCGCTGGGCGGCGGAAGCAGGGGCGGGGCGGAGCTCCAGCCCCTCCAGAAAGGCCTCCAGCCGGGTGGAGAGCTGCCCGCTGGACAGGGGGGTGAAGTCGGTCTCCACCTTGAGCAGGGGCAGGGCGGTGCGCCTGCGCAGGTTCTCGTACTCGAAGGAGTAGAAGTCGCAGAACTTGACGGTGTGGTACACCAGGCCCTTGAGGCCGGGGTGGTTCAGCAGCTCCTCCCGGCGGCCCACCGCGTCCATGCGCAGGCAGGGGATCTGCCCCAGCAGAGCCCCGGCGTACCAGTCCAGCAGGCCGTCCAGGCCGTCCAGCCCCTCCGGCGGGGGCGGCAGGCTCCGGTTGCCGCCGCAGGTCAGATCGGCCACCGGCAGGGGGGAGACCCGCCGCAGGGCCTCCAGCAGGCCCGCCCCGGCCCGCGCCCCGGTGACGGCCAGGAAGGGGCCGTCCGGCAGGGGGACAGGGGGCGCGAAGGCGGCCCGGAGGGCCGCTTCGTCCAGGGTGGCGCCCCGGTAGGCCCCGTACTCCGCCGCCAGCCGCTCCAGCTCCCCCCGGAGCCGGGCCTTGGCGCAGCCGTCGTCGTGGTGGGGAAGGTCCAGCAGGAAGAGGAAATCCAGCCCGCCCTGGGCGCGGAGCACGTCGTAGCAGCGGCGGATGGAGTCGCAGCAGTTGACCAGCACCAGCTCCCTCACGCCGTCCCGGCGGCACTCCTCCAGCACCGCCTTGGCGTGGCAGCAGAAGTGGTTGTGGGTCAGCGCCTCGGCGTGGGAGAAGGCGTTAGCCTCCCGGTTGAGAAGGGCCGGTGAGGGCCTGGGCGGCGGTGCCGGTGAACAGCAGCACGCACAGGGCTGCGCCCCCGCCCAGGGCGGCCAGCAGCTCCACGGGGGTGTATTTACAGGTATATCCGATCATCTGCATCCCTCCAGCAGCTCCAGAAAGGCCTGGAGCCGGGTGACCATCTGGCCGTCGTTCACGTTGCCGCTGTCGCAGCCATCCCCATCCAGCACCAGGGTGGGGAACCCGGCGGCCTCCAGCCGGCGTTTGACGAGCTGGGCCGCGCCGGAGGTCTGCTTGCAGCCCCAGTGGCAGAAGTACACCGCCCCGTCGGCCCGGAGGAGGCGGGCCAGCTCCGCTGCCCGCTCCGCCCGGCGCTCCGCACCGCCGTTGAAGGAGGAGCAGACCAGCCGCCGGGCCATGGACTCATAGGGGCGCTCCGGCTCGGGGAGAACATCGGCATCCAGGGCCATGTCGCACCCCACAATCTCCACGTCGGGGCGGAAGTTCAGCAGGGCGCGCAGGCTGTCCTGCCAGTGGGGGAGGGTGTGCAGCCACAGAATCCGCTTTCCACGCCGCCCCTCCGGCAGGGCGGCCACCTGGGCGCAGAGCTGCTCGGTGTAGCGCAGGGCCTCCGGCGAACCCAGCATGGAGTGGGTGGCGAAGACGGAGAGCATCTCGGAGGTCATCTCGTCGGAGAGGGAGCGCTCCGCCCGCAGGGACAGGTAGCGGTGGTAGCCCTCCACGGTGGCCCGGGAGCGGGCCACCGCGGCCCGCAGCGCATCCTCATCCAGGGGGCGTCCCCCGTGGGCCTGGACAAAGGCCGCCATGGCCCGGAGCTGTTCGGCCACCTGGGCGACGCTCTCCTTCGAGGGGGCGTAGGGCACGTCCACCGTGAAGTGGGGAACGTCCCAGAACTCCGCCAGCCGGCGGAAGGTGAGCTGGTTGGCGTCGCAGGCCAGGGAGGTGTTGAGGATGAACCGGGGCCTGGCCATGACGCCGGTCTCGGCCAGGCCAAGCAGGATTTTGTGGTAGGAACAGTAGCTCTCCGGCACGCCCCGCTCCTCCGCCGCCTCCACGAACACCCGCTCCGCCGCCGTGGACACCAGATAGCAGGACAGCCCCTCGGGCAGCACCGGGGGGATGTTCAGGGCGTGGAGCACCTCGCAGGGGAGGAAGATGTTGACGCAGGCCGCCTGGCCGGGGCGGCCCAGGGCGGCGGCCATAGAGCGGGCCGTGTCCCCCTGCATGGCGCACCGGGCGGGGAGCACGTTTTTGGGCGGGAAGTGCTTCATCTGTACCCCCACCAGGGTGTAGGCCGTGCGGAGCAGGGCGCGGGCACGGCCGGGGTGCCCGGCCGCCTGGCGGGAGATCAGGCGGCCCAGGGCCTCGATGAAAGAGCTTGGCATAGAGACTCCTTTCCGGAAAAACGGGCCGCCCGCTCGGGCGGCCCGAAGCATAGGGTTCTTTCTTACAGAGGCTTCAAGGAATCGTAAGAAAATCTTTCTTGCCAGCGGCGCGGGATATTTGCTATTCTATACCCACGCAGACGAAAGAGAGGTTTTTCTATGGAAATCATATGCAGTACCACTTATGACCGGAGGGCGCTGTCTGCGCTGGCCAGGGCTCTGCGTAAAACCGTCCGCAGGACGCGCTCACGGCTGCTGCGCGTCTGGTGCTGGGTGCTCCTGGGGGTGAGCCTGCTGTCGGCCTGGGTCTCCTGGGGCGAGTGGGGAACTGTGGCGCTCAATGGGGCGGTGGCCGTCCTGATGCTGGCCGTTCTGCTGGGGGAGGACGCAATCAACGCCTTCTTTGCCAGGCGGGACGCCCTGCCGGGGATGGAGGTGTGCACGGTGCGCTTTTTGGAGGAACACTATGAGACCAAAATCGCCGGCGCGGCCACTCAATGGCAATATAGCAAGCTCCTCCGGCTGGCGGAGAATGACCGTTACCTGGTGCTCATTCTGGGAAAGAACCACGGCCAGCTCTGCGACAAGGAGGAGCTGACGGGCGCCGCCCCGGAGGAGCTGCGCGCTTTCCTGGAGCAAAAGACGGGGCTGACGGTTGAACGGTTCCGATAGCGGGGGCCGCCGCGCGTGCGGCGCACAAGTGTTTTGCCGGAGGCAAAACCTTGGCGGAGGGGCAATTCAGTTGCCCCGAGCATAAAAAAGAACTACGGAATCCAGAAACGAAAACGGGACGGCCATCGGCCGTCCCGTTTTCGTTTCTGGAGCAGGTGACGAGGCTCGAACTCGCTACCTCCACCTTGGCAAGGTGGCGCTCTACCAGATGAGCTACACCTGCAAGCGACGGATTATATTATAGCGAACCGTTCCGCCGCTGTCAAGGGGTTAATTCAAATTTTCCGCATTTTCTTCCGCGCCCTCCCACACGTAGCCCAGGGAGAGAAGATCGGCGGCGGAATAGGTGGTGCCGGAGGCGTCGCGGGTGAGATCGACATAGTGGGCGCCGCCGTCGGCGGTGAGCTGGTTCCAGAAGTGGGGTTCGCCGTTCAGAGTACCCTCCACCAGAACGGAGCCAACCTCCATCTTCCCGCTGAGGAGCTGAAAGGTCAGGGCCAGCCCCTCGCTGTCCGCCCCGTCGCCCAGCAGGGCGTCCCAGGCGGTGGGGCCGCCGTCCGGCCGGGCGCGGACGTGCTCCCGAACCAGGGAAAAGAGCTCGGCCTGCCGGGCGGAGGGGGAGAGCTGATGGGGCCGGAGAGGGAGCACCAGGGCATCTGCCGTGCTCTGGAGGTCATCGCTCTTTTGACGCAGCGCCTGGGTGTCCTCGGGATAGGTGAGCAGGATCTCCACAATGCGCTGCTGCCCGCCGGAGGCGGGGTAGAGGGAGACGGTAAACTCCGGCATGCCCAGGGCGCCGGCGGGCTCGTCGTAGTAGGCCTGCCGCACCAGGGCGGCAATGGAGTCGGCGCTCTCAGTGAAGTAGCCCACCCGCAGGGCCACCTCGCTCTGAAAATCAGCCAGGGCGGCGCGCACCTCATCCCGGATGGCGCTGGTGCCGGTGACGTTGACCAAGCTGCGTATCTGCTCCCGGGTGCGGCGGTAGGAAATGGTAATGGTGGCCTCATAGGTGGTGAGCACCTTGGTGCAGTCGTTTTTGATAAAGTCCACCGCATAGGCCCCCAGAGGGTCGTCCTTGGCCACCTCCAGGCAGGCCCGGTTGAGATCCTCTTCCACATCCCCGTCATAGTCGTCGGTAAGCTGAATCAGCCCCTTCTCTGTCCCCTGGGAGACAAAAAACAGCACGGTGTTGACCAGCTCGGAATAGGTGCCCGCCTGGACGGCGGAGGAGTCCTCGGCCGTGGCCGGACGCTCCGTGTGCGGCTCCACCACTGCATAGGGGTTCTCCAGAAGGGAGGAGCAGCCGGTGAGCAGCAGGGCGCAGCTCAACGCCAGCGCCGCCGCCATGCCTCGTTTCAATGCCACGCCCTCCTCTCCTCAGTAGCCCAGAGGCTCGTTGACCAGCACCACCTCGGCCCGGCCGATGCCGGTGGGCCTCTCCCACAGCACCGCCAGGGCGCGGCAGATGCGCTCCGGGCTTTTGCAGTCATAGCATTTGTCCCCCCGGACGGCGCAGGGAGTCTTTTTGCCCAGACGCCGGGCGTTTTTGGGGGAGGCCACGTTGCGGGCCCGCCAGAGGGCGGCGTCGTAGTCGGGGGCCAGCTTGTTGACGCCCACGATAAAGTAGACCTCCTCATGGCCGAAGATGGTGGAGGCCACCCGGTTGCCCGTGCCGTCGATGTTGATGAGCTCGCCGGTCTCCGCCAGGGCGTTGACCGAGGTCAGATAGACCGGGGCGGCGGCTGCGTCTGCGAAGCTGTCCCCCAGCCAGTGGCTGCGCACCACGGCGTGGCTCTGGAGCCGCTCGAGAAGGCCCAGCTCCTTGAGGGTGATGGAGCCGCCGTGCCCCACCGTTTTGCCGTCCAGCCTGCGGTCCAGGTAGTCCGCGGCCTCCGCCGCCGTGTCGAAGCAGGTCACATCGAAGCCGTGGGCCTCCAGATTTTTGCGTACCTTCTCAAAACCGGGCATAAACAGGTCTCCTTTCCAGCGTAAAATGACAGAGCACAGGGGGTTATCCGCCTGCGGGCAAAAAAGCAGGGCATATGCAGGGCGGGGGGTGTCCAGGGGCGCGTTCCCCCGCCCCTGGACAGCTCAGAGATCGTTGTGCTTATACTCCCGGAAGCCGTCGCCCAGGATCTCGTGGGCCTCGCACACGATCAGGAAGGCGTTGGGGTCGATGCTCTTGACGGTCTGCTTGAGGGCCACGATCTGCTTCTGCTTGAAGGCCACCAGCAGCACCTTCTTGTCCTCCCCGGACCAGCCGCCCTCGCCGTGGAGAAGGGTGACACCCCGGTCCATATCGTGAATAATGGCGTGGGAAATCTGGTCGTAGGCGTCGCTGATGATATAGGCCACCTTGGCGTTGTCCATGCCGTAGAGCACCTGGTCCATGACGAAGGAGGAGATATACAGGGCCACCACGCCGTAGAGGGCGCTGTAGATGTTGCGGAAGGCGACGGCCACCGCCACAATGACCAGCAGATCCACCGCCAGAAGCAGCCGCCCCATGGGCAGCCAGGCCAGCTTCAGCTTGAGCAGGCGGGCAATGAGATCGGTGCCGCCGGTGGTGGCGCCCTGGAGAAACACCACGCCCAGGGAGCCGCCCATGATCACGCCGCCGAAGATGCACCCCAGAATGGGCTCCATAGGCTCAAAGGTGTGGATCATGTGGAGAATGTCGATGAAAATGGAGGAGATGAACATGGAGTAAAGGGAGGACACCAGCAGGTGCCCGCCCAGCAGCTTCCACCCCAGCAGGAACAGGGGGATGTTCAGGATGATGACCACGGTGCCGATGGGAGCCCAGGGGAGGATGTGGTTGATGATCTGGCCCACGCCGGTGATGCCGCCGAAGCCGATCTGGTTGGGCTCGTAGCACCAGTTGAAGCCCACGGCGTACACCGCAGACGCCAGGGTGATCCACAGATAGGGAAGGACATACTGCTTTGCGACACGATTCATAGCCGATACCTTCTTTATTTTATTCCAGTAACGTCATCTGCTCCTCGGCCCGGTCCTCCGGCCGGAGCAGCATGCCCGCGATGGGCAGGGAGCGGGCCCGGTAGCGGGCGGCGTTGACGATGGTGGTGTCCGCCAGGGGGCGGGCGTCGGCCACCTTGTACTTGGGCTTGAGGGTCATGACGTTGACCCCCTGGGTGGAGCGGGTGGTCTTGGGGGTGAGGGCGGCGGTGTGGAAGACCACCACCCGGCCCTCGGTGGAGGTCACCGCCATCTCCGTGTCCTCTGTCAGCAGGCAGGCCGCCGCCAGGGGGGACTTGTCGGAGTAAGCGCCGGTGAGCTTCTTGCGGCGGGTCTGGGTCTGATAGGCCGACAGGGCCACCCGGGCCACCTTGCCGTTTTCAAAGAAGAACAGCAGGTGGCCGGAGTAGTCGGCGGTGACACAGGCCCACACGAAGCCCTCGCCGGGATCCATGCCCAGCTTGGTGGGCAAAAAGTCGCCCAGCAGGCTGGCCTTGGAGTCGTCGAAGTCACTCAGGCGGGCCTTGTAGCACTGCTGCCGGTCGGTAAAGACCAGCAGCTCGTCCCGGTTGGAGGCCTCCCACTGGAGCCAGGGGCCGTCCCCCTCCTTGTACTTCTGCTCCCCGCTCATGCGCAGGGACTGGGGGGTGATCTTCTTGAAGTAGCCCTCCCGGGAGCAGAACACGTGCACCGGGTAGTCCGGGGTCTCGTCCTCCGCGTCCTCCGCGGCGGCGGTCTGGTACTCATAGACGATCTCCGTCCGCCGGGGGATGGCGTACTTCTTCTGCACCGCCTGGAGCTCGGCCACGATGAGCTTCTTGATGCGGCCGGGGTTGTTCACGATGTCCTGGAGGTCGGCGATCTCCTCCTCCAGCCCGGCCACCTCCTCAATGCGCTTGAGGATGTACTCCTTGTTGATGTTGCGCAGCTTGATGTCGGCCACGTACTCGGCCTGCACGTCGTCGATGCCGAAGCCGATCATCAGGTTGGGCACCACCTGGTCGTCCTCCTCGGTCTCCCGGATGATTTTGATGGCCCGGTCGATGTCCAGCAGGATCTTTTTCAGGCCGCGGAGCAGGTGTAGCTTGTCCTGCTTCTTCTTCATCACGAAGTAGGTGCGCCGCCGCACCCCCTCCATGCGCCAGCCCGTCCACTCGTCCAGAATCTCCCGCACCCCCATCACCCGGGGCATACCCGCAATGAGGATGTTGAAGTTGCAGGAGAAGGAGTCTTGGAGGGTGGTGGAGCGGAAGAGCCGGGTCATCAGCTTGTCCGGATCGGCCCCCCGCTTGAGATCGATGGTGATCTTGAGGCCGTTCAGGTCGGTCTCGTCCCGCATGTCGGCGATCTCCCGGATCTTGCCCCCCTTCACCAGCTCGGCCACCTTGTCCATGATGGCCTCCACCGTGGTGGTGTAGGGGATCTCGTAGATCTCGATGAGGTTTTCGCCCTTGAGGTAGCGCCACTTGGCCCGCACCTGGAAGGAGCCGCGGCCCGTCTCATAGATCTGCCGCAGAGCCCCCTCGTCGTAGAGCAGCTCGCCGCCGGTGGGGAAGTCGGGGGCCTTCAGGTGGTCCAGCAGGTTCACCTGGGGGTTCTTCAGAAAGGCCACCGTGGCGTCGCACACCTCGCCCAGATTGAAGCCGCACAGGTTGGAGGCCATGCCCACGGCGATGCCCTGGTTGGCGCTCACCAGCACGTTGGGGAAGGTGGTGGGCAGCAGGGTGGGCTCCTGCATGGAGCCGTCGTAGTTGTCTACAAAGTCCACCGTGTCCTGGTCGATGTCGCGGAACAGCTCGGCGCAGATGGAGTCCAGCCGCACCTCGGTGTACCGGCTGGCCGCCCAGGCCATGTCCCGGGAGTACACCTTGCCGAAGTTGCCCTTGGAGTCCACCAGGGGGTGGAGCAGGGCCCCGTAACCCCGGCTGAGGCGCACCATGGTGTCGTAGATGGCCGCGTCGCCGTGGGGGTTGAGCTTCATGGTCTGGCCCACCACGTTGGCGCTCTTGGTGCGGGCGCCCCCCAGCAGGTGCATCTGGTACATGGTGTAAAGCAGCTTGCGGTGGGAGGGCTTGAACCCGTCGATTTCCGGGATGGCCCGGGAGACGATGACGCTCATGGCGTAGGGCATGTAGTTGATCTCCAGCGTCTCGGTGATGGGCTGTTCCAGCACCTCGGGCCGCAGGCCCATGACGTTGGGGTTGATTACCTTCTTTGCCCCCTCCTCGGGGGCCTTCTTTTTGGGCATTGGTATCAGTCCTTATTCAGAATCCAGTTCAGAGGATTGTCGGCGATAGATTGGCGGGTTTCGGCCGGATCGGCGTCATTTCGGATGATAGGGCCGTAATAGCCGGACTGCCACAGGCCTTTCCGGGCGCTCCGACGGCTGACCGCGGCCTTGAACTGCTGCACGGCCCGGGAAACGGTCTGCTTGGAACGGTCAGCCGCCCTATATAGCGGCCGTATGCCCGGTCAGGAGATGTCCGCCAGCTCCAGATACTTGTAGCCGTTCTCCGCGATGTGGTCTTTTCTGCCCTGGAGGTTGTCCCCCAGTAGCAGGTCGAAGACGGCGGCGGTGCGCTCCACGTCCTCGGGCATGACCTTGATGAGCCGCCGTGTCTCCGGGTTCATGGTGGTGAGCCACATCATGTCCGGCTCGTTCTCGCCCAGGCCCTTGGAGCGGTTGATGGAGCACTTCCTGCCCGCCAGCTCGCCGCTCACGATCTCGTTCTTCTCCGCGTCGGAGTAGGCGAACCAGGTCTTGTCCTTGTAGGTGATCTCATACAGGGGGGACTCGGCGATATACACGTACCCCCGCTGGATGAGGGTGGGGGTGAGGCGGTAGAGCATGGTGAGAATGAGGGTGCGGATCTGGAAGCCGTCCACGTCGGCGTCGGTGCAGATGACCACCTTGTTCCACCGCAGGTTCATCAGATCGAAGGCGGCCATGTCCTTGGCGTGCTTGTCGTGCACCTCCACGCCGCAGCCCAGCACCTTCAGGAGGTCGGTGATGATCTCGCTCTTGAAGATCTTGGCGTAGTCGGCCTTGAGGCAGTTGAGGATTTTACCCCGGACGGGCATGATGCCCTGGAATTCCGAATCCCGGCTCTGCTTACAGGCGCCCAATGCCGAGTCGCCCTCCACGATATACAACTCTCTCCGTCCGGCATCTTTGCTGCGGCAATCCACGAACTTCTGCACCCGGTTGGACAAATCCATCGTGCCGGTCAGTTTCTTTTTCATGGTCTGTCTTGCCCGCTCAGCCTGTTCTCTGGAGCGTTTGTTGATCAGGATCTGATCCAGTACACGCTCTGCCTCCAACCGATTTTCCGTGAAATAGATTTCCAGATTTTCTTTGAAGAACGCCGTCATGGCCTCCTGAATGAACCGGTTTGTGATGGACTTTTTCGTCTGGTTCTCATAAGAAGTCTGGGTGGAGAAACAGTTGGTGACCAAAATCAGGCAGTCCGCAATGTCCTGGAACATGATTTTGGACTCATTGCGCTGGTATTTTCCCGCTTTTTTGATTTGATCGTCCACAGCGGACACAAATCCGGAGCGCGCCGCCTTATCCGGCGCACCACCGTGCTCCAGCCAGGAGGAGTTATGATAATACTCGATCAAACTGACTTTATTGGAAAAGCAGAACGCCGCGGACAATTTCACTTTATATTCTTTTTTATCCGCCCGGTCCTTACCCCGCCGCTCAGTCTGGATAAACACCGGCGCCGTCAAAGCGCCTTCTCCGGCAATTTCTGCCACATAGTCTTTGATGCCGTTTTCATACAGATACTGGGTCGTTTCAAACTGACCGCCCCGCTCGTAGCGCAGCACAAACCGCACCCCGGCGTTGACCACTGCCTGACGGCGCAGCACATCGTGGAAGTACTCCTCCGGGATATTCACATCAGTGAACACCTCAATGTCCGGCTTAAAGCGGATGGTGGTTCCGGTCTGTTTCCGGTCGGTGGGTTCCACAGTCAGTTCCTCTCCCGGTTTTCCCTGGGGAACGCCCTTGCGGAAATGAAGAGAATATTTTTTCCCGTCCCGCCGCACCGTCACATCCATATAGTCTGAAGAATACTGGGTGGCGCAGGAACCTAATCCGTTCAATCCCAGAGAAAACTCATAGTTTTCCCCTTCCTCGTTCTGGTATTTGCCGCCTGCATACAGCTCGCAGAACACCAGTTCCCAGTTGAACCGCTTTTCATTGGGGTTCCAATCCAACGGGCAGCCGCGTCCGTAGTCCTGCACCTCGATGGAACCGTCCTCGAATGCGGTCAGGGTGATGGTGTCTCCATATCCTTCCCGGGCCTCGTCGATGGCGTTGGACAAAATTTCAAATACTGCATGCTCACAGCCTTCCAATCCGTCCGAGCCAAAGATGACCCCCGGCCGTTTCCGCACCCGGTCTGCGCCTTTGAGTTGTGAGATACTGTCGTTGCCGTACTTTTCTGCCATGGGTTCTCCTTCTCTATCCAATCGTTTATCCGATTAGTATATCCTACCTGTCAAAAAAATGCAAGTGGCCGCGTATTCTCGCGCTTTTTACTTTTTTCCACTCCATCGATTTGACTATGTATTGAATAAGGCAGAAAAAAATGATAAAGTAAGGCAGATAAACATCAGAATTTATGGAGGCGACATGATGGATATTATTTATACATTGTTGGCAGCCATAGCGGGTATGGCATTGGTAGTTGCTGCTGATCTGGGAATCACAAAGATCTTTGATGAAAAAAGTATTTTTCAAAAGAATTATATTAAAACGCCTCTTTCTTATTTCATTGGAGTTTTCGTTTTTCTTTTACTTCTGCGATGGATTCTTTCATAAAGAGATATCAGATGTATCTCTCCGTCATCAACCGTAAAACAACCTCCCTCCGTCAAAAAAACGGAGGGAGGTTATTGTATCTCAGCGCATCCCAGAGAGGCCTTGGGCGTGTATCCCGATTCCCCCACTGCACGCTTTATTCTTCTTTCATTTTTCGAGTCTGCAGTTGGGTCTTTCCCCTCTGCCAAAGCATACAAAGACCAATGGAAACCGCGTATACTACCAAAATCCGGACAATATAACGAATCGTGATGGAAGTCACTCCCATGGCGGACAATCTCCGATTGACCATTTGGAGCGGCAGACAATGGGTCAGGAAAATCAAATAGGTACTGTGATCCAATGTCCGCAGAAACTCTGCCCTTTTTCCCTCCGGACTGGGAATACGCGTGCTGACCCAGAACAGGCACAGGATGGCACACACGCAGTACAGCACATGCAGCTCATTCAGCCACGGGATTGCCCGCCCCAGAACCATCGCCCGCCAGTACGGCAGCACAGCCACGCAAAATGCCCCTGCCCACGCTGCCAGAATCCATTTCCCGTGGGCCGTAACCCAGGCACGGAACCGATCGTAGTGCTTTCCGGCAACACACCCGGCCACCCAGTAAAACAGATAGGTGGTAAAGACCCGGTCGTTATATGCAAACCCGGAAATCCCCACTGCAGCCAACAGCCGGGGCAGATAGCGCATGGCCAGCAGCATCACCGCCAACGCTCCAAGGCACAGGGGAACTGGCGCGCAGCGCTCCGTCAAGCGGCGCCACAGCGGGGTGAGCAGATAAAACTGGGTAATGATTACCACAAAGTAGAAGGGACTGACCAGATTCCCCACAAAAATGTAACGCAGCAATTCTCTCCAATCAAAGGACATCCAACCGATGCGGATGAAATACCCGTAATAGATCAGCACCCACAGCAGATAGGGCAGCAAGATTCGTCGGAATCTGTCCCAGCAGAAACTGAAGTATGATCGTTCCCGGTTTTTGCTTTTCATCAATTTCAGTCCGCTCAGAAAAATAAATCCCTGCACCACAAACAGCACGCCCCGCTGGGCAATGCACACCACTGCATAGGGAAAAGAGTTTTTCATATAGCCTGTTACAGGCTCCGAGGTCACATGGATAAAAATAACCATAAGACACAGCAGAATATTCATGGCAGACAGTTCAAACAGCCGTTTTTCTTTCATACCCGCACCTCATTACAACAGTGGGGGTATTGTACCATATTCCGCCAAAAAGTGAAACCGTTTTCCGATAGGGAACAAAAAGAAAGCGGGAACCGTCTCAAGCACAGTCCCCGCCCGCAGCGGAGACTGCTCCCTGTTCGGGTGCGGCATCCGTCGCTTGACTTCTTCCTCACGGAAACATTTCTGATCTCTGGATCAGCCTCATGTTTCTGTCGGAGCGGCCGGGCGCTGACCTGCCCGGTCTGGTTCTCCAGAAGACGGCAGCATCCCTGTTCCGTCCGGCGTCTCCGCCACAGCGAAGGGTCTTTTCTGAAGAATTTACGCGTTTCAAAAGTGGTCAGACCGTTTTTTCCGACAATCGGATTCTTCGTCCGAGGATAGTATGCGCAGCTGTGTCGAAAAAATAGGTTGCATTTTTCTCCAGAATTGTTTATTTTAGTATCTCAGTGAATAGAATGTACAGAAAAGCCTTTCAGGAGGAATTCGATGTACAAGGAGAAAAAAGCCCGGGCCGCCCGTCAAAAAGAGATTGCCGGCCTGCAGGCAGAGATCCAGGCGCTGCACAGCGACCTGGACGAGCTTTATTCACGGTTCGACAGAGTCACAGACGCGGCCCAGGTGGACGCCTGCATTTTCGAAATGAATGCCCTGCGGTCGAAATATGACTACGCCGTCAAATGCCTGAAAAATTTTGACGGCCCGACATGAAAGGAATGATACATACTTATGGAATGGATCGGAATCGGGATCATTGCGCTGATTGCGGTGGTACTGGTGCTGAAACTGCTGTCTGCCCCCATCCGCATCGCAATGAAACTGCTCATCAACGGCCTTGTCGGCTTTGTGGTGCTGTTCCTGCTGAATTTTGCCGGGGAATGGGTGGGCATCTCCCTGGGCATCAACTGGATCAACGCCATCGTTGTGGGCGTGTTGGGTGCGCCGGGTGTGGTGCTGCTCCTGCTGCTGAAATATTTGCTGTAAGTAAAAACGACCTTCTGCCATGGCAGAAGGTCGTTTTTTATTCTTTTCGTTTCAATGTTTTTAGATATGCCTTGGTCTCCGGCGGGATTCGCCGGCTCTCCACCGCTTTCTGAATGGCCTTGTTATGGGTCCAAACCGGCAGACGATGCGCTGTCAAATAGGGCAGTGCCGCATCGTATTGCTTGGCAAGCGCCTCGGCAAACAGCCAGGCCACAGCCATATTCACATAATATTCCTGACAATCCAATGCCGCCAGTTCCAGAATCTCTGGCGTGAACCGCTCTCCCAAAAACTGTTTCATCATGGTCACCAGTCCATACCGCACCGTGTAGGGGTGTTTCGACTGCAGCCAACGGCGGCAGGCCGACAGCAGTTCTTCCGGATACCGCCGAAACACCTTCGGTGCGAACATATCGCAGGTGGCCCAGTTGTTGACATACGGCAAAAATCGCTCGGTTTCTGCCATGCAGTCCGAAAAATCCCGGATCTGCTCAATCAAAAATGCGTGCAGGCAGTTTTCCTCATAGTATTGATGGGGCAGATCCGCCAAAAAATCGTCCAGATTCTCATCTTTCCAGAGCTGCTTGGCCCAGGCACGCAGCACCGGAACCCGCACCCCCAAAACGGTTTCAGAAGGAAGTTCCGGCACCAACCGGCTGTGAAATGCCTGATATTCCAGATCCCGCCGGGCCATCAATCCCTCCCGGATTTCTTCAACTGTCACGCCAGTTCCTCCAGTGCCTGCACCACCTGTTCCAAATGCAGGCCATGAGAGGCTTTCACCAGCACCGTCTCCCCCGGTTTCACCAGTTCCGCCAGTGCCGGCAGCAGTTCCTCCACCGTATCAAAGGCCAGAACCTGCCCACCGGCCGCCTGGGCGCCGTTTGCGATCTGCCGTCCCAGTTCGCCGCAGGTCACGATCCGGTCAATGCCGCAGGCCACCGCTTTGGCACCCACCTCCCGGTGCATTGCTGCCCAGTCAGGCCCCAGTTCATACATATCTCCCAGAATGGCACATTTTTTCCCGGGAAGCAGGGACAGGGAATCCAGCGCTGCTGCCATGGAGTCCGGATTGGCATTGTAGGCATCGTTGATCACGGTCAGTTTTCCCGTTTCCACCACGGCCGCCCGGCCGCCCACCGGCGCATACCGGCGGATGCCCTCGGCAATATCCTCATCGGTCATGCCAAAATTCATGCCCACTGCGGCAGCGCCCACCGCAGCCGTCACCATCTGGATACCATAAGCGCCGATGGTCACCGGGAATCGCCGGTCTCCGCAGACCATGTCGCACGTTGTTCCCTCCCGGCCGTTCATGCGGATATTTTCCGCACGCACCATGCACCGCTCCCGTCTTCCAAAGGTCACCGCATCCAGAATGGTCTGATATCCGGCCAGCAGATCATCGTCTCCGTTGAGGTACAGCGTACCGGTGGCAGGCAGATAATGCAGATGCTCCGTCTTTGCCCGCAGCACGCCGGCTCGGTCCCCCAATGCCTCCAAATGGGAATGCCCAATCACGGTATAGACCATATCCGTAGGCCGGACCATCTTCCCCAAAATTTCCATTTCTCCGAAATGGGAAATTCCCATCTCCACCACAGCCACCTGATGCTCCGGTTGGATGCGGGAAAGGGTCATCGGCACGCCCAGATCATTATTGAAGTTTTTCTCCGTTTTCAGCACCCGGTAGCGCACACCCAGCACCTGGGCAATCATCTCTTTCATGGTGGTTTTGCCCACGCTGCCCGTGATGCCGATGATGGGGATCTGCAGCGTTTTCCGGTACGCCTCTGCAATCTCCCGCATAGCCAGGGCCACATCTTCCACCACCACGCAGGGGCCGTTCACGCCCTGAGGCACATGGGTCACAAGACACCCTGCTGCTCCGGCATCCAGTGCTTTTTCCACAAATGTGTGGCCGTCTGCCCGCTCTCCCGGAAGCGCCGCAAAGAGGTTTCCCTGCAGAATCAGGCGGCTGTCAATGACCAGTTCATTGGGTTCTGTTCCGGCCAATTCCGCCGGTCCCTGATAGGTTCCGCCGCACAGGGCGGCAATCTGCTGCAATGTCAATCCTGTCATGATTCGTATTTCTCCAAAGATACCTGAATGATTTTTTCACACAGCTCCCCAAAACTCACGCCCTCTACGGCAGCCATCTGGGGGATCAGACTGGTGGGTGTCATACCGGGCAGGGTGTTGGCCTCCAGACAGTACAGGGTCTTTTCCTCGTCCTCAGCCATGATAAAATCGATGCGGCAGTATGCCTCAATCATCAGCGCCCGGTAAACCTGCTCTGCCAGTTTCTGGATACGCAGCGTATCCTCCCGGGAAATAGGCGCCGGGCAGATTTCCTCCGCCAACCCAGCCTGGTATTTGGTCTGGTAGTCGTAGAACCCCTGTTTGGGCACAATCTCAATGACCGGCATGGCCTTTCCGTCCAGAACACCCACCTGCAGTTCCCGGCCTTTGATATACTGTTCCACCAGAACCTCATTTTCATAACGGAACGCCGTTTCCACTGCCGCATCGTATTCCTGCGCACTCTGTACCACCGAAGTCCCCACAGACGAGCCGCCGGAGCAGGGTTTCACCACGCAGGGAAAGCCGATGCGTTCATAGGGGGTGCATCCCTTTTTCAGTTTCAAGGCCGGAGCCGTAGGAATTCCCTCTTCCCGGAAGATCATTTTGGACAGACCCTTATTCATGGCAATGGCACTGCCCAGATAGCCGGAGCCGGTATACTTGATGCCTGCAATATCCAGTGCGGCCTGCAGTTTTCCGTTCTCCCCTTCTTCTCCATGGAGCGCCAGGAATGTGATGTCTGCCGCCCGGCAGATTTCCAGCACATTGTCCCCCATCAGACTGTCATTGTCCTGGCGGCGCATGGCACGAATCTGCTCCAGATCCGGTGTCCGCTCGGCCACCCGATAAACCGCGTCGTTTTCCCGGGGACGGGCAAACAATTCTTTCGGATCATCATAGGGCTCCTCGCATCCAAAATATAAGTCCATCAGCACCACATTGTGCCCCCGCTCCCGCAGCGCCTTGGCCACACCGGACCCTGTGGACAGGGACACATCCCGCTCGTTTGAGATGCCTCCGCACAAAACAGCGATGTTCATACGGTACCTCCAAATTTCAATAATCACCGTTTACGGTGAAAATCCCCCCGCAAACAGGGACATTTTATCACACCCGCCGGGCTGTGGCAAATAAATTCTCCGACCGTGGGAAAAATGTCGTGCAACTGTGGGGGATCTATGATATACTGGCAGTTACACGAAAGGGCTGAAACGAATGAATTATATCGTCATGGATCTGGAATGGAACCAGGCAATGAGTTCCGACGCATCCATCTTCAAAAAATTACCCATCCATCTGCGTGGGGAGATCATTGAGATCGGCGCTGTCAAACTCAATGAGGACATGACCCCCGGCGAGGAATTTACCATTGATGTGCGCCCCCAATATTTCCGGCGCATCCACTATAAAGTGAAAAAGATCACCGGCTTTGACAAAGAACGCCTGGCTCACGGCGTCCCCTTTCCGGATGCATTGGAACAGTTTCACCAGTGGTGTGGCGACGATGTCACATTCCTGACCTGGGGAATTGACGACCAGGGCATTATGGAACAGAATATCATTATCCACGATCTGGATTGGGACTGGATTTCCGGGTGGATCAATCTGCAAACGATCTATTCTATGCAGACTGTGGGGCAAAAAGTGCAGCGTTCCCTGTCCTCTGCTATGGAATATTATGGGATCGAGCAGACAAGAGTGGCCCACGATGCCCTGGGCGACGCCTATAACACCGCGCTGATCTGCTCTCATCTGGATATGGAGCGGGGACTGAGGGAGTATCTGGACGCCGCCAAAGCACAGTCCGTACAGATCGCAGAGCGCCAGACCCGTACCGACTCCGAACCGCACCCCATCTCCCACAGTGAACCGAAAGAATTTGTCAGCAAGGCAGACGCTTTCTCCGATGAGATTGCCTCCCCCTGCTGCCCCATTTGCGGCGGAAGTATGAGCGGCAGCCGTTGGGTCAGCCAGGGCGACCAACGGTATATGAGCCTGCACACTTGTCCGGAACACGGAAAGTTCCTGACCCGGTTGAAATTCAAAAAAAGCGAGGCCGGTCTTTGGTCTGCTAGCCGTCTTCTGTATGTGGCAGACGAGGGAATGGAAGCCTTTTATCGGGGAAAAGCCGCCCAGGCCCGCCGCCGGGGTCGGCACTATACCAAACGAAAAGCCGCACCGCCTGCAAAATAACTCAGATAAACAAAAAAGGGAACCGATATACGGTTCCCTTTTTGTTATACTTCGGCTTTCTGAAAAAATCCACGAGATGTTTCCGCATCCTGCAGAATCTGTTTCTGCAATTCTTCCACGCCGGAAAACCGAATTTCCGGACGGATGAAATGAAAAAACTCCACCCGGACCCGACTGTCGTACAAGTCCCCAGAAAAATCCAGAATAAATGTTTCCACGGAAACGGTATCCCCACCGCTGACCGTGGGCCGCACGCCAATGTTGGTCACGCCCGGAAACTGCCGGCCGTCCTCCAGGTACACTTTCGTGGCGTACACGCCATGGCGGGGGACCAACATATCCCGATCAATCCGCATATTCACGGTGGGGGTGCCCATTTTCGAACCCAGTCGGAATCCATGGCGCACCACATCAATCAGCTCATAGGGATGGCCCAGGAGGGCATTGGCCTCTTCCATCCGTCCCGCCTGGAGCAAGGCCCGGATTCCGGTGGAACTGACGATTTGTCCGTTGAAATACACCGGGGGCACAATGTCGCAGCTCAAGCCGTGAGCCTGACAATACCGGCGAATGTTTTCTCCGTTGCCCTCGCCCCGGTTTCCGAATCGGAAATCATGGCCGACAACGAAATGCACTGCCTCAAATTCCCGGGTCATCTGATCCAGGAACTGCTCCCAGGGCATATGCATCGTCTCGTAGTTAAAATGGATGAGCAGCACATCATGAATGTCAAACAGCCGCCCCATCAGTTCTTCCCGGCCTGCGTTGCTGGTAATCAGCGGCACAGGCTCCCCGCGCACCAGGGTATCCGGGTGCACATCAAAGCTGATGGCCGAAGGGGTCGCCCCCAACTCTTCTGCCCGTTTCCGGGTCAGCTCCAACAGAGCGGCATGTCCCACATGCACCCCATCAAAAAAACCAAGCGCTACTACTCGTTTCATGTTTCCACCTCAAAAAAACTTTTGATGGTCTTACAGATCCCGTTTTCCACCCGGCCCAAGGCCAGAAAATCCCCCGCAGGGCCATAGACCCGGTAAGTCCCATCGGAAACCTGCACAGGGATCTGATTTCCGGCGCGGCACCGCCGTTCCCCACCGGAATGGAGTTTCAGTGCGGGATACTGGTCAAACAGCCGGTCCACCGGCAGCAGCAATTCCTCTGCTCTGCCTTCTTCCGCCGCCTGCTGCACCTGTTCCAAGGTCAGCGCATCCTCAATGGAGAATTGTCCGGCATGCACCCGGCGCAGGGCGCTCATGGTGCCGCCGGTACCCAATGCCTGTCCAATATCATGGCAGAGGGTACGGATGTAGGTGCCTTTGGAACATACCACATCCAGATTCCAGTCCCCCTGTTCTTCCCCCAGTAATTCCAGTTTGGAAATGGTCACCGGGCGGGGTTTCCGCTCTACCTCCCCACCCTTTCGGGCGATTTCGTACAGTTTTTTCCCCTGCACTTTGATAGCTGAGTACATGGGCGGAATCTGAACGATCTCA
>ENA-ORVC01001192-ORVC01001192.1-human-gut-metagenome-genome-assembly--contig:-NODE-1192-length-23619-cov-7.481073_pt1 | contig 23619 bp, 17 predicted proteins | sample MGYA00242092_ERZ509234 | MGnify/ENA primary metagenome ERZ509234 (study PRJEB26280, sample SAMEA2338800) | human gut metagenome | biome: human gut; feature: human-associated habitat; material: faeces... | reverse complement strand
CCCCCGGGCCCCCTTCCCTCCCTCTTCAAAGACTTTTGACTTTATCGAATCCTTCATCACGGTTTTATAGAAAAGAACGGCTTATTGGGCAGCACCAATAAGCCGTTCTTTTCTTCTTTGTTTGTTGCCCGACAGGGACTCCTGCCGTGCTACCTCCCAATCTTCATCTGCTTCCCCGTACGACTTCCTCGGCGGAAGGGCCCAGGAGCTTGTCGAGCTGGGCATAGGCCTCTTCGGGAGCCTGACCGCGCTTGGCGGCGATGGAGGCGAGATTGTCCACGGCGTCGCAGGGGCGGAGATAGAGCGGATCGAGATCCTTGTGCCCCCATGATCCGTCAGGCAGGGCGAGAGTCAGATCAAGCAATGCCTGCGCTGTGGGATGGGTAAGGGCGGGCAGAAAGAGGGGCGCGGAATCGCCGAAGAGTCCCTCCAGCTGGGGCAGATTGCGGGCTACCCCGCTGCCGAGCATGATGTCGGGGCGCTCTCCGCCGCAGGCCGCCGGGATTTCCCACATGGCAGGCTCGTCCACGGGGGATGGCAGGGCGGAACCGGGGGCGCACAGAAAATCCTGCCCGTGCACAAGGCCGCGCCGGGCGTGTGTGATCACGCGGATGCGCGTTTCGCGGGCGGGAAAGAGGAGGCCGAAGGGCACGGAGCCCGCGAGGGCTTGGAGCGCATTGAGCGGCGCAACGGCGGCTCCGGTAGCCCGGCGGAAGGCGGCGGCTGTCGTCAGCGCCAGCCGGAGGCCGGTAAAGCTCCCCGGACCGGCTACGCAGGCGATCCGGGAGATGTCCGAAGGCATGATGCCAAGGCGCTGGAAGGCGTCCGCCAGTGCGGGCGTCAACAGTTCGGTCCCCTTGGAGGGGGCGCTCCATTCCTGCGCGCACGCGAGGGAGCCTTCCTGCTCCAGCACAAACTGGATGCGGCCCTCGGAGGCGTTCATGATCAGCGTGGTATTCATGAGAACAGCCTTGTCAAATCATTCCATGTGGCGAGGATCATCAGCCCGAGCAGCAGCGCCATACCCACCTTCGCGGACCATTCGCGTGCCGTGGCGCTGACGGGGCGCCCCATGATCATTTCAAGCGTAAAGAAGACGATGTGCCCGCCGTCGAGGATCGGGATGGGCAGCAGGTTGAGGATGCCGAGGTTGACGCTGATGAGCGCCGCGAGCAGCAGTACGGCGGAAAGGCCCTGTTCGGCCTGCTGGCCGACCATCTGGGCGATGAGGATGGGGCCGCCCACGTTGTCCAGCGGAACCACGCGCTGCGCGAGCTTGACGAAGCTCTCACAGGTGAAGGCGATCATGTCCCACGTCTGCCTGAATCCGGCTCCGATGGCTTCAACGGGGCCGAGGGGCAGGTGCCCGGTCGCGGTGGAGGCCCGGATGCCGATGAGCCACGCGGGTTTTTCCTCGCCGAAGATATTGGCGCGGGTCTTGGCTTCGGGGGTGAGGCTCAACGTGACTTCCGAACCGCCGCGCGACAGCACGATGGTTACCGGTTTGCCGTTTCCGGCTCCGATGCCTTCCGCGACGGCGTTCCAGTTTTCGATGGGCTTGCCGTCGATGGACAGCACGCGGTCGCCGGGCAGGATGCCGGCCGTGGCGGCGGGAGTCCCGGGGGTGACGTCGCCGACCTCGGGAAGCAGATAGGTCTGGCCCTGCGCCCATGCGATGCCGCAATAAATGATCAGCGCCAGCACGAAATTGGCGACCGGACCGGCCAGGACGACCAGAAGGCGGTGCCACGCGGGGCGGCCGGAGTACAATTCCTCGGGGGCGAACAATACGCCGTCGATTTCTTTACCTTTGGGATCGGGCTGTTCGGCTTCGTCCTCTTCCCCGGCAAGGGCCACGTAGCCGCCGAGGGGGATCAGGGAGAGGCAATAGTCGGTTTTGCCGCGCCGGAGCTTGAGGAGTTTGGGGCCGAACCCCAGCGAGAAGGTGCGCACGCCGATACGGAACAGGCGGGCGACGGCGAAATGGCCGAGTTCATGAAAAAAGATGAGGCCGCCAAGGACAAGCAGCACGGCGAGGGCGCTTTCCCAGTGCGAGAGTATGTTGAGCAGAAAGTCCATTTACACCTTCTCTATCCACAGGCCGACGCGGAGCCGGGTTTCGTGGTCAAGGGTTTCGATGGCTTCGAGCGAAGCCGGATCGGGGGCCGAACACTCGTCCAGCGCCCGGCCGATGATGTCGGGAATGTCCATGAAGCCGATGCGGCCGGACAAAAACGCCTCGACCGCGACCTCGTTGGCCGCGTTGAGCGCAACGGGCAGGGCGGAACCTTTGCCGATAGTCCGGCAGGCGAGTTCAAGGCACGGAAAGGAATGTAAGTCCGGCTCCTCGAAGGTCAAGGCGCCGGAACGGGCAAGATCCAGAGGCGGAACGCCCGCGTCGAGGCAGAGCGGCCATGCGAGGCAGTAGGCGATGGGCATACGCATGTCCGGGGTTCCCGCCTGCGCCATGAGGGAGCCGTCTTCGAACTCCACCAGCGAGTGCACCAGCGACTGCGGATGGACCAGTACGCCGATGCGTTCCAGCGGCAGGCCGTAGAGGTGATGGGCTTCGATGATCTCCAGCCCTTTGTTCATCATCGACGCCGAGTCGATGGTGATTTTCGCGCCCATGCTCCAGTTGGGGTGCTTGAGCGCCTGCGCGGGCGTCACCGTGGCGAGGAAGTCCCGCTTCTTGCCACGGAAAGGGCCTCCTGAGGCCGTGAGGATGATCCGCCTGACCGTTTCGGGGTTGCGCCCCCGCAGGCCCTGAAACACGGCGTTGTGCTCGGAATCCACGGGCAGGATGACCGCCCCGGTCCGTGCGCAGGTTTCCCGGAGCATCCCACCGGCGAGCACGAGGGATTCTTTGTTGGCGAGGCAGATGACCTTTCCCGCTTCGGCGGCGGCCATTGTCGCCCGCAGTCCGGCGGCGCCCATTTGCGCGGAAAGGATCGTGGATGCCTCGGGCAAGGAGGCCAGTTCCGCGTACCCTTGCGGACCCACGAGTATCTCGGGTTCATAGCCGGACGGAAGAGAGGCGAGCAGGGCTTTGCGTCCCTCTTCGGTCTGGATGCCCAGATACGGAGGACGCCAGCGGAGGGCCTGTTCGATCAGGCGTTCGACATTCCGTCCCCCGGCCAGCGCTGCGACCTGAAACAGATCGGGATGCTTTTCGATGATGCGCAGCGTGTTGACGCCGATGGAGCCCGTACTGCCCAAGAGGACGACAGGGCGGGGGAAGCTGTTTTCCCATTCGGACGAAGGAAGTTCTGTGATATAGCGGATCATGCGTTTCCCGGTGCGAAAAAGGGAAGTCCTGAAACTTCCCCGGTATTGGCGTTTCGGCGGCGGTGCGTGCCGAGACGTTCAGTGTTTCCCTGCCCCTGCGGACAGGGATGCAATAAGCGCGAAAGCCTTTTGCAAGGAAAGGTTGGGCTCCGTGCCGGCGGGCTTGAGGAAGGGAGGGAAAACGTTCATGGAGAGAGCTTTCCCTTCCTTTCCCAAGCGTTCCTGCAGTGCAATCCGTTTTAGAAGAATGTCATGAGGGCCCTGGCACACTCGTAGGTCGGGATCACGAACAGCAGGCTGTCCACACGATCGAGGACCCCGCCGTGGCCGGGCAGGACGTTGCCTGAATCCTTGACCGAACGGGAACGCTTGAGCGCCGATTCAAAGAAATCGCCAAGCTGGGCCATGACGCCGAGCACGAGGCCGAGCAGGGCGTAGTCGCTGATGCCAGTCGCGGGCACGCCGAACGCGAGGCCAAAACAGACCGCCACGACCACGCTGGCGGCGAGCCCGGCGGCGCTGCCTTCGACGCTCTTCTTGGGGCTGACTTTGGGCCAGATTTTGTGCTTGCCGAAGCGCATACCGAAGAAATAGGCCACCGTGTCCGAACCCGCCGCCGTACAGATGAGCAGCAGTTGCTCGTGAATGGAGAAATTCAGGGCGGGCATGATCAGCATGGGAACGTACAGCAGCCCCCCGGCGAGCACCGCGACCCGCGTAAAGCGGTACTTGTCGTCGTGCGACCAGCAGAACAGGAACATGCAGGCGAGGATCAGCGTGGACAGGGCGAGGGTCATGACGACCATTTCGGGACGCATCCATGCGGCGGTGATGAGCAGGCCGCCGAGCACAAGGCCGAGGATACGCCCGCCGATGTTGGCCTTGAGCGGCCAGAACATGGCGTAGAATTCCCACAGGCCGACGAGCGTAAACAGGAGCAGCAGGCCGAAAAGGTACGGCCCGGAAAGGTAGAGGGCGGTTCCGAGGACGCTCACAAGCACGGCGCCGGTGATGATCCTCGGAAAATGTTTTGAGGCGATGATCATTGAATCTGCTCCTGCGTCAGCCCAAAACGGCGATTGCGGCCCGCATATTCGACGAGAGCCCTGTGCAGGGCTTCGGGCGTGAAGTCGGGCCAATAGGTGGACGTGAAATAGAGTTCGCTGTAGGCGCTCTGGAAGGTCAGGTAGTTGCTGATACGCTGCTCGCCGCTGGTGCGGATGATGAGGTCAGGGTCCGGCTGCCCCGCGGAATACAGGCATGAGCGGAACGCCTCTTCCGTCACCGCTTCCGGCTTGACGCCCTGTTGCATGAGCAGGCGCGCGGCCCGGAGGATTTCTTCCCGCCCCGAATAGTTGAGGGCAAGATTGACGATCATGTCGGAACACTTCGCCGTGCGGTTCATGGCATGGCGCAGGGCCGTGCGCGCGGGAAGCGGCAGGCCGTCGAGCTCGCCGAATACGCGCAGGCTGATGCCGTTGCGCTCCATGGAGGGGAGCTCTTCGCCAAGGAAGCTGACCAGCAGCTGGAAGAGCAGGCTGACTTCATCCTTGGGGCGGCCCCAGTTTTCCTGAGAGAAGGTGTAGAGCGTCAAGTGGCGGATGCCGAGCGTGCGGCACTCGGTCACGATGGCTTTGGCGGCGCGGACGCCGGCCTTATGGCCTTCGCTGCGGGACAGGCCGCGTTCCTGCGCCCAGCGGCCGTTGCCGTCCATGATGATGGCAATGTGGGCCGGGAGCGAGGCGGCGTGAATCGGAAGCGGGGAAGGTTCGGACATGGACGTCAGATAACCTCAGCGTAACAACGTAAAAAGACCGAAGGGAAAACGGAAGCGGCGCTCTCCAACCCCTCAATGGTATGCGGCTGTCAGGCCTTTCAGGTTTGAAATGGCCTAAGGCCGGATGTCCCGGCACGCCGCGCGGTGAGAATTCCACCGAAAACGGCATGTTCCGGCAGGGTGAACCTTTGAAACGGATACTCTTTCAAAGGAAATCTGTCTGAACAGAGTCTTCCCTGCCTTTCGAGGAGAACCAATCCGCCGCTCCCCATCAGCCGAAAATCCTAGGAGAATGGGAGGCAGGGGCCGGGAAGGGGAGAAGGGAACCTTTTTCATATGGTCTCCTCCCCTTCCCGCTCTTACCTCTTACAGATCCATGATTTCCTTTTCCTTGGCCGCACACTTTTCGTCGACTTTGGCCACGTACTTGTCCGTCAGCTTCTGGACGTCGTCGGTGGCCTTCTTGAGTTCGTCCTCGGAGATGGCCTTGTCCTTTTCCAGCTTCTTGAGCTGGTCGTTGGCGTCGCGGCGGACGTTGCGGACGGCGACCTTGGCTTCCTCGCCGGACTTGCGGGCGAGCTTGCCGAGTTCCTTGCGGCGGTCTTCGGTCAACGGCGGGATGGAGATGCGGATGATCTTGCCGTCGTTCACAGGGGTCAGGCCGAGGTCGGACTTGAGGATGGCCTTTTCCACGCCGGCGAACGCGCCGCGATCCCAGGGCTGGATGGTGATGGTGCGGCTATCCGGTATGGCGACGGACGCGAGCTGGCTGATGGGCGTGGGCGTGCCGTAGTAATCAACCTTGATGTTGTCCACAAGGCCGGTGGAGGCGCGGCCGGTGCGGAGGCGGCTGAAGTCGCGATCCAGCGCGCCGAGAGCCTTGTCCATGCGATCTTCGGAATCCAGCAAGACGCTTTCTTTATCCATAACGCTTAATCTCCTTCGACGGTGGTGCCGGGGTTCTCGCCCGTGACCACCTTTTTGATGCTGCCGTTGAACATGTTGCACACGATGATCGGGACCTGGTTTTCCTGGGCCAGCGTGATGGCCGTGGAATCCATGACCTTGAGATGCCGCCGCAAGGTTTCCTCATAGCTGAGGTGCTTGAACATCACGGCGTCGTCGTGCTTCATGGGGTCCTTGTCATAAACGCCGTCGACCTTGGTGGCCTTGATGATGGCGTCGCACTTGAGCTCCATGCCGCGCAGAGCCGCCGCGGTGTCCGTGGTGAAGTACGGATTGCCCGTCCCGGCGGCGCAGATGATCACGCGGCCCTTTTCCAGATGCCGCATGGCGCGGCGGCGGACATAGGGTTCGCAGACTTCCTGCATGGCGATGGCGGAAAGCACGCGGGTGGGATGGCCGGTCTTTTCCAGCGCGTCCTGCACGGCAAGCGCGTTCAGCACTGTGGCGAGCATACCCATGTAGTCCGCGGAGGAACGATCCATGCCCTCGGCGGACGCGGACAGCCCGCGGAAAATGTTGCCGCCGCCGATGACCAGCGCGACCTCAAGCCCCATATCCACCACATCGGCTATTTCTGCACATATCTTTGAAACCGTATGGGGGTCAATACCTATCTGTTTTTCCCCGGCGAGCGCCTCGCCGCTGAGCTTGAGCAGTACGCGCTTGTATTTGAGTTCGGCCATGTCCTCTCCCTTTTTTAACGGTGGTTGTAGGGAAAACCCCAGTTGCCTTCATCGACCCTGACGTATTTGAGGAACGCGTAAAACGCCCCGTGGACCGCGTTGATGAACCCGGCCTTGCCGTCAAGGAAGCCTTTTTTGAGCAGGTAGATACGGAGGAACCGCCCGATGCCGTGCAGCACGCCGAGGGCGAGGCCGCCCTTTTTGCCGCGCGCCGCGAGATCGTCGGCCCCCTGCTGGGCATAGGAGTTGATCTTGTCCAAATGTTCCCGGAAATGTTTGTAGGGATAGTGCAGGATGTCGCCGTCGAGTTCCCGCGTGCGCCCGTTGGGGTCGATGTGCTCGTGCGCGCCGCTCTGGGTGAAGTGGACACCGTTGCGGCGGAAAACGCGCAGGAGGCGATCGGGATACCAGCCGCTGTGCTTGAGGAAACGGTCGTAATACCACGAGCGCCGCGCCGGAGTGAAGCCGCAGAGATCGGCGGGCGCGCCGGGCAGGGCGGCGAGGATGGCGTCACGGAGCGGTTCCGAACAGATTTCGTCCTGATCGAGGGAAACCACCCAATCGGTTTCGACGAGGCCGAGGGCGTATTCGAACTGGGGGAGGGCTCCGCTCCAGGGATGCTGCACGAACGTCGCGCCGTGCTCCCGGGCGATGGATTCCGTGGCGTCGGAACTGAACGAGTCCACGACGATGACGGCGTCACAGAACGCGAGCGACTCAAGACATTTCCCGAGCAGGCGTTCGCCGTTGTAGGTGAGGACCAGACCCGTAATGGTGGGTTTTCCGGACGTGTCGGAACTCATGCACGCTCCTTGGTCAGAGAGGAAACGACATCGCGGACGGCTCCGGCGACGGCAACGGCGTCGGCCTCGGAGAGTTCGGGATACATGGGCAGGCTGAGGATGCGCGGCATGAGCGCCTCGGTAACGGGCAGGCCGTCCGGCGCGAGCGCCACGCTGCCCCGGTAGGCATCCTGAAGGTGCACCGGGAAGGGATAGTGGACGGCAGTGCCCACGCCCCTGTCGCGGAGCCGCCTTTGCACCTCGTCGCGATCCGGGCATTGGACGACATAGAGATGGTAAACCGGTTCCACGGCATCCGGAATCGTCGGCAGGACAAGGCCGGGGACGCCGGACAGCTCGCGGCGGTAGAGCTCCGCCAGCGCGCGGCGTTTGGCGTTCTTGGCGGGCAGTTCGGGCAGGAGGACATTGAGGAAGGCGGCCTGCAATTCATCGAGCCGGGTATTGATGCCGGGCTCGCTGCTCAGGTAATGCGTCCGCCAGCCGTACTCGCGCACGCTGCGGATACGTTCGGCAAGGGCGTCGTCGGAGGTGACGACGCAACCGCCGTCGCCCACCGCGCCGAGATTCTTGGTCGGATAAAAGCTGAACGTCCCGGCGATGCCGGTGGACCCGGCGGGACGGCCCTTATAGGCCGCGCCGTGGGCCTGTGCGCAGTCTTCGATGAGTGGCAGGTCCCCCGCGACGGCGCGGATCGCATCCAGATCGGCGCAGCATCCGTAGAGGTGGACCGGCAGCACGGCGGCGGGTTTGCCCGGATAACGGCCCGCGCGGGCGGCCTCAAGCGCTTTGGCGAGGCTTTCCGGCGACATGGTATAGGTCACCGGATCGACGTCCACGAGTACGGGCGTCGCTCCTGCGCATTCGATGGCGGCGACGGTCGCGACGGCGGTATGGGACACCGTGAACACGAGGCCGCCCTTGCCGATGCCGAGGGCACGCAGGGCCACCTCTATAGCATCAGTCCCGTTGCCCACGCCGACGGCATGTTTCACGGAGCAGAACGCGGCAAACGACTCTTCAAACTGCCGGACCTGTTTGCCGTTGATGTACCAGCCGCCGTCCAGCACGTCGTCGGCGGCCTTGAGCAGGGCGTCGCGCCGGCTGCGGAACGCCGCGCCGGGGTTGGCTTGTGGGATGAGGGGTGCGTTCATGGCAATCCTTACAAATAGTCCTGAAGCCGGGGACGGTAATAGTCGATGATCTGCCGGAGGCCGTCCCTGAGTTGGGTCCGGGGTTCCCAGCCGAGGAGCGAGCGCAGGCGGCTGTCGTCGGCGTAGTAGTCGCCGATGTCGATCTTTTTACGGTCGGCGGGGTATTCCCGGACTTCATAAGCCCCTTCGCCCGCCGTGTCCACGAGGAGATCGGCGAGATCGCGCAGGGAAATCCGCTTGCCGCCGCCGATGTTGAAAATCTGGCCGAAGGCTTCCTCATGCAGCGCGGCGCGCATCATGGCGTCCACGCAGTCATCGACATAGGTGAAGTCGCGGAGCTGTTCGCCGCCCCATACTTCAAACGGCTTGCCGGTGAGCACCTGCCTGATCCACACGCCGAGGAAGGTCTGGCGGGCGTCCTTGATGCGCATACGCGGCCCGATGGTGTTGGTGAGGCGCAGCGAGCAGGCGCGGATGCCGTACACGTTGTTGTAGAGGATATGGTACCATTCACCGGCCATCTTGTTGATGCCGTTGACGTCGACGGGGCGGACGGGGTGGTTTTCGTCCACGGGCAGATAGTCGGGCTTGCCGTAAATCTGCCGCGTTCCGGCGAATACGATGCGGATGCCCGGATTGGCGTTCCGGCAGGCTTCGAGGATGGAAAGCTGCGCCTTGCAGTTGATGTCCAGATCCGTATACGGATCGGCCATGGAATCCATATGGCTGGTCTGTCCGGCGAGATTGAACAGAAAGTCGTGCCCCTTTACCAGCGTTTTCATGCTGTGGGGATCGCGGACGTCGGAAATATTGACTTTGAGGCGGGATTCGTAACCGCGAATGTTTGCCGGATTCCCGCCATACTCGGGGATAAGGCTGTCGACGAGCGTAACGGAAGCGCCTTCCTCAAGAAGGCGGATGCCAAGATTGGAGCCGATGAACCCCAACCCTCCCGTGATGAGCACATGCGCGCCGGAATAGAGACTCATTATCGGATCCTGCGGTTGCGATTACAAAAAAGGGGGGCATGGCCCCCCTTTTTTAGTCAGTGGCGTAAACTATTCGGCGCCGAGCTGAATCCGCACGAAGCGGACCACGGTGATCGGCTCGCCGATGGTCTTGGCGGCACCCTTGATGAGATCGCTGATCGTCATCTTGTCGTCGCGGATATAGAGCTGGTCGAGCAGGCACACGTCCTTGCAGAACTTCTTGACCGCGCCTTCGGCGATCTTTTCGATGATCTGTTCGGGCTTGCCTTCTTCACGGGCCTTCTGGCGATAGACTTCGCGTTCGTGTTCGACCACTTCGGGGTTCAGGCCCTCGGCTGAAACGGCGAGCGGGGAAGCGGCGGCGATCTGCATGGCCACGTTCTTCGCCACTTCGTGGAAGGCTTCGGAAGCCGCGGCGGCGTCGCTGCCGGTCTGCATTTCCACGAGTACGGCAAGCTTGCCGTTGGAGTGCAGATAGCCACCGATCAGGCCGGACTTGCCGGCGGCGAGTTCCATCTTGGCGAACTTGCCGAGGCCCATGTTTTCGCCGGTGGTGGCGATAACGCCATCAAGAGCTTCCTTCACGGTGACGGAGGCGTCGGCCACGAAAGGAGCGGAGAGCAGCGCTTCGGAGTCAGCGTATTCGCCCTTGGCGACCTGGGCCACCATGTCTTTCACGAAGCCCTGGAACTTGTCGCCGCGAGCCACGAAGTCGGTTTCGCACTTGACTTCGACGGCCACGCCGGACTTGCCGTCGGCGGCCAGTTCAAAGCCCACGAGACCTTCGGAGGTGGCGCGGCCAGCCTTCTTGGCGGCCTTGGAAAGACCCTTCTGGCGGAGCCAGTCGACGGCCTTTTCCATGTCGCCGTCGCATTCCGTAAGGGCTTTCTTGCAGTCCATCATGCCCGCGGCGGTCTTTTCGCGCAGGTCTTTAACCATAGCAGCAGTGATGCTCATGAGAATCTCCGGAAAACGTTGGTTATTCGGCGGCGGCTTCGACAGCGGGGGCTTCTTCAGCCTTGGCTTCGGCGTCGGCAGCCTTCTTCAGTTCTTCCTCGGCGTCCTTGTTCTTGGAATCCTTGCGCATGGCTTCGCCTTCGAGGCAGGCTTCGGCCATGGCGGTGACGAAAAGCTTAATGGCGCGGATGGCGTCGTCGTTGCCGGGGATGATGTAGTCGATGACGTCGGGATCGCAGTTGGTGTCGGTGACGGCCACGATCGGGATGCCGAGCTTGCGGCATTCCTTGACGGCGATTTCTTCACGGTTGGGGTCGATGATGAAGGCGAGCTGCGGGAGGCGATCCATGTCCTTGATACCGCCGAGGGTCAGCTCAAGCTTGGCCATTTCGCGCTGCAGGGTCAGGATTTCCTTCTTCTGGTAGCGGTTCACGGAACCGTCGGCGAACATGGCTTCGAGCTTCTTGAGGCGTTCGATGCTCTTCTGAATGGTGGCGAAGTTGGTGAGGGTGCCGCCCATCCAGCGGTTGGTCACATGGAACTGACCGGCGCGGCCGGCTTCGGCGGCGACGGCTTCCTGAGCTTGGCGCTTGGTACCGATGAACAGCACGCGGCCGCCGTTGGCGACGGTTTCCACGATTTTGTCGTGGGCGGTGCGGTACAGCTTCACGGTCTGCTGGAGGTCGATGATATGGATACCGTTACGGGCGCCGAAAATGAACGGGCGCATCTTGGGGTTCCAACGGCGGGTCTGGTGACCGAAATGGACGCCGGTTTCCAGCATCTGCTTCATGCTAACGTATGCCATGGTATGTCTCCTTCGACATGGGGGTTTGCTTCCACCCCGGCCCTGACCCTTCTACCCGTATGCGTTCCGCGGACCCATGCCGCGGGGCGAAACGAGCACCCCAGGCCGCTGCCAGAGTGTGCTTGATAAAAAGCTGCTTATCTTTACGGCAGCAAGGGGTGCCTGTCAAGGGGACATAGGATTTTCCTTGTTTCGCGGCCCGGTTCCGTCTGCGGGGCGGGCGTCCCTCTTTCCGCTTGAGGGGGCGGTTGCGCTTCCGGATTGAACCTCCGGCGTTCCCGGTGTACAACCGCGCCGGTGCGGTACAACGATTCGACGAGGGCGCGGTGCGTCCGATCTTTTATGGAGGGTTCATGGAAAGCAAGCTGAGCCGTGCGCTGGCTCCGAAACGTCCGGATGCGCCCACGCTGACTTCCCGTCAGCTCGTCAAGGCGTGGTGGCAGGCGTTGCGTCCGCCGTTCTTCATCGTGGATCTCATCCCCGTAGGGCTTGGGGGGGCGCTGGCGGCCCGGGATCTCGGGTATTGGCCCTGGGGGATTTTCGCGGTTGTGATGGTGGGGTGTTTTTGCCTGCATACGGTCGCCAACATAGCCAATGATCTTTTTGATTATCTGGAAGGCGTGGATACCGACGAGACAATCGGGGGCACGAAAGTCATCCAGAACGGCTGGATCAGCCCGCGCCAGATTTGCCTGACCATCATCGGGCTGTTGCTGTCTACGGTACTGATCGGCTGGTGGCTCATCGGGCACAGCGGACAGGAATGGCTGTGGGGGCCTGTGGTCTTTGCCGTGCTCTCCGCCGTCTTTTACGTCGCGCCGCCCATACGCTACGGGTGCCGGGGATACGGCGAGCTGTTCGTATGCCTGAATATGGGATTTATCATGGTTATGGGCTCCTATGCGGTAATGGCGAACGGCTTTTCGGCGCAGAGCCTTGCCCTGGCGCTTCCCGTGGGGCTCATGGTGGCGGGGATTCTCTATTATCAAAGCCTGCCTGAGATCGAGACGGATCTCGCGGCCGGGAAGCGGACGCTGGCGAATATCCTCGGCAAGGCCAAGGCCGATCCGTCCTCCTTCGCCAAACTGGCCAAGGAAAATTCCGTCGACACGGGCTCCGCCGTTGAGGGCGGCGATCTCTCCTTCTTCGGCCGCGGCATGATGGTCAAGCCCTTTGAGGACGCCGTCTTCTCCGCCAAGAAGGGTGACATCGTCGGCCCCGTCGAGAGCGACTTCGGCTGGCACGTCATCTACGTGACCGACATCCATCCGGCCCGCGTGCGTGACTTCAACGAAGTCCGCGCCGACATCGAGGCCGAATACATCGACCAGATGGCTCTGCGCGAATTCTCCGAAAAGGCAGAAGAGTTCACGAACATCGTCTACGAGCAGGCCGACAGCCTCGAGCCCGCCGCCCAGAAGTTCGGCCTCAAGCTCATGACCGCCGAGGACGTTACGCGTCAGGGTCCTGCCGATCCCGAACTGGCTCCGTTCTTCAACGAACACGTGCTTGAAAACCTCTACGGCTCCGAATGCCTGCAGGAAAAGCGCAATTCCGCTGCCGTCGAAGTGGGCTCCAATCAGCTTGTCGCCGCCCGCGTCGAGAAGCACTTTCCGAAGGCCGTTCGTCCGTTTGACGAGGTCAAGGGTCAGATCGAGGACGGTCTGAAGCTGCGCAAGGCGGGTGAGCTCGCCAAGGCCGCCGGCGAGAAGAAGGTCGCCGAGGTCCGCCAGTCGAAGTCTCTTGACGGCTTCAGCAAGGCCGTCTGGGTCTCCCGCCAGAATCTGCTCGGTCATCCCGCCCAGCTCGTTGACCGCATGGTTGCGCTTCCCGCCGACAAGCTCCCCGCCTACACGGGCATGCAGGTTGACGGCGGCGCCTACTTCGTCGCGTTCGTGAACGCCGCCAAGGTGAAGGCTCCGACCGAAAACGAGCTGAAGTCCCTCTCGCGCGAGTTCGCCACGATCTACGGCGAAGCCGATCGCCGCGGTTATCTCTCCGCCCTCCGCCAGGAGCTCGGCGAAGAGATCCTCCGCCCCGACTTCATCAAGGGCGAGAACAAGGGTGAGGACGCCGAGTAATTCCGGCTTTGCCTGATCCCGCAAAGGGGCGCATGTCCGACGGACGGCGCCCCTTTCCCATTCTTCAAAAGAAGAGGGCGCCCCTCCTGACCGGAACGGGCGCCCGTTCTCGAGCTGAACGGGATCGAGGCGTTATTTGTTATTCGATGGTTCGCATGGCGACGAGGCGGCTGAAGGCGGTCTTCATGTCCTCTCGCACGAGCTTCTGACGCATGTCGTAAAGCGTGCGGTAGCGGCTCGTGAGCGCGGGAACGGGTGCATACTCGGCGTCGCGCTCGATGTTGTCAGAGAGCACCTTCCTGACGTCGGGCGCGTCGCCCACGGCGTGGGCCGCGACGATGCAGTTCGTGAGGACAGCGCCGCCCGCATTGCGAAAGCGCACGACGTCCGCGCCGAGCATGTGGCTCTTGATCCTGTTCCAGAGCTCGTTGCGCGAACCGCCTTCCGTCACGGTGATGCGGTTGAGGTCGACACCAGCCGCGCGATAGCTGTCGGCAAGGCCCATGTAGTCGTAGCCGATGGCTTCAAGCACGGCACGCCACATGACGAACTGGTCGTCGTCCATGGTCATGTTGAGGAAGCATCCGCTCGCTTCCTTCTCTTCGCCCGAACCGCCCGTAAGGTAGGGCAGGAACATCACGCCACGGCAACCTGCGGGCACTTTCTCCGCGCCTTCCGTCATCGGGCCGTAGTAGGCAGCATCGTCCGCCTTCTTGCAGACGTTGTCCTTGAACCAGCGCAGGGCGAGACCGCCCGTGCGGACGAAGCCCCAGTAGAAGTAGGTGTCGGGGAGCGTGCCCGAATTGAAGATGAGCCCTGTGCCCGGTTTGGAGAGCTCGGGGATGATGCCCTTCGTCGAGACGCAGAACATAGCGCAGGTGCCTGCCACGTCGACGCCCTGGCCTGCCTCGAAGATGCCGGAGCCAAGCATGGACTGCATCGTGTCGCCTGCGCCGCCCAGAATGGGAATGCCCGCCCTGAGGCCCGTGCGTTCGGCCATTGCCTCGGAAAGGCCGCCGACTTTGTCCCAGGGCTTCACGATTTCGGGCATGTACTTCCTGTCGATGCCGAGAATTTCGAGCTGTTCGTCGGACCAGCACTTTTTCTGGACGTCGTAGCCCAGGCCCCAGCCGGACATGGCGCCCCAGTCGATGAAGGCGTCCTCGCCCTTGAGGCCCGCGAGATGCATGAGAATGTAGGGGGCGTTGTGCACGAACTTCACGCCGTCGCGATTGAAGGCCTCATTGTTCTTCAGGAACCAGCGGGCGAACATCGCGGGGAACATCGGGGAGGCAACGGGGTTGCCCGTCTCGCGGCCCCAGATCTCGAGTTCTCGGGCGTTGAGGGCCTCGACGTCGGGTGTTGTGCGGCTGTCAAGATAGTTGATGTAGGGCGTCACGGCATCGCCATCGGGGTTGACGCCGACGATGCCGCAGATGATGCCGTCGCCCATGACGGCGCAGACGTCCTTCGGATCCCTGCCCATTTCCCTGAGGGACTGAGCACAGGCGGCCATTGACTTTACGGTGATCTCGAGGAACTCGTCGGCGCTCATCTCGACCCAGCCGGGCTGCGGATAGTGCAGGTGCGTGGGCAGGCTGTGGCTCGTGAGGCAGTTGAACTGCTCGTCATAGACGGCGACCTTGACGCTTTGGGTGCCTGCGTCAAAGCCCATGTAAAGTTTGCTCATTAGGGTGGCCTTTTCTTGTAAGGGTCGATCGGTTAATTTTATGCGAAGCCACCTGCCTGCGACGCCTTTTCATCAGACGGAGGGGAGGGGACGGCCTTTTTGAAAACATGGGTTACAATCCTTGCACAGTTTTGAGGCGGATGCAGAACGGATCCGCCTCTTTGTTGGATGTGTTGAAAATCGGTCGGGTGAATCAGTAATCATGGCGAAGACAAACGGCAGAGCGGAGGACTACGGCGTCTCCTCAATCAAGGTGCTCAAGGGGCTTGAACCCGTCAAGCAGCGCCCGGGGATGTACACGCTTACGGACAATCCTCTCCACATCATTCAGGAAGTAGTTGACAATGCGACGGACGAGGTCCTTGCAGGCTTCGGATCACGCATATCGGTGACGCTTCATGCCGACGGGGGCATCACGGTCGAGGACAACGGCCGAGGCATCCCGACGGGGCTTCATCCTGAGGAGAAGGTGCCTGTTGTCGAGCTTGTCTTCACGAGGCTGCACGCAGGCGGCAAGTTCGCCAAGTCCGACGGCTCGGGTCCGTATTCCTTTGCGGGCGGTCTGCACGGCGTCGGCGTCTCGGTGACGAACGCACTTTCGACTACGCTCGACGTCACCGTCTGGCGCGACGGCGAGGAGTCGACGATCGGCTTTGCCGACGGCGATGTCGTCAGCCCCCTCAAGTCTCGCCGTTCTCCGCGTCCGAAGTCCCAGACGGGCACGCGTGTGACTGCTCATCCTGATCCGAAGTACTTCGACAGCCCCGCGATTCCCGAGGGTGCGCTCATTCGCCTGCTTCGCTCTAAGGCCGTGCTGCTTCCCGGCTGCGAAGTGGTCTACAAGAATGAGAAGACTGGCAGGGAGGAATGCTGGAAGTATGAGGGCGGCCTTCGCGAATACCTCCTCTCCGAGATTGCAGCTGAACCGCTTGTCGCTCCCTTCGAGGCGCATGGTTACGTTGAGGATGCCGGTGACGGCTATGCAGTGGGCGAGGGCGCGGCCTGGGTCGTCATCTGGACGACCGAGGGAGGGCTTGAGCGCGAGAGCTATGTGAACCTCATCCCGACGCCGCAGGGCGGCACGCATGAGGCGGGGCTCAAGGACGGCCTGTATCAGGCCATGCTCGCCTTCATGCAGGCGCACGGCCTGCAGGCGAAGAACGTGAAGATCCTCTCCGAGGACGTCTTCAGCCGGGCCAACTTCGTGCTGTCCACGAAGGCGCTTGATCCTCAGTTCCAAGGGCAGACAAAGGAGAAGCTCACGAGTCGCGAGACGATGAAGCTCGTGAGCGGCTTCGTGCGTCCGCAGTTCGAGTTCTGGCTCAACGACCACATCGAGGAAGGCAAGAAGCTCGCGGAGCTCATCGTCTCTCAGGCACAGGCGCGCCAGCGCCAGTCGACGAAGTACGAGAAGAAGAAGTCCTCGAGCGTTGCGGTGCTCCCCGGCAAGCTCACGGACTGCGAGTCCGACGACATTTCCATGAACGAGCTCTTCATCGTGGAGGGCGACTCTGCAGGCGGCTCCGCCAAGTCGGGTCGCAACAAGGAGTTTCAGGCCGTGCTGCCGCTGCGAGGCAAGATCCTCAACACGTGGGAGGTCGACGCCGACAAGATCTTCGGCAGCGACACCGTGCACGACATCGCCGTGGCGATCGGCGTTGATCCGCACCCTGCGGACGGAGCCCCCGACCTCAAGGGACTGCGCTACGGCAAGATCTGCATTTTGTCCGATGCCGACGTGGACGGCAGTCACATTCAGGTGCTGCTTCTCACGCTCTTTTACCGTCACTTCCCGAAGCTTATCGAACTCGGGCATGTGTACGTGGCCATGCCGCCCCTCTATCGCGTCGACGTGCCGAAGAGGGGCCGCAAGCCCGAGCGCAAGTTCTACTGTCTCGATGACCGAGAGCTCTCCCGCACCCTGACGGCCCTCAGGAAGGAGGGATTTGAGGAAGACAAGATCTCGATCTCCCGATTCAAGGGTCTGGGCGAAATGAAGGCTCAGCAGCTCGCTGAGACTACGCTTCATCCCGACACCCGCAGGCTGCTGCCCGTGGGGATGGGCGACGTCGACGAGGCCGTAACGGGTGAGGTGATGAACCTCCTGATGGCGACGAAGAGCGCGGGCAGCCGCAAGCTCTGGATGGAAGAATACGGCGACCGCGTCGAGGCGGACGTCTGAGCTGGAGAGAGACGATATGGCAAGAAAGAAAGGAGGCCTCAATCCCGAGGTCCAGGACGACGGCGGTCTCTTCGGCGACCAGATGCTCGTTTATGAAGACGATTTGAAGAAGGCGGAAGAAACGCCGGCAAGGAAAAAATCCGCTGGCGGCAGGGTGGCAAAGGCATCTGCCGAAGCACCCGTTCAGACGCCTCTGCTTCCCGAGGTTGAGGAGAGCGTCGAGGTGCAGGCTGACGAACCCGTTCAGGAGACGGCGCCTGAGGAGTCCTCCGCTCGCGAGATCGAAGAGGACGTGACGGAGGAGGCTCGCATTGAGGAGGATGCTGCAGAGGCTTCCGAAGATGAGGGCGCGTCGCCTCTTGGTGCACGCGTTGACGAGGTGATGACGGGCGGTGTCGAATCCGACGGTCAGCTCACGCTCGCGCGCTATGCAAGCCGGGCCTATCTTGAATACGCGATGTCGGTCGTCAAGAGTCGTGCGCTTCCCGACGTCTCCGACGGCCAGAAGCCCGTGCAGCGCCGCATTCTGATCGACATGGAGCGCATGGGCGTCAAGGCGGGCACGAAGGCCGTCAAGTCTGCGCGCGTCGTGGGCGACGTGCTCGGCAAGTACCATCCCCACGGCGACCAGTCGGTCTACGATGCGCTCGTGCGCATGGCGCAGAGCTTCTCGCTCCGCTATCCGCTCATCGACGGCGAGGGCAACTTCGGCAGCAGGGACGGCGACTCTCAGGCTGCCATGCGTTACACCGAAGCGCGCCTCATGCCGATCGCAAGTCTGCTTCTTGAAGAGGTGGACACGGGGGCAATCGACTTCACGCCCAACTATGACGGCAACTTCCAGGAGCCCGTGGTTCTGCCCGCGAAGCTGCCCTTCGTGCTGCTCAACGGCTCGTCCGGCATTGCCGTCGGCATGGCGACCGACATTCCCTCGCACAACCTGCGGGAGGTCGCGGCCGCCTGCACGCTGCTGATTGACAAGCCCGAGGCAACGCTTGACGAGGTGCTTGAGGTTCTGCCTGCGCCGGATTTCCCGTGCGGCGGCCAGATCATCAGCCCGAGAAGCACAATTCGCGACATATACCGTACGGGCAGGGGCAAGCTCACCGTGCGTGCGCGCTACCACTTCGAGGATCTTGCCCGCGGCCAGTGGCAGCTCGTGATCGACGAACTCCCGCCCGCCTCGTCCTCGCAGGACGTGCTCAACCAGATTGAAGCCATCACGAACCCGAAGGCCAGAAAGGACAAGAAGACGGTTTCGTCGAAACAGCAGCAGGCCAAGAGCGCCATGCTTGCCATTCTCGACAGGGTTCGAGACGAGTCGACTGAGGAAAAGCCCGTGCGCCTCGTCTTCGAACCCAAGAGCAGCCGCATCGACCGCGAGGAGTTCGTGGCGGCGCTCCTTTCGCAGACATCGATGGAGTCCAACGTCTCCGTCAACCTCGTCATGCTCGGCAATGACGGCAAGCCCAAGCAGAAGAACTTGCTCGAGATCATCCGCGAGTGGATCGCCTTCCGCCTGCTGGCCGTTCGCCGCCGCACTCAGGCAAGGCTTGACAAGGTCAACGACAGGATTCACGTGCTTGAGGGTCGTGCGCTCGTCCTTCTCAACATCGACCGCGTCATCGAGATCATCCGCAACAGCGATGAGCCGAAATCCGCTCTGATTAAGGAGTTCGGTCTCACTGATCGTCAGGCGGACGACATTCTTGAAATCAGGCTCCGCCAGCTTGCTCGTCTGGCCGCCATTGCGATCGAGAAGGAGCTTGCCGAACTCAACAAGGAAAAGAGTTCGCTCGAACGCATTCTCGGCAGTGACGGCGTTCTGCGCCGCACAGTGGCCAGGGAGATCGAGCAGGCAGCGAAGACCTTCGGCGACGACCGCCGCACCCTCATCGAGGAGGCGAGCGTCGTTCAGGCCGAACAGCACGTGGTCGACGAACCCGTTACGGTCGTGCTCTCGCAGAAGGGCTTCCTGAGAACCCGTCAGGGCCACGGGCACGACTGCACGCTGCTCAGCTACAAGGTGGGCGACGGCTTCGAGCGTGCGGTCGAGTGTCGCACGGTCGACGACATCAGCTTTGTCACCGACACGGGCCGTGTCTACACCTGCAAGGTCTCTGCCATTCCCGGCGGTAGGGGCGACGGCTTGCCCGTCACGTCCTTCTTCGATCTTGACAAGGGCATGAAGCGATTCGTCGGTGTCTTTGCCGGCCGTGAGAAGGAGGATGTCGTGCTCGGCACGTCGGACGGCCTCGGGCTCAAGTGCACGATCGGCGACCTCAAGGCCTCGCAGCGCATCGGCCGCACCTTCGTGCGCATGGCCGACGGCGTCACGCTGATGCCGCCCGCCGAGGGCTGCGCCGAGATGCCGCTGATCGCCTGTCTTACCGAGAAGGGCCGTCTCGTGATCTTCGCACACGACGAGATCCGCAGACTCTCCAACGGCGGCATGGGCGTTTCGCTCGTGAAGCTTGAGTCCGGTGAAAGGATGATCGGCATGACGCTCGTCGATGAGCGCGGTCTCACCGCCTCCGGCACGGGACGAGGCGGCAAGCCCAGAGAGGTGCAGATCACCCGCAAGTCCTTTGAGGAGTTCCGCATGCAACGCGCCCGCAAGGGCCGCCAGATCGGCGTCACCTGGACGGTCGAGTCGATCGCCCCTATCACGCCCGTCAAGCCTGAAAACGAAGGCGAAGGCTCGTCGGGTGCCGGCTCCGCGGGAGGCCTCACGATCCAGCTTGAGGACGAAAATCCGCGCCTCATCTGACGCGCAAACGGAACACAGGAAGGATCCACGTCGTGAAACTCAATCCGCTCCGCTTTTTCAAGAGCCTCTCGGCGAGGCTTCTGCTTCTCACGCTCATCTGGGTGAGCTTCATCGTGACCACGATCGGGTATACGATGATGCTCAACTGGAAGCTTGAGAGTTCGTCGGCTGCGACGAATATCATCGGGGACATCAGGTTCCATGTCTTCCGCACCGCGCTTTATGTGCTTCCGCAGTATGACAACAGGGACTTCGACAACGAAGTCCGTACGGTCAACGCAGGGCTTGATCTTCTCCAGAAGGGTGATCAGTGGCGTCCGCTTCTCGTGCCTGAGACGCAGGCCATCCGTTCGTCGCTTCAGAGCATCGACTCTGAGTGGAAAGAGTCGGTGCTTCCGCACCTTACGGCCGCCCGCGGCGGCGCCCGCGAACCGATGATGGGCGACGTCAACCTTTATGTCGAGAAGCTCGCCGCGCTGACGAACGACATCGACGAATATCGCGCGCACTTCCTGTGGCAGCTCCGCTATCTGCAGGGTCTCCTCATCGTGCTTGCGATCGGCAGTCTCTTCGCGATCATGGCGCTTCTGCTCCGCTGGGTGATCCGTCCCCTCGAGCAGCTCGGCGGCGCCATCGGACGGCTTTCCTCGGGCGACCTGACGGCCCGCACCGAAGTGAGGAGTGAGGACGAAATCGGCGAGATCGCCGCAGGCTTCAACGAGATGGCCGCCAGACTCAAGGATTCTCACGACAATCTCGAGCAGAAGGTAGCCGAGAAGACGGCCAGCGTCGAAGAAAAGAACAGCCATCTCGCGCAGCTCTACGAGATGACCTCCTATTTCACGCAGCGTCGCAGCCTTGACGACCTTGCCGACGGCTTCGTCTCGCGAATCATGCGCCAGACCGAGGCCGATGCGTGTACGCTCCAGCTGCTCTCGGGCCGTGACGACTCGATGCAGCTCCTCACGGCCGAGGGACTTTCCGTCGACCTCGTCAAGGCGGTCAACGATCTGCCTGGCGACGCGGGCATCGTGCCCTCGGTGCTCTCGAAGACCTATCCCGTCTGCTTCCAGCTCACCGAGCTTGAGGACGAGTTTTCCAGACGCTTTGCCGACGCGGGTTTCAAGACGGCCTACAGCTTCCAGATCCGTTCGACGCCGGGCGACCTCGGCATCTTCACGCTCTTCTTCAAGGAAAGCCCGCAGCTCACGACGCAGGTCATCCGCCTGCTCGAGAACTTCGTGACCCACTTCGGCGTCGCCGTGGCGAGCAACCGCCTCATCGAGCGCGACCGCCAGTTCGCCGTGGTGCAGGAACGTCAGCTCCTTGCACAGGGCCTGCACGACTCGATCGCTCAGGCGCTCTCCTTCCTCAATCTGCAGGTGCAGTTCCTGTCGGACGCCATCCGTACTAACGACGTTGCGCTGCGTGACGAATCCCTTTCCGCCATTCGCACGGGCGTTCAGGAGTGCTACGAGGACGTGCGCGAACTCCTTCTCAACTTCCGCGAGCGTTTGCACAAGGAAGGCTTCATCGAGGGCGTACGGACCGTGATTGATCGCTTCGAGGGACAGTCCCGCATGAACGCGCGTCTTCGAGTCTCGGGGCGTGGCCCGCAGCTTACGCCGCGCCAGAAGCTTCAGGTGATCTTCATCATTCAGGAGGCGCTCTCCAATGTCCGCAAGCATTCTCATGCCGAAAACGTCGACATCCGCATCGAGAACGACGCCGATCTCAAGGTGACGATCACCGACGACGGCGTCGGCATCGATGATGCGCTCGTCACCGAGCGAAAGGGCCAGCACGTGGGCCTCTCGATCATGGCCGAGCGCGCATCCCGCATCGGCGCCTTCGTCGACGTCGAGCGCGTCTCGCCCGCAGGCGGTACCCGAGTCGTGCTCATCCTCTCCGAGGAGGCCAGACACGAGCAGCAATAGCTCCGAACGGGCGGCAGGCGGGCAGCCCGGGAATCCTGCCGGTTCTCCGTCCCGACACCTTCAAGGGATTCGATGGAAACGACAGCAGGACAGGGGAGCCTAAGAATTTGTACGGATGGATCTCAAGGTTGACGCATGTCAATGGAGTACGCGTTTTTCCGCAAACTCTCTTAAATGGTATTGAGAGTTATTCTCAAATGCGGCAAGATACGTTCAACGACAGCGAACGCAGGCCTCTCACCAAAGGACAACGGGGGGCGTCCGAGAGGCAGGCGATGGAGGGACTCCTTGGTTCTCTCCTGACGGGTACATCTCCGCCCGGCGCTGTTGGGGGTCTGAGAGAGCGGCGGAAGGATTACAGAGGAGACCGTTGAAAGTTTACTTTCATAAGGACATTTTTGCGGATTTCATGGCATTTGCGGAGCAAATGGCACTGAGAAGCGTCAGCTTCGAAGTGACCGCTTGAACTCGTGCGGGTTGCTTTCTCATCCCCAGATGCATAGCGTTGCATCTTTGGTCTGGGTTGTTTACAAAATTTGTTGTATTGTTTTCCACATGATCAATCACTTGATCACATGGCCTCGGATGTCTTGATATTCAATTGAATAATCAATCATTTCTATTCAATATGCGGTTTTCAAGGTACGTATCTGACTGACATTTTTATCAGTCATCTGCAAGTTCAAATCTCTTTAAACTCACGGATCACTGGTAAAAACCAGTTATATGGAACAGCACTTCCCTGCTGACGTAGGTTAACACGTTCTTTAAAACACAGGTTTCGCTTTTACCTCCACCCATTGGAACATGTCTGTTCTATATAAAACACTCTTTCGAGTGAGTTTTTTTGATGAATCCGGCAGCCACCTGCTCTCCCATGCCGTCTCCAGCATAGTACCATCGGCCGCTTAGGTCTTAACCATCGTGTTCGGGATGGGAACGGGTGTGTCCCCTAAGCGCATCGACACCGGAAATCTTTCATTTCCTGGATTTCAATCTTTAATTGTCATCCTCGAAAACTCAACAGTATATAAAACCCTTACTTCTTCTTCCTTAGAAAGGAGGTGATCCAGCCGCACCTTCCGATACGGCTACCTTGTTACGACTTCACCCCAGTTACCTGCCCCGCCTTCGGCAGCTCCCTCCTTTCGGTTGGGTCACTGACTTCGGGCGTTGCTGACTCCCATGGTGTGACGGGCGGTGTGTACAAGACCCGGGAACGTATTCACCGCGACATTCTGATTCGCGATTACTAGCGATTCCAGCTTCGTGTAGTCGGGTTGCAGACTACAGTCCGAACTGGGACGTTATTTTTGGGATTTGCTCCACATCACTGTCTCGCTTCCCTTTGTTTACGCCATTGTAGCACGTGTGTAGCCCAAATCATAAGGGGCATGATGATTTGACGTCATCCCCACCTTCCTCCAGGTTATCCCTGGCAGTCTCCCTAGAGTGCCCACCTTCACGTGCTGGCTACTAAGGATAAGGGTTGCGCTCGTTGCGGGACTTAACCCAACATCTCACGACACGAGCTGAC
>ENA-ORVC01001180-ORVC01001180.1-human-gut-metagenome-genome-assembly--contig:-NODE-1180-length-23762-cov-2.906483_pt1 | contig 23762 bp, 18 predicted proteins | sample MGYA00242092_ERZ509234 | MGnify/ENA primary metagenome ERZ509234 (study PRJEB26280, sample SAMEA2338800) | human gut metagenome | biome: human gut; feature: human-associated habitat; material: faeces... | reverse complement strand
CTCTCTCTCTCTCTCTCTCTCTCTCTCTCTCTCTCTCTCTCTCTCTCTCTCTCTCGGCGCGCTATCCCTTGACGTCAGGTTGGAACTTTGGGATGGAGGGAGGCATATTTCCCCATTTGCGCCCGGTTGTGTCCCGCCAAAGATGTTTGGTTGAGGTTGCCGGGCAAGGTGTTTTTTTATGGAAGATTTTTCCAAGTCTCTGTTGCTCCGCGATTATGATGCCGTCTTCGTTTTCAATCGTGAGAATGGGCAGTACCATACGCTCGTGCTGAGTAAGAAATTGTTCAATGTGGTCCCCTCCGAAGGGACGTATGAAGAGGGCATGGAGGTTCTTGCAAAGTACGTATTGCCAGAGGAGCGCGAGTTCTTCCGGCGCCATACGGAGCGTGATCGCATTTTGAAGCTGGTCGATTCGGTGGAGAAGGCCGTTGTCCAGTACCGCATCCGGCGCGACGACGGGATTTGTCTGTGCCGGAACCTCAAATTTCTGCCGGGTGACGAAAAGCATATTCTTGCGGCGTTGCGGGATGAAACCGATGAGGTGATGGAACAAATCCGCGACGCCAACATCCTTGCGCTCAAGAACAGCTGCATCAATTTTATTGTGTCCAACCTGTGCGAGAATTTCATGACTGTGGATGTTCGGACAGGCATGAGCACAACCGTCATCGGCGCGGGCAACGGGGAGATGCTGCCGCAGCAGACCTTCAAGGAACAGATTCTCTGGTTTGCGGAAAATGTGGTCGTCCCGGAGGAGCGGGAAAACTACATACAGTATTTTGCCCTTGATAACCTGGTGGCGCGTATCAGGGAGAACGGTGGCGGGACCGTCTCCATGTTCTGCAATGTCATCTATGAGGACGGCCGGCACGAACTGCTCATCAGGAGCACCCTGGTCAAGGATACTCTTGATCTGCGGGGCGAATACGTGCTGCTCTTCGCACAGGACATGACCTCCATCCGCAAGATTGAGGAAGCGAACCGCCAGCTCATGCTCACCAGCCGCCACGACAAGCTTACCGGGTTGCTCAACCGGGCTGCGGCGGAAAAGCTCATTTCCGAGCATTTGGACTTGGTGGGGGCTTCCTCCAGCTATTGTTTTCTGTTGCTCGACATCGACTATTTCAAGAGCGTGAACGATCGCTTCGGGCACCTCGCGGGGGACTCGGTCCTGCAATACATGGGCAGTTCCATGCGGAAATCCTTCCGGTCCGGCGATGTGCTCTGCCGTTGGGGTGGGGACGAGTTTGTGATTTTTCTTCGCGGCGTCAGATCACGCGAAATCGTGCGTGAAAGGTTGGATGCCCTGCGCGCCCGGTTGCTTGATTGCCGTGCGGGAGAAGAGCCTTTGTCCGTGACCCTGAGCATTGGCGGCGCGTTCGGAAACGGCCCATCCTCGCTTGCGGATCTCTACAGCAAGGCGGACAAGGCCCTCTACCAGGTCAAGCAGCAAGGCCGGAACGGAACCGTGCTGGAATAATTGCGTAGAAGCCTTCGGAAATGGGCTGAAAACTCCATTTTTCGGCGAACGAATCCTCATCAACCATCCAATGGACGATTTATGAATGGCCTCTAGAAAGCTTCCTTATGCAAAGAAGGAAAGGCCGGAGAAGCAGTTCTCCGGCCTTTTTGTTTGCTGTTCTGTTTTGGAAATGGCGGCTTCGTCTGAGCGGGATGTGGAAACTCTTCATCAATGTTCCTCTGCCGTTTCAAAGCGTACCCGCGCTATTTTGTTCAGCGGCTGAGCTGTGGCAGGGAAGGTTGTAGTCGGTATGGCTCTGTATGGGGCACTTATTTTTCTATATGCAGTATACTGCGTATCAAAGCGGAAGGCAGCGCATGAAGCCGTTCGCGTACGGCTTCGCCGCCTTCGATGCGGAAACGTGTCCGCAGCCGGGTGATGCCAAGATTTTCCAGTTGTTGCTGGACAGTAGGAAAATCGCTTGGCGTAAATTCCATGATTCCGGCGGCTGCCTGATCCACGAAGCGCGCAAATCCAAGCGGGCTGTCATAGACCTTCTCCGCCGTGAAGCCGTCAAACAGGATCGCCAATGTCAGGTTGCCGCATTGTTCCGGCGACCAGTCGAACAGGGCGGTTCCTTGGTAATTGTAGGCATCCGCCCGGAGAGGTTCGCCGCCGCAATCCATGCGCAAGGACAGGCCGCGGGGATAGGCCCTTGCTTTTGGGTTGACCGTGACTGGTGAGAACCCCACCCGCACAGGGTAGGATGCCGGATAGACCGCGATGTGTTGCGGCGTTTCGGAAAGCAGGCTGAGGAAAGCCGGGGAAAGGGGAAAGCGCATCCCGAGGGCTGAGGCCGGCGCATATCCCGAGGCTGCGGGGCGCAGGAAAGGTTGTGCCGCGTCCGCCACGAATGTCCATAGGAGGCCGCCCTCGCCGATGAGGGCCTGTTGGAGCGCTTCGTCCTGTAACCCTTCCACAGGGCCGACCACTTCGGTTGACCAGCGCTGCTGAAGATTGCGGGCGGCTTCGGCTGTGGCGGTTCCGGCGGCGAACAGCAACGGTGCACGCATGAGCGAGAGGGGCAGCGGATCGTTTCGCAGGTCCGGGTTTCGTGCTTCGAGGGCGGCGGCCAGCCCTTGCCATGCGTCGTCGGCGGCCCGGAGGGCGCCGTTCAGTTCCCCGCCGTATAGGGAGCGCGCCAGCCGTACAAGGCCGTCGGAGGTTCCCGTTTCGGAGGACAGTGCGGCAAGGGCGCTGCGGTAGTCCGTCCACGCGGTGCGGGCCCGGAACAGTGTTTCTAGATTGCCGAGTGTTTGGCGGGCGCCTTCGGAAGGCTCCCCGAGGAGTTCCGCCGTTTCGGACAGCGGGGTTCCGTTTCCGGGCAGCCGCGTAAGCAGCCGGACAGAGCGCATATCCCGCAATGAGGCTACCCATACGGGCAACGGGCCCTCGGCGGAACGCAGTTCGCGTTCGGCTGCGGCAAGGAAGGCGGAGCAGGGATCGTTCGGACCAAGCAGATCGCGCGGCGTCAGTGGGACATGGCGCGTCGGCAGCAGCGTCCGGGGCTCTATGCCCGGGGCTTGCACGGCGTCCAGCAGGCACTGCCCCGCCGCATACCATGCCGCGAATGTCGAGGCGCGGTAACGCAGACGCAGCGCCTCCACGCGCTCCGTGATCGAGTCCGAGGCCCCGGTGTGCTGCGGCGTATCCTGTTCTGGCAAGATGTTTGATTGGGAGGCGAATGCGGACACGTTGTCGAGGAACCGGGCCGCCGCCTTCCGCCCCGAGGCTGTCGCGGCGCCATCGACGCTGGCAAGGACGGTTCCGTCCGGGGCCCGGAACCGGAGCGTCTCCACGCCGGGCCGGGCCGCCGCCCAGATCATCAGATCGTTGATCCAGCGGTCGGTATCACCGGATTCCGGCAGGGATGCGGTGAGGCGTTCGCGGAGTGCGGCACGGAGCCGTTCGAGCCGTTTTTGGGGGGCGCCGTAGAGCCGGACGGTCCCGGAGCAGCCGCGTTCCAGTTTGTGGAACTCGGCGATCAGGCCGTCGAGTTCCGCTATGGAAGCGGCTCGGGGAAGGTGGTCCTCAAACCGGATCATGTCAGGCAAAAGGGTTTGGGAACGTTCCCCGCCACGGTACAGCGCAACCCCGGCGGTGACGGCAAAGAGGATTGCGGCGGTCCAGCAGACGGCCCGCTGCCGTGCCCGCCGTCCGGTGGCTGGAAGGGCAGAGGCTGGCAATGTTTCGAGGAGGAGCTCCCGTACGAACAGGGGATGTGCCGCAATCCCGGATGAGGGCGTGAACCGGGATCCGGCTGGAACGATCGCGGAGGGCTGGCTGGCCCGAGAAGCGGCAAGAGGTGCGCCGCCGGGAACCGAAAAGGGTGCGGATGCCGAGGAGCGGAGAGCGGTAGGGGGGGCATCCTTCATAACCGGGGAAAGGCGCGTAGCCTGTTGAAAGGCAGAGGGCGCGGGAGGCGATGCGGCCCAGAAAATGCCGCCGAGCCCGTCCCCGAGGCCCGCCGCGAACGAGGCCAACGGAGAGGCAAGCTGGCGGAGGGCTCCTTCGAGAAGGAATGCGGGACCGCCCGGCGCGGGGATTCCGGATTCGGAACATCGGACAAGGCTGTCCAGCGCGGCGGTGAGGCCGTTCATGCCTTCCCGTACGCCGTCAGCGGCCCATCGGGGCATGGGCGTCCACGGTCTGCGGACGGGCATGAACCATCCGAGCGGCGCGTGCAGCGCATTGCGCCCGATGCTGATTTCCGCCGTAAAATGCCGTGCGAGGCGCGACAGGCCGGGAGCGTGCTCAAGCCCGGTGACGAGAAGGCACACGGGCGCGTTGCCGAGCCGATTCCGGACGGTCAGCAGCCTCTGGCGCATGAAGGCGGCGGTATCGTCCCCGTGCCCGGAGAGGCTCTCCGCGCCGATGCACAGGACGACTCCCGCGGGCGGGGACAGCCAACGGCGTACGGCCTTGTCGTCGAGGAGTTGATCCCACATCGGAAGGGAAGGAGCCTTGTCGGGCGTGTTGCCTTCGCCTCCGTCGCCTTTACGTTCGCCGGACAGGTGCGGCGCGGAAAAATCAACGGCGATCCAATGGGCGTGCGCCGTGCTCCATAATCCGACAGATCCCGCGTTTTCCGCCGCGCCATCGGAAAGAAGCGGGCGGCCCGCGCTTTCCAAAATGCCGGGCAAGTGCGGAAACAATCCCCCGCCGTCGAGGAGGAGCCAGCGGGGGAGGCGCTCCGAAGGCAGCTCCACGGGCAGGGGAGCGGCGGGTTCATGCGTATCGTCGCGCATTGTGCGGAACAGAAAAATGATCAGCGCCACGCCCGCCCCGGCCCCGGCAATGGCCGCCAGCCACCAGACGGACGGGAGGGACCAGCCCCACAGGAGCGCCAAGCCGTACGCGCCCGCCGTCAGCAACAGACAAAGCAAGGCCACAAGCAGCCAGCCAAGGACTTTCCACGGACTCATGAAGACCTCCCCGGCGTTGTGTTACGGTTGTTCGCACCGGGGTGTCCGGGGTCATGCGACGCGGGGGCCGGCGTCCGCCCTGCCAGACGATTCCGCAATTCCCCGTACACGTCGGGAATGGGTTGTTTCTTTGAGCCGACAGCCTCCCGTCCTTTTTGTATAATGGTGCTGGGGCGGGGCGAAAGCGATACGGCGGATCGCGCGCCGCCCGTTCGCGGGCTATCGCTTGCGGGATGTACCGCACTCACGGCGGGAACTTGTGGGCTCCCGGTATACTCCCGGTTCAGCCGATGTTGCCATATGCCCCAAAAGATCAGCAGCAATACGGCGAAAAGCCCCGTCAGCAGAGGCCCGACATGCCGGATCAGGCGGTTTTCCCTTGGCAGATATGGAGCGGGTGGGAAAGGAAGCGGAACCGCCGTACAGCCGAACCGCTCGGCAAGCGCTCGGTGCTCGAGGCCGAGCCCATTGGGATCGTTATAAAAATGTCCTCGGAATCCGAATCCGAGACAACGCAGGGCGACCTCGGCCAGCTCGGCATCTTCGGCCCTGTGCGGAGACAGGCGGCGGATTTCGTCGAAAAACCAGTCCCCGCCGCGCCGTCCCGTCCTCCAGCGGCGTTGGAGTGGATTGCCCAGCCAGGCGGCGCGGCCTTCCCATGCGATGCCAAGGGCGGTTTCGTCCATCCAGGCTTCGACCATGCGCCGGGCCGTTTCCACTGTCGCCGCTTCGCGCCCGTGCAGCGCAAGACGCCCAGCCTCTTCAAGCAGCCGTTCCGCCTCCAGGCGCACGTCCGTCCTTCCGGTTGGCGGGCTATCCGGCAAACGGAGCATCAGGCGGAAACACGGGCCGAAGCAGTCGCGCAGCATGGTTTAATTCCTCAAGTAAAGCAGGCGAAGGTGACCGGGGAGGGCCGGGCCGCACAGGGGGAAGAGGGCAACGCCGAGGGCTCCGGAACGCAGCGCCGCCTGCCAGCGCTCCGAACGGGCGTCGGGCTCCAGATAGTGGATGCCATCCCGTTGCGGGAGGCCCGGCGGAGCGGGGATTTCGCGCAGCGGGACTCCGGCGATGGCCTGGGCCAGCGTGGCGGGGAGGGTGTCCGGAGCATCGGCCACAAGGCGTCCCTCATTGAGCAAGGAGGAAACGGTTTCTTCGGTTTGGAGTACGAGTAGGGCCTGTGTCCGGCCCAGACCTTCGGGGAGTTCGGCGCGCAGGAATTCGCCGTCCGCACGGAAGCGGACCACCGCCGCCGTTTCCGGGAGCAGGCCGCGCAGGATCTCCCGCAACAGACTGTCGAGGCTGCGGAAACTTTCAGCCGGATCGTCATGGCGGTAGGGGGGCATGGCGTCCGCCGTTGCAATCCCGACGCAGGCCGCTGCCGCCGCAAAGCCGTTCCGGAGCAGCCCGAACAGCTCATGGGGGGCGGTTCCGGGCCATGCCAGCGCGTGGCGCAGCTCGGAGAGCGTCCGCGCCGCATTCACGAGCAGAAGCTGTCTGGAGGTTGCGGGCTCATCGAGTCCGCGCCGCCGGGCTGGCTCAAGGCGGCAAGCCGGGCTTCGAGTCCGCGCGCGAGCCCGCGCAGCACGGGGTTGGCCTCCACATAGAGGGAAGGCGGCGCATAGGCGGGATCAGGGCGCGGTCCGGAGCCTTCGTCCGTGAGGCGCAACAACGGCAAAAACAGCCAATCCGGGCGGTCGGTGGTTTCGTTTTCCCAGAAGAGGCGGGGATAAAGATAGAGCGTGCGCACGGGCATGTCCCTCCGGCTTTCCGTGGCAAGGGGCAGGGCGTAACGATCGGCGATGCTGTCGTCGCTGTTCGGACAAAGATAACGGCCCGGCGCTTCGGGCAAGGTGTCCGCATCGCATCCGATCAGCCTGCCTCCGTCCCGCATGCACGATGGAATCCCGGCGACGTTGCCATAGGGTTTCAACGGCGGGAGGCCGGCAAACACCGTAAACGGCATATGTGGGTCCGTCCATGCTTCGCGGAAACTCCGGCTTGGCAGGATGGCGTTGCCGTCTTCCGGCACGGCGGCGATTACAACCTCGGTGCCATCCTGAAAACGCATTATCCCGCTGCGGACGAGAATCCGCCCCTCGGCAAGCGCCGCTTCGTCCACATCCAGGTTGCCCACGCCCCAGAAGCACGGCTGCGCCGACTGGAGCAGCGACGCCCGTTCCGAGGCATGAAAGGCATCAGCCTGCTGGAAGTGCTGCGGTTCGAGGAATTGTCCCGAATACCAGTATACCGGACGTTGAGGCTGCATGTCGGCCTTCCCAATATGGTTTGCGCGGTGCCTTCGGATGCCCGGAGCGGTTCTGCTCCGTCCTATGCCCGGGAACCCGCGTCAATCAAAACGGATGGTAAAACGTTTTTCTCTCTCTCTCTCTCTCTCTCTCTCTCTCTCTCTCTCTCTCTCTAACTTTGGCCCACAGGTTTCTGGCCGTCCTTTGGCGGAGTCCTCTTAATGGCATACGTTCAGCCAGCGCTCAAGAGGACTGCCGTCCCGCTTGAGTCTGCGGGGGTTCCCCTCCCATCAGTTCCGCCGGGCCGAGGCGTATGGGGATGATCGTCTGTCCTGGTTCATGGCGGGTGTCTTTGAAGAACGGCACCCAGCCTTCGACGATTTTCCGCACGGGCACGGCGACAACCCGGGCGCTGTGGGCGGGGGTCCCGTGGAAGTACCCGGCGATCACCGCGATCCAGCGGACGCCCTCTTCCCGGTCCAGAGAAAGGTTTTGTGCCTGACCTGGATCCGAAAAGAGCCTCCGGCTCGTCACCACGGAATCGTCGAAACGCCCGCAGGCCAACAGCTCGGCGAATCCCTCCGGGCTGGCGAGCCTTTTGTCCACTCCCTCTCGGGTCGCCAGTTCGTAGACGCACAGCATCAGGCTGGACGGTTCGCCCTCATGCTCGTTGAGCCGCTCATCGGCGGAGATGCGCAATACCACAGCGTCGGGTTCGTAGACCCACGGCACATCATTTTCGGGCGGCGTCGGAGGAGGGGGCTCCGGCGCGGAACAGCCGCTGCACAGCGCAATGACGCCCAATAAGACGGCAATATGGAATTTTAAGAATCGAATCATACTGTTATAGCTATGAGAAAGACAAAAATGGAATAAAGTGTTGACTCTATGTTTTTCTTTATATTAGAAGCTAATTTATAACGAAGGTTTTATTATGTCCAGAGCAAAGTCAGATTTTGTCGACTGGGCGTCATGTCTGCATCCGTTTGGCGAAGATCCGTACGGTCCGGCATTGCCGCATGATCCCGTTTGCGCCGCCATCAGAGAGGCGCGCCGGGAGGATGACCCCGGCCTTCCGCAGGGGGTCTGGGAACGGGAACTCAAGCGGGCAGACTGGGATAAGGCCTTGTCGTTGTCCCTCGGGGTGCTCCGGGAGCGCTCCAAGGATATGCAGGTTGCCGGATGGGCCTGCGAGGCCGCGCTCATGCGGTATGGCTTTGCCTCCCTGCCGGGCGGGCTCAGGATGATCGCCGGATTGTGTTCCGGCTTTGGGGACGGGCTGCACCCGCAGCCGGAAGGAAGCGATCAGGAGGCACGGCTGGCGCGGCTGGCATGGCTTGACTCCACCCTTGCCGAGCGGGCCGCCTCTCTGCCCATCACGGAAGCCTCTCCGGACGTCCCTGCCGCCACCTATGCGGACTGGATGGCGATGGAGCACCGCGAGCGCATCCAGAACGGCAACGGCAAGAACGGCGTAGCTGGCGATGCCCGGCGTATGCTGAACCTTGCCGGGACACAGACTTCCCCGGCCTTCCACGCCTCCCTGCACGGGCAGTTGCGTGAAGCGCTGCTGGCGCTGGACGAACTCGCCCGCGCCGCCGACGCGCTTTGCGGCGGGCAGGCGCCAAGCTTTCATGCCTTGCGGGACAGGCTGGAGCACATCGACGCGCGGGTGCTCGCGTGGCATCCCTCCGCCGGGACGGATCCCCTCGTATCCCCACCTTCCTCTCCCGCCTCTTTGTCTTCGCCGCCACCGCCATCGTTCTCCTCGCGGGAACAGGCGTATGCCTCCCTTTCCGCCATCGCCGATTACCTCATGCGCACAGAGCCGCACAGCCCCGCCCCTTGGCTGGTGAAACGGGCCGTCTCGTGGGGCGGCATGACGCTGTCGGAACTGCTCGACGAGTTGCTGGGGCAGGGGGAGAACCTCGCCTCCATCAAAAAATTGCTCGGAATGACCAAAGAATAGCCTTTTTTCGGCCCACGCCGCGAAAAAGCGTCAAGGAGCGTATCTATGGGAGAATCGATCCAGAAGCGGCTCGGCAGGGTACGCCCGCCGCGCGTACAGATTACCTATGACGTGGAAGTGGGCGATGCCATCGTCAAGAAGGAACTTCCCTTTGTCATGGGCATTATGGCGGATCTCGCGGGTGACAGGACCGTTCGGGAAGATCTGGGGCTTCCGCCGGTGCCCGAGTACAAGCTGCGTACTTTTGCCGCCGTCGACCGGGACAATTTTGACGACATCATGAAAACCGTTGCCCCCGCGCTCAAGCTTTCCGGGCTGGACCGCTTCATTACCGAAGACGCGAGTGCTGCGTGGCGGGAAGGAGGCGTTGAGCCTGAGAAGGCGGCGTTCTCCTGTGCGCTGGGGTTTGAGAAGCTGGACGATTTCAGGCCCGAATGTTTGGTGAAAAACGTCAAGACGCTGGCAGCGTTTTTCGAGCGCCGCAATCTGTTGCAGGATCTTGCCGCCAAGTTGGACGGCAACGACGCTTTACAGGCCAGCCTGCAGAAGATGCTGTTCCCTACCGGTGACTCTGTCTCGGAATTGGACGCGTTGCGGAAGGCGTACAAGGAGGCGTTGGCTTCTGTGGACGCCGCCCGTGATGCCGTGAGCAAGGCCGGAGAGGACCAAGAAAAGGAAAAGGCCGCTGAAGAAGGCGTTCAGCAAGCCGAAACGGCGGCGTCAGAGGCCAAGAAGAAGCTGGACGAGAAGCGGAAGGCGAAAAGGCCCGATACCGAGGCCATCGCCGCCGCGATGGTCCGCAATTCCGGAGACCCCGATGAGGATAAGCGCCAGCGGGAAGTCGCTGATGCGCGTTTGGCGGCGTGCCTTGCCGAACATGAAGACAATCCGTTCACGCTGCCCGCCAGCGGGAGTATGCTGGGGATGCTGACGGAACGGGTGGCCTGCAAGGACAAGCTCCTTGCGTGCCAGCTCGACGCCATTCTACATGCCGAGGCATTCCAGGAGCTTGAAGCCGTCTGGCGTGGCCTTCATTATCTGGTGTTCAACACGGAGACGAGCGATCGGCTCAAGCTGCGGCTGTTCAACGCCTCCTTCAAGGAACTGCGTACGGATCTGGAACGGGCCGTGGAGTTCGACCAGAGCCTGCTGTTCAAGCGGGTCTATGAGGAGGAGTACGGCACGTTCGGCGGAGAGCCCTACAGTTGCCTGCTCCATGTCCACGAATACGGCCTGTCGGCGGTGGACCTCGGCGTCCTCCAGAAGATGGCGGAAGTAGCCGCCGCAGCGCACACCCCCCTGCTCAGTGCCGCGTCGCCGCAGCTTTTCGGGCTGGGGAGCTTCACCGATCTGCCCTTGCCACGCGATCTGCACAAGATTTTCCAGAGCGCGGACTATATCGAATGGCGGTCGTTCCGCGAGAAGGACGATTCCCGCTATGTGACCCTTTGCCTTCCGCATCTGCTGATGCGTCTGCCCTATGGCAACGACACCGATCCCGTGGAAACCTTCGTCTATGAGGAGGATGTCGCCGGGCCGTCCCCAGACCGTTACCTTTGGGGCAACGCGGCTTTCGCCCTTGCCGCGTGCATCACGGCGGCCTTTGCCAAGTACGGCTGGACGGCGGCGATCCGGGGCTATGAGGGCGGCGGGGCCGGGGAAAACCTCAACGTCTACAAGTACCGCCAGACCAACGGCGAGACGGTGGCGCTGTGCCCCACCGAGGTGAGCATCACCGACCGCCGCGAAAAGGAGCTTTCGGATCTCGGATTCATCGCCCTGATTTACCGCAAGAATTCGGACAAGGCGGCTTTCTTCAGCGGCCAGACGGTCCACAAGCCGCCGGTTTACACTTCCGACACGGCCAACGCCAACGCCCGGATCTCGGCGCGGCTGCCCTATCTGCTGAACGCATCGCGGTTCGCGCATTATGTCAAGGCGAACATGCGGGACAAGGTGGGGTCGTTCATGACGGCGGATAACGTGTCAAAGTATCTGAATAACTGGATCAGCCAGTATGTCCTGCTCTCCGACGACGCCGGGGACGACATCAAGGCGCGTTATCCGCTGCGTGAGGCCCGCGTGGACGTGAGCGAGGATCCCGGGAATCCGGGCGCGTACAAGTGTGTGATCTTCCTGAGGCCGCATTTCCAGCTTGAGGAACTGACCGCAAGTATCCGTCTTGTGGCGGAATTGCCGCCGCCCGCGGTGTAAAAAACGATGCGCCTCCGGCGGCGAGGGGCCCGAATCCCTTTGCCCGCCGGAGGAGATCTGTGGTGCCCTCGACCCGTACGGCTCGAAGGCTCGCCCGGTGCCCGGCCTTTTTGAAACCGCCCCTTTGGACCGGCCCCGGACTTCCGCATGAATGGTGATGCCGGAGCTGGAGCGATATTCCAAGGAGGGGGAAATGTTTTCCGTCTTTGATGCCTTCCACTGCGACGTTGCCGCGGCATAAAACGCAACTGCCCAATGTCTGTGAATCCCATCCGCCCTGTGCGCCGGGCAGGAGGGAAACCGGAAGTTCCACGGGCACGAGCCATTTCTCCGGATGGGGGCAAGAGGGCGGCAGGCCTTGCCGCCGGAGCATACAACTCTTGAGGAGCAGAATCCATGTCCACGAATACCTTTCTCAAGCTCGGTGATATTGAGGGCGAATCGACCATCAGCGGCTTTGAGAAGCAGATGGAACTCATCAATTTCACCAACGGGTTTCATCAGCCGACCTCGCCGATCCGCAGCAGTACCGGCCCCACCACGGGGCAGGCCGTCCATTCGATGATGAACGTGACCAAATATCTCGACAGTTCCTCGCCCAATATCTGCAAGGCCCTGTGGAGCGCCAAGGTCCTGGATTCCGTGGTGCTCACCTGCTGCCGTATGGACAACGACGCCGCGATCAAGTTCCTTGAAATCACGATGGAGAACGTGGTGGTGGCCTCTTACAACCTGCGTGGCGGCGGGGATCTGCCGTATGAGGAGATCGCGCTGAATTACGCGACCATCAAGTACACCTATATCCGCCAGAAGGAAGAGGGCGGATCCGACGGCAACATTGCCGCCAGCCACGATCTCAAGACGAATAAGGTTTCGTAATGAAGGAGGAAAGGCGCATTCCGCTGTTGTCCCGCCTTGCTGGGAAAGCTTCGGGGCGCGGATTGTCCCGGAGCGAATACCTGTCGGCCGTGGCGGAAGACGTCGAGGAACTGCTCAACACCCGTGCCCCCTGTGGGAATGGGGATGCGGCGGATCTGGTGATGGGGTACGGCCTGGCGGACGGGAGTTCGGCCCCGCTGGACGGGCGAGAGGTGGCCCGTGCCGTTTCGGCTGCGCTGGAGCGTTTCGAGCCCCGCCTGAAAAAGATAAGGGTGAGCCCGCTTGGACTTGAGGACGGTCGGCTGCACTTGCGGGTGGATGCGGCGTCCGAAGAGGAACCGGTGACGTTTTTGCTCCAATGCGACGGAGGCGTGTTCTCCGCTGGAGCGGGCGCGGAGGGCTGATGCACGCCTTTGAGGACATCGCCGGGCTGTACCGGGAGGAATTGCGTTCCTTGCGTGAGGACGCGGTGCGCTTCGCCGTGCGGAATCCCGGCATGGCGCGCCAGCTCGGGCTGGCGTCCGATACGCAGCCCGATCCTTTGGTTAATCTGCTGCTGGAGTCGTTCGCATGGCTTGCCGCCCGGGTGAGGGCGGACGCGGAATCCCGGCTGCCGCTGGTCTCGCACAGCCTGCTCGGGCTGCTCTATCCGCAGTTCGTCTGCCCGATTCCGTCCGTGGGCGTGGCGGAATTCATCCCCAATCCGGCGGGCGTGGCCGGGCTGCCGGACGGATTCGGCATTCCGGCGCACACCCCGATCCACAACCGTGACGAGCGCGGCGGCGTGCTGCGCTGGCGGACGGCCCGGCCTCTGACGTTGCATCCCGCGAAGGTTGTACGGGCTTCCATCATCCCTCCGGCGTCTTGGATGCCCGCTGCGGCGCAGGGCGTGCCCGGTGTCCTGTGCCTGCGGATCGAGGGTATCGCGGGGCTTTCGCTGGCAAAGTTCGGATTGCCCTCGTTATCTCTCCACCTTGGCGGTGATCGGTTTGCGACTTTTCCCATGCACGAATGGGTGCACGGCGCGTGTAAGGATGTCTTTCTCGCGGACGACGCCGGGGCCGCAAAGCCCAGGGCGCTCTCCCTTGGCCGGGAGGCCCTGTGTCATGCGGGCTTGGAGCCGGGCGGGCGTCTGTTCCCCGAATCCGCCTACGCTCTGCCCGGATACCAGTTGCTGCAGGAGTATTTTGCCTATCCCGAACACCTGCTGTTCTGGGAGGTGTTCGGGCTGGAACGTCGGCGGGAACTCGGGGATTTGCCAGGCTTCGATCTCCTGTTCCCCGTGGACGCGCCGCCGCCGAAAACGGTTTCCTCAAGATTGTTCCGCACCTGCGCCGTACCTGTGGTCAACTTGTTCGAGCGCATGGCGGAACCCATCCGGGTGGATCACGAGCGCTCGGGACACCTGCTCGTGCCGGATCTGCGGCACCGGGACAGTACGGAAGTCCATTCCGTGATCGCTGTGGACGCTTTGGAGGGAGGGGAACGTTCTTCGGTTATGCCGTATTTTTCTCTTTCAGGAGAAGGGGATGCGCCGCCGTCCCTGATGTGGTTCCTGCGCAGGAAACCATCTTTGGACGGCATAGGGACGGACGTGTTTCTGCATTTCAAGGAAGCGGCGTTCCGCCCGGAGACGGCTCGGCCTTGGGTGGCTTCCGCGCGGGTATTGTGCACGAACCGCCATCGTGCCGCCGAGCGCTGGCGTCAGGGCGAACTGACGCGGGATACGGACATGCCCACGGCGGCTATCCGCTTCTGCGGCCCTCCTTCGCAACAGCACGATCCGCCCATGTTCGGCGGCGAACTGTGGAAGCTCGTTTCCCATCTCAGCCTCCATCAACTTTCTTTGAGCGGGCCGGATGCCGACAATGTCCTGCGTGAACTGCTCCGCCTGTACGCGCCTCCGCGCGACGCTTTTGCGCAGCGCCAGATCGCCGGCGTGAACGGGTTGTGTGCCAAGCCGCTCATTCGCCCCTTGCGCTCCGCTCCGGGCTGTGCGGCGAGGGGAACCCGGCTGACGCTCACGCTCGACGAGGACGCCTTCACCGGAGGCAGCGCGTTTCTGTTCGCGGAGGTCCTCGACGTGTTCTTCGGGCTGTACGCCGGAATCAACACGTTTACGCAGCTTGTGCTGAAAACCTGTAACCGTAAAGGGACGTGGCACAGATGGCCTCTGCGATCCGGCGCGCTTCCGCTGATCTAGACGGCGATGCCCTGTCGCGCTTCCAGTCCGCGCCGTGGCGTTTCGACGTCTGGCAGGCGGGTGCGATTCTTGAGGCATGGAAAGGCCGCATGGACTGGGGCGTCCCGGCTTCGGACATCATCCCTGCTGGGGTGGTCCGCGGCGTGGCCTTCCCGGAGGGCGGAGCTCCGCGCCTTGATGTGAATCTGCTTGGGCTGGCGGGCATGGATGGGCCGTTGCCGCCGCATGTGGCCTTGCTGGTGCGGGAGCGGATGCGGGCCGGGGACCCGGCATTTCAGGAGTTTCTGGATCTGTTCCACAACAGGATCCTGCATCTGTGGCGGGATATGGCGTCGTCGTTGTGCCCGGAACTGCGGGCTGACGGCCTGCCGGAGGATCACCCCTTCGCCGCGTTCCTGGAGGCGGTTTCCGGCCTTCCCAATACGGGAGAGCGGGCGCGGGATGTGCCCATGCCCGGCCCGGTGGATGGGAGGGGAGACGTGCCCGCCGCGCTGTTCCGGTCCTGCGCGGCCGTATGGGCCCGGCAGCCGCGATCCGCGGCGGGGCTGGAAAAGCTGGTGAAAGCGGCCTTTGGGGTTGAAGCCCGCGTGGAACCGTTCCACGGCGCATGGGTCGATCTGCCCGAGGAGGATCTCACCCGCCTTGGCGGAAGGGATGCGGGCAATGCGCGGCTCGGAAGCACGGCCCTGCTCGGAAGCCGGGTTTTTGACGCTTCGGCGGGGATCATCCTGCGCCTCGGCCCGCTGACGGAGGCACAGCGCCGGATGTTTCTACCCCCTCCCGCCGGAACGTGCCGCGCCGACCTGCTTGCACTGGTCCGCTGGTATCTGGGGGACGTGGGGTGTGAAATCGTGCTGGAAAGGCAAGGGGGCACAGGGAGGAAGTATGGGTGTTGAGCAGATCGTCATGAAGTTTGCACAATATTCTGAAAGTATTTGCTATTTTAATCAAGGTTTTCTTTTGAAACTCGATGCGGCGCACGCGGGCAGCAAAGGCATCTGCTATGCCCTGTCGTCATGTTTTATCCTCGGCTGCCTGAGCGGAAAAATTCCAGAGGACAGTTTTAAAATCATATCTGATTACAATAAACTGGATACGCTTGTCGCCATACAGAAAGCGTATTCGGACTTCAACGAGGATCGGGCGGGCATTTCCGAGGAGGAAAGGGACAAGATCAATGTGGAGCACACGTTCCATGAACTCATGGGCAGGACAGGCTGGTTTTCTTGTCCCGGCTTTACGGTTGAACCGGTGATGAAGCTCTCCAATCATGTGGGGGCTCCCGCCTCAATCGTCGGCAAGCTTGTCTCCGGCGCGGGGACGCCTCCCAGTGCTTTCATACTCCTTCGGATGCGTTTTACTGTGCGGGAGAAGATCTTGTTCATAAAATATCTGGTGGGGGCCGGACATGCGATCGCGTTGGCACAGACCCCTTCCGGTTTGTACCTGTTTGACCCGAATTTAGGGATGTTCAAGGCCCTCGGACAGGCAGAACTGGTAACAATGCTTGAATTCGTCTTTCAAATCTATGAAGTCGAACACTATGCCTCTATCTATATTACCTGAGCCTGGAGAAAATGAATGCCCGCCGCTACCCTCACCGGCTACGAGGCCCTTTCCCGCCCGTTTCGTTACGTGCTGGAATATTACCCTGACGAGCAGCCGGAACTGGCGGCGCTGATCGGCAAACCGTATACCGTACGGCTGCCCATGCCCGACGGCTCGACGCGTCCGCTCAACGGCATCGTGTTCCGTGCCGAACAGGGGCCGTCCACTGTGCGCTCCGCCCGGTATACGCTGGAGCTGCGCCCGTGGTTCCTGCGCCTTGATCAGGAACGCACCTGCGCTGTCTTCCAAAATATGAGCGTGCCGGAAATCGTCACCAAAGTCTGCACTGACGCTGGATTCGGGCATATCCGCAATGCCCTTTCCTCAACCTATCCGGCAAAGGAGTACACCGTCCGTTATGGCGAAACGTCGTTGGCCTTCTTGAGCCGTCTCATGGCGGAGGCCGGGATTGTGTATTTTTTCGAGCACAGTGGGTCCGCGCACACGCTGGTCATGGCCGATTCGCCCGACGTTTTCGCGGATTGCCCGCAGGGTGCGACGCTGGAATGGCTTCCCGACGCGCAGGACAAGGAGGGTGGGCCGCCCACGGAACCCTCTGCGCATGTTTTTGAGCTTTCGCTGTCACGGCAGGTTGCTGCGGCTTCTTGCTCCGTGGATGACTATAACCCGCTGACCCCTGAAACCAGCCTTGCCGCGTCCGCGGGAGAAGGGTTCCCTTGCCTCGGCTATCCGTTGGCCGGGCATATCGATCAGCAGTCCGGCGAAGGGCTCGCGGCTATCCGCTTGGACGCGTGCGAGTCGGGAGGGTTCAAGCTGCGCGGGCGCTCTTCTTGTCCGGGGCTGTCCGCAGGATGCGCCTTTGCAGTGAAGGGGCACCCCGACGGGCAGGTGAATGCCCGGTGGGTGGCTACGGAAGTCCGTTTTACGGCATCGTTCCCCGGTGACGGCACTGCCGAAACCGGGCGTTTCCTGGCGGATGTTTCCGCGGTGCCCGCTTCCGCCCGTTATCGCCCCCTGCCGTTTTTCGCGCGGTCCCGCATGAGCGGCCCGCTTACGGGTGTGGTCACGGGCAAGGAAGGTGAAGAGGTTTGGACGGACCAGCACGGGCGGTGCAAGGTCCGGTTCCATTGGCAGGGTGCCTCGGATGAAACCTCGTCGTGCTGGGTGCGGGTGGCACAGCCGTGGACCGGCAACGGCTACGGCGCGCTGTTCCTGCCTCGCATCGGGCAGGAAGTGGTGATCGGTTTTGTCGGGGGAGATCCGGATCGGCCCCTTGTGACGGGCATGGTCTACAATTCGGGCAATCCGCCGCCGTGGGCGCTGCCGGAGCACGCGGCCTGTTCCGGCCTGCTGACCCGGAGTTTTCCGGACGGACAGGCCGGCAATGAGCTGCGTTTCGACGATACGAAGGATGCGGAGCTGGTGTATCTGCACGCCCAGAAGACGTTTTCCTGTGATGTGGAGGACGCCCGCACGGTGACGATCATCGGGGAGGGCGGCGACGCGCTCACGTTGGAAAAGAGCAGCCGGATCACGACGCTCAAGGAAGGCAACGATGCCCTTACGTTGGAAAGGGGGAACCGCTCCGTCGAACTCAAGGAAGGTGACGATGCCTTCACCATTGAAAAGGGCAGCCGCAGCGCCACATTAAAGGAAGGTGACGACGCGCTGAGCCTTGAGAAAGGCAATCGGGCCGTGACGCTCAAAGAGGGCAATGATCTGCTGGTACTGGAAAAAGGCGGGCGCACTGTCGAGCTCAAGGATGGCGACGACGGCCTCAAGGTAAAGGGCAAGCGGCACGTTGAAACGGGAGGCGATGAGGAACGCAAGCACGGCGGCAACGTGGTCATCAACGTGAAGGGTGACTATACGCTGAAGGTTTCCGGCAATCTGACTATCGAAGCGGGCGGGACTCTGGCTCTCAAGTCCGCCAAGGCGCAATTCTCGGCAAAGCAGGGTATGGAAATTTCCTCGTCGGCAAACCTTTCCGTTTCCGCGCAAACAGAACTGGCTCAGAAGGCTATGATGGTCGACATCAAGGCTAATGCCAAGGGGACACTCAGCGCGGGCGCAATGCTTGAGGTCAAGGGCGGTCTGGTGAAAATCAACTAAAGGCTGGCTCCGCCCGGTATGGTGGAGACTGAAAGCGTTATCCGCAACACGCCGAATCGGCGTAAAGGAGGATGGGCCATGCCGCCAGCAGCGCGCGTTGGAGATATGCATGTGTGTCCCATGCAGACGCCGGGGCTCCCACCGATTCCGCATGTGGGCGGGCCGATACTTCCGCCCGGCTGCCCTCATGTCCTTATCGGAAATATGCCCGCAGCGTGTATGGGCGATTCCGCCGTTTGCGTAGGGCCGCCGGACGTCATCATCAAAGGATCGTCTTCCGTGCTGATCGTGGGCCGCCCCGCCGCCCGCATGGGCGATCAGACGGCCCACGGCGGACAGATCGTCATGGGCTGTCCTACAGTCATAATCGGAGGGTAGATTACTTATTGGCCGGGAAGTGGATGGCGGCCCCACAGGGGCTGTGATGGTTAGGTGCATCTTCGGGCTTTACGGGCATCGATAGCAGCGTCCCTCCCCGGGATCCTTCCTCCCAAGGCTTTCGATGTTATCGAATCCCTCCTTGTCAGACTTTCGGGTAGACAAAAATAAAACCCGCTCGGACATGCTGGGCGGGTTTTTGATTTGGAGGAACAGCGGGAAAAGGCTTGCACATAGGATAGGAAGTTTTTCCCTTGACCGGAACGGACTCCCGTTGCGCGGTCTCCCCACGAATCGAAGTTTTTGCGGGAGAGGTTCGGGGAGGGAGCTTTTTTGAAAAAGCTCCCTCCCCGATCTTTCCCCTTCATGCTGAAATATCGCAATGCCCGTCGAGGCCGCACGCGTTGGCGGGGCGTGTCTCCGAGCCGCCGGCTCCTCCGCCGAGCACGGAGGCAAGCTTGGCGGCCACAACGGGATAATCGGCGTAACCGCGCGCCAGCACATGGCGCTCGCCGTCGTCCGTTTCAAGAAAGAGCGTGGGATAAACCACAAAGTCACCCAGTATATCGAGCGCTTCCTCTCGTCCGGCTTCCGCGGCGGCCTGTACCCCGGGGTCTTCTAACGCTCGCATAAAGACGTCGCCGTCCACATTCGCTATCCGCATCTGGACTTCGGGGGCGAGCACGTCGCGGCCTTCGCCGTAAAAGGCCGATTGAAAGGCCTCCATCTGTTCGAGCTCGTGTCCCGGGGCCAGTTTTTTCAGCGCCGCCAGAGGCACTGCCATATCCGGGGAAAACATGCGGAGATCTCCCTGCCCCGGCTCAAGGCGGCGCAGGAAATCCTGCCCGACGGCTTGTCCCGTGGTTTTGGCGAGCCGGACGAAAAATTCCCGCATGGTCGGGTGGTTCCTCATCATTTCGCCGGTGGTGGTTGGGTTTTCCACCAAATCGCCGCTCAGCACGCGTACGGGATAGCCGGGGTGCTCGGAGGAAATCCGCTGCATGACCGGGGCAAAACCATAACACCAAGGACAAAATACGTCCGATATATAAAGGAAATGTGACATAAGAGCACATTACTCCGAAAGCCGCCGCCTGTGAAGGGGGGAGGCTTTCGGGTATCAAAGGAGGGCCTAGGAAGGGCGGATTCGGAGGGCCGGGCAGGAATGGAAGTCTACCCCCGTGCCCATTGCAGCGCTGCGAAAAGCGTCTCCGGATCGATGGGCTTGGCGATGTGGTCCTGCATTCCCGCTTCGAGGCACTTTTCGGCGTCGCCCTTCATGGTGTGGGCGGTCATGGCAATAATGGGAATGTCCGGCAGGAAGGCCCGGATACGCCGCGTCGCTTCGATGCCGTCCAGTTCCGGCATCTGGATGTCCATGAGGATCACGTCGTAGGCCCCGGAACGAGCCATGTCCACGGCTTCGAGCCCGTTGGAGGCCACATCCACCGCAATGCCTTTCATTTTCAGGATTTCTGTAGCTACTATCTGGTTGATATCGTTATCCTCGGCGAGCAGGACCCGGAGCCCGTCGAGCGGTGCGGGCGTGTTGCCCGGCGCGGTGCTTTCGGCCTCCTTGAGGACTGCGGCAGGCCGGCGGAAGCGGAGCGTGAAACTGAATGTGGACCCTTTGCCTACCACGCTGCGCACATGGATTGTCCCGCCCATGTGCTGTACCAGCACCCGCGCTATGGCAAGGCCGAGGCCCGTGCCGCCGTAGCGCCGGGAAACCGACATATCCGCTTGGATGAACGGCTGGAACAGAGAGGGAAGCTTGTCCGCGGGGATACCGATGCCCGTGTCGCGCACGGCGAAACCCAGCGTGACGGTCTGCGGGTCCGTCTCCACGCACCGGACGAAAAGGGTCACGCTGCCTTCATGCGTGAATTTCATAGCGTTCCCCACAAGGTTGAGCAAGATCTGCCCGAGCCGCGTGGGATCCCCCACAAGCGACTGGGGCACTCCTTCCCCAACGTCAAAGCGCAGGGAGAGCCCCTTTTCCCGCACGGCATGGGTGAACATCTGGAGAGTGTTATCAAGCACCTCCGAGAGGTTGAACGGGATTTCCTCGAAGTCCATTTTGCCGGATTCGACTTTAGAAAAATCAAGGATATCATTGATGATCCGCAGAAGGGTCTTGGCGGTGACGTCGATTTTGGCGAGGTAATCCGCAATGGCGGCGGGGCATTCGCGCTGGAGCGCAAGATATGTCAGGCCGATGATCCCATTCATGGGCGTACGGATTTCGTGGCTCATGGTGGCGAGGAACTCGCTCTTGGCACGGGTGGCTTCCAAGGCTTCCTGCTGGCTTTTGAGCAGTTCGGCATTGCGGGCCGCGAGTTCCGCCGTGCGCGTCTGCACCTGCGCTTCAAGTTCAGCGGCGCGCTGGAGGGTGTCGAGCGCCTCTTGTTTGCGGGCGTGGTTGTCGATGACGATGCCCACCCGTTCGGCCTTGTGGGTCAGCGGGTTGATCGCTTTTTGCCCTTTGACCAGTATCCACCGCCAGTTCCCGTTGCCGTCCCGCACCCGGTATTCGTACTCCAGCGTGCCGCCGGCGTCTTCGGCGGAAAAACTTTCAAACACGTTGCGCACGTGCTCCACGTCGTCGGGATGGCACCGGAGCAGAAAATCCGGGAGCGTCATGTGCAGCACGCCTTCGGGCCAGCCCAGCATCCGGCAGACGTGCTCATTGTAGGAAATGAGCCCTGTTTCGAGATCCGTGGACCACAAGGGGATGCTCGCGCTGTCCACAAGGAACTTGAGCCTGTTTTCGCTGGCGGAAACCTGCTGGACAAGCGTTTCCAGCTCGCAGGACTGGCGCTCAAAGGCAAGCTGCGTTTCCTTCTGTTCGGTGACGTCGATGATGACCCATACGCCGATTTGCCCCAGTTCGGGATCGTTCACCTGCCGCCCCCGGATGAGGGCCCATAAGCGGGTGCCGTCCCTCCGCTGGAGGCGCTGTTCGAGCGACAGCATGCCGTTCTGGGAAAGCTGGCTGAAAATCGCTTGCATCGTCGCGTTCCGCTCTTCGGACGCGCAGAGGCTAACGGCCGCGTTGCGCTTTTCCTTGCGGAGCTGGCTTCGGGTATAGCCTACCATATTCAGGTAGCCGTCGTTGGCGTAGAGGATGGTGAAGGACCGATCCAGCCTTGTAATGAGCAGGCCACCGAGCAGGTGGGAGGATATGGCGTCAAGTTGGAGATTTTTCTCGCGGATCTGCCGGGTGAGCGAGCTCAGGAGCACCCAGACGAGGAGGAGAAGCAGCAGCCCCGTGGCTCCGCTGATGGTCAGCGTCCCGTCGCGGAGTATGTTGGCCGGGCCGAGGATTTTGTTTTCGTTCACCGCCATGAGGATCCGCCAGTCCGTGGACGGAATGGGGAACCAGATGCCGAGGCTGGTGTGCCGATCCCTGGAGGCGAAACGGATAAGCTGCCCTTCCGGCTGATGGAAAATATTCTGCTTGCCGGGGCTCAGCATGTTGTCTGGAGGCGCCTCGCTGTTCCATGAGGCCAGCACTTTGCCTTGTGCGTTGATGATGTGGAAATAGCCGTCGCTCGGAGCGATGGAGGCTGTGCGTTTCCAGCTTTGCAGAAAATTTTCCAGATCAATGATGACGACAACTTCACCGATGCGTTCGCCGCCGCGTTCGCCGTCGCTGCGGACAGGGGCGCTGACGTAGGCCATGACCTTCCCGTCCCCGTTGGTGGTGCTGCCGAAGGAAGGCCGATCAATATCGGAGAAATCGGTGCGGACACTCCGGGTGATGCCGGGCATGGCCGTGGTGGAGCTGAGGATTATCTGGCCGTTCTTGTTGAGAAGGTTGAGGTTGGGCATATCCGACTGGTGCCGGATGAACAGGCGCGTAAGCCGCCGCGCCGAATCCATCTCTTCCGCCGAATCGGGATTCTTGAGCAGCCGGCGGATGGGGCCGGAGGCGGCGAGCGTCTCGACGTTCTCTGTGATGCCGGTAAAATAGGTGTGGATGGCATCGACGGCGCTTTGGGCGATCATTTTTTGATGGGCGACGAGCTCCTGTTCGAGGATGTCCTTGGCGTTATGGTAGCCGAACCACGCCATGATCCCGATGGACAGGACTACGGCGAGCAGGACGGGAGCGAACAGCGTAAGACGTTTTGGCATGTGGTCGGGGTGCGTTTGCGGACGGCGGGGCCGAGAGCGTTGATGGTGAAATCATTTTAGCCTTTTGACTTGTAGGCCGCAACCGATTTTCGGGGAAGGTGGGAGGAAGGGCTTTGAAAGGGCATAGAGGCATTGGGGAGAGGGAACCTTTTCTGGATAAAGGCTTTTCCTCTCTTCCCCAAGCTTGCCGGCGGGGAGCCCATGCCTTTCCAAAGGCTCCTGTGCCATCGAATCCCCCCACGCAGCTTTTCTGGGGCGATCATATACATTTCTAAGAGGAAAGGCTCTGGTATGGAAGCGGATGCTTCTCTCAGCGGGGCTTCCCGGCAGTGCCCATTGTCATTGCTTCCCGCCGTAACCCGTCCGTTTCACCGGAGTTGCACAGAGCAGGGAAATGCCGTATCCGTTCAGCGGTCAGGCTCTCGTTATTTGCTGTCCGGCATTGCTGGGAGAGCCCTTGGGGTTCCCAGGAAAATTTTTTCGGCATCCGATCGGGCCGAAGCCGCCGGCCTTGCCCAGATTCCCTTCCGGGCGTCTTTATTCTCACAGCGAAGGTCGCATCACTTTTTGTAAGGACGTTTTCCCATGGATGCTTTGCTTGTCCGCATCGCCGAACGCATCACGTCCGGCGCCGATCCGCTTCTGTCACCTTCCGAGGCGCTGGAGCTTGCCCGTCTTCCCGAGTCCGCGACGTTGGACATCCTGTCCGTGGCGGGGCTGGCCCGCGCCGCCCGCAAGCCCGCCGCCGCGTTTACCTGCGGGATCATCAACGCCAAGTCCGGGCGTTGCCCTGAAAACTGCGCTTTCTGCGCCCAATCAGCGCATCATCAAACGGATTCCCCCATCTATCCTCTCTATGACACGGATACGCTGCTGCGCCGCGCCGAAGAGCTCGCCGCCAACAATGTCGACCGCTTCGGCATCGTGACCAGCGGCACGGCTCCGAGCGATCGCGATTTCGACGCGCTGTGCGAATCGGCTCTGCGCATCGGCCGGGAAGTGAAGATCGGCTTGTGCGCCTCGCTCGGCCTGCTGACGCCCGAGCGGGCCGCCCGGCTGCGCGAGGCGGGTTTTACGTCCTATCATCACAATCTCGAAACCTCCG
>ENA-ORVC01001171-ORVC01001171.1-human-gut-metagenome-genome-assembly--contig:-NODE-1171-length-23908-cov-29.787239_pt1 | contig 23908 bp, 20 predicted proteins | sample MGYA00242092_ERZ509234 | MGnify/ENA primary metagenome ERZ509234 (study PRJEB26280, sample SAMEA2338800) | human gut metagenome | biome: human gut; feature: human-associated habitat; material: faeces... | reverse complement strand
GGACAATAGACGGATTTGTCTATCTGACCAGTATTATGGATTTATTTTCCAGAAAAATCATAGCATGGACACTTTCAAAAACACTGGAAGTATCCTGCGTGATTGATACAATAAACAAAGCCAAAGCTCGCCGAAATATCGATCAGCCATTGATCATTCACTCTGATCGTGGCAGTCAGTACGTTGCGACGGAATATAAAAAAGTAACAGAAAATATGCAGCGTAGTTACTCAAAGAAAGCATTTCCGTGGGATAATGCCTGCATTGAATCCTTCCATTCGATTATCAAACGTGAATGGCTCAACCGCTTTAAAATTCACGATTACAAGCAGGCATACTGCTTGATTTTCGAATATCTGGAAGCTTTCTACAATACGAAACGAATTCATAGCCATTGTAACTATATGTCACCAAATGAATTCGAACGATTGTATAAAAGAACACACACTGAGGCTGAGCTTCTGGCGGGTTAAAATGGGAAAAGTTTCTCATTTTAACTTGTACTAAATATTGACATAGGACCATTATGAGCTTGGATATGAGGTAGAAGACTGTCCGCCACCTGCCGGATATAAGGATTACAACGAGTGGCTTGTAGCGGCAAAGCTTAATCTGAACAGGATGAATAAGCGAGCAGATGAACCAGTCAGGGCATGAGAAACCGGATTTTGATGTGTGGGGGCAGAAAGCGCCCCCAAAACAGCAAAGTGGGGGCAGAAAGCGCCCCCAAAATGTCAAAGTGGGGGCAAAAAGTGCCCCCACAATTTGGACACGACAAAATCTGGATGAAAGTAAATATAAAAGTGGGGGCAGAAAGCGCCCCCAAAATAGCAAAGTGGGGGCAGAAAGCGCCCCCAAAGTAGCAAAGTGGGGGCAAAAAGCGCCCCCACTTTCATAAACAGAGGGTTTTAGGGAGATTTTCTCCCTAACTAGATGGCATTAGGACAGAGATGTCTCTAATGCGTATCTAGCCGTAAACCTAAGAGATTCAGACAGGCGTGTGGGTGGAAGAGATATACAAAACACGGATAAGGGAGGTGCAGGAAAGCAATGGATAAAGAACTTACAATAATCACAGAACCAGAGGAACTTATTGCCTGGGCAGACACATTTGATATCTTACTAAACCCTTCGATAGAAGATGTTGCAATTCTGCTTAACTATATGGAAGGACATGATTATGCCATTGGCATAGATTCAGATGGGAAGATGTACAGGCAGGATATTGCTGAAGAGAATGGCGAGATAGAACCATATTCGATTGATGATGTTATAGATATTGTCTGTGAATGGAACTATGAACTGATACTTGATGCGGAAGCACACAGGAGTGATCCAAAGGATTTTAACGACTATAACGAGTATCAGAGCAAGTATGAAAGTCTGAAAGCAGATGAAAAGAGACTGGACAGATTGTTTGATAAAACCAGTTATGGTAAGGAACTTATAGAAGTTGCCACAGAGCTTGCAGACAGGGTTATTGCACAGCTGGGTAATAAAGAACTGGAAAAAGCTGCTGTAACAGTAGCAGAAGGAGTAAGAGAATACAGTACGGGTAAGAGAGGAAGGTGATTCTATGGCGGATAAAGTTCATTGTATAAGGAAAACACTAAGACTTATGCCACAGGAAGCGAAGGTACTTTCTGATAAGGCAAAGGCAAATGGAATGAATGAAGCTGAATATATCAGGCTTCTAATCAGTCAGAAACCAAATGATTATCCGGAAGTAAGGAAACTTCTTAAAGAGCTTATCAATGAGATAAACCGAATCGGCATTAACATCAATCAGATTGTATTTAACAGCAATGCACAGCTGTATTCCAAGAAAGATAAGGAACAGCTTGTGGCATATATGAAAAAGCTGAATCAGTCTGTCAGCGAGGCGGTGGTAAAGATTGGCAATCAGTAAGATACTTCACATGAAGGACAGCGGGAATTCTTTTCATGCAAGGCATTTGAAACGGGCACTGGATTATGTGATGAATCCTGAGAAAACGCAGGGAGGAAGACTTGTGGGAGCCATAAACTGCCAGGCAGATATGGCTTTTGAACAGATGATGGATACAAAGAAGCAGTTTGGAAAAACAGACAAGCGACAGGGGTATCACATCATTCTTTCCTTCAAAGAGGATGAGGTGGAACCAGACAGGGCTTTTGAGATAACACAGAAGTTTGTAGCGGAATATCTTGGTGATGCCTATGAAGCGGTATTTGTGGTTCATGATAATACAGACCATGTTCATTCACACATTGTATTTAACAGTGTAAGCTTTGTGGATGGGAAAAAGTATCGCTATGAGAAAGGTGACTGGGCAAAGTATATCCAGCCGATTACCAATAAGCTGTGTCAGGAGTATGGTCTTTCTATTATAGATGTGGAGGATGGCAGCAAAGAGAAACAGCACGAGAATTATAAGGATTGGAGCGAATATCGTGAAGGCAGCTTTGTATGGGCAGATATGATAAAAAGAGATTTGGATGCCTGTATTTTACAGGCAAATGATTTTAGTGGATTTCTGGAGCTGCTGTCGGAAAAAGGATATGAGGTCAAGCAGGGAAAGTATCTGGCAGTCAGACCACAAGGGATGACAAGATTCAGAAGATGTAAGACTCTTGGCGATAATTATTCGCAGGAAGCTATTGTGGAGCGTATTGCTAAGGAAGATTTATCTTTTTACCGGTCACAGAATGAGGAAAGGCAGGCAGCGATAGTAAAGTGTTATGTCAGGAGATACCGCAGGGCGAAGATGTCAGGCTTGCAGAAAAGATATTATGCAAAGCTTTATCGGATTGGAAAGCTGAAAAAGAAGCCATACAGTCAGGTATGGAAGTATAGGGATGATATCCGAAAGATGCATAAGCTGCAGGAGCAGTATCTATTTTTGGTAAGGCATAAGATTGAGAGTGCGGAAGAACTTGTTTCGGTACTTGATAATCTGACGGATAAGAAGAAAGAAGCATCAAAGGAAAAGAGTAAGACCTATAAGGCTAAGGAAAGATTCAAAGATATTTTTGACAAGGCTGAACAGATCCGGGAGCTTGATGATGCGGAATCGTGTTATCAGAGTGGGGATACCTTCTTTGAAGATGAGCACAATGCATGGGAAAGGCTTAACACTGAACTTTTAGCACAGGGATACAGTGTGGAAGAGGTCGAGAGTCTTAGAAAGAAATATGAGAGCAAGTATGCACAGGACTGTAAGGCAGAACGGGCGGTATCAAAGGAACTTAGCCTTGGAAAATCAATATGGAAGGAACTTACTGTATCAGCTTCGGCAGAAGAGAAGCAGTATGACAAAGAAACAATAAGAGACAGAAAAGAACAGCCGATACGTTAGGCTGTTTTTTTAGTGGTTAGGAGGCATATATGGAAGAAAAAAGAGAGCCATTAAGTGAAATGGCGATTGAGAGAAAGATACAGATTCTTCGTAATAAGCATATGGACAGTGAGGTTATTGCTCTTGTCAAAAGCGATTATGAATATGGACTGACTGATGATGAAATCGGTCTGTATCTTAACAAAAGTTATGACATTGAGCAGATGAAGGTGTTATCAAAATGTCTGCATAAGGGTGTATCAGAAGAGTTGTTAACGCTGCTGAAAGATAGCAGGATGGCAGCACCTAAGATGCAGACAGCATTGGATTACTATGAAAAAGGTGTGCCGATTGATGCAATCAGAGAGGTAGTCCAAAAAGATGATACAGCAGTAAATATGCGCAGGATGTTTGATGTGGTATTAGAAAAGCTTAATAAAGCCAAAGAGCAGATGCCACAGGATTTAGAGTATGTGAAAAGTCTTGTAGCTCAGATGGATGAAGTGGTTGAAAAGATCAATCACCAGAATGAAAGGTATGATGCCTTGAATAAGAAGCTTTCTGAAATAGAAACTTCCAAAGATGATGAGGAAGTCAGGGAGCGTCTGGTCAAGGAGAACCAGGATAAGGATGCTCTTATCAACAGTCAGCAGAATGAACTGAATAAGGCAAGCAGTACGATTGCAAGACTCAGGGATGATATTGAGAAAAAGGATAAGGAGATAAAGCGTATGGGAGACAGAATAGAGTCATTGGAAGATAAGATCATAAGTGTTGCCACAGAGAATAAAAAAGAAGCAGAAAGTAAGGCAGAGCCGCAGGAAAGCCAGTCCGTACCACAGGCAGAAAAAAAGATGGTTGATACAGTTGCAGTTCCGCAGAATATGCAGGCTGTGGCAAACGGGATTCCGGTCTATTATCAGATTCCGGTAGTTGATGGTACTGGAAATGTGGTGCAGAGACTTCCGATTGAGCGAAGTGTGAGAAAGAGCAGCAACAGCGGAGTGGTGAGCCTTTTTGCAAGACTGTCATTTAAGAAAAAGTCAAGGGCAGACATTGTAAAGCTGGTTGCATCGGGAGACCTTGTTCCGGCGCAGCTTGTGCAGATTAAGAGTGCAATAGAAAAGGGACTTACTGAGTCACAGCTTGTAGAGCTTATAAACAACAACATTTCAGCGGAAAAGATGAAGGAGATCATTGAGATTGCTGTGCTTGAAAACAGCATGGCAGATTAGGAGGAACTTATGAATTTAGCAGTAGTAAATGAAGCAGTAACAGAAAGGAATGGTGTGGAGCATCAGTTTACAGAGGAAGAGAAAAACTTTGTTGTCCAGTTCGCATTCAGAAGTGGCAGCAAGGAAGACACGATTTCTCTTATTGAAGCTTTGGCACATTCAGCGGATAAGGCTGAGTCGGACGAGATTATGGTCACATACAGGTCTAAATATGATATGAAGCCTGCATGGGTGGAACAGGTGGAAAACCTGCTTGTGGCACTTGAAATGTATCGTATCGAGGAGGAGAAAGCAATCAATCATCTGGCAGATATTTTGACTGCTTATGGTATTGATGTATCAGCCGAGGAAATCCGTACTACAGAGACAGAAACGCTTAAAACAACAGTCAGAGAGAAAGTGGAGGTGCGATAATGGCAGAAGAGATTCAGGAAGCGGTGCAGATCATCCGTGTAGCTTATGATGGCATTGAGATTGCCATGAAGGTAGGAAGCGGCGGCATTGCTGCCATGCAGAAGGCAATAGATTTCTTAAAAGGGATGCTTGATTATGAAAAGTCACTTGGCAAGACATCCATGAGAAAGCTGATCTTAAAAGGTGGCGATTTACAGGTGTTGCAGTTTAATACCGAAGATATGAAAAAGGTTGAAAAGATGGCAAAGAAGTATGGAATCCTGTATTCGGTACTTCCAGACTGTAACAGGAAAGATGGACTGAGTGAGGTAATCTTTCATACAGAGGCAGTTCCCCGTGTGAATATGATGATACAGAAGCTCAAGTTTGGTAAGATTGCCACATTTGACGATTATCTGAAGAATGGAGATGAAAAATCCCTTGGCAAGCTGATGGATTTTTTGAAGAAACAGCAGGGAAACGAGAAAAGCCACACGATAGAAGGGGATAGGGTTAATACCGCTATTGACGGACTGATCGAAAAGGTCGGAATGTTTGCAATGGAAAAGAAAGCTATCAGTGTGGATCAGGTCAAGGAGAATTTTAGTATCAATGGTGAGCAGGCTGAAAGTGTTATCAAACAGCTTGAGACAATCGGTGTGCTTGGCAGTAAGAAGGAAGATGGTACGCATGCAGTCATGATGGATAAGGATGCATTTATCAACCGTGTCAGAGGATATCAGGACCTTGCAGAGAGAATGAGGGCAGTAGCCGCATCAAAGAATGCCAATCTTTCGGATGTTACAATCAGTAAGAAACTCATTATTGAGGAGAATGACCATGCAGTTAAGACAAGAATCCCCGGAACATGGGGAGACGAAGCAAGATATGTATGGCTTCGTAAAGAAAACATTATGGACATCCATAATGGAAAGACTATGCTCACATTTCTCGATTCCAATAAGGATTATAAGCTGTATGACAGCCAGAATCGTGTTGTAACAACACAGAAGGGAACAGAGCTTTATACGCATTATGATAAGGTGGAGGCATCTGTCAGGGAGCGTTATGAGAAAGTCCAGAAACAGCAGAAAAAGACCACGCAGCAGAAAACAGTCACTACCAAGAAAGCGAGGTAGTTTTATATGCAGACAACAAAGAAAAAACCATCACTGATATTCATTCTTGTGGGTGCAGTATTAGCGGGGTACCTTGGTTATCTGATAAATGGTGCGTGGTCGGAGGGAGTGGCATTTAATGAATTTATGAACAGATTCAATGAAGTATGTGCTGCTCCCTTTGCAAACTATTACAATACGAATACTATAAAAGCGGTAGCCATTGCATTAGGAATCTATGCGATGGCTATTGTTATGTATTACACCAGCCAGAGAAACTATATGCCCGGCAAGGAGTTTGGTACAGCGAGATTTGAAAATCCAAAGCAGGTTAATAAGATACTGGCGGATAAGGACGAGAATTTCAATCGAATACTAAGCCAGAATGTGAAGATGTCACTTGATTTCAGAAGGCTGAAGCTCAATGGAAATATTCTTATCTGCGGTGGTTCCGGTGCCGGTAAGACATTTTATGAGGTAAAGCCGAATCTGATGCAGATGCCACATAACTGTTCATTTATCTGTACTGATCCAAAAGGTGAGATTCTTAGAAGCTGCGGGCAGATGTTAAAGAATAACGGATACAATGTGAAGGTCATCAATCTGCTTGAGATGGATAAGTCAGACTGTTACAATCCGTTTTCCTATATCAGAGAGGAAACGGACGTGGTAAAGCTGATTACCAATCTTATCAGTAATACCACACCAAAGGGTTCCACTCCAAGTGATCCATTCTGGGAGAAAGCAGAAGGATTATTTTTACAGTCAATCTTTTATTATGTATGGCTTGAAGTACAGCCGGCAAAGAGAAACTTTGAGACAGTACTGAAGCTTCTTGGAGAAGCAGAAGTGACAGAGCAGGGAAAGGCATCGAAACTGGATGTGCGAATGAAGTTCTTAGAGGAGAGTTCTCCACTTGGAGCTAATCATCCGGCAGTAAAACAGTACAACAAGTGTATGAGAGGTGCAGGAGATACAGTACGTTCCATTATTATCAGTGCAAACTCAAGACTTGCATTTCTTGAGAATAAGCAGGTTTTACGACTTCTTTCTAAGGATGAGCTGAATCTATCTGATATAGGTATTGGAGTCAATGGTGATGGAGAGACAAAGACAGCACTCTTTTGTGTAATCCCCGATAGTGACAAGTCCTATAATTTTATTATCGGAATGCTCTATACTCAGATATTCCAGGAATTGTACTATCAGGCGGATTTTAACTGCGGTGGCAGACTCCCGATTCATGTGACATTTATGTTAGATGAATTTGCGAATGTTGCATTGCCCGATGATTTTTGTTCGCTGCTTTCTACAATGCGAAGCAGGGAAATTTCCAGTATTATCATCATACAGAACTTTGCCCAGTTAAAGGCACTTTTCAAGGATACTTGGGAAACCATTCCAGGCAACTGCGATACTTTCATCTATCTTGGAGGCAATGAGCAGAGTACGCACAAGTATGTCTCGGAACTGCTTGGAAAAGGCACGATTGATAAAAAATCAAGCGGAGAGACAAAGGGGAGGCAGGGAAGCTCGTCAAGAAATTATGATGTTTTAGGCAGGGAACTGTTTACACCCGATGAGGTAAGAAAGCTGGATAATAAGAAATGTATTATTTTTATCCGTGGATTTGATCCTATCATGGACAACAAGTTTATTCCATTTAATCATCCGATGTTTAACCAGACAGCAGATGGCAAGGGAGAGCCTTATGTTCACGAGATAAGAGGAGCAAATAATCTTATCGGTCCGCCATTTGAGATTCTTTCAGACAAGGCAGTTAAGTATTATGAAAAACTGAAGGATAAGGGCGAGAATGTGTATATAGATTCTCTAACCTATGAGCAGTTTATGATGCTTGGCGATGCGGAATTAAGCAGAAGATTCTCCATGCAGGATGAAGCAGAGCAGAAAGCAAAGATAGACAGGGAACAGGCAAATGAGCTTGAGTATGTCGATGAATCGCAGAAAGCAGATAGTACAGCAACTGCCAGTGGTTCTAGTGGAAACGCTGGTAGTAAGCCTGTAAGGAATCCTGAAAGGGAAAAGCCTAAGTGGGAAGATACTATTACAAACCGAATGCTTCATTGGTCATATACACCTGAGCAGAAAGAGGAGCTAAAGATGGCACTTGCGGCAGGAATTCCTAGAGCAACGATACTGACTTATTTCTATCCAGAGGTAACGGTGGAGAAGATGAGTTCTTATCGAAAGAAGCAGTAAGTTATCGCATAGGCACAGAAGTTGTGGTATACTGTGTCTATGTGAGATTAAAGAAACTTACAAATTCTTTAGGTTACAATCAATGATGGGGTAAACGAAAAAGCAGTTTTGACATTGCAGAGAACTGCCCCTTCGTTTACACCATTTTCGATTTGACCTAATTGAACAAAGTGAGCGTCCGGGTAGCCGCAACCTATGGACTTTCAATTCTTTGTTCCTGTCCATGATTATATATGATTCTCGGTATGAAAGCTACAACATTTTATAAAAAACAGGCAAATGGGCATGACGATAAAACCTCAGAAACTGAGGCTTTTGAAAGTATTAGATGTTGCTCTTTAGCAGCGCAGTGGCATTCTCATCTGTGGCTTTCCGAGATGCCCACCACATGCCTTACACACACAAACTTTGATGCCATAAAGATGTTCCAATATTTCAGGCATTTCCATGTCACGAAGCTTTGAAAGATACTTCTTACATCCAAGTAAATTTCTGCAAAGGGTGAGCTTCTGGCTTTTAGTACGGGAACATAGCAGTCCGTAGTGCCTGATGCGGACAAAACGCCGTGGTGGTACATGCATGAGAAACCGCCGGACAAACTCTACACCCGAAATAGTCAGTTCCTTCCACTGTCCCTCATTACGGTAATCCTTTACTAAGAATGTAACGGTATCATCATCCATACGGACGATGCGGTGATTGCTGACGGCAATGCGATGAGTATACTTACCAAGGTATTTAATTACTGTTTGAGCACCATTGAATGTCTTTTTACAATGAGGAATCCAGTCCATACCATAACAGGAATCTAAAAGCTCCTTGAACGTATAATGGTTGCGAAATTTTTCTGCAGTACCATGAAATACCAGCTTATCCTCTTCCCACAGCCTCTTTAGTTCCTCCAGATATTTTCCGCGGAACATTTTGGAGATGACCCGGATGGGAAGAAAGAAATTTTCACCATTGTCCTTCCACTGGTTGTTGGAAGCCAGTCCTCCCCCCAGCAGGATGGTATGAATGTGGGGATGAAAGTTCATTTCAGAACCCCATGTATGTAAAATGCAGATGTATCCCACCTTTGCGCCGAGATGTTTTGGGTCGGCAGTCAGTTCGCTGATTGTGGAAGAAGCTGCATGGTATAAGGCATCATAAAGAAGTCTCTGGTTGCTGTAAATGACAGGGTTTAAAATATCAGGAACCGTAAAAACCAGATGGAAATAAGGAGCATCAAGGACATCCTCTCTGCGTGCATCCATCCACATTTCTTTCGGAACAGCCTGACACATTGGGCAGCAACGGTTACGGCAGGAATTGTAATGAATCTGTACGAAGCCACAATCCTCACATACACATACATTTGCACCATAGGCACCGGTCTTGCAGTTCATGATGTTATGTGCAACCTTTGCCTGTACAGGGGAAGGTGAATATTGATCAAGGTATGCCGGATAAAAACGATGAAAAATATCCTGTACTGTGGGCTTATCCATTGGCTGTACCATCCTTTCTGTCAAAAGGACTGCGGATGCCCATAATGGATTTGTTGCTGACATGAAGATAAACTTCTGTGGATTTCGGATCGCGGTGTCCAAGCAATGCCTGAATATTCCGCTGTTCCACTCCCTGCTCCATAAGGTGTGTGGCAAAACTGTGACGGAGGCAGTGAGGAGTAACACCGGATAACCCAGCAGCCGATGCAGAACGTCGGATAACCTGTTCCAGTGTACTTACGGTAAGATACTGCCCTGTAAACTGATTCGGAAACAGAATGCCCTTTGGTCTGCCTTTCCGGAACCAGTATTCCGTAAGAAGTGCAAGGTTTCTTTCAGACAGAATGGTATAACGGTCCATCCGGTTCTTGGTATCCCGGACATGAATCTGCATGTTTGTGCGGGAAATATCATCATAATGAAGATGAATCACTTCCGAGACACGCATTCCGGAAGAATACATTGTGGCGAACATGGCTTTATATTTCAGGTCATCCGTAGCATCAAGAAGCCGGTCAATTTCATCAGTAGAAAGTACGGTTGGGAGTTTGTGCTCTATTATCATGCGTGGAACAGTGATATCATCCCACAGAACGTGAAGTACATTCCGATAGAAAAAACGGATGGCTGAATTATAAAGGTTGAGGGTGGTCGCTTTCAGACCATTGTCCTTCTTGGCAAGAAGAAAGTCCCTGACATCCTGACAGGTAAGCTCTTCCGGGTGCTTTTCCATGTAATTAAGGAAATAAGAAACATAGTTTTTGTAGCAGTTAATGGAACGCTCTTTAAGGTTACGGATTTTTCCAGCTTTCTCAAGCTGTAATAAATATTTTTCGTACATAATAATTCCTCCATGTAAAGTCAGTAATTTCGGGTATCACTGCTTACATGGAGGTGCATTGGAATAATAAAACCGCTTGCTAAAAGAACGGTTAGGTGTTAATCTTTTCATAGGCAGTGGTAATGTCGATCCTGTTTGATTGTTGGTTGTGGTGACTTAACAATACTACTATTAGGACTTGGTTTCCACTGCTTTTTATTTAGGAAAAGAAAAACTGCGTCACAGCCTTGGCAGGCCATCGCGCAGCGATTTTGTTCAATTCCAGTTTGGCGAACTGATGCAGTGATAAAAAGGAGGCACAGGAGTTGAAACAACGCACCTATATTGCCATCGACCTCAAAAGCTTCTATGCCTCCGTCGAATGCCGTGATAGAGGCTTAGATCCTCTGGACACAAACCTTGTTGTCGCGGACGAAAGCCGGACTGACAAAACCATTTGCCTTGCTGTTACCCCATCCCTCAAGAGTTATGGCATCTCAGGACGCGGCAGATTGTTTGAGGTGAAGCAGCGTGTCAAAGAAGCGAACGCAGGAAGACAGCACGATGCACCGAAACGAAAGCTCGAAGGATCATCGCATTTCTTTTCTGAGCTGCAAGCTAATCCTGAGCTTGCGATTGACTTCATCATCGCACCGCCGCAAATGGCTCGGTACATGGAGATCAGTACGCAGATATATGAGGTCTACATGAAGTATGTTGCGCCGGAAGACATTGTGGTTTACTCCATCGACGAGGTGTTTATGGATGTGACGGATTATCTGAACACCTATCATCTCACGCCACATGACCTTGCGATGAAGATGATCTTGGATGTGCTTGAGACAACCGGTATCACCGCAACCGCCGGGATTGGAACAAACCTTTTTCTCAGCAAAGTTGCGATGGATATTGTGGCAAAGCACATTCCGGCAGATAAAAACGGTGTTCGCATTGCAGAGTTGGATGAGATGAAGTTTCGCCGTGAGCTTTGGACGCACCAGCCGCTCACAGACTTTTGGAGAGTCGGTAGAGGCTATGCAAAGAAGCTCGAAGAAAACGGAATGTTTACGATGGGCGATGTTGCCCGATGCTCGGTGAAAAATGAGGACTTGCTTTACAAACTTTTCGGCAAGAACGCAGAACTGCTGATCGACCATGCGTGGGGCTGGGAGCCTTGCACGGTTGAAGCAATCAAAGCCTACAAGCCCAGCACCAACAGCTTAGGCTCAGGACAAGTCCTGCATTGCCCCTATGAGGCTGAAAAGGCAAAGCTCGTCCTCCGTGAGATGGCTGATCTTCTCGTGCTGGACTTGGTGGACAAAGGACTTGTGACAGATCAAATCGTCATCACAGTTGGCTACGATATAGAAAACCTCACCGATCCCGAACGAAGCCGAAAATATCACGGGACAGTTGTAAAAGACCATTACGGACGGCAGATACCAAAACAGGCGCACGGCTCAATCAATCTTGACGGTCACACATCATCTACGAAGAAAATAATGTGTGCTACGGCAGAACTCTTTGATAGGATCGTGGACAAGAATCTTCTTGTGCGTCGGCTGAATATCACAGCAAATCATGTTGTTCCAGAAGCAGACGCGCCAGTGAAAAACGGAGGCTATGAGCAGCTTGATCTCTTCACAGATTTCACTGCCTTAGAAGCACAACGAAAGCGCGAAAAAGCAGAGCTGGATCGGGAAAAGAAAATGCAACAGGCAATGCTCATCATTAAGAAGAAGTATGGAAAGAACGCCATACTCAAAGGCATGAACTTGGAGGAAGGCGCAACCGCAAAGGACCGCAATGAGCAGATTGGTGGGCATAAGGCGTAAGGAGAATAGATATGACACGAGACAAATTCAAACTGATTCACAGTGAGTTGATAATGCAAGTTCAGTGTATTGAGCATGACTTGAAGTTGATTTATGCCGGAATGTGCAAGGGTGATTTTGACAAAAACCTTGATGCTCTTGAAAAAGTAAATCTGGGGTCAATGATAAAAAAAGTAAAGGAATTAGATTATAGCGATGGACACCCCGATCTTACTAAACGGGACTATATGTTGTTGGAGAAAATTCGAGAAATCCGAAATTATTGGTGTCACCAATGCTTTATTGACTATGTTTACATATCCGATGACTACGCGCGTGAACGCAAATTCCAAGAGATTGCTAAACGATTGAGTGAAGACGAAAATCAAACATGGGAGTTACACCAACACTTACAGCAGCTTCGTAATAAAACACTTGAGATATACAACAGGATCTAAAAGAAAGGTGGTGCGGCATGAATTACTCTGAGCAAAAATATGGAGATATTCTTAATATGCCTCACCATGTCTCTGCAACCAGACCGCAGATGCCGATGTCAGATCGTGCAGCTCAGTTTTCTCCGTTCGCAGCTCTCACTGGTTATGATGCTGCTATCAAAGAAACCGGGCGTCTGACCGACACAAAGATTGAGTTGGATGATGAAGAACTCCATAGCCTAAATTTGAAGTTTCAGTTTCTTGTGGAGCACCTTGAAGATGAGCCGGAGGTAGCAGTCACATATTTCAAAGCAGATGAGAGAAAAGCCGGTGGTGCTTATCTTGAAGCAACAGGCATCGTGAAAAAGCTGGATGATTTTGAACGGCTGATTACCATGCAGGACGGCACAAAGATTCCGATGGATGACATTCTGACCATTGAGAGTGATGCGTTCTCATCGCTTGAACAATACTAAAAAGACGCTTTCGAGCGTCTTTTTCTTTTATGCGTGAGACAAAAACGCGGAATTTGTCCGTTGTATTACGAAGGGGTATTTTACGGGGGACTTCCAACTAAGATTACGATTTTAGAGAATAGCAAGCACAGCCGGTGTATATACACACGGCGATTTTGGATTAAGGAAACCCTCCCCTTAATCCCGAAAATGCTTGTTGGGATGTCTCCCAAACCCTCTATCTTTATGAAAGGACAAACCGCTTATGGCAAACAGAACACGACCAAATCAGATACTCTTCTTTGTTTCAGATGACGAGAAACGGATTATCAAAGGAAAGATGAAACAGCTTGGTACAAACAACATGGGAGCGTATCTTCGCAAGATGGCGATTGACGGTTACATCATCAAAGTGGACTACACGCAGCAGAAGAAACTTGCCGCAGCAGTATCTCGCGCAGCGGCAAATATCAATCACATTTGCCGTCGAATCAACTCCACAGGACACTTCTATGAGGACGATGTTGCAGAGCTGAAAGAAAGGCAGGCTGAGATATGGCGATTACTAAAATCAAGCCAATCCGAGGAACTGTGAACAAGGCTCTCGCATACATTCTTGATCCGCAGAAAACAGATGACCAGCTCTATGTCTCTTCCTATGGTTGCGCTGCCAGCGATGCCGCAGCGAAGGAATTTGAGTGGACAAGAAATCTTGCTGCTCAACAAGGAATGCAGATGCCGAAGGTGATCGCCCGACATCTGATCCAATCCTTTGCGGTTGATGAAGTCACGCCGGAACAAGCGCATGAAATCGGTAAGCAGTTTGCCGACGAATGGCTCAAGGGAAAGTACGAGTATGTGATTGCAACGCACATCGACAAGGGGCATTGCCACAATCATATTATCTTTAACGCTGTCAACTATGTTGACTTCCATGCGTACCGAAGCAATAAGAAAACCTATCGTGAGATGCGGCATCTCAGTGATGAGATATGTGCTGAACACGGGCTGTCAGTTATTCCTCCCTCTCAGGGAAAAGGCATGGACTACAAGGAATACACCGAAGCCAAACGCGGTACAAGTTGGAAGCAAAAACTCAAGCAGACCATTGATCGCTGTGTGGTCACAGCAAAGGACTACGATGAGTTTTTGAAGCTGATGCAGGACGCCGGATATGAAATCAAAACCGGCAAATACATCTCCTTCCGTGCCGAAGGGCAAGAGCGTTTCACCCGTGCAAAAACCATCGGAGATAACTACACCGAGGACCGGATCAAGGAACGCATTCAAGGACGCAATGCCCGCAGACGGCAGATGCAGAACGGTAGGAAGAACATCTCTCTCATCAGCGATATTCAAAACAGAATTAAGCAGATCGACAGCAAGGGCTTTGAGCATTCTATGAAGATTAAGATCCTCAAAGAAGCCGCCAGAACGCTAAACTACCTCACTGAGAACGAGCTGCTTCAATATGCCGATCTTGAAAAGAAAGTCGAAGACATTCATAGTTCTTATGAGCGTACCGGCGCTGACTTGAAAGTCGTTGAAGCGCAGCTCCGAAAGGTGCAGCCGCTTATCAAGAATATCTCAACCTATCAAAAGCTCAAGCCGGTCTATGATGCCTACTCAAAGACGAAGAACAAGCAGAGTTTTCGAGCTGCGCACGAGGCAGAGCTTGTCGTTTTTGAAGCAGCAAAGAGTACATTGCTTGCTATGCAAGATGGTGAAAAACTTCCAAGTATGAAGTCTCTGCAAGCCGAGCAGCAACGCCTTTTGGAAGAGCAGCAGCGTCTCTACGACGAACGAGCAAGGCTCAAAAAAGAGGCTAAAGTGATTGATACCATGAAGGCAAATGTCGATGATTTCCTCAGTCCAACGCTTTCACAGGAGCATGAAAAAGCCAAAAGTAGCGAGTTGGAATAACCACCAAAGCCTGAGCCGTATGAATAAATCGGCTCAGGCTTTCTTCTTCGTAATGCGCTCCATGAACTTGAAATATATTTTGAATTTTTGGAGCATCGTATTGAAAATTTGAAGCGTTTGGTGTATAATATAATGAGTCTCACTATAAGCGTTTGAGAGAGGTGCTTTTATGAAGATAAGCTATAAGAAATTATGGGTCATGCTCATCGAAAGAGAGATCCCAAAATCAACTTTACGCAAGGATATAGAGCTGTCTCCTGGCACGATGAGTAAGCTCAATAAGAACGAGGATGTAGCTCTCTCTGTTCTGCTGCGCATTTGCGACTATTTGAATTGTGACATTGGAGATATATGTGAAGCTGTGCGAACGGGCAAGAAGTAGGTCCGAGTTTTCGTGCGGCTATTCTGTTATAGGTAGAGAAAAATACCTCAGCGAAAGGAGCATATATGGATGTCCTTGAGAATGCTGTGACTGAGAAAAATGCCCTCGTTGAAGCGGAGGCGTTTCCCACAGATGATCGAGTCACCTACAAAGACAGCACCTATGAAATTGTTTCTAAGGTTGCATATTTGATTGGTGTTCCGAAACGAATTTTTGATAATGAGCATGAAGCACCCAAAATAGAGATATACGAAAAACTTGATGCAGACAAAACGGCACGGATAATCCGTCATTTGTGTATCATAAGGACAGCGATTGAAAGAAACTTCAAGCATATCAACGAACGCATGAAGTTTAGTTATCTCTCAATCAGCAGTATGCCGGAATATGTGCCGCAGGATAGCCTTCAACAACTAAATGCGGATGGCATTAGTTTTATAAAGAAGTCCAGCACGAAGCTAAGTCAGCATATCGTTGAGATAAACAAGCTGATTTCTGATCGGATCAATAATTGCAAGAAGCTATTTCCTCTTTGGCTGAATTGGCTGTATGTAAAAAACCTCTTTCTCATGCCAGATGGCTTGAAAGAGGAAGGGACAAAAGCAGCAGCAGATATTTATTACGCTCACTTGCTCTTTTATCCTTACCAGATGTATATAAACTGGGAACCGGAGGATGTCGGTAATCTGCTCTATAACGATAAAAAATTCGTGACGCTGCTTTATCAAATGAACGGTGACTACTTTACAGAGTACAGTAAAGTTTCTGATGCTGGAAGTTACATTAAAGGAAGCATCTACGAGTTTATTGGTAGCAGCGAAAAGGTTGTCGTAGTGGTAGATTGTGAAAACTCTGATCCGTACAAGCTCTGCGCTACGCTCAAGAATCTTGACTATCAGTACACACAGAAGATAGCATCCATCATCCTGTTTGATGATGTGCATAGTGCATCTGCTTGGCGTATTCTGGATAGTTTTACCCACATCCCGGTCGAACACATGATGACCGAACGGGTAAAGCAGAACAAGTCTCTGGTCGATGTGATGCTGATTGCCCGAACTTGTCAGGAGCATTACAAAAACAATGTGGATTCCTTTATTTTGGTGTCCAGCGACTCCGACTATTGGGGACTGATTTCTTCTTTACCGGAGGCTCGGTTCCTTGTCATGATAGAGCGCGAAAACTGCGGACCGGATTTGAAGAATGCACTTGTCAATGCCGGTATATTCTATTGCTACATTGATGACTTCTACTCCGGCAATGCAGAGGATATTAAGATCGGCGCACTGTTCAAAGAGATGTATCATTACATAGATCAGGCGGTGCGGCTGAATATCTACGAGATGTTCACAGAGGCGTTAAGAGCGACTCGAATTGAAATGAGTTCTTCGGAACAGAAACAGTTTGTGGACAAGTATTTGAAAACGATGCAAATGTCCATTGCGGATAATGGCGATGTGACATTGGAAATAAGACGAAAATGAGTCCGATATATCGGACAGTAGCCGTGATAGAATAAAATGAGGATCGGTTGGCAACCAAAAATGATCCTCAAGTATTGGAGATGAAGATATGGCATACCAGAGCGAAGCGGCTCTTGAGCAGCAATTCATAGAGCAGCTAAACAAGCAGGAATACAGCACAGTCGATATTCCTGATTATGACGCATTGGTGGAGAACTTCAAAGTTCAGTTTGAAGCCTTCAATGCGCCCAAACTTGATACGCCTATCACCGATAAAGAGTGGGAGCGTATCTTTAACCTCATGCTTGGAAAGTCCGTGTTCCAGAGCGCAAAAATTCTGAGAGACAAGTTTGTCCTTGAGCGTGAGGACGGGACGAAGGTTTACCTTTCCTTCTTCGATCAGGATCACACCAAGAATATCTTCCAAGTCACACATCAGACAACGGTTGTAGGCAAGTATGTCAACCGCTATGATGTAACGATTCTTGTGAATGGCTTGCCGTTGATTCAGGTCGAGTTAAAGCGCAGGGGGATTGACATTCGAGAGGCGGTCAATCAAGTCATGCGCTATAAGAAGCACTCCTATAACGGGCTATATCACTTCATTCAGCTTTTCATTGTCTCCAACGGCGTTGATACCAAATACTTTGCCAACTCCGACAGGGACTTGATGTATAGCCTCGCCTTCTTCTGGACGGATTTCAACAACATCCGTATTACCAACCTGAAGGACTTCTCAATCTCTTTTCTGGCAAGGGATCACATCATCAAGATGCTGACACGCTATACCATCCTGAACGATACGGATAAGATTCTGATGGTTATGCGCCCCTATCAGGTGTATGCCGTAGAAGCCCTTATAAGGCAGGCTACGCTCACAAATCGCAACGCCTATATCTGGCATACCACCGGTGCAGGAAAGACGCTGACATCCTTTAAGACAGCTCAAATCCTCGCAGCCAATCCGAACATCAAGAAGGTTATCTTCCTTGTTGACCGTAAGGACTTGGACTCTCAGACCACCGAAGAGTTTAACAAGTTTGAGGCTGGCTCTGTTGATGTCACAGATCGCACAGACATTCTTGTGCGGCAAATGAAGGATAAGAACCGGCAGCTCATTGTCACGACGATGCAGAAGATGGCAAATGCCGTTAAGCGTCCTCAATACGAAAAGGTAATGGACGCATACCGTGACGAAAAGGTTGTCTTCATCATTGACGAATGCCACCGCAGCCAGTTCGGAGATATGCACAAGGATATTGTTCGGCATTTCAAGAAAGCGCAGTTCTTTGGCTTTACCGGTACGCCCCGTTTTGAAGTGAACGGAAAGACGGAGGGCAAGATCACGCAGACCACCGAAATGCTGTTTGGGGAATGTTTGCATAACTATCTGATCAAGGATGCTATCTTCGATAACAATGTCCTCGGTTTCCATATTGAGTACATAAAGACGATGGAAGGCGATTTTGACTGGGACGATCCGACATTGGCTGACGCGATTGATGTTGGCGAACTCTATATGTCGGATGAGAGAATGTCCCTCATTGCAAACCACATCGTCCAGAACCACAAAGCTAAAACAAGAAATGGTCAGTACACGGCTATCTTTGCTGTTTCCTCTATTGAAGCTCTTGTCAAATACTACGACATCTTCAAGAAGATCAAACACGATCTGAACATCAGCGGTATCTTCTCCTATGGACAGAACGAAGATGCCGAGGGCAAGGACGAGCATAGCCGGGATGCCTTGGAGCGTATCATCAAGGATTATAATGAGATGTACGGCACGAATTTCTCTACCGACACCTTCTCTGCGTATCACAAGGATATTTCAGATCGTGTCAAAGGCAAGAAAACGAAGTCTCTGGACATTCTCATTGTCGTAAATATGTTCCTGACCGGCTTTGACAGCAAGCAGCTCTCCGTGCTGTATGTGGACAAGGATTTGAAGTATCATGATCTGCTGCAAGCCTATTCTCGCACGAACCGTGTCGAGAAAGAAACCAAACCGTTTGGTATCATCATTTGCTACCGCAACCTAAAGAAACGGACAGATGATGCGCTGACGCTCTTCTCCAAGAGCCAGGACACCTCCGGCATTGTCGTTCCGGGCTATCAGTATTTTGTTGAGAAGTTCAATGAAATGGTTATGAAGCTCAAGGAAGTGGCACTCTACCCTGAGTCCGTCGATACCATGCAGAGCGAAGATGACCAAAAGAAGTTTGTCATCACTTTCCGTGAGCTGACAAAATACCTCCAATCCTTGCAGACATTCATTGAGTTCAGCTTTGATCAGGATGCGCTCATCATGTCCGAGCAGGAGTATCAGGACTACAAGAGCAAGTATCTGATGCTTTACTCCCGGCAAAAAACTGATCGAGAAGTCGTATCTGTCCTGAATGATGTGGACTTCTGCATTGAGATCATGGAGAGTGACCGTATCAATGTTGCCTATATCATGAACTTGATCCGCAACATCCACTTTGATGACAAGAAGCAGAAGGACTACGACATCAAGCACATCAAGGAAGAATTGAGCAGGACGGATAATCCGCAGTTGCTTCGCAAGGTTGAAATTCTTCAAGCGTTCTTGGATCGTGTCGTTGTTGGACTTGAAAGTGCGGATGAGATTGACGCTGCATACAACGACTTTGAAAATGAAGCAAAACGAGAAGAGATCGTTGCTTTCGCAAAGACTGAGGATATTGATTCCTCCATGCTGACGGACATCATTTCTGAGTATGAGTTCTCCGGCACAATGGATGCAGGAAACATCCGTGACCGTATTGAGAAGCCCATGCCGCTGCTCAAGAAGAGGTCTTTGGTCAACCGGATCGTCGAATTTATCCGGCAGCACACTGAGAAATACCAATAAGGAGAGAGAACAATGGATAATTCTATTCAGGCTCACCAGAAAGAGCTTTGCAACAAACTATGGGCGATGGCAAATGCCCTGAGAGGTAACATGGAGGCATACGAGTTCAAGAACTATATCTTGGGCATGATCTTCTATTACTACCTCTCCGACAAGACCGAGAAGTACATGGTTAATCTTCTCAAAGACGATAATATCAGCTACGAGGATGCTTGGAATGACGAAGAATACAAGGCTGCCATCGTAGAAGAAGCTCTGCGTGACCTCGGCTACATCATCGAACCGGAGTATTTGTTCCGCAAGATGGTCAAGATGGTTGAGAACCGTTCCTTCGACATTGAGTTCTTGCAGAAAGCAATCAACGCTCTGATGGAATCCACTATCGGCAACGATTCGCAGGAAGACTTTGACGGATTGTTCTCCGATATGCAGCTTGATTCTACGAAGCTGGGGCATACCGTTAAAGATAGAAGTGCTGTCATGGCGAAAATTATTGCTTCGCTGGACGAGATCAATTTCAGCGTGGATGACACGAAGATTGATGTGTTGGGTAATGCCTACGAGTATCTGATCGGTCAATTCGCTGCCACAGCCGGTAAGAAAGCCGGTGAGTTCTACACACCTTCGGGTCCTGCCGAGCTGCTGTGCCGCCTTGCTTGTCTTGGCTTAACCGATGTTAAGGACGCAGCCGATCCGACTTGCGGTTCCGGCTCTCTGCTGCTTCGCCTCAAGAACTATGCAAATGTGCGTAACTACTACGGTCAGGAATTGACCTCGACCACTTATAACCTTGCCCGAATGAACATGATCCTTCGCGGCATCCCGTATCGCAACTTCAATATCTACAATGGCGATACGCTTGAGCATGACTACTTCGGAGACATGAAGTTCCGTGTTCAGGTTGCAAATCCTCCGTATTCTGCAAATTGGTCTGCTGATATGCACTTCATGGAGGACGAGCGTTTCAATGAATACGGCAAACTTGCGCCTAAGAGCAAGGCTGACTTTGCTTTTGTGCAGCACATGGTTTACCACATGGACGAAGACGGACGAGCTGTTGTCCTGCTGCCTCACGGCGTTCTGTTCCGGGGCGCAGCCGAAGAAGTGATCCGTAAGCACCTGATCCAAAAGCTGAATGTGCTGGACGCTGTTATCGGTCTTCCTGCAAACCTTTTCTTTGGCACGGGCATTCCGGTATGTGTTCTTGTCCTCAAGAGGGAGCGCAACGGCAACTCTGATAACATCCTCTTCATTGATGCGTCCAACGACTTTGAAGCCGGAAAGAATCAGAATATCCTCCGCGAGTGCGACATTGATAAGATCGTCGAAACCTACGAGCATCGTGTGGATGTCGATAAGTACGCCCATGTTGCCACTATGCAGGAGATTGAAGAGAACGGATTCAATCTGAACATTCCTCGCTATGTTGATACCTTTGAGCCGGAAGAGGAAATCGACCTCAATGCTGTTGCAGCAGAAATCCGCAATATTCAGGCTGAAATCAAAGGCATCGACGCACAACTGAAACCGTTTTTCGATGAGCTGGGACTTGATTTCCCCTTTGATGTGGAGGGCAAATAATTATGGCAAATGTATCCTCAAGTAACGGTCTTGAGAAGCGTCCGAAACTCCGGTTTCCGGGCTTCGATGAGCCGTGGAAGGCTGAGAAACTTTCAGATTTTGCAGAGCGTGTCACGCGGAAGAATACCAATAACGAAACGAGTCTGCCACTCACAATTTCGTCCAAAGACGGGCTTGTGGATCAGATCAGCTACTTCAATAAGACCGTAGCCAGCAAAGACATGAGTGGCTACTATCTCTTGAAGAATGGTGAATATGCCTACAACAAGAGTTATTCAGTCGGGTACGATTTTGGCTCCGTCAAGCGTCTTGACCGCTATGATATGGGCGCGCTTTCAACACTCTACATCTGCTTTGCACTCAAGAAACACGATTCTGATTTTATAAAAGCCTACTTCGATTCGCTCAAATGGTATCGTGAGATTTACATGATCTCTGCCGAAGGAGCGAGAAATCACGGGCTTTTGAATGTGCCAACTGATGAGTTCTTTGACACAAAGCATTACATTCCGCAGGATTTAGCGGAGCAGAGAAAAATCGCAGACTTCATGATTGCGTTAGAGCGTCGAATTGAGGCACAGCAGTCTCTCGTGGACAGTCTCAAGAAGTATAAAAGAGGTGTCAATAACCAGATACTCTCTCAAATTGATAATAGCTATAATTGCAGACTTGGCTCGGTATGTGAAATTGTCGGTGGAGGAACACCTGACACTCTTCATACAGAATATTGGGGTAATACAGTGGAATGGTTTACCCCCTCTGAGATTGGTAAAACAAAATATGTCAACAACAGTGTTCGCAAATTAAGTGATATTGGCTTGGATAACTCATCCGCAAAACTGCTTCCCATTGGAACGGTTTTATTGACAACCCGTGCTACCTTGGGCGAGATGTCCATTGCAAAACGAGAGTGCAGCACCAATCAGGGCTTTCAGTCGTTGATTCCTCACACTGATAGAGTTTCATCTGAGTATCTGTATTATATGCAAATCATCATTAAGCCATGGTGCGAAAAGTATGCTTCCGGCAACACATTCCGAGAAATAAGCAAGTCTGCTCTGTCAGATTGCATCATCCCTATCCCAGACAGAGCAAGGCAGGAACAGATAGTTAAGCTGTTGAGTTCCATTGACATGCTAATAGGCGCAGCAGAAAGCATATCAATGTCTCTATCTAAGATACGCCATGGCTTGATGCAGCAGCTCTTTATATGAAAAGTTGCTGTAAGAAAAATGTTCTTGCCTTTTCTAAACAATCCAGTAGGATTTGTTCTTGCATGATTTTGCCGTCAATTTTTGAAAAAACAGCTCCAATTTTCTTCTGAGCTTCATACGAAGGGATTTTAACAAAAACGCCTAAAAAGTCTTCGGCATATATCCTGTATTGTCCATAAAGGCAGCCTTGTCGATATTTTAGAATACGGCTCATAATCGGCTTTTGTTTAATAGCTTCGCTGATAAACCACGGATCGGCATCTTTTATGGAGAATATCTCATATACATCAGAGATCACGGCAGAGCCATACAGGTTAAGTCCTATTGAGCCGACATCAAGGTTATTGGAACTATAAATGAAATCGTTCAAGTCAGTTCTCTTATATAACTTTGAGCTTGCATCTTTCACCAAAAAACCACGATCATACCGTTCGCCCTTGTCGCACACACCGCCTGTTGCGGTAAATGCCATCAACGGAGCATCTGTTGTTGGAAGTTGTTTGATGCTTTTTGAATGGAGAAATTCTCCGATTCTATGTTCCGTCCATGTTTCTGTCGTAATTTTGATTTTCTCTGATAAAACATCATGGAGCAATCCTCTTTTATACTTCTTGAGGGATTCAACCAACTGAGATTGAGCGGCTATTCTTTCATCAAGGACACTGAACATTTCTGATACTTTGCCCTGCTCAGAAACAGAGGGAATTTGTACCTTTATCGTTTCTATCTGATGGTATTTCAAATTCCATGTGTCCGATGTCATTCCTTGGGAGTTCTTCCTGAACTCATTGATCAGGTTCACGCTTTTGAAGAGTGCCGCAAAATATCCATTGTTAATCTCTTGCTTGGGCATAAGAACGGTATACGCAGGACTTACAATACCGTCGCACGGTGAAATACCGTTTGCTCCTTGCCACATTCGCATGGAATTGTAGACCATATCACCCTTGCGGACGATCTTATAATTGCTTTTGTCCTCGCTGGAATTGTCCTTTCCTTCTATCTCGGAACGGGGCTTGACACCATCGTCCATTGTAACAGACAGTAATTCCATGTCGGATGCTCCACGCTGACTTCGCTCCGCATAGATGTCACCAATGCGGCACTGTTTGTACGGCTCATCGAAGCCCGGAAACCGGAGTTTCGGACGCTTCTCAAGACCGTTACT